>ERZ791915.2723-NODE-2723-length-10639-cov-2.449263_pt1 | contig 10639 bp, 7 predicted proteins | sample MGYA00510139_ERZ791915 | MGnify/ENA primary metagenome ERZ791915 (study PRJEB30046, sample SAMN00792117) | human gut metagenome | study: EMG produced TPA metagenomics assembly of the A metagenome-wide association study of gut microbiota in type 2... | reverse complement strand
TTCTGATCTTCCGATACTGTCGGGGTCTGCTCGTTTTCCTTTTCTGCCGGTTCATTTGGAGTCTGTGTGCATGCCGTCATGCCGAGCAGCAGCACGGCGCACAGCAAAAGCGCGAGAATTTTTCTGGTCAACTGTTTCATGTGGTACCTCCCCTTTATTTTGCGTTTGATTTCAACGCCTGTTGCGATTTTATCTTACTCGAACAAAACCGCCATGGGAAGCGCACAAATTTTATTTCATATTGCATAAAAATTGTTTCCTGCACAGGATCATTTCAGCGCCTGTACAACATATTCGATTCCTGTGTCATCTATTGGAAATTCGTGTACGCCCTTAAAAATGCGAAACCGCAGTCCGTCCCAGCCGTCCGCGCGGATCGCTTTCAATCGTTCCAGCTCTGCCTGCGCCATATTGCACGGGAACAGCTCATCCCCATCCGCAGCGTCGATCCAAAGCCTTCTCGGGTATACTAACGCCGCAAGCTCCGCATCCTGAAAGCAATTCTGCGAATTTGCCCAGAAGCAATCCGAGAATTCGTCATGTGCCTGCGCTGTGTTGAAAAAACAGGCGCTCATTGCTGCACGAATTCTTGTATCCAACGCCGTAAGCAGCATCGTATAAAAGCCCCCGTAGGACAATCCAATCATACCGATCCTGTCCGGCTGGATCTGCGGCGCTGTCTGGAAATAGTCCAGATATTTTTGCAGGCCGTCTATTTCAATTGCTGTGATCGAGCTGCCCACACGCTTAAGCCGGTCGTCAAATGCTCTGCGGTCATACGGCCTATTGCCAAACAACCCCGCATGCCACATAAAAAGCTGCGGGCAGAACACATGCACGCCCCTGCGCAGGATTCTGCGCGTCATATCATGATAATTCGCGCTGTCAAAGAAGCTGCTGCAAAGCTCCGGCGTCCCGAAGCCGCCGTGTTGAGAAATGACCAGCGGCAGCGCCTCTTCCGAGCGCCGCAAAAACAGGATTCCATACATCCAAAGCCCCGGCTGTATTTCCATCTGCATTCGATAGATATCTGTCGTTTCGTCCGAGGCAACATATTCCCTTTTCACAGTCGGCACATCTTCTCTCTTCTCTGTCAGCGGCCAGCCGAGTGACTGCCGAATCTGTCTGCGAAAAGCTTCCGGCCGCTCAAGGAGCATTTTATGCAGCTGCTTCCGCAATCCGTCCGACTGCTTTTGCAGCCGTGCAAGGAGCGCTTCCAGTCCCTGATGGTAAGCCGTCCGATAGTGATTCCCGGCTCCGCTTTCCTCACGGTACTCGTTTTGTGTTTCTGTCATGTCCGTTCTCCGTCCTTTTTATTTCTAACTATTGCAACTATATTATACACCCCGTCTCTACCAAGAGTACCGCACAAAAATTATGTATGGCGTGAAGAATTGCACCATGGCAAGTGCTTGAGCTTTCATTTCGCCTTCGGTATAATATTTGCAGCGCAAAGCGTCACGTCTATCTGCATAAGGAGACATGCCATGAAATTACGTAACTCGACTTTTTTCAAATATGTCATTTCCTATGTTCTCGTTCTGTCCGTAGCTTTTGTCGGCTTTTATGCAGTAGTCCAGTTTCAGCTGGAACGGGAATACCGCTCCGTCTATCAGGACGAAACCGAGCGCAAGATACAAAATATATCCATTGTTCTGGATCAGGACCTGTCTGACATACTGGTGATGAACTATATCATTGAAAATAACACAGCTTTTATTTTCGCCCGTTACTCGGAAAGCAGCTACGATCGGTATCTGGCTGTTTCCGAACTGAAAAAGCTATCCATGACCAACGCGCTCGTCAAGGACATCCTGTATTTCGATATTCAAAATGAAGATGTCCTGTCCGCAAATACTTCCGTAGCCTGCAAGGACGGAGACTACTATTTGAAAACTGCTGCCGGTGAGCTGCTCATTCCTCCGGAGCTTATTTTCGAAAAGAGCAGCGAGAACACGCTGTTTGCTCTGTCCATCGGCGAAACATCCTTCTATTTCTTTCCGGCTGCAAAAAATTCCTCAAAATTCAGAACTGTTTTCCTCCTCAATGATACGCAGCTTCATGAATGGATCAATACATACGCAACGCAGGAGATTGACGCAGTTGGCCTGCTGTCCGAGGACATTCTCGTTTTTTCAAACCACCCGGAGAGTTTTTCTTCCGTCGATGCTCCAGAGACCATGGTGCGCTCTGCATTCATCGCCGATGGCAAGGACAGTGCGCTGTATATTCAGGGTGTCGGGGCGCTTCGCCTGGCACTGATCGTTCGGGTCAATACAGGCTATTTCAGTGACTACGCCACTGCAGCATTTGAAAAATCCTATGCGGTCATGGGCATTTTCCTTGGACTTGGCATTTTGTTGGTATTTCTTTCGCTAAAAGTGACCTATCTTCCGCTCCATGCTCTGACCAAACGCATCACGAAAAAAGATTCTGTCGCCGGGAACGAGCTTTCGGAGATCGGACGCGCATTCGATGAAACGCGTAGCGAAAAGGAGCTGTTGGAAGCAAAGATTGGCTACTATAAAACCATGGTAAAGGACAGCATCCGCTTCACTTCAGCTGACTTTTCCGCGTTTTCTGATACGCAGCTCGACCGCCTGTTCAGTGAGGACTTTTATGGCACCTTGACCGTTGCAATCATTCGGTTTCAGTCTGCAAGCACGGTACTGGACTGGTCGGAGTTTCTGCCTCCAGACGGTTGGACTGTAATCGATCTGGAGGCCTGCCCAAAGCAGCGCATCATCCTGCTATGGATTCCAGTCATGCCCAACGAAGGTATTTCCTCTGCTGAATACTATTTTCAGGAATTAGCCGCGAAACTTCCCTGCTCCATTTCATATGGCGACTTCTCCTCCAACCCGTTAGAGATCGCGCGCCTCTACGATATGGCAAAACAGGCGCAGCGTTACGCCGGTTCCACACCTGTTACAAGCTATGCGTCTGTCCGGCAGCTTTGCGAGGACCAGCCCGCAGTTCAATATCCCTATCAGATCCTTGACGATCTATCAATCTGTCTGCGCCAATTGGATTTCCGAAAGGCGCGATGAAATAAGCAGCATCGTCTCAACCTCGGCTGCCTATCCGGTGCTATTCGTCCGGTGCATCTATATGGACATTCTCTCTTTGCTCAACACCTCCATGCATGCCTACTCCGTCCGCTATGAAGCATATGAGCCGCTGCTGAATGAGGCTCTGCGGATATGCCGCAGTATGCGGGCAGCAAACGACCAGACGGCTATCTGCCGCAGCATCCAGTCGATCCTGGACAAATTCGAGGTTGAATCCCTGAGTACCGGGCTTCAACTCCCGCAGGTCGTCGCATTCGTTGAAGAGCATTGTTTCAAAGCAGACTTCTCCCTTGCATATCTCGCCAATCATTTTCACGTCGGCCCGGTCTATATGAGGACCTTCTTTACAAAACGGATGAATACCACCCTTACAGATTATGTGTGGGAGCTGCGGCTACAGCGGGCAAAATACTTGCTGGAATCGACAGAAGAATCTATTGATAAAATATCCGCAAAAATTGGCTATGATATTTCTTCCAGCTTCCGGCGTAAATTCAAGCAGGAAACCGGCACCTCTCCCTCTGAATACCGCAGAACGCACCATGTCAATTGATCAGATCTTCTCTGCCGGATCTCTATAAGCACACGCTCCATCCGCCCTCTGTTTTTTAGGATTCCCTGAATCACCCCTGCCGTCACCGGCAGGGGCGTGACTACTGTTTGACTACTATCTCCTCCAAACCCGGAAAACCCGGTTTGCCCAGTGTTTTCAATGGTTTTCGTAAAATTCAGAGAAGCTGGGTGTTCTCACTAAAAACTGTACAACCCTTGAAAACACAGCATTTTATCAGTTAATGCCTGAAAACTCTGACTGTCGACATTGCTCCTGTCAAGCTCTATCCTTATGTAAAAAAGCAAGACGCAAACTCATGCATTTGAGTTTGCGTCTTGCTTTTGCCCATACCGACTGTATCCCTATGACACATTGTGTACCTATGGGGTGAAACAGTTGAGATGACTGGCTTTTTTGCCATTTCATCTATAGTGTTCGGCAATCATGGCAAGCAGCACCCTTTTAGATCCCCCAACTTAAAATCGCTTGAAATCTCAAGGGTTTTCACGCTTCCTGCAAGTCAAAGCTGCTCAATCTCAAAGGTCTGAGTAGAACCAAAATAGATGCTTGCCTTCTGGTATTTTTATTATAGTATATTTCACTCTGCTTTGCAAGAAAAATGCATACTTTCTTTATTCGGATGCTCAGAGAAAGTCTACTTTATTGTTTTCGCCGTACTTCAAATACCTTGTCCGAGTTCTTTGCGCTATGTATCCAAAGTCCACGAAACGCAGGATTTTGAACTGTGGAGCATTTCTGATGCCTCTCTGGGGCGATGTTCTCCAGTCAACAAAATCATTTTGTACTATTTGGGGTTCATGATGATTTCTTGGCTGTTTACATACAAGCGGGCATTTATACTCCAGTTATCTTTATAGCCGCCAATAATAATGAGAATCGGTTCTGGACAATTTAGTTTTTTGTCTCGGGATAATTTTATCATTTGGTTATTATCAATACCGCTTGGTAAAGATGATGTATTCGGATGATAATGCCATTCTCCCAAATAATACCGCCCTTGATTCCACATTGTATCTAAAAGTTTTTTTAATCCATTTGAACCTCGATGGAAATTACATCTTGCGTGTTTAGAGTTTTTAGGCGGCGGTGTTATTTGTAAAATATTCGCAATTGTTTGATCACAGGAATAATTTCCTATTAATATCCCGCCCGTTTCATAGGGATATGCTTTATTGCAATAACAAAGCATCTTTTCGTAGGCTTCTTTGCTCAAATTAATATTATATATTTGACTATTATCTTGAAAAAACAAATTACCCATCTTCTGTTTTATCCACCAGCATATAACCTTCAAAAAACCCGTTGCTTTCTCTTTGCTCATAAACAAGCGAGATTGTCTTTTCGGATTCTGTAATAATATAGTTTTCGATTGCTTTTGTAGCAGTAGAAGCTGCAAGCCAAACATCATCACTTCTGCCAGGAAAGGTTGGATGCCAACATCCGATACCGTTTCTTGGCAAGTCATAATCGTTATATAGAACTCTTTCTGATTGCAAGTATGGAGCAATCAAATCAAAAAAAGCCTTAAAATCAAAGGTTTGATTATTCATTAGTGTAATGTATAATCGCTTTGCCCCTAAACCAACAGATACGGAAGCAAAAATATGTCTCTTTTTAAAGTTGTTGCTTTGAATAATATCAAGGACACTATTCTCTCCGGTACAATCAATAATAATCCCATATTTGTCCAAGTCGATATTGGTTTTTAATTCCCCGTCAATTGTAAGTGCATTGTTTATTACCTCAATATTGGCATGCGGATTTAAAGAATTAAGATAATTGCACAAGGATAGTCCTTTAAGCCCTCCAATATCATCTACATTCAGAACATGACGAGATAGATTACCAACTTCAAATATGTCTGAGTCTATAATAGTAAGGCTATATACCCCTGACCGTACGAGTATCTCTGCTATTGATGCGCCAACACAACCTGCTCCAACAAGTAATATCTTTTTTCTAAGTATAAAGTCGTTTATTTTACCCCTCTGTGATATTTCTTGCTGATTCCAGTTTTCTGAAATAATCCAATCCAGCCGTGTTTTTCGGGTCAAAACTTCACTTTTGTCACGCAACCACCAACCTTGCGGATTAGCTCGAAATCCATTTGCCGTCTTCCTGCCATGGGATACAATTGGTAAATACAATGCCTGCCAAAAAATAATTTCAGGTTCTCCACCAAAAGTCTTTGGCACAGGGAATCCAAGCAAAAGTAGATGCCGTCTTCCATCTCGAATTTTTGAAACAACATTTTTTAACACATTCATGATGCCAGTGTGTTGGCTATTACAGGCATCTATTAAATCACCCATGGTTTCTGGTGCTTGCCACTCATGAATTACTGGAATTTGTTTTAAAAGTATCCACAGAGCATTAATTGGAGTAGCGATGCTCGTTTTGGATAGGTATTTTCCCCATTGCGTATAGTGCTCAATGTTCCCCGTTATTGATTTGAAACATTTTACATAATACACAGATGGATTTCTCTTATAAACATCTAATTCCGCTATGCCATATCTGCAATCAGTACTCTCCCACTGTGTAAAGGTAACTGTGTCTTCAGAAAAAGCAAATTGCATTCCAAACGCATTTCTTAAAGTAAATTCCGGAAGTTCAAACAGCTCTGTATCTGTAACCAGTTGTCCTCTTGCCGCTAATTCAAGCCAATTAATTGCTCTTTTTACATGGTATATCAATCGCTCATCGACATTATACGGTTCTGGCTGAAAAGAAGAAAGTGTATTTACCTCAAGACACAATGCTCCTTTTCGCCATAAACCGTTTCTTTCAACTTTGGAGTTATTAGCCTGATGGTATAAGGTAACCGTTATGCTGTCTTTAACATCAGGATATACTTTAATACTTCCTTTTGGATAATCGGAGGTAACAACAATATACCATTTAGATATCTGCGGAAAATGCTTTGTTTCATAATCAATTGTAATACCCAAATGTAAATGCCAGACATTTAATTCTTTATCAAATTCCCATTCGTCTATTATCTCCACCTGTGATAATGCGTCTAATGCTCTTCGCGCCCGATTAAGCTTACTTAGAATTTGTTCCGATTCCATTTATGCAAATCTTCCTTCTGGAACAGCAGATGATTTTTCGGTACGATGTGTGAAACCTGCTGAAGAGTTATTCTTTGAAGGTTCGGGCGCAGACGGAAATTCATTTCCGAATATCTTTCTCCATTTGCAAACACTATCATATAATTCATCACAATCAAAGGCTTCTCGAGCGGTTTTAGCAGTTTCACAGACTGCATCATAAAAATCAGAGTATTCGTCATCTGTAATCCTGGCAAAAACATCATGCTCAGGAACACCTCTATCAGCTAAGAACGGTTTTGTGGGGTATTGAGAAACCATGTTTTCGAGCGTCAATACAACTCCCTCAGCAATACTGGTTATGCCGTCTGGACAGCAATCGCCAATGAAATGTTCGAGCGGATAACTCTTTGGATGTTTCATATCTGGATATTGTGTCTTGCGCCACCACTTAAGTGCTTTAACAACATTAACATAGTGCGTATTGCAATTTTTATTTTTTTCGACTGTCCATCGTATTTGCTCAAGCGGATGTGTTTTATCCCATTTCTCAGCCTCACGATCAGGGATGAGGAGCGGCTCAGATTTCCATTTTGCTTCGTCGTCGGATTTGCAGAATATATTATAAGTACTTTCAAGCAAGGTATTATTAAATAATTTCATTAATTGATTTTGCTGAAAGTCTTCAATTGTGTACTCAGAAATAATAGCTTCATCTTGCAATATACCCGTTTCGCTTTCACTTGGTGCAGAAGTTGGAACAATATCTAAATCCACGTAACTTAAACTGATACCAATCGATCTGCCTTGGATTCTATATTTACCGTTGTAGTACTTGTCCAAAAAAGGAACAAATAAATCTAGCGCTTCTTCTGGAGTATATTCCTCAGAATCTAATTTTGTTACAACTATAACATCGACATCTGATTTATTCCCGTTTTTAGGCTTTACAGCTGTGGAGCGGCGGTAACTCCCCTGCAAAAAGGTGCTGACAATAATTTTCGATAGCGTCTCGTCTGCCTCTAATCTTTTTCTTAATGTTGTATGACCTGTTTTCAAATCACTTACTTGATTATCAGATAAACGAATATTGGACAAAAAATCTTTAAAATACGACGGTACGGTAGACATAAAGAATTCTCCTTTAATCCTTGAAACTTATTGATTCTGAATAAGAACACGAGTCCTGTTGATCAAAATCATACTCATATAAAACACACTTTCCAAATCCTCGTGAAATCTGTCCTAAGAAAAACATAAATGCGTTTGGCGCGGCAGCAAAAATATGTAGTGTCGCTCGTCGCTCTGCAGTAGTTCTTTGCGCTATAGCGTTGTAAATAGAATTAGCGAGAGTCGCTGCATGGTTTCCATCTTCTATTGAAAAATTAGTGGAACCAGCTTCGTTCGGGGTACAATTTATGATTCGACCAATTGATAGATTCTGTTCTTTAATGTATTCGATTACGTCATTATAAATAGGGCGAGTAACATTCAGTATCAAGGCTGTATCAAATTGGTTCTCCTCAAGCTTTTCGTGCGAAATGCGCCAATTAGAATAGCTCCTTTTAGCTGATAATTTCACATCCCACAATTTAGTACCTGCTGTTTTTTGTATTGGAAATACATTGATGCCAGATTTACTATCAAGAACACGTCCTGCAGCAAATGCTAAAGATGCATGTGCATCCAAAAACACCTGATAAGCATGTTCGTTCTTGGTATTTGAAATCAAGAAATCTCTTAACATTGGATAAATATCATTGTTCCAATCGTATCCGTTTTTCAAATTTCGGCCATCAAATTTATCTACCAGAGATAAGCACATTGCTCTATCCTCTAAATGCACTGCCCCGCGGGGAAAGCTTGTAACAGCGATAGATATTCTTTTTGGTGAATACTTATCAGCTATGAGGAAAATGCGTTTTTCCAACTCCTCATCAAATTTCTTTCTGTCAATACCATCGCCGTGCGTTGAAGAAATCATTTGGTCATTTACGGTTGCCGATGCGATAAAACTAATTTGATCGAATGTCAACATTCGATTGTGATTCGAAATATATCGGAGCAACGAGTCTCTAACTAATGTCTCCAAAATTTCCACATCGAATGGTATATGTTTGAAAGAAATCTTTCTGTCTTGTATAATACTTGTATCAAATCCTTGTAATGATTTTTGTGCCGTTGCATCTAATTTGTTCTTCTGAAGCTTATCTATAGAGTTAATGAATGTAAGAGCGTCGTTATTGCACTGCCCTATTAAAAACAGTTCAAATTCATTTGCTCCCACATCATCATTTATAAGGTCTTGTAACCATTTTTCCAACGAATTCTTACTAAAAGTATTTATTGTCGATTTGACCTGAATACTTTTGAAGATTTTGCTATTCTCCTCTAATGCAATATCAACTTTATCGTCATCAGATTTAAATTCTATATAAATTCTATCCCAGTTTTTTTGACACATTGCCTCAAGGACAGACGCAAACGCTTGATATAAAAAACCTCGTGAAGCCTCTCTTCCTCCCACAATACACACCCTCTCTATTTCTATTTGTTATTTTATTACACTGTCCAAAGTAAGCTCTTACTATCCCATAGTTTTTTACACTCAACCTCATTGACTATCGCATCAAACACAGACTCAAGGAAAGTCGGGATTTCAGCAATGACAAATGCAAACTCAAGTGTATCATCTTTTTATCATAATCTCTCCCACCTCAAATGGCCTATCAATAATAAGCAAACATCGTTTTTGTATCCTGTATACTGGTCTAAGTCAAGCCCTGTGAATAGCCAAGATGATTCTCTGGATATCGAAAGCCGGTAGCATTGATCATCACAGTTTTTGCCTTAATTACCTCATAGGTTGCCATTTGACTTGAGTACACAGATAATGTTCTGGTTGTATTCTACCAAATTCAAAGTATATGTGCAACTCAACCAGTAATATTTTCTATCCGCGAATTATTTTTATTTATAATGCCAGAGGCGTGGCTTGCGCCGCATATTCAACACAATTAATTTCCTACAGAAATCCATTTACAAAAAGATTATGGATAAATCTCTTCATTCATTGTCGTTCAAATTCAATTTGCCAGTGGTTTGTCCTAAAATGTAAGCGCAACCGCATAGTCGCTGTAGACAACTAAAGAGGTCGTCCCTAAACGTTAGGACGACCTCCAAGCCGTTTTCTGCATATTGCAAGACAATTTTGCAGTAATACACGGTTTTACGTTGTACTCATAACTTTTTCTCAACTTTACACCCCTTTGCCAAAGATAATTGGCAATTGGTCATCACTATATAGTCAAATAAGCGGCGATAGAAATTCCCTTTTGCTGGAGCATTTCGGCAGCTGCGGATCCTACGGCTAGTCTCTAGCTTGATCCAGCTCTGACTGCGGCTGTTTTTAGGATACTTGATGTACTTTCCTGTGTGCAGCAGCGTCCGACCGTCAAAGCCCCAATCGATGTATCTGCGATGCGTGGCATGGTTGCCATAATTTATAATGTGCAGCAGTCCGTCACTCTTTTGAATGTCGCGAATGCGGCGCAGCCTACGCCGGTTTTTGCTTCTCAGATGCGCTTCAGATGATTCATTCTCCACGAGCCCAGTGATCTTCTCTCTTAATTCGCTTTCGGTCATAAAGCCTTCTACTAGGCACGGTGCGCGTCACGGGCGATATCCCGTACCAACTTCCGCGCTGTTTGCTGTGATATTCCTTCTGCGCTCGCTTGCTCTGCTTCTTCAGCGGTACCGTATTGATCACACTTCATCCCCCTCTAGTTTTACATTTGAATTACAAAGTGCGTTGTCATCTTGCATCCGGCTGCCATCTCTGATATTTTGTAATATCACGACCTTAAAGGAGGCAAGCAAAGTGGGAATGAAAGCATGCCCCGTGATCGACCTTGCCGCCACGGGGGACAACATCCGCCGCC
>ERZ791915.2707-NODE-2707-length-10686-cov-7.920327_pt1 | contig 10686 bp, 13 predicted proteins | sample MGYA00510139_ERZ791915 | MGnify/ENA primary metagenome ERZ791915 (study PRJEB30046, sample SAMN00792117) | human gut metagenome | study: EMG produced TPA metagenomics assembly of the A metagenome-wide association study of gut microbiota in type 2... | reverse complement strand
GTGTATAGCGCAGGACCACAAAGAACACATCGTACTTTGCATCCGGTGCAAGTTCAGTCACCACCGGAATGTGGCTGACCGAAGTGCGGGGTGAAAACTTATCCTTGATCCGCAGGCCGTTCCGCTTGATCTCCGCTGCCCAGTTTCCCCGTGCCAGCAGGGTGACATCTCTCACTTTCTGACGACGGGTAGTTTCGGCATACCGTCATGCTCAATGATGTGTGTCAGCATCTCAGCAAAGCCCTTCGGATCACGAATCTGATATTGCATATGATCATATCCCTCAAATACAGGGTAATTGCCGCAGGGGTAGGCTTCCATCACCGCCTGACGGTATTTGAAATGGTCTTCTATGCTGCCAAACTCAAAATACATATGCTTTTGCAGTTCTTTGGCAAGGTACGGAAAGGGCTTATCCTCCAAGCTGTCCAAAATCTGCCGCCGCAGATTTGTATAGGTCAGATTTTCGCCTGCGGCTATAAAATACGGCTTTATGGAGTCATCGTCACACCACAAAATCTTTTTCAGTGTGCCGCCCTTTGACCAATACAGGCTCTTGATAGCGAAATACAAAAACGGCGTCATAACGCGGCGCGTACCTTTTCCGATTTGCGCAAACTGCCCGCCGTCAAAGAAAACATGTCCGATGGGCAGCTTCGTGCCTGTCAAAAACGCCATGGCAAGGTCGGCACCGATTGAGGAAGCCACAACCAGTTCAAGGCGTTCCACCCCCTGCGATTTCAGGTATTCTTCCACCTGACGAACCTCGTCCGCCTTGCTGACATATTTCTGCCCTTTGCAGTACACCGTGGAGGTAGGCAGAATACAGAAATACCGATCCTGTAAATATTTCGCAACCGGTTCGCTGCTCGCTCCTGTCACGCCCATAGCATGAAAGAACAGCACCGCAGGATGATTCCTGTTGCCATAAGTTTGAAACATCATTGATATCGCCTCAGCTTTCCATAAGAAACATCGTAATTCCCGCAAGTACCGCCGCTATGACTGCCATGCCCACCGCGCCCTTGCGGATACCCACGGCACAGATGATAATCAGCAGAATCCCCAGCCCCAGACCTTCCAAAACCGTTTGTAAAAGCATTACTTGTTCCTCCTGTATCCTTTTTCGTCTCGGTATTCGGGATGCTCCTTACCATACGGGTCTTGATCGCCGCAGATGGTATAGTCGCACCGGCAGCCGTTCACGCAGGTATTCGTCCGTATAAGCCTTGCATGGAGCAGCTCCATAGACGCAAAGTCCACATTACACAGGGCGGGTATAATATCCGTAAGACCGTGCTTGATAGCAAACTCCGCTGCCGGGCACGCCGTAAATTCATAATAAATAGGCTTGTCGGTTTCATAAGGCGCAACCGACATCTCGTAATCGTGCCATTTGTCGCAGCCGCTTTTCGCACGAACAAACGCCCTGTACATCAGCTTCCTCCAGAACGGCTTGTTGCAGTCCACAAATTTCAGCTTGCGGAAAGTCGGAAGAATCAGATTTTCCTCCATCTCTTCGATTTCACGGAACGAAGTAACTGCTTTGCAGACCACATAATAGCTCATGATGGCGATGCAGTCGTAGGTGCCGCCTACGCCGTTGTGGAAGTTCCGTTTGCCGCCCAAATCAGTGCGCCAGTCGGAGAGAAAGACCGCGTACTGCCGCTGCACCTTTTCCCATACTGTCTCCCACTCTGCTTCCGGATAGTGCAGGGCGATTTTCGCCAGGATTTCTTTCTTGCAAGGCTTTGAATACAGCACATGGCTTTTGCGGTCGAATAGAAGCTCGTTGTCCTTCATCTGATTGCCTCCCTCCTTGTTCTTTCTTGCGTGCATGAGACCATCTCAGATTTAACCCGCTTTTCGGCAGACAAACCATGCCATGCTTTTCAGGTTTCCCATGTCCACATCCGCATACATTCCATCCAGCCGTGCTTTCAGGCCGGAAGCCGTCTCATAGGGTGGTGTGAAAAAAACTGCCTTTTCCTGCGCCTGTCCCATCATATCTGCCGAGTAATCCAGACAGGTAATGTCCGCTTTTGGCAGCGTCCTGTAAAGCGGCATGGTCAGAATGCCGTCATAAAAATTGTTGCCGCCTGTTAGCCGATAGGCACTGCGAATCGCTTCTTTTCGCTCCATGTCCTTTCCTTCAGATCCTAGTAATCCTATGGCCGTTTCCGGCCTCATTTTTTCAAAATACCCGCAATTTTCTTGAAATCCTCGCGCGCCTCCTTGAAAATCGGCAGCATACAGTAGCAATGCACCATCTTCGGGCGGGCGGACACTGTATAGGGAACCTTTGCCCGTTTGCAGGCTGTTTCAAAATCGGGCAAAGCACCGTAGAGCACTTCGTCGGCAGAATAAAAGAAGTGGATATCGCCAACGCCGGTAAAATCCCCCCGGGAGCCGGAGAGCATATAGTCCGGCACATTCTTGCAGCCATGCCGCATAAACTTTTCCACCGTCACCATAAAGGCATAATCGATGGAAACGTCTCTTTCATTCAATGCCTTCATCCGCGATTTTTCGCCATCGTTCCATGGCACTTCGCCGGGTGATACAGCAACGATATGCCGTGGCTGCGGCAACGGCTCCGGCTGCGCATTATTGTGCGCTGCAATCCCCAGAGCCAGTGCGCCGCCGGAGGAAAAGCCACAGGTGCTGACATTTCCACCGCCGTACAATTCAAGCATTCTGCAGTAGCATTCATAGACCATTTCGTAGGTTTCGGTGATACAATGCTCCATGCAGAGCGGGTAGAACGGAAACCACACATCGTAGCCGGTCTCACGGCACAGCTTACGCATGACTGGCAGATCGCCCTTGTCCGGACCGATCACCATACCGCCGCCGAAGAAATAGAGGATGGCGCACTTTGACGGATTCGGATTTTCACGTAGGATCAGGCATGGAAAGCCGTTGACTGTAATCGTCTCATAATATGCCTTGTGGTCGGCGGGCGTAAAAACGCCGCGATGTCGGTTCTGCTTTTCAATTTCCTTTCGCAGTTCGTTCTCTGGCAGTGTGAAAGACTTTTTCACTCCGGAGAGTCTATACACTGCCCGCAGGATGGATGCAAAAATGCTCATGGCTTTTTTCTCCTCTCATTTCAGCGCTGTAACGCACAGCCATCCCTTTTTATTTTTGCGGCTCTGGATCTTACAAAATCCTGCCTGCTCCAGATACGCCTTTAATTCAATATCTTTGTAGATGGTCATGCCGCCGATGATCTCCGTCCACTTTTCGTCCTTGCCCGTGTCACCGTTGCTTTCGTTGCAGATGAGAAAGGTCCCGCCGGGCTTCAGCACCCGATAGACCTCTCTAAAATTCTGTGCAAGTTCCGGCCAGAAATAGACCGTTTCAAACGCGGTCACTGCCTCAAATTGCTCTGCTTCAAACGGCAGCTCTGTCACGCTTGCCTGTTGCACGGTACACCGTCCTGCCGCAATGGCTCTGGCATTGACTTTTCGCGCTTTTTCCACGCTGACGGCTGAGTAGTCGATGCCCTGCACCTTGCCTTTGGGGCACAGCTTCAACAGCGTTTTAATGTTCGCTCCACCGCCGCAGCCGCAGTCCAGCACCATGGCATCCGGGGCAGGCTGCAAAAATTGAAGTCCCCATGCTGCCATTGCGCTGTGTCCGAAGTTCATCATGGCAACCATGATCTTCCCACCAAGTCCTACGGGCTTGCGGGTGTTTTCAAAGAATGACATATCACACCTCCGATTTCACACATTCGGCATAGGTCAGCGGGAAGGACGCTTTCAGCACAACGCTCTTTCGCACCCTCCACCCGTTCTGCCGCAGAAAACTCAGATACTCCTCGCTCGTCCACCTGCTATGCAGAGGGAAGCCTGCCAATCTCATAAAATAGGCTTTGATCCTTCCTCTAAGTGAATTTTCCGCGTGAGTAAAGGTTGGCGCGATCAACACGCCATCTTCCTTCAGAACCCGTTTGATTTCTCGCAGTGATTTCTCTGGCTGCGGCACGATGTGCAATGCGTTGGATACGATCACCACATCAAATGAATTGCCTGCGTATGGCAAAGAAAACATATCCTGCACGGAAAAATGCAGCTTCGAAGAGCAATTTCCCCGCTTGGCCTCTGCAATCATTTCCGGAGAGGCATCCGTCGCCTCGATGTGTACCGCTGTTTTTACGATGTGCTTGGCGATCAGTCCCGTTCCGGTAGCCACCTCCAGCACTGTTTTGTCTTTCACGACCGGACGGATCAGCTCATACATTTTCTCGTATACTGCCCTGTCTTTTCGCATAAAGCAGTCATACAGACCTGCATTTCTGTCCCAGAAATTCTTGTGTTCTCGCATTGCTGTCTCTCCTTTTATAGTTAGATTTATCTAACCAGTACGTGTGCATTGACAAGTTAGGTTTAGCTAACTCTCGTATTTAGGAAAAGCCGCATTTCTGCGGCCTTTCGGCTTATACAAATAGCTTGCTGCAAGCATCACACATCTGTGTTTTCAGCCACTGAGGATAACACCTCTTGATCTACTCCTTATGAAAACAGCCAAAATCTATTTTCACACCATTGCGGTGACTTTTGCCTTCTTATCCATATTATATCGTGCTCACTTCTTTTTTGCAATGGTATAGTATCTCTATTTTGTCATTTCCAAACGCAGAGTACGGTCTCTCGTCCGCAGGCCTTGCATTTGGTCTGCACATGTCCTCTGGTATCCTCAAAGACGATGATTGAATTGTGTCGGCAATAAGGGCACCTGACAATCCTGGGCTTTTGCGAAGCAATCGCATCCTTTGCCCGGATGATTTTAATCTGCATTTCCGCAGATGGTTCCGATACTCTGATATTCCTGCTCATGGCCACACCTCCAATGGATCACGATATGCCTGCCGTGTTCAAAGAAAAGATTTTACATTGTATATCTATGACCTGGAGTTGAGAAAAGTCTTAATAACCCACGATGTGACATGGAGCCGCAAAGACAGTTTCTGCAAAGGTCAGTTTACTGATGATCAACCAGAAGAAAAACCTTCTGTCCCTGTAAAGATCAGTATCACTCAGAAAAAAGAAGATCCACCAAAATCTGCTTTCGCAAAGTTTGCTTTTGGAGGTGACAGAAATGAATGATACACTGATTGAACAGCTTCAGGCAGATGCTGCTGCTCTGGATATAAAAATAACAGCACAGGAGATTGCTTTATATCTTTCTGAAAAGAAAGTTCCACCGGAGCACCTGGAAGCCATAAAAAGATTCATAGCTTTTCTCAGAAAAAATCAGCGAGATAAAGCAATAAGCGCACTATTGCAGCACAGCCGTATTCCACAGAAAGAGCCAAGTACATTCGAAAACTTTGATTTCAGCAGAGTGACTGGCGAGCATGCAGCGCAGATAAGAAATCTTCCGAATCTGACAGTGCTATACTCAAGACAGAATATAGCTTTTATCGGTCCTCCGGGTGTTGGAAAAACACATTTATCAATGGCATGTGGTAATGCCTGTTGCCAAAAAGGATTAAAAGCTTATTTCATAAAAGCCACAGAACTGAATGAAAAATTCACAAAGGCCCGAAGAACAGGCACTGAAAGCAGTGCTATATCCGGGCTTATGAAATCGTAGATCGCTCCGAAGCAGTGCTTTCATCACCTCCCTGACTGCTCCATCCTCGCGGCGTTTCATATTCGCTCGTACATGGGTTATGTACCTGTTGTGCTGTCTATTCGATTGTCAATGTACTTATGAAGGAGGAAAACTTGTCCTTCTTATTAACACTGACAAAAAAGGCAAAAAACAGGCGCATCAAATGAAATTTTATCAAAAATATTTTACAAGCTGCTTTAATCCACGGCGGATACTGTCTCGGACACGGCTTGGGTCTACACCTTCTACTTCGGCAATTTCATTTACCGTCATTCCCAGATAGTATCGGGCATAAATTCGCTTTGCCTGTTTCTCCGGCAGCTTCATCACAGCGGCATAGACCTGCTCCTGAAACTGTTTTTCCTCCAGAAGCATCTCCGGTGTCTGGGGCTTCATCAGAATCGCATTTTCAATGCCGTTGTCGCAGTCCAGGGAGTAGTACGCCTTATAGCGATACAGCTTTCGCTCATACGCAGCTTCCGCACGTTCAGCTGCTCGAATAGTCTCCATTACTTCCTCTGTCACATCTACAAAAAAGTCTGTTGTATAAACATCAGGATAAAGTTCCCGAAGGTTAATTTTCTTCATTATGTACCTCCATTTCGATTCACGGGTGATTGACGGGTGGATCGAATAGAGGCGGAGACCGACAACGGCAGACAACCGGGTCATCTCCGAAAAAATGGCAACAAAAAACGCCAGATTTCCGTGAGGGAAAACTGGCGCGCCAAGAACAGCCATTATTATACTGAATTACATGGAACGATAATGCCGATGCAATGTTATACTTGCCCGGAGGAGGAGCAATGCTTTTTTTAACTGATGTAGATCATGTGAGCTTTGAAAAAGCAAACGAGACACGGCAAAATAACCTCCAATCGGCTACCGTGTCCCTGCAAGTCGTCATTGGTTTGTGTAAACGCAAAGAAACGGCGGCTCTGAAATTGAGCCGCCGTTTCAAATAGGCGTATTGATAGGCTGCTGTACGACGGCTTTTTTTCTTTTGCCGTCGTGCGGCAGATAGATGGTTTGTTTAGTTATGGCTTGCATTACCTATGGGCTGATTTCCAGACATTCCGACCTGTGTATGCTCGTCAAATTCCTCTTGACTGTATTTCTCGATGCCAGTTAATGTTCCGTGATGTTCGCTGTTCAAGTGGTCGTAATCACGAACGGTATAAATGTCTATTGTGCCAACACCGCTTCCAAGCGTTCTCATTTCGCCTCGGAATTTTCCGCTGGTGAGACTTTCACCATTAGAAGTGAGAACATCCCGGAAATAGCGGACTTCCTCACCATTGAAATACCACTGATCTTTTTCGGCATCATAAGTTACTCCAAATGCCTCATACTCTGCAACGAGCTTTGCAGTTTCGCTATCTTCAAGCGGCGTTCCTGCCATAGCAACGGATGTGCTGTTTTTCAACGCCTCAATATCCCGTGTGTCAAATTCCTGCTGGGTAAACTCTTTCAGGTCAATCAGCTTGCCCGCCGGATCAACGGAGCCGTCAGCCGCTTTTGAAAAGCTCTCTAAATCCCGTACAGCATACACATCTACTGTGCCGTTCTCATTTAGAAAATCAATACCGGCGGTTTCATTGTTACCGATGGGATAATAGTCCTCAAACCAGCGAACCAAATTCCCATTATAGGTAAGTTCATCTTTGACCGCATCATAGGTCATCCCATATTGTTCATAAGGTGCAAACATTTTTTCTTTGTCTGCGGCGGAGAGTGCCGAGCTGTCCTCGCTGTTTCCCAGCGCCTCAGAGCCGCCAAGAGGTTGACTGATTTCTTCCTTGATAACGGGATTACCTTGTTCCTGGCTGTTCTGCGGTGTCGTGCTGCATCCAGCCAAACAGCCTAACAAGAGCATGGACGCAGCGCATAATACCATTCGTTTCATAGTGTTTACCAATCCTTTCTTTGAATGTACCCCAAGTATAGCAAAGCATTTTGGGATACCTTTGGGATTAGTTTGTGATTTATGTGTAGTTAAAAAGGAGCTGTACCAAAATTTCGTTTTGATACAGCCCCTTCATGGCGTATGGAAATGTGTCTGCTGTACGACGGCTTTTTTTGCCGTCGTACAGCAGTTTTGTAGTCTATTTTACATACTGCTCTAATTCTTGTGCCGCTGTTTCTACCAGCTTTTCGATGTTACCGTTTTTGTCACGAATAACTTTTAGGTTGATACCATCACTTATGCCGTTATCACAGTAGGTATCGTGGTCTGCATCATAGAGAATATGGATGAGTTTGCCGTCATACATCCATTTTTGAGTCGGCTGGTCATAGGAAACGCCAAATGCGGTGTAGGCGTCTAAACTATCATCACGATAGTTCGGATCGCCCAGTTCAAAACTACCGCTGTTTCCAGTAATTCCAGCCGCATCAAATTCCTCTTTTAGTTCTTTTTGCTTTTCAGTTCTGGCGTTAAAATCAGCATCCGAGGATTGCTTCAAGCCTGTCAAAGATCCATTTGCATCTCTGATCGGCTCTACATCTACCACGCCATCCTCATAGAAGAACGAGTTTGCGTTCTCTGGACTGATCTGATCTTTGAAATAACGCACCATCTGGCTTTTATAAAAGAAGCGGTCTTTCTCCTGATCGTAGGTCATGCCATAGGGTTCATAAATGGAATACTGTTCCGCAATCTCGCTCCGGCGGATTTCTTCGGCCTTGGCCTGTTCTTCCGAGGAAATCACTTCATCGCTTTCATAGGCTTGCGCTGTGGATGAAGAATTTGAGTAAAGAGTATCACTACTGTTATCGGCTTGTTCCTGGCTGTTCTGCGGTGTCGCGCCGCATCCAGCCAAACAGCCTAACAAGAGCATGGACGCAACGCATAATGCAATTCGTTTCATAGTTTTCACCAATCCTTTCTTTGAATGTACCTAAAGTATAGCAGAGCTTTTTGGGATACCTTTGGGATTAGTTTGTGATTTGTGTGTAGTTAAAAAAGCGGCAAGTTGTTCACCTGCCGCTGGTTGTCCGCTAAATCGTGAAGAAGAATTTAACACCGTTTTCTGTGTTGCAAGCCTCACAATAGCTGTTATGTTGTTGTAAAATTCTTTGAACCATATAAAGCCCTAAGCCGCTGCCGCCTGTTCTTCTACTGCGGGATTGCTCCATACGATAAAAAGCGTCAAACAATTTGGGAATATCATCTTCGGGTATATGTGTACCTGTGTTCTCTACGGAGAACAAAAAGCGTCCGTTGGTATTTTGTAAAATAATATCAACGCTTGCTCCATGCGGCGAATACTTTACAGCATTTGAAATCAAATTGGAGAACACCTTTTCAATCAGTAATTTGTTCCCATTGATAAAAGTGGGAGACTGTATAGCAAGATGTATTTGCAGCTCTTTTGTTGCCACTAAATCATCAATCTCCCTCAAATAGCCATGTATCATGGGAGCGCAATCAAAATGCTCCATTTTGAAATCGACATTGGTTTCCAGCCTTGAAATCGTTAATATTTCCTGCACCATCGTTTCAAGCGTAGCCGCAACTTCCAAGGATCGGGCAAGATACTTTTCGTGGTCTTTATATGCCCCTATACCCAATAGCATCCCCTCTAATTGACCCTTGATAATGGTGATAGGGGTTTTCAGTTCATGGGAAGCGGAAGAAAAGAAATCCTGTTGTGCCCGTTCCAGCACCTTTTGATGTTCAATATCCTTTTGGAGCTGGAGATTTGCACTTTGCAACTCCTCCAAGGTAGCAGACAGTTTCCGGGACAGCGTATTCAAGCTATTCTCCAGTACACCCAGCTCGTCAGAACGACGTTCCTCAAGTTGCCATTCCAGCCGCATATCAGACATTTCTTTAGAAATCCGACAGATTTTTAATACCGGGTTTGTAATGATACGAGAATACCCCCAAGCGGTTGCCAACGATACAAGGAGAATAACGCAAAACAAAATCGGTAATACGCTTACAAATGATTGCCGCAGTTCTGCGATTTGAGAGGCTTCTCCATAAACTGTTAAAATATATTGGCCATTATCATCTGCAAATGAGAAGTAATAGCTGTTGGATATAATCGGCGCACTTTCATAAGATGTTCCACCAAGAGCCTCACTGGCAATCCCATCGTTAAAGTCATTTTGATTAGACGGTGTTTCCATCAGAACACCATCAGCAGTATAAAGCTCCACCATACTAATCGCCGTGTTTTGAAGAAACTGGTCAAAAAGTCCGCCGCTATCCTGCATACGGATATGTTCTAATTCATAAATAAAGTCACTTGTCTGTTCATCTAATGACGCATTGAGATTGTTAGAATAGGTCCTGGGCATATACCAGGCCAGAACGCCATAGACAAGAAAGCTCACGCATAGCAAAACTGCCACAGTCAGAATAAAGACTTTAGCAAACAGACTGCCTTTAATTCTCTTTATCAACTTTATATCCCACCCCTCTGATTGTTTGAATGAAATCTATTCCCAATTTTTTTCGTAGATTTTTGATATGGGTATCAACAACACGCTCGTCCCCATAAAAATCATATCGCCACAGCTTATCCAACAAGTTCTGCCGGGTCAATATCCGGCCCTGATGGGTCAGCAGTTCCCGCAGTATTTCAAATTCCTTTTGTGTCAGTTCAAAATTAGCTCCGTCCACGGTGGCGGTGTAGCTGTCACAGTTCAAACGCCAATTGCCATAAGCAATGATTTGATACTTTTCATCTGTTCCCCGGTTACTGCGCCGAAGTACAGCCGCAATTTTGCGGAGCAGGACAGGCATAGAAAACGGTTTTGTAATGTAGTCATCCACCTGCAAATCCAATCCTTTAATCTGATCTTCTTCTCCGCTTAACGCGGTTAGCATAATGATAGGAACATCAGATTGCTTGCGTATCAATTCACAGACACCGTAACCGTCAATTTTGGGGAGCATAATGTCCAACACAATCAAGTCATATCGTTCTCCCGCAAATAAAGATAGTGCCTCGACACCATCATTTGCAACAGCTACTTCATATCCTGCTTCTTGTAAAAAATTCTGTAAAAGTTCTTGAATATCAAAATCGTCCTCAACGACTAAAATCC
>ERZ791915.2698-NODE-2698-length-10714-cov-2.555118_pt1 | contig 10714 bp, 9 predicted proteins | sample MGYA00510139_ERZ791915 | MGnify/ENA primary metagenome ERZ791915 (study PRJEB30046, sample SAMN00792117) | human gut metagenome | study: EMG produced TPA metagenomics assembly of the A metagenome-wide association study of gut microbiota in type 2... | reverse complement strand
ATATTAATAGTTAAAATGAAAATAAAAATATTTAGATATGAAATATGAGGAAAAAGGGAAAATAAATACGAAGGAGTATAATAATAGTTATGAAAAAATTATTATTCATTATTAATCCTAAAGCGGGGGTAAAAAAGAACAAACATTTTGTAGAAGATGCCCTTGAGATTTTTGAAAAAGCGGGATATAAGGTTGGAGTTAAGTATACAAAGAAGAGAGCAGATGGAACACGCATAGCAAGAGATTATGGCGCTAAGGCAGACTTGATTGTGTGTATGGGTGGAGACGGAACACTCAACGAGGTTATGCAGGGAATGCTGGAAGGTGAAATTTCAACACCTTTAGGATATATTCCGGCAGGCTCAACTAATGATTTCGCTAATAGTTTAGGATTAAGAACCAACCCTAAAGATCAGGCAGAGTTTATTATGGAAACAGAAGCAAAATCACTTGATCTGGGATGGTTTAATGGAAGATATTTCGTTTATACTGCATCTGCAGGTATTTTTACGGAAACATCTTACTCAACACCACAGGAATTAAAAAATAAATTAGGACATTTTGCTTATATACTTCATGGAATTAGAGAAGTGTTCAAAATCAGAAGGTTAAAACTTAGAATTGAGACAGAAGATGAGGTGTATGAGAATAAATATATATTCGTAGCCATAAACAATGCAAAAAAAGTTGGCGGAATAATGAGATTGGACAAGGCTCATGTAGAGTTTAATGATGGTGAGTTTGAACTTATGCTTGTTGAATTTCCAAAGGATTTTATTCAGTTAATGAAGACTGTTGGGAAGATATTTATGCAGGATTTTTCAGGCAATATAACATTTAAACAGATTAAAAGTGCAAAGATTACAAACTGTTCAGATGTTAACTGGTCATTAGACGGTGAAAAAGAGAAAGCCCATGATTTTGTTGAATTTAAAGTTATTCACAATGCCATAAACTTTATATATTAAAAAATCAAATTGCAAAAGATAAATCTAATATACCTCAGTAGTATATTTGACAATAAAAAAAAGACTGGATGTAAGAGAGGTTTATATGACTGTAACTAAGGAAAATATTAAGGATTTTACTGAAAAATATGCACAGATTTGTCGTAAAAATGACACAGTTGAGAAAGAACTTTTTACTGAGTATGGAGTAAAAAGAGGACTTAGAGATTTAAACGGAAAAGGTGTACTTACAGGTATAACTAACATTTCAAGAGTTGAATCTTCTAAGATAGTTGATGGAAAGAGTGTGCCTTGCGAAGGACGACTTTATTTCAGGGGTTATAAAATTCAGGATTTAGTTAACGGATTTATGTCTGAGAACAGATTTGGTTTTGAAGAAGTAGCATATTTATTGCTTTTTGGAGAATTACCAAGTGAAGATAATCTGACTGAATTTAAGAAAATGATGGCTGTATCAAGACGATTGCCAACTAACTTTGTGCGTGACGTAATTATGAAAGCACCAAGCGAAGATATTATGAACACATTGTCTAAGTGTGTTTTAACTTTGGCATCATATGACAAGAATATGTCAGATACATCAGTGGAAAATGTTATTAGACAGAGCATTAATTTAATTAGTACATTCCCTATGATTTCTGTATATGGTTACCATGCATATAACCATTATAAGAGAAACAAAAGTTTATATATTCACAGACCTAAGCCGGAGCTTTCAACAAGTGAAAACATTCTTAGAATGTTAAGACCGGATAAGAAATACACAGAATTAGAAGCCAAGGTTTTAGACTTAGCATTGGTTCTTCATATGGAACATGGTGGTGGTAATAACTCTACTTTTACAACAAGAGTTGTAACTTCATCAGGTTCAGATACTTATGCTACAATTTCAGCAGCACTTTCTTCATTGAAAGGACCACGCCATGGTGGTGCGAATGTTAAAGTTGTAGAAATGTTTAAGGACATTAAACATAATGTTCATGATATAACGGATAGGGATGAAGTTAAGGAGTATTTAAGAAAGATACTTAATAAAGAAGCTTTTAACAGACAGGGACTTATTTATGGTATGGGGCATGCAGTATATTCAATTTCTGACCCAAGAGCTGAGATTTTCAAAAGCTTCGTAGAGAAGTTAGCTACTGAAAAGGGCAGAACTAAAGATTTTAACTTGTATAGTATGATTGAAACTTTGGCTCCGCAGGTTATTGCAGAGGAAAGACAGATTTACAAGGGTGTTAGTGCCAACGTAGACTTTTACAGTGGTTTGGTTTACAGTATGCTTGATATTCCTGAAGAGTTATTTACACCTATGTTTGCAATAGCACGTATTGTAGGATGGAGTGCTCATCGTATCGAGGAAATCATTACAGCAGATAAGATTATGCGTCCGGCATATGTAAGCAACTGCGACTACTATGATTATACAAACATTGAAGAAAGATAAGAATTTTGGATAATAATCCATAGTAAAAAAATGCAATTTTGCAATATAAAAATGCATTAACGAATGTAATAAAAAACACATCAATAAATGTAATAAAAAAGTATAAAAAATCGGTTACAAAAAGATTAAGACATAAACACTAAACGAAAATATTAAAACGTAAATATTAAGGTGTAAACGCCAATATGTAGATATTAAAATATAAATGTTGAAGTGTAATGTTAAAGCTTGATAAAGTTGTAACCGATTTTTTTTAGTGTTATAATAAAATGATTAGAGAAGGTACAAGATTTTAATAAAAACAGGAGGCATTATGAAGCTTACACAGAGTGATGTTGAAAAAATAAAAGAAGAAATTGAACATAGAAAATTAGTCGTAAGACCTGAGGCTATCGAAGCTGTAAAAGAGGCAAGAGCCCAAGGGGATTTAAGTGAGAATTTTGAATATTATGCAGCAAAGAAAGACAAGAACAAAAACGAGGGACGTATCAGATACCTTGAAAGAGTATTGAAGACAGCTACAATTATAAGTGACGAATCAGCAGATGATGAAGTGGGATTAAATAACACTGTTCAGGTTTATTTTGAAGACGATGACGAAACAGAAACTTTCAAGATTGTAAGTACAATGCGTGGAGATTCAATTAGCGGTAGAATAAGTGGCGACTCTCCCATGGGAGCAGCCCTTATGGGACACAAGGTTGGAGACAGAGTTGAAGTAAAGGTAAACGAAAAAGTAAGTTATTATGTTGTGATTAAATCTATTGAAAATACAGGTGAAGAGGAAACAGACACAATTAGGACTTTTTAATATGAAAAATAATATAAAAAAAGGCAGATTAACTATTTATACAAGTTATAGTCCCGGAGCCGGAAAGACCCATATAATGTTAAGGGATGCTTTACAAAATTATGGGGAGAAGGTTGTTATAGGCTTTTTAAATGGCAAGGAAAGAAAAATCAAAGGCTCTAACATAAAACCGGTTTATCATTATTCATTAGAGAAAATAGTTTCAAAATATAATTTTGAGAATGTTGTGATTATGGACGAAATGGGAATGGGCGGAAAATGTGAGGATGATAAATCTTTTATTTATGAAGATATTGAAAAAATACTGAATGCAGGAATAAATGTATATACAAGTACTAATTTAAAGAGATTTCAGAATGTAAATAGCAGTTTTAAAGAAATATCAGGAATAGGTGTAAAGAAAACTATTCCGATAAGGTTCCTTGAAATGGCTGATAGAATTGTTTTTGTAGATAGAAAACCGGAGCTTTTGGAAAATGATTACAAAAATGGAGAACTTTTTTGCAATAAAAATCAAAATTCACGGATTATGCAGAAAAATTTTAACCCGGAAATTCTTAAAAAATATAGAGTTATAAGTTTGGAAATATTGAAGGAATATAGAAACAAAATTGAAATTATAGAAAATAATGATAAAAATATATAAAAACAGTGTTTTTTATAATTAGAAAGTATTTGTAAAAGTATAATCCCGTGATAAAATATAGTGTAAGAATAGACGAAACGGGAATGAAAATAATTGAAAAATGGAGGAAGAAAGCATGAATATTATGCACGATATTTCACCGGAAAGAATTAGACCGGCTGATTTCATTGCGACAATCGAAATAACTAAAGGAAGCAAGAAGAAATATGAATTAGATAAAGAAACCGGATTATTGATTTTAGACAGAGTTTTGTATTCTTCAGTTCACTATCCGGCTAATTATGGATTTATTCCAAGAACTATTGATGAAGATGGAGATCCATTAGATGTTTTGGTTTTGTGTTCAGAACCTATAGAACCTATGTCTTTAGTAAGATGCTATCCTATAGGCGTTATGTATATGGTTGACGGTGGTGATAATGATGATAAGATTATTGCTATTCCATATGGAGATCCAACCTATAATTGCTACACAGATATTAATCAGTTACCATCACATATTTTTGAAGAAATAAAGAATTTCTTTAATATTTACAAGAATCTGGAAGGAAAACAGACTAAAGTTGACGAGTTTGGCGGACCTGTAGATGCGGCAAAGATTATATATAAGTGTATAGATATTTATAATGAAAAATACAATAATTCAACAGAAAAGTAATACATAATCTTAGAGGAGCAGGATGATGACAGTTAATGAAAAGATTAAGGCTCTAAGAGATAGAATGAGTAGGCACAATATAGATATTTATATTGTGCCTACTTGCGATTTTCACGGGTCGGAATATGTAGGGGATTATTTTAAAACAAGAGAATTTATTTCAGGATTTACAGGATCGGCAGGAACCGTTGTTGTTACTTTGAAAGAAGCAGCGCTGTGGACTGATGGAAGATATTTTCTTCAGGCAGAAAACCAGCTTAAGAACACAGAGATTAAGCTTATGAAAAGTGGCCAGTGTAATGTTCCGACTATTAGGGAATATTTGCAAAAAAATGCAACAGAATCTTTGGTGGTAGGTTTTGATGGAAGAATGATGACAGCCACAATGGCAGAAGAAATAGAATCCATAAAAAACATATCAGTTATAAGTGATGTAGATCTTGTTGGAGAAATTTGGGAGAACAGACCTTTAATGTGCTGTAAGCCTGTATGGAATCTTTCGTTAGAATATTGCGGAAAAACAAGGTCTCATAAGCTTGGTGATATAAGGGAAGAAATGAAAAACAAAGAGGTGGATGTTTTAGTTTTGACTTCTTTAGAAGAAACAGCCTGGACGTTAAATCTTCGTGGTGATGATGTGGAATGTACACCTGTATTTCTCTCTTTTATGTTAATAACTTCTTTAGATGCCACATTATATGTTCAGAAAGCATCCATACAAGATGAGATGGTTAAAGAATTAGAGAATGACGGAATAGCAGTTGAAGATTATTTTAAAATATATGACGCATTAGAAAATACAAAAAACAAAAAAGTATGGATTGATAAGAATAGTGCTAATTATAATATTGTCAAAAAAATAAAGACCAATAATGAAGTTATAAACTGTTTTACACCTGCACTGAATCAGAAAGCTATTAAGAATCCAACGGAAATTTCCAATATGAAAAAAGCTCATTTGTTAGATGGTATTGCAATGACCAAATTTATTTATTGGCTTAAGACTAATGTTGGAAAAGAAAAAATTACGGAACTTTCTTTAGGAGAAAAATTAGAAGAATTTAGAACTGTGGCAAAAAGCTATATTGAGCCAAGCTTTACGCCTATAGTTGGCTATAATGATCATGGAGCCATTGTTCATTATAGTGCAAATAAAGAATCAGATTATGAAATTAAAGATGAAGGTATGGTATTAATAGATTCAGGGGGACATTACCTTGAAGGAACAACAGATATAACAAGAACAATAAGTCTCGGAAAAGTTACGACTAAAATGAAAAAGATGTATACGGCTGTACTTAAAGGCCATTTGAATTTGGCAGCGTCAGTATTTAAGGAAGGCTGTTCAGGAGTTGCCATAGACTATAATGCCAGACAACCATTATGGGACTTAGGACTTGATTACAATCATGGTACGGGACATGGAGTGGGCTATTTGCTTAGTGTTCATGAACCACCTAATGCCATAAGGTACAGAATTCTTCCGGATAATCAATTTAATCCAGTATTTAAAGAAGGAATGATAACTAGCAATGAACCGGGAGTTTATTTAGAGGGAGAGTTTGGAATAAGAATTGAAAACTTAGTTTTATGTGAGAAAAAAGAGAAGAACCAATGGGGGACATTTTTATGTTTTAAACCATTAACGTTGGTTCCGTATGATAGGGAACTTATATCTTTTGAGGACATGGCAGATAAAGAAATTGAATTACTTGATAATTATCACAAAATGGTATATGAAATGATTTCTCCATATTTAACATTAGAAGAAAAAATATGGTTAAAAGATATTGTTAAGGGAGGGAACTCTTCGAAATAGAAGAGAGCAAAAAATGAAAAGTAAAAGCAATTAGGATACTGATTGTTGCCATAGGAATTAATACATTTTGTATGGCGATGCCTGTTAGACAGAGAGTTTATTCAATAAGGCTGACGAGGCTATGTATTATTCTAAAACGCATGGTAAAGGTCAGGCACATATATCACAAAAATAGAGAATATTAAAAAAGTCCTCTGCGTACATTATATAAAGAATGTATGCAGGGGATTTTTTTGAGAGAATATATTGAAGAAAGGGCAATGGAAAGTGCAAGATACATTGTAAAAAATAAGGCTACGGTAAGACAGGCCGCAAAGGTTTTTGGGATAAGTAAAAGTACAGTACATAAAGATGTAACGGAAAGGCTTGAAGTTATTAATCCGGGATTGGCAGGGGAAATAAGAAAAGGGCTAGATGTGAATAAAGCTGAACGGCATTTACGAGGTGGTATGGCGACAAGAGAGAAGTATAGTCATATGAGAAAATAAAAAAGACCTTAGTTTTTGCTAAGGTCATCATTTGCGGGGGACCTAGAGGGAATCTCACCCTCTAGGTTGAGTATGAAAAACTTAAAATACGCCATTATAGGGTATGACGTATACAAACTATGTGCACCACCTAATCGGTAGTACATTGATAATATAATGGGGAAATGTTACGAAAGTATGAATAAAATGTAAAAAAGTAGAAAAATGTAATATTTTATACATAAAAGTTGTAATAATTGTAAAATAACAGAATGTTTAAAATTTGTAGCAAATATTTACTTTTATTTTCTTTTTAAATTGTATATAATGATTACAGTGTCAAGATTTGAAAGCTTTGATATCTAAATTAATATAATAAAAAATAGTTTAGGGAAAAGATTATTACATATACTATAATTACTGTTTGAAAACTTAAAGGAGTAACAAATGTTTAATACAGATATTGGAATAGATTTAGGAACGGCAAGTGTGCTTGTTTTTATAAAAGGAAAAGGTGTGGTTTTAAAGGAACCTTCAGTTGTTGCAGTTGATAGAGATACTGAAAAGATTAAGGCTGTAGGAGAAGAAGCGAGACTTATGATTGGAAGAACTCCTGAAAATATTGTGGCTGTAAGACCACTTAAACAAGGAGTTATTTCAGATTATTCAATTACCGAACAGATGATAAGATATTTTATACAGAAGGCAATCGGAAAGCGCTCATTTAAGAAACCACGTATTTGCGTATGTGTACCTAGTGGTGCAACAGAAGTTGAAATTAAGGCAGTTCAGGATGCAGCTTTTCAGGCTGGCGCAAGAGAGGTCTTTATTGTAGAAGAACCTGTTGCAGCAGCCATTGGTGCAGGAATTGACATAAGTAAGCCTTGTGGAAATATGATAGTTGACATTGGCGGAGGAACTACAGATGTGGCAGTTATTTCTCTTGGAGGAACAGTTGTAAGCACATCTATTAAGGTTGCCGGAGATGATTTTGATGATGCCATTGTAAGATATATGAGAAAGAAACATAATCTTCTTATAGGAGATAGAACTGCCGAGGAGATTAAGATTGGAATAGGAACATGTTTCAATAAATCTGATAATAAGAAGATGGAAGTACGTGGAAGAAATCTTGTAACAGGATTGCCTAAAACTATTGAAATTACTTCAGAAGAGACTGAGGAAGCCCTTAAGGATGTTTCTGCAAGTATAGTTGAAGCAGTTCACAGAGTACTTGAACAGACACCACCGGAATTGGCAGCAGATATTGCAGTGCGTGGTATAGTGTTAACAGGTGGCGGATGTTTGCTTCATGGATTAGATCAGTTAATTGAATCTAAGACAGGTATTAATACTATGACAGCCGAAGATCCAATGACTGTTGTTGCCATTGGAACAGGTCAGTATTTGGATTATATTGATGAAGCGGCAAAAGAAAAGATTAATTAAAAACAACCAATAAATATTTATATAAAATGCTGTCCCAATGTGTATCTTTTAACTGTAGTTAAGAGATGCTTAAAAAGGATGGCATTTTTATTCCATAAAGATTTGGATATTTTGACATTCAAATCAGGTAAAAGATATATTTAAAAGCAACTAATAAGTATTTGAATGATGCAATTGAAAAAAGAGAGTAACTAGAAGGCAGTTATTAAGGAAAGAGAAAATATACCAGATGAAAACAGTTAGCGGATATGTTGAAAATATAACATTTAGAAATGAAGATAATGGTTTTACTGTGTTAACATTATCCAGTGGAAAAGAAGATATAACATGTACAGGTAATTTTGGATATATTGGTCAGGGAGAATATGTAGAAATAGAAGGTGAGGAAGTTTTCCATGAGATTTATGGAAAACAAATAAAGGCAACAAACTATAAAATTGTTCCTGCAACAGATGAATTATCGTTAAAAAAATATTTAGGTTCTGGAGCTATAAAGGGTCTTGGCGCAGTGCTTGCAGATAGAATAGTAGACAAGTTTGGTGAGGATACTTTTAGAATTATAGAAGAGGAGCCGGAGCGCCTTGCAGAAATCAGAGGAATTACTACAAGAAAGGCTATGGACATTAGTACTCAGCTTGAAGAAAAAAAGGATATGCGTGATGTTATGATTTTTCTTCAGGGATATGGAATTTCTCCTACATTAAGTACGAAAATATTTAATAATTATGGAACAAGGGTTTATGACATAATTAAAACTAATCCGTATCAGCTTGCAGATGACAGGTATTGGCTTTAAGACGGCAGATGAAATTGCCAGAAGAGCCGGTGTGGAAGTTAATGCGTCTGTAAGAATAAAAAGTGGAATGTGCTATGCTTTAACAGAAGCGTCTTTATCAGGACATACATATCTTCCTAAGGAAAAAATGGTGGAAACTACTATTAATTTGCTTGGATTAAGGGATCAGTACTTAAATGCTGACGGAACATACAATATGGAATTGCTTGATAACTGTTTTACGGAACTTGTACTTGAAAAGAAGTTAATTTTAAAAGAAATTGATGACAATCAGGCAGTGTTTTTGTCTACTTTCTATTATACAGAATTAAATATTGCAAGAATGTTGCTTGAATTAAATATTTCAACACCGGAAGATGATTATATTCTTGGGGTGAAAATGGATACAGTTGAGGATATGTCAGGAATTCATTTAGATGACCTTCAAAGACAGGCAGTTGTGGCAACACAGAATAACGGTGTATCTATTATAACCGGTGGCCCGGGAACAGGAAAGACCACAACAATTAATGCTATAATTCAGCTGTTTGAATCTGACGGATTAGAAGTAAGTCTTGCGGCTCCAACGGGACGTGCCGCAAAGCGTATGACTGAGGCTACAGGTCATGAGGCAAAGACTATTCACAGAATGCTTGAAATATCAGGTGGGCAAAGTGATGATCCTGAACTTGATGCGAAGTTTGGAAGAAACGAACAAAATCCATTGGAAACAGATGTTGTTATTGTAGATGAAATGTCTATGGTAGACACTTTTTTGATGCATGCGTTTTTGAAAGCTGTAACTGTTGGAACAAGATTGGTTTTTGTTGGAGACGTTAATCAGCTTGCAAGTGTTGGCCCGGGAAATGTTTTGAAGGATATTATTGAATCTGAATGCTTTAAAGTTGTACGTCTTACAAAAGTTTTTCGTCAGGCAGGGGAAAGTGGAATAGTAACTAATGCTCATAAGATTAATGAAGGAAAAGAAGTTAAACTTGACAATAGTTTTGGAGATTTTTTATATATAGAAAGAGAAAATGCTCAGATGGCATTAAATGCAACAATAGGTCTGATAAAAACAAAACTTCCAGCATACGTAGGAGCAAATGAAATGGACATACAGGTTCTTACACCTATGCGTAACGGAATTTTAGGCGTCAACTCTCTTAATCCGGGATTACAGATGTATATGAATCCACCTGACAAAAATAAGAACGAAAAAGAGATAGCCGGTGTCGTTTTCCGAGAAGGCGACAAGGTTATGCAGATTAAAAATAATTATCAGCTTGAATGGGAGCAGAGAACAGATAAAGGTTTTCTTGTGGATTCCGGCTCCGGCATTTTTAACGGAGATATGGGAATTATTACAAAAATAAATAATCTTACTAATTATATAGAAGTAAAGTTTGATGATGAAAGATATGTTACATATGATTCTAAACAGGCAGAAGAGTTGGAACTGGCTTACGCTGTTACAATTCATAAATCTCAAGGTAGCGAATATCCGGCAGTTGTAATGCCTTTGGTTTCGGGAGCTTCGATGCTTATGACAAGGAATCTTTTGTATACGGGAGTTACAAGAGCAAAGAAATGTGTGTGCATAGTCGGCAGAAAAGAAACTTTTAACGCAATGGTTAAAAATGAAGATCAGCATAAGAGATATTCAGGATTGAA
>ERZ791915.2692-NODE-2692-length-10734-cov-4.595093_pt1 | contig 10734 bp, 10 predicted proteins | sample MGYA00510139_ERZ791915 | MGnify/ENA primary metagenome ERZ791915 (study PRJEB30046, sample SAMN00792117) | human gut metagenome | study: EMG produced TPA metagenomics assembly of the A metagenome-wide association study of gut microbiota in type 2... | reverse complement strand
CAAGGTTCTCGTCTTTCTTCATTTCGAAACGCATAGGGCGTTTTACCTTGCCGCTGATCTTTACCAAGACATCGTAGGCGGGGACGATAACCACGTCACCTTCCTGAAGGCGGATGTCATCCTGTGTGTTGCCTTTCATGATAAATTCGTAGACGTCGATGGTGGCGATATTCTTTCCGTTGCGTACCAACTGAACGTTTCGGAGGCTGCCGATATCACTCACGCCGCCTGCACGGTAAAGCGCGTGGAAGACGGTAGAGAAGGAAGAAAGGGCGTAGGTACCCGGCTGCACGACCTCTCCCATCACATTGATCTGAATAGTACGGATATTACCTAACGTCAGACGAATGTCGGAAGTAGGGTCGGTAGTATTGTTCAGACCGTTATAGATCTTATTCAGGGCGCCCTTCAGATAGTCGTTGGCGGCGGAGACTGTCATACCGCTAAGGTTGACAGGACCGATCTTCTGAATATTGATGGTGCCTTCAGGAGAGATCTGCTGGCGGATCGTGTTCTGGCTAGCACCCCAGATATCGATGATGACTTCATCACCGGGACCCAGACGGTAATTGGCAGGAGTGGCAAGGTTGACACTAGGCTCGAACGTCAGGTTGCGGGTATTGAAGATGTTGCGCCCGAAAACCTGGTCCTCACGGGCCAAATCTTCCGTAGTCGGATGATCCTCCAGCATGTCGGAAGTATTCTCCTTAGTCTCTTCACGAAGGCGGGACTCGTTGATATCCGTACCCGTGGATTGGGAGGTGTTTACATTGTTCTGCTGCTCATAGAGCTGCTTCACACGCATAGCCTGTTCCTTGGTCACACCTTTACGCACAAGTTCGGAAGCAAGCTGCTTCTGTTCCTTGCCTTGCCGGATGCCGTCCTTCACATATTCCAGTACCTGTGAGTCACTCATGGACTGGGCCATAAGCGAGCCACTTCCCAGCATAGAACAAAAAAGTAGAATGCTAAAAAGTCGTTGTATTTTCATTGACAAATAAAAAAGTTAGTTGGTTTCACACAGTTCCTGCATACCATGACAGACGGCAGACAACTGTTGTTTAAGAAGAGAAGGGGGAAGAACATCAAGGAGGGTCAGAGAACGCTGCAAGACAGACCGTTTTCTATCCTCGTCTTCCGGATTGGCGTACATCGACACATTATATCCCTGAAGGATGGCCAAACACAGGGTAGCATCCTGCTCCGGTGTCTTCCCCCGTTGTGAATATAAATCGTTTATCTTTTCGTGGATTGATTGTTGTAATGCAGAAAGGTCATCGGTGTATATATACCCATTTTTATCACCGATGTGAAGTAAATGATCTGCCAGATGTTGCAGTTCATCAATATTTTCTTGTAGTAAAAAACTCACCATACCCCTTTTATTCACTTAATGCTTGTTTCACTTATATTTAAACCCTTATTTCTCCAGAGGCTCTACACACCCTACTGGTATATCTACAAAAGCACATCCCAACATAGTTAGCCGGACTGCTACTTTCGATTTTCCATTTACTGTAACCAATTCTCCCTGAAGTCCGGATAATGGCCCTTTGATAACCTTAATCTTGGTTCCTGGTGACAAGGGAGTCGTACTCATATTAATCGCCTCGTCCGAATAGTCTAGCATAAATTTAAAGCGGTGCATCTGTTCATCCGGAATGACAGCAGGAGTACTTTCTCCACGCAATACCATATATCGGCTGATAGAGCCCAATGTCAAAACTTCTTTCTGTTCATACATATCGACATGCACAAATATCATCATCGGAAGAAGAACACGCTCGACTACCTTTCGACGATCACTCCATTGATGCACTTCTTGCTGAACAGGAAGGAAGTTTTCAATACCCATTTTAGATAGTCGCTCACTCGTTTTCTTCTCATGAGAAATACGTACTAAAGCCACTAACCAACGTTTAGGGTGCGCTACGCTCCTGCCAGTCACATCTGCCGGCAGAACTTCTTGAATGTCTTTTTTACTAAAAATCATCTATTTACCCCACACTTATTCGTTATTCTTTAACAAACAGAAACGAATAACGGTGCAAAGATGACCATATTTACCAATATACGCAAATAAAAAACAATAATATTTTCGTTAAACGACCATAATTAGAGGGAAATATCTGTTTGTTTCATTTTCAACACCTATTTATTATACCATTTACGAACAATGAAATATTCAATATTTTCATTGCCCAGCCCTTAAAAAAGAATTAAAAGCTCCACCTCAATCAGAAGATTTTACCATAAAAAGAAAAAAAATAACTATTCTGAGAAAAAAAATAAAGAAAGGATGCAGTATTCTATAAACTGCTGCATTTAACTTATAAACGGGAGAAAAAAAGAATCAAACCTATATATCATATTAAGACCTGAAACCTGAACTTGACAAGTGGGGAGAAATTAGAGAGAGAGAGTATTTTACAAACGTCCCCAAAAACGAGAACCCCTGCCGACTGTAGAAGCCGGCAGGGGTTTATTTTTACTACTAAGGAGCCCGAAAAGAAAGTAAGACGTAATTCTTTCCGAGCGCCTCCGCTTATTTACAATATTTCTTTATAAGTTCATCCACATTCGGATCACCCAGCTCTTTCGCTTTATTGAAGTTTCCGCAAGCTTCGTCCGTCTTCTTCAACTGTATCTGACAAAGACCCAACAACCGGTATGCTTCCCCATATTTCGGCTCGTCTTTCAGAATTTCATTCAGTATCTTCATGGATTCTTCGTAACGTCCTACACGCAGATTAACCACTGCATGTTCTGCCCGATAAGTCAGATCTTTGGGACTCAATTCAATCGCTTTCACGATATCATCCAATGCACGCTGATATTGGCGGGCTTTCAACGCAGCCTGCTCACGATAATAATAGAAAAGGTCATTGACCTGTCCGTTCACAGCCTTATAATAAGCATCATAATCGAGCATTGCATTTCTTGCCTGATCGTTATTCATATACATCTGTGCACGTTCCAGCAGATAAGGGGCAAAATTTGCCGTGACAGGCTGCGGACAACGAGCAATGCAACTGTCCATCAATGCCAACACTTCTTTGGCATCTGCCTTCAGCAATTCTTTCGTCTTGGCGGCACTAAAGAATGAGGCTGCTGAAGCCAGATTGCTGGCATTCACCTTCTCATAAGCGGCCAAAGCACCTGCATAGTCCTGCTGTGCAAAAAGTATATCTCCTTCCAACTGCGTATAAACGGGCAAAGGATCGATAGCCATCGCCTGACGGAGATTCTTCAAAGCCGTATCATACGTCCAGTCTTTATAAGTCGTTTCTGGTTTCGAGAGCTGATAACCGTATATCAGCTTGGCGATATTATAATACACATCATCCTTTTTAGCCGCCACCTTCAAGGCTTGATTAAAGTCGGCTACAGCCTTGTCAAAATAAGACTGGTCATCCTTACCTTTTGCTACGTAATAGTTGGCACGACGGATATATCCATCGGTACTGCTGGGGAACTGGCGAATGAAATCGTCCAGCAATTTCTCATATTCATCAGCCGACATCTGCGTGGAAGCCATAAACAGATACACCAATGCCTGATCCTCCGCTTCGGGCAATCCTTTCCGGATACCGATATTCTTCAGAGCAACGTCTCCCAAAGACAGAGCACTAATCTTCTGCGACATTGCAAAAGCTGCCCCTGCCGCATAACAAGTCGTTACCGTATCCGCACCGGAGGACTTCTGTGAAATACCGAACACCTGGCCTTCCGCATTCATCACCGGGCAACTCACCATCTTGTCTTTCATCTGCATACTCAAGGTATAGTAATGGTATTCTCCGGCAATCTTCGATACATCCTTCACTTTACCCGAAACGCAGGCAATGCTCTTCTGCGTAGAATAAGGAAGCATCCATGCGTCAGCGCCTGCAGCCGGAGCAGTAGTCGCCACTACCAGTGACGGCACTTTCTTCTCGGTGATGGCCACACGAAACTTGATCACATCGTACATATCATCTGCTCCCAAAATCAGGCTGACCGGCATTTGCTTGCCTTCGGCTGTGACAATCACCGCACGCTCAGCCCCTTTGAAGAGACTGTAGTCAGAGAGAGCCAGTCCGTCTTCGGATACGAAAAATCCGTTTCCGGTATTCAGCATCTTGTCATTCTTATCATAAGTTATTACTGAGAAAACAGCACGTTTCGCCTTCTCCACCCATTTCGGGGTTTGCGCCAGACCGCTCTGTACCAAGAGGAAAAGCGCTAAAGGTAAGATTAAAAGTTTCTTCATATCAGTCGTTGTTTCTTTGTTTCACAGCTTCATAAATCAAAATACCGGCAGCTACGGAAACATTCAGAGATTCGATAGTTCCCAGCATCGGTATCTTCACCCATTCGTCACAGAGAGCCAGATGATCATATGATACACCGGTGTCCTCCGCTCCCATGATGATACACATCGGTCCCGTATAATCGGCTTTCGTATAGTCATAATCTCCTTTCTCGGTAGCGGCAACGATACGGAAACCGCTGTCCTTGAGATACTGCAAAGTCGCACGCAGATTCTGTTCACGGCAGACAGGCAATGTATGCAACGCACCTGCGGAAGTCTTCATGGCATCGGCATTCACCGATACGCTGCCACGCGCAGGAATAATCACCGCATCCACCGCGGCACATTCGCAGGTACGGGCTATCGCACCAAAGTTACGCACATCCGTTATGCCATCCAACATCACAAAAAACGGATTCTTGCCTTGCTCGAATAAGAAAGGAACGAGGTCTTCCGTCTTCTGATAGGTCACAGAGGAAATGAAGGCAACCACACCCTGATGATTCTTCCGTGTGATGCGGTTGATACGTTCCACCGGCACACGCTGAACAGGAATCAGCAATCCTTTCAATGCTGCGAAAAGCTCTTTGGAAAGATCACTTTGAATGTCTTTCTTAACGAGGATCTTATCAATCTCTTTTCCAGCCTGAATGGCCTCTATGACGGCACGGACGCCGAAAATCATTTCACTTTTATCGGTCATTGTAATTTTGAATTATAAATTTTGAATTATGGATTATGAAGTACGGGCCAACAGGGCCTTCGCATTGCTGAGGGCAGCCTCGGTCAATGTGGCTCCGCTCAGCATGTGAGCGATCTCCTCTACCCGTTCTTCATCGGTGAGACGGCGGATATGGCTGTTCGTTTCCGTATCGCTGTCCTTCTTATATACTTTATAATGAGCACGCCCGCGAGCTGCGATCTGAGGCAGATGTGTGATACTGATCACCTGACGGTTGCAGTCACCCATTTCCTGCATCATATCCGCCATACGGTCGGCTATTTCACCGGAAACTCCGGTATCGATCTCATCAAATACAATCGTAGGCAGTTTCACCGCACCGGCGATCATCGCTTTGATAGAAAGCATCACACGCGCGATTTCACCTCCGGAAGCAACGGAAGATATGCTTTGCAACGTTCCGTTCTTGTTGGCGGAGAACAGGAAGTTGACAGTATCCTCCCCCTGTATGCCCGGTTCTTTCTTCAACCCCATTTCCACTTGGAAGCGGACGTTGGGCATACCCAGCGGGACCAGCCGTTCAGCCAGTTGTTTCTCCACTTCACGGGCGGCTGCCGCACGGGCTTTTGTCAGCACGGCAGCTTGCTTCTTCACCCGTTCATACTGGGCTTCCTTGCGGGCAGTCAGTTCGGCTATGCGATCATCATAAGAGGTGATCTCGGACAACTTACTGCGATATTGGTCTGCCAAGGCCATCAATTCTTCAAGTGTCTGTACCCGATGCTTCTGTTGCAGGGAGTAAATCAGATTCAGACGATCGTTCACTTCGTCCAGACGGGTAGGATTAAACTCGATGGATTCTCCCTGCGCTGAGACTTCCTGCGAAATATCTTTCAGTTCGATGTAGGCACTTTCCATGCGGTCGCTCAGTTCTCCGGCAGGCTGATACACCTTTCTCAGATTATTCAGCGTATTCAGATTATCTTTCAGGAAAGAAAGCAGTCCGCCTTCGTCCGAGAAAAAAGACTGTTCGATGCGGTAAAGCCCTGCTTTGATCTCCTCAGCATGACTCAGAGTTTCCGCCTCCTGCTCCAGTTCACTCTGCTCCCCTTCCACCAGATGAGCTTCCTCCAGTTGTTCCAGCTGGAAACGAAGATAGTCCTCATCCGTCCGGCTTTGCTCGGCAAGTGCCGTCAGCTCGGACAGTTCACGGTCGAGCAGCTTCCATTCATTATACAGTAAATGATACTTCTCCAGCGCATCATCGTTATGAGCCAGAATATCGAGTACATTCAGCTGGAAACCTTCTTTATTGAGCAAAAGATTCTGATGCTGTGAATGTACATCAATCAGTTGTTCGCCCAATTCCTTCACCTGTGCCAGCGAAGCAGGCGTATCATTAATGAATGCGCGGCTTTTGCCGGACGCCTGCACTTCGCGCCGCAGGATACATTCCTCGTCGTCGTATTCCAGTTCGTTCTCTTCAAAAAACGGGCGCATACCGTAAGCCGAGATATCAAAACGTGCTTCGATAATACATTTAGAAGCTCCACGACGAATCGCTTTCACATCGGCACGCTGTCCGAGCAGCAGACCGATGGCTCCCAGAATAATCGATTTTCCGGCCCCCGTCTCGCCTGTGATGACCGAGAAGCCTGTTTCAAAACCGATATCCAGTTTTTCTATCAATGCGTAATTCTGAATATAAAGTGAACGTAACACCTTCTGTAAATTAAAAATTAAACCTAAAAAATAAAGATCAGTGAGTCAAGACGGCAATCAGATGGTTGATGATGTCTTGCGCTACTTCCTGTTTGGGCTTCAGAGGATAATCCTCGCGACCTTTGCGATCAATAATGCTAATCTTGTTTGTATCGTGACGGAAGCCGGCTCCCGCATCATTCAGAGAGTTGAGGACGATAAAGTCAAAGTTTTTACGTTCGAGCTTTCCTTCGGCATTCTGCTGTTCGTTATTTGTTTCGAGGGCAAACCCCACTAACAGTTGATTGTCTTCTTTGATCTTTCCCAGACTTGCAGCAATGTCCTGCGTAGCCTGAAGATGCAAGGTCAGTTCTTCTTCCTTCTCCCGTTTGATCTTTTTGCCGGCCACCGTTTCCGGGCGGAAATCGGCGACTGCCGCACAAAGAATCCCCACGTCGGAAGTCGGGAAACAGGTTTGCGCTGCCTCATACATTTCCTGAGCAGATTCCACATCTATCCGGTGGATACGCGAATGCTGCGTTTTCAGTTGCACCGGTCCGGCGATCAACGTCACCTCTGCCCCACGACGGGCACATTCTTCCGCCAAAGCAAATCCCATCTTACCGGAAGAATAATTGCCGATAAAACGGACCGGATCGATCTTTTCGTAAGTCGGTCCGGCAGTTATCATAATTTTCCTTCCCTGAAGTTCGGCACTCGCAGAGAAAAACTCGTCCAGCACTCGGATAATGTTTTCCGGTTCTTCCATACGCCCTTTGCCGACCAGATGGCTGGCAAGTTCACCCGTTGCGGGCTCAATGATGCGGTTGCCATAGGAACGCAATATATCCAGATTCTTCTGTGTAGAAGGATGTGCATACATATCGAGGTCCATAGCCGGTGCAATGAATACCGGAGCTTTGGCCGAAAGATAAGTGGTTATCAGCATATTGTCTGCTATCCCGTTCGCCATCTTTCCGATGGTGGAGGCGGTAGCGGGTGCGATCAGCATGGCATCCGCCCACAGACCCAAGTCCACATGGCTGTTCCACGTACCGTCCCGTTGGGCAAAAAACTCGCTGATGACCGGCTTACTGGTCAAAGCCGAAAGAGTGATGGGAGTAATAAATTCTTTTCCCGCCGGAGTAATTACGACTTGCACTTCCGCTCCCTGTTTTATCAGTCCGCGAATGATATAGCACGCCTTGTACGCAGCGATGCTACCGGTTATTCCAAGAATTATCTTTTTTCCTTTTAGCATTATTTTGTAATCAAATTACTCATTTCACGCAGACGGATTTTAGTCAGCACCGCCTTGGTATTCAACGTGAAATCACTGTTTAAAATCCAGCTGTAGTATCCGGGGTCTTTCTTCAGTACCTCGGCTACAGACATTCCTTTATATTTTCCGAAATTAAATACTTCCACACCATTGTCGTCATACACCATCCGTCCGGCAAAGTCCACATTCTTAGTAAAACTTGAATATTCTGCCAGGAAGGCGATGTCGTTCTGAAGATCCGGATAGCGGTCGAGCTGTGCTTTCAGCACCTCATAAGTGGCACGTGTATCGGCCTCGGCCGTATGGGCGTCTTCCAGACTCTTTTCGCAATAGAACTTATAGGCAGCCGAAAGGGTACGTTGCTCCATTTTGTGGAAAATCACCTGTACATCGACAAACTTACGCTTCGTCATATCGATATCTACACCGGCACGAAGAAATTCTTCTGCCAATACCGGAATATCGAAAGATGTTTTTAAGTAACTTATCACTTGCTGCCAAATCGCAGCCTTCAATGTCACGGGCCACATTCTTTGCCACCTCCTTGAAAGTCGGGCAGTCCGCTACATCGGCGTCATAAATGCCATGTACGGCAGAAGAGGCTTCAGGAATATGCATTTCGGGATTGATACGCATTGTTTTCGTTTCCTCATTCCCGTTAGGATATACTTTCAGATAGCAAATTTCAACGATCCGGTCTGTGTTGATATTGGTTCCCGTTGTCTCCAGATCGAAGAACACAATCGGGTTTTTCAAATTTAATTTCATTTCTTTCTTTAATGGATAATGGATAATGGAGAATTGATAATGGATAGGAAACATAAAAAATGGATAATTCCTGACCACTGACAGCGCAGCTCATTATCCATTATCCATTCTCAATTATCCATTAAATAATTAATTAATCGTTCAGCATCATCGGCATCAGCAGCATCAGCAAGTCTTCATTTTCTTCCTGTTCTACCGGCACAATGACTCCGGCACGCGACGGGTCGGCAAGCTCGATTACCACTTCATCGGCCGAAATATTGTTCAGGATATCGATGAGGAAAGTAGACTTGAATCCGATGCTCATAGCGGCACCCGAATATTGGCAAACTTGTGTTTCTTCGGCAGAAGTGGAGAAATCGATGTCCTGTGCGGAAATCACAATCTGATTCTCCTGCATACGCAGCTTGATCAAACTGCTTGCCTGTGAAGAAAAGATAGACACACGGCGCAAAGCTCCGATCAGTTGCTGACGGTCTACAGTCACTTTATGAGGGTTGTTCTGCGGAATTACCGAGTTGTAGTTCGGATAGCGTCCTTCGATCAGGCGGCAGACCATGCGGTAGCTTTCCAGCATAAACACAGCGTTGCGTTCGTCAAATTCGATGGTTACTGTTCCCTGTTCTTTCGGAAGCAGGTTTTTCAGCAATGTAGCGGGCTTCTTCGGAAGGATGAACGCGGCACGTTCGTTTCCTTTGGCAGCCAGCGTTTTGCAACGTACCAGCTTATGACCGTCCGATGCCACCATCGTGATGTCTTCTGTTGTAATATCGAAATATATACCGTTCATTACCGGACGGAGCTCGTCATCGGCAGTTGCGAATACCGAACGGTTGATGCCACCCAGCAGTACACCTGCTTCCATCTCCACGCGGACTGCATTTTCGCCCAACACAGCCGACTGCGGAAATTCGTCAGCATTCTGTCCCATCAGACTATATTTTCCGTTCTGATACTGCACGGTGATTTCATAATTGTCCGTGTTGACGTAGAATGTCAACGGTTGTTCCGGAATTTCTTTCAGTGCATCAAGCAATGTTTTCGCTACTACGGCAAAACGCCCGTTTGTATCGCTTTCATTTACCTCAACGGTTGTCACCATGGTCGTTTCACTGTCAGAAACAGTCACAGACAATGTTCCGTCTTCCAATTCGAAGAGAAAACAATCGAGAATAGGCAGCGCATTCTTTGAGTTAATTACACGACTGATAGCCTGTAAATGGCTGGAAAGAGCAGTACTTGAAACGATAAATTTCATATATTTTCGAGTATTTAAGTTTTGAATTATATATCGCACAAAGTTACGAAAAAAGATTCGTGCTGCCCAAGAAAACGAAAGAAAAAACAAGCATTGTGTGAGGGATATTCCTAAAAAATTGTAACTTCGCCGCAGAATTTAAAATTATCGCAATGGAATTTACAGGAAAAATCATCGCTATCCTCCCTCCGAGAGGTGGAGTTTCAAAGACTAGCGGCAACGAGTGGAAATCACAAGAGTTCGTAATCGAAAACCATGACCAATATCCGCGCAAAATGTGTTTCGACGTATTTGGCGCCGACAAAATCGAACAGTTCAACATTCAGATGGGCGAAGAACTGACCGTATCATTCGACGTTGACGCCCGTCAATGGAACGACCGCTGGTTCAACAGTATCCGTGCATGGAAAGTTGAACGTGTAGGCGCAGGTGCTCCTATGACTCCGGGTGCCCCCGTTCCTCCCCCGGCTCCGTCTGCTACTCCGGATTTCACTATGGGTGACACAAAAGACGACCTGCCGTTCTAAGAATTAAAAACAATCTGCATAAAAAACTCCCGATGGAACTATTTCTGTCGGGAGTTTTTTATGACTGTCCCCTGCAGTAACCAGACACCGGGCTGAAGTGAATTCACCTCGGGGCCAATGCGGATTCAGCAGCGAGGCGAAAAGGACTGAGCAGCGAGGCGAAAGGAATTGAGCAGCGAGACGAAGGAGATTGGACAGCGAGACGGAAAAGCCCCCATGAAG
>ERZ791915.2682-NODE-2682-length-10765-cov-2.272176_pt1 | contig 10765 bp, 8 predicted proteins | sample MGYA00510139_ERZ791915 | MGnify/ENA primary metagenome ERZ791915 (study PRJEB30046, sample SAMN00792117) | human gut metagenome | study: EMG produced TPA metagenomics assembly of the A metagenome-wide association study of gut microbiota in type 2... | reverse complement strand
TACGTTAGAATAATATGCAGTATAGGGAGCATCGTTTCAATTCTACCTTAGTTCAATTAAAAGCATCATCTATTTGCTTTAAACGTTTATTTTTCAATTGTTTCAATTCTACCTTAGTTCAATTAAAAGTTATGATTATATACACAAAGAAACACCATCCGCTATGTTTCAATTCTACCTTAGTTCAATTAAAAGACATCTGATGACGCAGAATATATCGGAAAACAATTGTTTCAATTCTACCTTAGTTCAATTAAAAGAGATTATCTTCGTTTAAATCGAATATTGATTATTTTGTTTCAATTCTACCTTAGTTCAATTAAAAGATGTATCTACTACCAACCGTGGAAATTCGGATTGGTGTTTCAATTCTACCTTAGTTCAATTAAAAGTTATCCGCTTTAACCGTACGCAACGACAAATCAAGCGTTTCAATTCTACCTTAGTTCAATTAAAAGTTACCACAACCAGGCGATATTTATTACCACGAATATGTTTCAATTCTACCTTAGTTCAATTAAAAGTTTTTTATTGAAATTCCATCCGTTGTGTCTGAGATAGTTTCAATTCTACCTTAGTTCAATTAAAAGACGTGCTGCTGAAATGCGTGAGATGCAGAACAAAATGTTTCAATTCTACCTTAGTTCAATTAAAAGGGAAGCGACATGGGACATAGCAAAGAACTTCCTTTGGTTTCAATTCTACCTTAGTTCAATTAAAAGTCTGGTTTGACCGTGCAACCAACACGTTGCAGATTAGTTTCAATTCTACCTTAGTTCAATTAAAAGATTAAAGCGTCCGCCTAATTCCTTTAATTGCTCTTGTTTCAATTCTACCTTAGTTCAATTAAAAGTGTTATATTTATTCTCTATATCGTTTGAATCTCGATAGTTTCAATTCTACCTTAGTTCAATTAAAAGCCCAGGCACGCGAACGCCATTTTAGCATTTCCTCAGGTTTCAATTCTACCTTAGTTCAATTAAAAGAATAAAAAGAAACCAAAGCCTGATAGGGATAAATGCGTTTCAATTCTACCTTAGTTCAATTAAAAGGGATTATATTTCATTTATTTTCTCTACATATATAGAGTTTCAATTCTACCTTAGTTCAATTAAAAGTAAAAAATGACGTTCAAAATTGAGTTTTAGAGCTAGTTTCAATTCTACCTTAGTTCAATTAAAAGATACTTTGGCTGTATCGTAATTCCCTTTTTCATCACGTTTCAATTCTACCTTAGTTCAATTAAAAGTCAGTTCCTTCTGCTATCGAATTGTATAATAATTTTGTTTCAATTCTACCTTAGTTCAATTAAAAGTCTAAATACGCTATTTCTACCTGCGAAATAGCTGAGTTTCAATTCTACCTTAGTTCAATTAAAAGTTTACAGATGCGGTGAAAGCGCGGTCAATTTCACACGTTTCAATTCTACCTTAGTTCAATTAAAAGCATAATTGGAATTTTTCAGCCACATCAGTTTCCCGAGTTTCAATTCTACCTTAGTTCAATTAAAAGCACCCCGGTTGGAAAATCCAACCCTATATTAGATAAGTTTCAATTCTACCTTAGTTCAATTAAAAGACCGTTTGTTTTGGTACACCCGCAAAAGTGGCAAAAGTTTCAATTCTACCTTAGTTCAATTAAAAGCCGTTAAAAACGCCAACAAATATACTTCAAAATCAATGATTTATCATCCATTTATTCTCATTTTTTACAAACATTTGCAGTCGACCTTCAATTCTTAAATTTACCCTGACCTTCGACAACAACTTTTAAATTATTCATTTTCAACATGTCAAAGAACTATTATTCCATTTCTATTGTAATTACTCTCTCAACCCCCAATCATTTTTTTAAGGTCGACGCTATAAAAAATTAGAAACGCTGGCTTTTTCATCTCCTATAATCTCTTTTTCCAGCCATTTTTCGTCCCGGCTTTTAAAGAAAATCAAACTATCCTTTTCATCCATAAGATTCCGGGCTTCCGATGTTAATTGCTTCAACTGTACTTCTGAAATCTCCCCTTCAAATACACTGTTTTGTATCCATGAAAGGTAACGCCGGCACAATTTCAACATTTTAGCCGTCCGCTTCTGATCGACATCATATACTAAAATGACATACATTACCACCACATTTTCAAAGGTTTATATTCTTCCATCCCCAATAAATGCTTGGTCAGTTTATAACATTCTAATTTAATCAAATGCCTGTAACTGACACTTCTTCCCAACTTCCGGTGTTTTATCGTCTCTTTCGTCCTCTCTTCCCATTCCTGGGCTACTTTTTTCATAGAAGATTGCTTTAGCAGACATCGATTTAAGTGTTGATCGAAATCCGATTCCCTTAACTGTTTACGGTTAAACATGGAGAAAATCAATCGGTCCGCCAATATGGGTTTAAAGATTTCTGCCATATCCAGAGCCAGAGAATAACGCCTTTCCCCCGGCTCATGCAGAAAGCTGATCGTCGGATTCAATTGGGTATGATAAATGGCATCCAGACATAACGAATAACACATACTGTTAGCAAAAGAAATCATCGCATTCACCTCATTGGAAGGTGGCATCTTTGTCCGGTTTCCCATGGAAAAACCATCGATAATCGTATCAAATGCCTCATAATAGGTTTGACGGATATTCCCCTCGATTCCCATCAACATCGGAATATCGGTTGCAGTAGCAATCAATGGAATATAGGCTTCTATCCGTTCAATCTGTTGCCTGGTATCTTTTCCCCGATTCGTATAATATCTCAGATTCTTCAACATGTTAAACGCTGCCCCATCGATAAAACTTCGGGCAATTGCCATCCGTTTTTCCTGCCGGATATGGTGCTTCATCTGGGCAATCTGCATCTTGCCGGATAACAGGTAATCTTTAGGCATAAACGAACCGGTATAATGTTCATAATAATCGAAAAAATGAACCGCCACCTGATGCTTACCCAGAAAATTGTACATCATACTATTGGTATCCAAACTACCGAATACAAAGAGATTATCTACGGTTTCAATAGGAATGTAACGGGGTTGCCCTTCCTGTCCCTCTTCGTCTACCGGAGTAAATTTCAGCGTATTATCCTTCCGGCTCAACCGCCCGGGATTAAATAAATAGTACGTCCTTTTCATAAAACAATTTTAAGTCCATTAAAAAACATTTATTCCCTGTTTCATTCCCCTTCTCCGGAATAACAAAATTCATAATATGAACAGGCTCCGCATTTTCCTTTGGATAAAGCAGGCGGACATGCCTCCTCCCCGATCAGCTGTCGGATCTCCACCTCCATCTGACGCAATATTTCCCGGTCCCCCTCTTCCAACTCCACCCGCATCGTCTCCCTCAGTAAAGGGTATTCCAACATCCCCACCACATCGGCTATTCCTTCCCGTTCAAACAAAAGCAAATAATATTTCACCTGCCAGATATACGCCTCCTCTTTCGATGTAGATTTTTTGATTTCATGAATCACCTTCTCTTTCGGATCATAAAAATCAATCACAGAACCACCGATTCTCACTTCTTCATATCTGGCTGCCCGGTTCGGATACGAAGTCTCATGTACCAGCTTTCCTTCCGTGACTACATCCGAGGTATGTTCCATCCGGATACCATTGGCATGTAACCACGTTTCCCGTTTACACACCTGATAAAGATTAATCAAAGTTCCTGTCACATTTATCATATAAAAGTTATATCTTTCAATGCTCTGTTATTCAATCCCATTTTATAGTCGTACAATTTTCCGTTCACCCCCTCATCTTCCCAATGGGATAAATAAAAATACCCCAACTTTTCTTCCCCCGTCCCCCCTTTCAACTCCTGCAATTCTTTCGAATAACCAACCAAAGAAAAAGTAAAACACGACAATATCCGCTGCATGATTTTAAAACCGACCTTTTCTTCCAGATCAAATTTTGCAGGATGATCACGATATACGAGACGTTCGTACACCTCCCACACTTCCTTTCCATCCAACAGTCCCTCACAAGGCACAACCCCAAAATCTTCCAGAAATTGAAGTTCCCGGTCAGAAAACAGACGCTCTTTAACACCTTCTGTCATCGAATCCACTTCTACCGGCAACGGTATAGGGACAAAAACAGTTTCATTCTGCTGCTCGATTACCTGAAAATTACGATCTACCTGTTGAAAATCCAACCCTTCGACAAATCTCAAAAATCCCGAACGGAAATTCTGCACATAAGTCTGTTCGTTCATCCAATTTATCTTCTCAAAAACCAATTCATACAAACATCCGAAATCTTTTTCACGAAGAATACGTTCATATTCACCGACAGAAATTTGTTCCCGGACCATCTGATATCTTTTATCTTTTCCATACAAGACACTTGCATTATCCAGTCGGAACAAATAGACTTCACAGCCCACTTTACAGGCATTCCGGTTTACCCTCCCGGCCAACTGTTCATCACTGTCGATCAAGGATATATTTTTAAATCCTAAATCCATATCGATATCGACCCCAGCTTCAACAACCTGTGTCGTGATTAGCAATATATTTTTCTTCCGGCTGAGCGGATTTTTCAGCTCATTGATAATTTCCCGCCTCCGGGGTTCCAGAATTGTCCCGGAGAGAAGGAATACCTCGTCAAAAAAGGGCTCCTTTTCTTGTATGAAAGCATAAAATTCCGCGGCAGATTTTTTAGTGATAAACTCTATTATGGTATGAACCGTCCCGTTCTTCCCCGGTTTATCCCGATATTCCACTGATTTCCCAAGAACAAAATCCGCTAAATCGTTCATATCGATCTCTTCCTGGAACAACTCAAACCTGAACTCCACTCTCCCGGCAAAATTTGGATTCTGCATATAAGATTTTGCCTGAGGCAACAAATCCACAAATCCGGTTCTTTCCTTCAAAGGAATTCTCAGTTTACCGATCTTAGGTAAAGTCGCGGACATCAGAATAAAACGAACCTGAAAAAAGCGGGCATAATGTTCAATCAAATAATACATTTTATCCCACAAAAGCGGATTATAGGTCTGCAATTCATCGATAACCACCACCGCATTCGCCAGGCGGTGGAGTAAATAATTCGCTTCCTTCCGGTTTGTTTTCAACATATCGAAGAACTTCACATGCGACATAACGCACACAGGAAAAAGGGCAAACAAACGATCGATATAATCCTGCTTTTTATCCGCATACAGTCCATCCTCTCTTTCCTCCGTTTTTTCATTAAATCCGGCTTTGGAATGTAACTCCGCCAGTTCCGTAGAAGTCAAGCCCAAAGCATTTTTCAGTGTCTGATTTGTCTGGGTAATCAGAGTCGTATAGGGAAATACATAAAATACTTTCTGAATCTCAGGATGGACGGCCATTAATTCAGTCACCGCCAGCATGGATAAATTTGTCTTTCCCCCTCCCGTCGGAGCCTCAATATAAAACAAACGATCATCAGAATGTTCACGAACGGGCCGGATGACTTCCACAGCCATTCCGGTTCGCAGCCGATTCAAGTGATCACCGGATTTTTCCTGCGGATACTCAAAAACAAATTTATCCAATTGTTCATATATCCCCCGGTTATGCTTGTAATTTCGCAGATGCCCGATCATTTCCTCTACCCGGTGACGGTCTTCAAAAATTCCGGCCTCTTTCACCTGTCTCCCAGTCATATATGCATGAGTCGCCAGATAATCGGCAGCCGTCAGAACAGAAGAATTCAATTTAATCAGCGCATACAAAGCAAAAGAAGCTTCCCGTTGCGCATCCGTTTCCTTTCGGATAGCAACAATATGCTCGAATACAGCTTCGACACAAGTAAAATCCCCTTCATATCCCCAAACCGTCAGATAAGTATGCAATTCTTCATATCCCCCGGCAAATGAATTAAAAAACTCCTCCTCATCGGCACATCCCAAACCGCCGCTATGATGCTGCCGGATAACATAGGCAAAGAAAAAAGCATAGACAAACAGCATCTTTTTTTCTTCCTCCGTCAGGCACGGATCTTGCCACACACGGTCCAATTCAAAAGCCAGAAACAGCCAGGCGCTCAAAAACGAATGTCCATAGGCAGGTACCAATATTTCCGTCTTCCGATGTTTAAACAACCGATTCAACATCCTGGAATATTGAAAATTATCGTTTACCTTACCTGTATCATGAAAAACAAACACCGCCATAAACATCCGTTTCAACTCTTCCTGCACATTCTCCGAGTATTTTCCGGCAATCCCCGGAATCAAACGATCGACGACCTTCTCCAAACCGTGCTTGCCGATCAGCCAACAAGCCCTTTCAACCACTTTGGCCGTATGTTCCTGCAAAGATTCGGCAGATTTTCCGGGACAAATATGTGCCAGATAAGAATCATTTTTCAACCTGCCGAACAATAACTCCATCTGGCCCTGAATTATTTCTTTACAGTCTTTCATATTCAAAACAATTGAACAATCTTTCCTTCCTCTTCCAGCTGATACAAATTTACCATCTGCGTGGCAGCCTGTAAGGTCCAATCCGTAAAAGCGAAGTCGGCCAATTCATATTGCATCAGAACCGGATGAAAACCAACAGGCAAACGTTCGAAATACACAAAACTACCTCGATTCACTATGCCTTTCAGCGAAAACGAAAAACTGGCCTTTACCTGCTGTCCTTTCAATACTCCTTCTTTGATAAACAAGGATGAAACCCGAAAATCAGTTTCCGGTACAAAAGTTTTAAAAGCATATTCCCGGAACGAATCTCCGAACCAGGCCGGATATTCATTTTTACCCAAATAGGGAATATACTCGGCCCATCCTTCCCGGATATACTCGTACAACTTCCGGTGATCCGGATGCTCTTCCGACAACAAAAGATAGCAGCGATAGGCCGGACGAATCAGCATACTCTCTTCAACCAGCAGGTTACCATCCTGATTAGCATATCCGACCGTATTCGTATACTTGACTATCGTTTTCTGAAAACTCCCTTTCTCATGTCTCCCCTCCAAAGGTTCTATTCCCACCGGGAGGGCAGCCAACCGCTGGTAATATTCCGGCCATTCTCCTTTTTTCCGATAACCCCGCAAACCGATAATAGCCCCCAATATGCCTAACAGGGCGGGCTTATGTAACATATTATAGGTCAGCAACACCCCATCATTGTAATCGGGCTTTTTGAAGAAACCGAAATCAGCCTGTATATCAAATGAAATCAGTCGTTGATTATTCATAACCCGTTCAATTCAAGTTCGACCGTTCCTTCCGGCAGATGAATCACTTTTGTAATTCCCTTATTGTAAAACAATTCAATTTTTGAGATCTCATTTTCTTTGGACAATAAGGTACTCACTTTCGCAAAATCAATTTCCCGTTCTGCATTTACCTCTATCAAATCCACGAAAGAGGGTAATACCAGCTTCGACTCTTCTTTCAATTCCACCCACAACAAGGCCTCATTCTCCGTTCCTGCCTTGGAAGAGGAATCATAATATGTCACTCCGCAACGTAAAGCTTCTTTCAATTTGGCAATATCCTCCCCCGTTAATCTTCCATTATCGACAAATTCAGTCAGTTCGTCTAAATTACCGGGATTGACTGAAAAATGATGTACGTAATGGCCTTCCTGTAATTTAAATTGGGTTCCTAAAGTCGTTTGCATCGAATCCGTACTATTATCATTGGAGTTCCGGAAAGGCGAAGCAATCTGCTCTGAATAGATAATCCCTTCCACATATCGGTTCACCCCATGCGTCGGTTGTACAACACCATGAATAGACAAATTGGCCGTTTTACTGGCAAAAGTTCCGCCAAATAACCGTACATCCAGACAGCTCAACAAATTTCCCAGAATCACTTTACGCGCCTTGACCGCCTCTTTCTTATCCGCTTTCGGATAATCGCCGAAGAAACGGGCATAATTCTGGTCTAAATCCCGGGGCTGCATATCTCCATTCAGGCTTTTAAAATAAAATACCTTGTCTTCCGGATAATTTTTATCTATATAATTCCGAACGGTATATTTCAATGCTTTATCTGTTGCATATACCGCCCCATCGGGCAAAGTACGGGGCTGATGTGAAAAGTCCGCATTATAATTGGAATTGACAGATTTGATTACCACACAACCAAACACTCTGTTTTTAAATGTATTACTCATAATGTTTTATTTTAAGTTAGTTTTCTTCATTTGTTTCTTCTGATTTATTAACGCTAAAAAGCAGATTATCCGAAAAAATCCCGGCCAGCATCATGGGCAGGTAGTCCCGCATATTCGCTTGGGTCTGATAGGCCATAACCGATGCAAACGGATGACGGAAATTGCCTGAAAAATTCTCATGCTTATAGGTATCGAAAAGCCGGGCAATCGCTTTATTCAATTCAGAGGCGTGCACCTGCTGCAAAAAAGGCTCCAGCCGTTTATAACTTTTGTCTGCCGTCTTACTCTTATGTAATAAATAGTAAATCACCTGTCCGGCTGCAAAAGCATATTGTTCGTCGTTTTCCAATATAGCCTCACCTTGCGATAAGGCAACCATAAACACTCTCTGTTCTTCCAATTTACTTGCCATAGTATCTGTATTTTTAAATTGTAAATCAAAACGTTCAGCCAAACTGAACCAAATGTTCATTTTAGACAAAATCCCCCAGCGTTGGGTATGCTGGTTTCCTTTTAATTCATCCAAACGGATATCCTCCAAAATACCGGTCAATAAAATATGATCGAACATAGGACGGGTAACAGCCTGTAATCTGGATTTATAGATATAATCATAAAAAGCTTGCCGATACTTCAATACCAATAAATAGTTATTTTCCGATTTACAGTATTTCGGTTCTAATTCATCGAAATATTTACGTTGTGTATCTCCGGCTTTCGTTCGTGTAATCAACGAGTTATTAAATATTTCGCGTAACACTTTTTCCTCCAACTCAAATACATGGCTTATTTTCTCCGTAAAACCGATCTGAAAATGATCTTTTACCATCCAACCTTCTTTATCCCCACTCTGCAAACGATAGCGGAAACGGGAAACAAAATCGAAATCACAAACCGTATCGCCATAGTAATACAATAAATAATAATCACCGATATCGTCCTGATGATTTTTATAAAGCTCCCGTATGATCTCCTGATAACCGATCCTCTTGCCATCCGCCAAATACCGGGAGAAAACCGCAAGCATTTCGGTCTGCAACTCTTCCCGGTAAACAAACAACGGCAAAGGACGGGGTAAAACATTCCGGCGCATGATTTCCTGAAAATCATGGAGATTTCCAGCCATCTCTCCGGTAATCCGCCCGGCAATATCGAAAACAGCCGACTGATGGGATAAAAAAGGCTTTTTAGTTGGAAATCCATTCAGGAAATCGCTGGTCCCATAGAGTTGATTTTCTACCGAAATATTGTATTCATTGGTATTGAATAATTTGTCCGACAAATATTTTTCATGAACCCGGCGATATTTTTCCATCTCCTCCTCCAAATAAAGAATAATGTACTCCTTATCCTTGACTTCATCAACCTCTGACTGAAAACAGGCAAATAAAGCATTCAGTTTCTCTTTGGAGTTGATAAAATGCTGAAAAACCCTTATTCTTTCTTTCTCGCTATCCTCTTCGACGTAGGATAAAGCATTAGCAAAATAAGTATCGATACGGTCGTAGATTTTAGTCTTATCTTTCGCATATTTTCCTCCTCCTTCCAGAGATTCCCGTTTCAAGGCAATGCAATAAGGAGAACAGGAATGCAGCCCCTTAGCCGGAAGATCGAAACATTTATTGGTATTCACACACCATCCCACCTGAGCCAGCTCAGCACAATGCTGTAAAAAAGGATAATCGAATTCTGTCGCTTTCCGGGTCAGACAAACCCGGCAGACAGACTGTTCGTCCATAAAATGAGTTCCCTCCTTTTCCTGGATTTTCAGCAAAACATGCAGTCCTTCTTTAGGCTTCAGCCCCGCCTGCTTTAACTCAGCAGGCAAACTATTCATAAAGTTATTAATTTCCTGAAGCATATTATTGTTTTATTTTCATTCTGTAAAAATCTACTTAGGTCAATTAAAATAAGTACCTACGGTATCCCGATGGACATCGGCGGGTTATTTCAATTCTATCCCACTACTATTACAAATTCACCCAAAACAACCTGGATACCCAAACAAGGAGTTAAAAGTTTTGTTTTCCCGTTTACAACAGAATAAAAACTCAAACACCACACACACTAAACTTATTATCACTGTTTCAACACTTCCACACAACCGAATCCCTGGCTGTTCAATCGTCCGAAACCACCTTCGTAACCCAGACGCAATAATTCCGGCTGTCCTTCCAGCTCAAAGCGGAAAGTATATCCTTTCATTCTGGTTTCCTCCGGAGTACCTACCTTCAGCACAATTGTTTTAGGCTTGGGCTCAGACAACAAATGCAAGCGGGTCAGAGGCCAGGACGGATCGGGTTCCTGTCCATAAAACACCCTGTATTTATCCAGCAGATTCAAATGCAACAATTCTGCAAACTTCGGATTCCCCGGTGAAAGATGTATCGCTTTCCGGGTTTCCGGTAATTGCTCTTCAATAAACATAGGCGATAGAGTTTTAAAAAACATCCGGGAAGTGAATTCCGGCTCAGCCTGCCGCTCTAAGTTAAAGACTTCAAAGCGGACCCTCGATTTCCGGTCACCAACCTCCAATTGCCTGTTCTTAAACAGACCCATTACAAAAGCATCAATTGCTTCTATCGGATAGAACGACACAATCAACTGGGCCGTATCCGCCAAAACAAAAATCCGATCCCCCTCGATTCTGAAACAC
>ERZ791915.2675-NODE-2675-length-10778-cov-2.346452_pt1 | contig 10778 bp, 7 predicted proteins | sample MGYA00510139_ERZ791915 | MGnify/ENA primary metagenome ERZ791915 (study PRJEB30046, sample SAMN00792117) | human gut metagenome | study: EMG produced TPA metagenomics assembly of the A metagenome-wide association study of gut microbiota in type 2... | reverse complement strand
TAAGACTTTAGATGCTTGAAATAGTTGCGGTCAATTCGCAACCGATGTCCCGTGTCAAAAGTCTTTTTTTATTGATTTTCTATTATTGTGGGGAGAGAGGATCTGTTTGTGGAGAAAATAAAGAAATTATTTAATATAAAATGGACGCTTGTTTTATATGATGCAATTTTGTATTTAGCTTCATTTATTTTGATGTTTGTACTTAATAAAAGCATAAAAAATATGCAGATAATTGATGTTTTTATTAATTCCTGCGTCGGCTTTTTAATTGTATTTTTGTGCAGATTTTTCGGTAGAATATATAACCAAATTTGGCGCTACGGCGGAATACAATGCTACATAAGATTGCTTTGTACCGATATGCTCGGTATGGTTTTGTATTTGGGATTTGAATGCGGCCTTTGCAATTTGCTTGGTTTCCAACGCTTTACCATTTCAAAAATCATCGCCATGATGTCGTTTAATACTCTCCTGGCTCTCGGAATGAGGATGTGTTATCGCTATTGCTTTAAATACGGTAATGAACTTAGCGCAAAGGGAAAACTTATGAGACTTCTTATCAGAATTTTTGCCTTTGGAATGAGTATAAGGAAGGATGGCGAGGCTCATAAAATTTATGTTGCAATTGTAGGTGCGGGAAATGTCGGTGTAAGCCTTGCGGAGGAACTTCTTAACAATAAAAATACATCATATACTCCCGTATGCTTTTTTGATACAAATAAGGACAAAGCAGGCAGGGATATTTACGGGATACCTGTTTTTCAGGCGAAACTGAACAACACCTTTGATATACTTAAAGATTACGGCGTAAAAGAAATTATCTTTGCGCTTCCTCCTTCAACGGAAAATACAGCAGAACTTTACGATTATTATAAAAAATCGAATTGCAAGATTAAAATATATGATTATCCGTCGTTTCAAACTGCCGGTAAAAAGCGACAGCTTCGTGAATTTGAGATTGAGGATTTGCTTTTTAGAAAGCCGATTGAGATTTCAGATGAAAAGACTTTGGGTTATTATGCAAATAAGGTCGTCCTTATTACGGGCGGCGGCGGTTCAATAGGCAGTGAACTTTGCCGTCAGCTTGCAAAAATGAGCCCTAAGCAAATTATAATTTTAGATATTTATGAAAACGGTGTTTACGATGTTCAGCAAGAATTGAAGTTTAAATACGGCAACAAGCTTGATTTAGAGGTCGAAATTGCTTCAATTACGGATAAAGACGCAATGAGCGTTGTGTTTGAAAAATATCATCCCGATATCGTGATTAATGCGGCTGCGCACAAGCATGTTCCGCTTATGGAGCATAACTGCGTCGAGGCAATTAAGAATAATGTTTTCGGAACTGAAAATGTGCTTGAGCTTTGCGAAGAATACGGTGTAGACAGATTTATGATGGTTTCTACCGATAAGGCAGTTAATCCGACTAATGTTATGGGTGCAACAAAGCGTATGTGCGAAATGATTGCGCAATCTTATGCCACAAGGGGCAAGGTTAAGTGCTCTTGCACAAGATTTGGCAATGTTCTCGGCTCGGCAGGCTCAGTAATACCGCAGTTTAAAAGGCAGATTGCGGCAGGCGGCCCGGGAACGCTTACTGATAAGAGAATTATCCGCTATTTTATGACTATTCCGGAGGCTTCGCAGCTTGTGCTTCAATCGGGTGCAATAGCTAAAAACGGTGAAATTTTTGTGCTTGATATGGGTCAGCCGATTAAGATTTATGACCTTGCAAAGAATATGATTAAACTTTCTGCCGCACAAAATATTGAAATTATTGAAACAGGTCTTCGTCCGGGCGAAAAACTTTATGAGGAACTGCTTGTAAGAACTGACGAGTTGGATACTACGGAAAATGATTTGATTTTTGTTGAAAAGGAAAAGCCGATTTCTTACGATGAGGTCGAGCAAAAGCTCTCTGTTCTTAAAAATGCGGTCAATTCTAAGAATAACGACTTGGCAAGAGAAGCGCTTCGCTCTGTCATTCCTACATTTAAAAGTCCGGAAGAGGTTAATAAAAACGCAGAAGAATCAATAGAAATGAATATTGTTAAAAAAATTTAGTTTTTAAACCTCGCACATTTAATTATAAAAGTTTAAATAAAAACAGCGTACCAAAAGGAACGCTGTTTTTTTATTTTATATTTGATTATTTTACAAAATCTTGAGCAACCTCTGCAATATGCTCTGCCGAAAGACCAAACTGCCTAAGAAGTTCAACAGCAGGACCGCTGTGTCCGAATTCGTCGTTAATGCCGATACGTTTAACGGGAGTAGGGCAATTTTCGCTAAGGCAAGCGCAAACTGCCTCGCCAAGACCGCCGATAATGTTATGCTCCTCAACGGTGATAACTCTGCCGGTTTTCTTAGCCGATTTTATAACAAGCTCCTCGTCAAGTGGCTTGATTGTTGCAATATTGATGATTTCTGCGCTGATACCCTTAGCCTCAAGAGCTTTGCCTGCTTCAATTGCTTCGTTTACCATAAGGCCGTTTGCGATAATTGAAACGTCTGAGCCTTCTTTGATAACTTCGCCCTTGCCGATTTCAAATTTATAATCTTCACTGTGGAAAACAGGAACAGCAAGTCTGCCGAATCTGAGATAAACAGGACCTTCGTACTTATATGCTGCCTTTACAGCCTGTCTTGCCTCGATATCGTCAGCCGGGCAAATAACAACCATACCCGGAATTGAACGCATAAGCGCAAAGTCCTCGCAACACTGGTGTGAAGCGCCGTCCTCACCAACTGAAATACCTGCATGTGTTGCGCCGATTTTAACATTAAGATGAGGATAACCGATTGTATTTCTAACCTGTTCAAATGCTCTGCCTGCGGCGAACATTGCAAAGCTTGAAGCGAACGGAACAAGCCCCATTGTGCTGAGTCCTGCGGCAACACACATCATATTTGACTCTGCAATACCGCAGTTAAAATGACGGTCTGGATATGCTTTTTTGAAAATTCCTGTTTTTGTTGCTGCTGAGAGGTCAGCGTCCAATACTACAAGCTTGTCGGCACCTTCGCTTGCCAATTCCTTAAGCGCATTACCGTAGCTTTCACGTGTAGCTATTTTCTTAATTTCTGCCATAATTACGCCTCCTCAATTTCTGCAAGCTTTGCTTTAAGCTCGTTCATTGCAATTTCATATTCCTCATCGTTAGGTGCTTTGCCGTGCCAACCAACCTGATTTTCCATATATGACACGCCTAAGCCCTTAACTGTTTTCATAATAATACCGAAAGGCTTACCTGAGCCGATATTTTCGTGGAAAGCATTAAATGCATTTTCAAGTTCGTCAAAATCGTTGCCGTTAATTTTGATAACGTTAAGGCCGAAAGCTTCCATTTTCTTATCAATAGGCTCAGCGTTCATAACGTCCTCACACTTGCCGTCAATCTGAAGACCGTTTACGTCAACGATAACGCAAAGATTGTCAAGCTTATATTGGCTTGCAAACATCATAGCTTCCCAAACCTGACCTTCTTCTATCTCGCCGTCACCCAAAAGAGTGTAAACGTTGATATCCTTATCCAAATATTTAGCTCCCTTTGCCATACCTGCGGCAGCGCTGATACCCTGACCGAGAGAACCTGTTGACATATCAATTCCGGGAACGGTGTTCATATTAGGATGGCCCTGAAGGTATGAGTCAATATGACGAAGTGTTTTTAAATCCTCAAACGGGAAAAATCCTTTAAGTGCAAGCGCACTGTAAAGACCGGGTGCGCAGTGACCTTTTGAAAGAACAAATCTGTCACGGTTTTCCGCTTTTGGATTTTTAGGGTCAATGTTTTTCATCTCGGCAAAATATAAATATGCAAATAAATCAGCCGAGGAAAGACTTCCTCCCGGATGACCTGCTTTAGCCGAATGTGTGCCTTCGATAATGCCCATTCTTATTTTTGTGGCATTTAAAGAAAGCATTTTTTTAGTTTCTTTATTCATAACTTATAGCCTTTCTGCTTACAACGTAAGCTTTAAGTATAATATATAATATAAACCTCGCAAGGAGGGATTATATTAGAAATTCAATTATTTGTCCTGCTTGGTATAAAACGTATCAAGCACTAACTGCATAAGCTTATCCTTATCGGGATAAAACTCCGCATAAACAAAATCGGCATAATCTTTTTTCGTGCTTTCCTGCATATCGCCCTCAAGAGTTACGGTGTCGAAATTTGTAATACCCTTTGAAAGCATAAGAGATGCAAGATATGTTACATTGGAAAGTGAAAGATTAGTCGTGCTGTATTTGCTTGCGGTGTCATAAAGCCTTGTTACAACACTGAAATCTTGGGTAACGGCAGGAATAACCTGAGATGCAAAAGCCTTAACATATTGAACCTGCCTTGCGGTTCTGTTAAGAGAGGCATTTACAGTGTCCATATCTCTCTGCCTTACATATTTTTCAGTCATATCGCCTGTAAGCTTGATTTTGTCGCCTTTCTTAATTCCAATATCTTTAAAATCATAAAGCGAGTCAACGGTTACACCGCCGATTGAATCATTAATCGGAGCAATTCCGTTAAGGTCAAGCGCAAAATATTTGGTGATAGGCACATCATAAAGAATACGGCTGATTGAATTTGCGGTATTCTCTGCTGATTTTGCCTTGCCGTCGCCGTAAGCGTAACTTAAGCAAAGCTGCATTTTTTCACTTCTGAGGAAAATTCCGCTTTCGCTGTAAAGGTCAACGTCAACCATAGTGTCACGTGGAATGGCAATTGCCTTTGCTTTGCCTGTTTTTGTATTGATTGTAAGCAAAATGTCGGCGTCGCTCTGCCCGCCTGTGCCTACGCTTCCGTTGTCAAGACCTAAATCACGCTTGTCAACACCCATAAATGCAATTGCAATAACGTCACTGTTATAAACATATTTATTGCCATTATATTCAATTGTTTCCTGATAATTCGTTTGGTCGGGAACATTTTTAAGCTCATTCTTACCGCTTGATTCAAGAAAAGCAATTGTGCCGACGAATGCAAGGATTACTGCTAAAATTATTGCAAGTGCCGAAATTCCGATTTTTGCCGGAATACTCATTTTTTTCTTGTGATGACGGTGGTGTGAAGAATGATGACTTGAAGAATGGGAATGATGCGAGCCGTCGGTGTGATGGTGTGAGGAATGATGATGACTGCCCGATGAATGATGATGTTCGCCTGATGATCTGTACGCCGAACGATGAATTTCACTTTCGCTTTTCGGAGTAATTTCAAAATCCGACTTTTGCGCTGCGTTCTCTTTTTTCTCCGTTGTCGGTACGTTTTCGCCAAACGAAAAATCAATTTTTTCGCCTTCGTCACTCGAATTTAACGTTTCTTCTATTTCATTTTTAATTTCTTCGCTGATTTGCTCCTTTTTAGGCAAAACGCTTTCGCTCGCTTTGCTTTTTGAAGTCAAAATATCATCAAGAATATTGTCTAAATTAGGGTCAATTGGTTTTTTCATCTTTTACTAATTCTCCGCAAACTAAATATCTACTGCTTTTTTGGTTTGTAATACATGTTGAAAGAACAACGATTTTGCTGTTAATTCCAAGCGGTTTATCAAGCTGTGTTCTCACATTTTTAAGGCTTGACGACGGGTTTTGAATTGTATCCTGCCACTGCTTGATTGATTCTTCCTTGTTAAAGTCAAAGCTGTTAAGTATATGACGGTTGTCATATTTAAAGGCTGAAATAATTTGATATGTAAGCCTTCTTTCAGGGGTGTAAATGTAAAAATATGGATGAGAATTAAAGAAATCCTCTTTTTCAAAATAATGAAGTGTTGTAAAAAAAGTGTCCGAATATCCGTTATGCCCGTAAATCACGGTCACAAAATCGTTGAAATCCTTGCTGTTGGCAGCCTCGGTATAAACCGCACCGCTTGCCGACCACGATTTGTCCTCCGCCTTATGCCTCAAATAAAAAGCGTCGTCTGTCTTGCTTTGCACAATGGGATAATCAACCTTTGTGCCGTCTATTTTTATATAAGCATAAATTTCGCTGTTCTTCTTTTTAAGAGATTTGAAATCTATCGGGTTTTTAACAGTGCTCTCAACGCTTTGAGATACAGTTGTGTTTACAGTGCCGCTTTGCGATGGCGTTTCGTTTCTCTTTTGCAGATATGAGCCGCCGAAATAAACACCGACAAAAATCAGCACGAAAACAACTAAAAATATGACAATCAGCTTGATATTCTTTTTTTTCTTGTTATTAAGTTCGTTTTCTTTTGCATTTTCACTATCGTTCATTTTAATCACCGAGTAATTTCATTTTAAAGCAGATATAGTATAACATAAATTAAATGAAAATAATATAGTAATAATGTAAATTTATATTATTTTTATTACAACAAAATAAAAAACCTGCTTGCAAAAAGCAAACAGGTTAATTATATGAATACTAATTAGTCATTTTCTTTCTTCTTTGTAGCTGCTAAAACTGCAATACCTGCACCTGCTGCTGCAATTGCACCTGCCATAACAGCACTTGATGCACCTGTTGCAGGAGATTTTGAAGAAGAATTCTTCTTAGGCTCTGTAGCCTTTGTTGTGTCTTTTTCAGTTGCTTGTGTAGCATCATCTGCAAATTCAACAACTGCGTTTACAACAACTGAACCGTTGTTCCAAGAAGTGATAGCCTTCTGAGAAATGAATGTGATAGTCTGTGAACCGTCAGCATTCAAAACCTTTGTATAATCAGTGCCTTCAGCAAGACCGAGTGCTGAAAGGTTATCTGTCCAGCTCTTGAAAGTGCCTTCACCGTTGTAAGTGAAAGTAACTGACTTCTTAGTCTGAGCGTTTACGCTGTAAGTAACGCCCTGTCTTGTTTCGCCGTTTACTGTAGTCTTAGCTTTGCCCTCTTCAAGAGTAGCTGCTGTAGGGCTGCTTACGTTAGCTGCCATAGCAGGAACGGTTACGGCAAACATAGATACAGCCATCATAGCTGCAATAACTAATGAAATGATTTTTTTCATAATTAATACACCTCAATCTAAATAATACAATTGTATCGGGATTTTAATCAATTATAACATTATCTTACCCAAAAGTAAAGCGTTTTTTAAAATTTGTTGTATAAAATTATATATACACAAGGTATTGCGATGCACATTTTGTGTTTGGGATATATGTTGTATCTACATTAACTCTTTAAAAATTAAATGCGTTGTGTTATACTGTTTATATTAAACAAGTTGAGGAAAATTTTATGCACGATAAATACAAAATCAGTATCAGAAAAAATTATGACTTATTGCTTGCACCGTTCATAACGGCGGCAATACTTCTTGCCTGTTTTATAATTGGAAAAATATATCCTTTCGGAAGCAATAATGTTGAATACTATGATATGGCGCAGGGAATTATACCTAATTTTTATCATATTTGGGATGCATTGCACACTAAGGATACGGCGCTTTGCTTTAATTGGTATTCGGGCTTAGGTGTTAACGATACGGCAAACGCTTCGCTGTCTGTATTTTGGATTGCGCTTCTTGTTTTGCCGAGACGCCTTGTGGGAAAAGCGATGGGTCTTTATGTTATAATGACTTTTTCGCTTTCGGCTTTCACCTCTGCGATTTTTTTAAAAAAAGCAACTAAAGCAAAACCGTTTATGACAACTCTTTTGTCAATTTGCTATGCCTTTTGCGGTTTTTCCGTTATGTATTACACGAATGCATGGCAGGATACCGTTTTGCTTTTTCCTCTTTATATGCTCGCATGGTATGCGCTTATGAAAAAAGGCAAAATTTTGCCTTATGTATTAATGACGGTGCTTAATGTGTTTTGCGGATACTATGTTTTTATTTTGCTTGTTTTTTACGTTTTCTTTATGAGCTTTTTGTATATTAAAACAATAGACAATAAAGAAAACAGAAAAAGACGTGCCTTTGAACTCGGACTTTCAACCGTTTTGGGCTTTGGGTTATCCGGTGTTGTTCTTTTGCCTAAGCTTTCACAAACTCTTTCAAGCGAAAGATTTTTGAGCGAAACGGGTTTTGATTTTTCACAAATCGTAAAACAGTATCTTGAAATCGTAAGAACTTATGTTTGCAAGAGCGACGATAAATGGGCAATGCTGTTTTGCGTTTCTTTACCGCTTGCCGTAATGATTTTGGGCATAATTAAAAACAGAAAAAACAAGAAAATCAATATCTTTTTTGTGCTTAATATTTTGCTTCTTGCCGTGCTTATCGTTTGTGAGGGTGCCAATGCGTTAATGCATTTCGGCGATTATAAATATTTTCCTATGAGAATGGGCTATGCGCTTGCGTTTTCGTTTGTTTGGGCAGCAGGATATTATTCAAAATATTTAAAATTAAACAAGCTGAATTTTAACGAAAAAACAGGGAAAAACGCTTTGCTTGTTTTATTCAATTTTGCTTTGTTTGTTTGCCTTACGGTATTAACGTATTTTGTGCTTAAAAAGCTTGACGGCGCTTATGAATTTAAGTATTCCGTGCTTTATGCAATGCCTGTTTTGATATCAATTTATCTTGTTATTTTTTGCAGTAAAAACAAGGTGGTTGATTACAAAACGGCGCTTTCGCTTGTGCTTGCCGAAACGCTTGCTTTGAGTATGATTTTTATTCCTTATTGGCAGACGGATATGCTTGAAAAAGAGCATAATCCTCAGTATATTTCAACGTCGCAGTCACTTGTCAAAAAGCTTGATATCGAAACTTCAAAAACAGACAGAATTAAAACCGTAGGCACTACTTTAAACTGCAATTACGGCACAATTATGCAAAGAGCAACGCTTGCCGATTGGACTCATCTTATTCCGTCCGATATTCAAAGCTCGCTTATTTCACTTGGTTACAGCAGTGAATACACACGCCTTCATGACAGCGGAGGAACTGCTTTTACGGATGCGATTTTGGGCATTAAAAATGTTCTTTCAGTTAAAAGCGAAAGCCCTGAGCTTTATGATAAAATTTCCAAGAAAAAAGGGTATAATTACTATAAGTGCAAATATACCTTGCCTTATGCAATGGCTGTTGATAAGAGCATTTTGGATATTAAGGTTGAAAATGCAAATTGGATGGAGCTTAACAATCAGCTTTATAAATCCCTTACTTCGACTGATGAAAATATAGTTGAAAACGGAAATCTTGCACTTAAATCAAAGACGGATGAAACGGAAATTTATACCTTTAAATCAAAAAAAGGCAATATTTCCTATTTTAAGCTTGACGGTGCGGGCGGAGTAAGGATTTACGTTGACGGTAAGGCTTTAAGAATACCGTCGATTGACAGGGAAAAAGCAAAAAAGTATCCCGGCAGATTTAACAGAAATCTTATTTGCCTCGGCGATTTGGGGGATAAAGAGGTCGAAATAAGGCTTGAGCTTAAAGAGGGCAAGTATCAAGACCAAAAGAATTTCAGAAAAAACAATCTCGGCGACGATGATATAAGAAATAAAAATTTCGGTGTTGAAATTGGTCTTATGAGCCTTGAAAAGCTTCAAAAGGTTTGCGATATGTATAACAATTCCGGCGACGTTTCGGTTCAAAATTATTCGCTTGATATTAAGAATGTAAAAGCTGAAAACAAAGATAAAGTATTGCTGATTCCTTTGCAATATAACGGCTGCTGGAGTGCCGAAGTAAACGGTAAAAATGCCGAAGTCAGAAGTGTTATGTCGCTTTTGACTGCGGTTGAATTAAACGGCGAAAACAATAATATTTCAATGAAATTTATTCCGACAGGTTTTAAAACCGGCGTGATAATAAGTGTTGTAAGTGCCGTGCTTTTTGCTGTCGTTTTGATTCTTAGAAGAAAAGAAAGGTTTGCTCCAAATGCGCTTTGCTCGTTTGTTTATGCGCTTTATTCATTGGCATTTTGCGTTGCAGGCATTGCGGTTTACATTATTCCTTTTGCTTTTTTGATTTATCATAAACTTATTAAATGATTTGAAAAAAGTGCCGAATATGCTCGATTTTTATAGAACGAAAAATATTTTTGTTGCAAAGAGTATGTTGATATGTTAAACTGTATTTGGTTTATTATAATAATATGTCGGAATATATATTATTTTATTCGGCATAAACATAACGGAGGTTAAAAATGAAAGTAGTAATTCTTGCAGGCGGATACGGTACCCGCATCAGCGAAGAAAGCCAAAACAAGCCGAAGCCTATGATTGAACTCGGTGGCTATCCTATCCTTTGGCATATTATGAAAACTTATTCCCATTACGGATATAACGAATTTGTAATTTGCGCAGGCTATAAGCAATATGCAATTAAAGAATATTTTGCTAACTATTTTCTTCATTGCTCAGATGTTACATTTGATTTTACCGCATCTAATAAAATGACTGTTCACAGCGAGCATGCAGAGCCTTGGAAGGTTACTGTTGTCGATACCGGCCTTGATACAATGACAGGCGGCAGAGTAAAGCGTATTCAGCCTTATATCGGCGATGAGCCTTTTAAGCTTACTTACGGCGACGGCGTTGCAGACGTTGATATTAACAAGCTTGTTGAATTTCATAAGCAACACGGCCATATTGCAACTATGACTGCTGTTTCGGTAGGTCAGCGTTTTGGCTGCCTCGGTATTGAGGACGACCTTACCATTTCTTCGTTCAGAGAAAAGAGCGATATGGACGGCAGCCGCATCAATGCAGGCTTTATGGTTCTTGAACCTAAGATTTTCGATTTTATCGAGGGCGATTCAACAGTATTTGAAAAGGCTCCTCTTGAAACAGTTGCTTCTATGGGCGAGCTTGACGCATATATTCATAACGGTTTTTGGAAGCCTATGGATACTCTTAGAGAGA
>ERZ791915.2652-NODE-2652-length-10833-cov-2.854611_pt1 | contig 10833 bp, 10 predicted proteins | sample MGYA00510139_ERZ791915 | MGnify/ENA primary metagenome ERZ791915 (study PRJEB30046, sample SAMN00792117) | human gut metagenome | study: EMG produced TPA metagenomics assembly of the A metagenome-wide association study of gut microbiota in type 2... | reverse complement strand
ATGTCGAAAGGAGTTATGAACAACATGAAAATCATCTGTTCAAAATCAAATTTACTTTATGGTGTAAACATTGTTTCCAAAGCCGTACCAACCAGAACGACCATGGCTATCTTAGAATGTATCTTAATAGATGCTTCTGCCGGTGAGATTAAATTAACTGCCAATGATATGGAACTTGGAATCGAAACAAAAATAGAAGGAGAGATTGAAGAAAGAGGAATTATCGCATTAGATGCAAAAGTTTTTTCTGATATCGTAAGAAAGCTTCCTGACAATGAAGTTGTAATCGAAACAGACTCTTCCTTTAAGACAACCATTACCTGTGAAAAAGCAAAATTCAATATCATTGGAAAATCCGGTGAAGATTTTTCTTATATTCCATATATTGAAAGAAATGAAGAAATCAGCATTTCACAGTTTACTTTAAAAGAAGTAATCCGCCAGACAATCTTTTCTATTGCAGATAATGATAATAATAAGCTGATGACAGGAGAATTATTTGAAATCAATGAGAACAGCTTAAAGGTTGTATCACTGGATGGCCACCGTATTTCAATCCGTAATATAGAACTGAAAAATAATTATGAGCATAAGAAAGTGGTTGTTCCTGGAAAGACTTTACAGGAAATCAGCAAGATTCTCCCGGGAAATGCTGACGAAGATGTCAGCATGTATTTATCAGACAATCATATTGTATTTGAATTTGGCAATACCACCGTTGTTTCCCGTCTGATTGAAGGCGAGTATTTTAAGATTGAACAGATGCTTTCTTCTGATTATGAGACAAAGGTTAAGATTAACAAACGTGAATTATTAGACTGTATCGACCGTGCTACCCTTTTAGTAAAAGAGGGAGATAAGAAGCCGATTATCATGAATATAACAGATGATAAGATGGAATTAAAAATCAATTCTTTCATTGGTTCCATGAATGAAGAAATTGATATTACCAAAGATGGAAAAGATATTTTAATTGGATTCAATCCGAAATTCTTTATCGATGCCCTTCGTGTCATTGATGAAGAAGAAGTAACCCTTTATATGGTAAATCCAAAGGCACCATGTTTTATCCGGGATGAAAATGAGACCTTTATCTATCTGATTCTTCCGGTAAACTTTAATGCAGCTGCAAACTAGGATTTGCAGAGGCAGGAAGAGAGGCAATCATGCAGGAAATTAAGCTGCGGGATGAATATATTAAGCTGGGACAGGCGTTAAAAGCTGCCGGAGTCGTAGACTCCGGAGTCACTGCCAAGCTTGTAATATTAGATGAAAAAGTTAAGGTAAATGGCGAAGTTGAAGTACAGCGTGGCAAGAAATTATATGATGGAGATGTAGTGGAAGCTTTGGGCGAAACCATAAAGATTGTAAAATGATAATAAAGTCCATTGAACTTAAGAATTTCCGTAATTATGAAGAGTTAAATCTGAATCTTGACGGTGGAACCAATATTTTATATGGGGACAATGCCCAGGGAAAGACCAATATATTAGAATCCATTTATGTCAGCGGAACAACGAAATCCCATAAGGGAAGCCGCGATAAAGAAATGATTCGTTTTGGTGAAAATGAGGCACATATCCGTACTATGGTAGAAAAAAATCAGATGAGTTATCAGATTGATATGCATCTGAAGAAGAACCGTTCCAAGGGAATTGCCATCAATGGTGTGCCAATCCGCAAGGCAAGTGAACTTTTCGGTGTGCTGAATATGGTATTTTTCTCACCGGAGGATTTAAATATTATCAAAAATGGTCCTTCCGAGCGCAGAAGATTTTTAGATTCGGAAATCTGCCAGCTGGATAAAATTTATCTTTCTGATTTAACCAAATATAATAAAGTTTTAAATCAGCGCAATAAGCTGTTAAAAGATATGGTATTTCATCCAGATTTGGAAAATACGTTATCCGTGTGGGATATGCAGCTCATTTCTTACGGCAGGCGGATTATCAGCCGGCGCCGGAGATTTGTAGAAGAATTAAATGAAATTGTCCGGGGCATCCATGAAAGCATTTCCGGTGGCAGGGAGCAGCTGACGCTGACGTATGAGCCGGATATCGAAGAAGCTTTTTTTGAAGATGAATTAAACCGGGCGAAGGAAAAGGACAGAAAATACTGCAGTACCTCCGTGGGACCCCACAGAGATGATATTTCCTTTTTTATCGGAGATATCGATATCCGTAAATTCGGTTCCCAGGGACAGCAGAGAACTTCTGCTTTATCACTGAAATTATCAGAGATAGAGCTGGTGAAAAGATGTATCCATGATACACCGGTACTTCTTTTAGATGATGTGCTTTCCGAACTGGACAGTAACAGGCAGAATTATCTGCTTAATAGTATACATGATATTCAGACGGTCATTACCTGTACCGGTCTGGATGAATTTGTAAAAAACCGCTTCCAGATTGATAAAATATTTGAAGTCATAAGCGGAACAGTAAGTGAAAAAAATGAAATGTAAAATAATCCGTGAATAGGAGGAATACAGATGAGTACGGAATACGGAGCAGACCAAATTCAGATTTTGGAAGGTTTGGAAGCAGTAAGAAAGAGACCTGGAATGTATATTGGAAGTACCTCTGTGAGAGGACTTCACCATCTGGTATATGAAATTGTGGATAACTCTGTCGACGAAGCACTGGCAGGTTATTGTACCCATATTATCGTTACGATTAATAAAGACAATTCCATTACAGTAGAAGATGATGGACGTGGAATTCCGGTAGGAATTAACCACAAAGCAGGTATTCCTGCGGTAGAAGTAGTATTTACTGTATTGCATGCCGGCGGAAAATTCGGCGGTGGAGGATATAAGGTATCCGGTGGATTACATGGTGTAGGAGCATCCGTTGTAAATGCACTTTCTAACTGGCTGGAAGTGCAGATTTTCCACGATGGAAAGATTTATAAACAACGTTATGAACGTGGACATACCATGTATCCACTGAAAGAAGTCGGAAAATGTGATATAAATAAAACCGGTACTACTGTAACCTTTTCTCCAGACGGAAGCATTTTCGAAGAAACCGTATATGATTTTGATACATTAAAGCAGCGTTTAAGAGAGACTGCATTCCTGACAAAGAATCTTAGGATTACACTTCGTGATGAAAGGGAAGAGCCTGTAAAAGAACGGGTATTCCATTATGAAGGCGGTATTAAGGAATTTGTAACTTACTTAAATAAGAGCAAGGAAGCATTGTATCCGGAGGTTATTTATTGTGAAGGTGAGAAAAACGGGGTTCTTGTTGAAGTTGCTATGCAGCATAACGATGCATATAACGAAGCTACGTACAGCTTTGTCAATAACATCATCACGCCGGAGGGTGGAACACATCTGGCAGGTTTCCGTAATGCGCTTACCAAAACTTTTAATGAATATGCGCGGGCAAATAAGATTTTAAAGGATTCTGAGCCGGCACTTTCCGGTGATGATATCCGTGAAGGTTTAACTGCTATTGTAAGTATTAAGATTGAAGAGCCTCAGTTTGAGGGACAGACCAAGCAGAAGCTTGGTAACAGTGAAGCAAGAGGAGCCGTAGACAGCGTAGTAAGTGAGCAGCTTACATACTTTTTAGAGCAGAATCCTCAGGTTGCAAAGACCATTTGTGAAAAATCACTTCTGGCACAGCGTGCAAGAGAGGCAGCGAGAAAAGCAAGAGATTTAACCAGAAGAAAGACTGCATTAGAAGGAACCTCACTTCCTGGAAAATTAGCAGACTGTTCTGATAAAGATCCGAAAAACTGCGAAATTTTCATCGTCGAGGGAGATTCCGCTGGCGGTTCCGCAAAGACTGCAAGAAGCCGTGCAACCCAGGCAATTCTTCCACTTCGTGGAAAGATTTTGAATGTAGAGAAAGCAAGACTTGATAAAATTTACGGAAATGCTGAGATTAAAGCCATGATTACAGCATTTGGTACCGGTATTCATGAAGATTTTGATATCAGTAAATTAAGATATCATAAGATTATTATTATGACCGATGCCGATGTGGATGGTGCCCATATCAGTACCCTGATGCTTACTTTTATTTATCGCTTCATGCCGGAATTAATCAAACAGGGCTATGTATATCTGGCACAGCCGCCACTTTATAAGATTGAGAAAAATAAAAATGTCTGGTATGCCTACAGCGATGAACAGCTCAACAATATCTTAAAAGAGATTGGACGAGACGGTAATAATAAGATTCAGCGATACAAAGGATTAGGAGAAATGGATGCCGAGCAGCTTTGGGAGACAACCATGGATCCTGAGAAGAGAATCTTACGTCGTGTTGTAATGGATGAAGAAGAAGCATCTGAAATTGATGTAACATTCAACACCTTAATGGGTGATAAAGTAGAACCAAGACGTGATTTTATTGAAGCAAATGCGAAGTATGTCCAGAACCTGGATATCTAGGAGGAAAAATAGATGGATGACAAGATATTTGACCAGATACATGACGTAGACTTAAAGAAAACGATGGAAACATCCTATATAGACTATGCCATGAGTGTAATTGCAGCCAGAGCTTTGCCGGATGTAAGGGATGGTCTGAAACCGGTACAGAGACGTGTACTGTTTTCCATGATAGAGTTGAACAACGGTCCGGATAAGCCACATAGAAAATGTGCCCGTATTGTTGGAGATACCATGGGTAAATATCACCCACACGGAGACAGCTCAATCTATGGAGCATTGGTAAATATGGCACAGGACTGGTCTACCAGATATCCATTGGTAGATGGTCATGGTAACTTCGGTTCCGTAGACGGTGACGGAGCTGCAGCAATGCGATATACGGAAGCAAGACTTTCTAAGATTTCCATGGAAATGCTTGCTGATATTAATAAAGATACCGTTGATTTCATGCCAAACTTTGATGAGACAGAGAAAGAGCCTGTTGTACTGCCATCAAGATTTCCAAATCTTTTAGTAAATGGTACAACTGGTATTGCGGTAGGTATGGCAACCAATATTCCGCCACATAACTTAAGAGAAGTTATCAATGCAGTAGTAAAAATCATTGATAATGAAGTAGAGCAGGATCGTGGAACTGATATTGAAGAGTTATTAGATATTGTAAAAGGACCTGATTTTCCAACCGGTGGAATGATTCTTGGTACAACCGGAATCAACGAAGCATACCGTACCGGCCGTGGAAAGATTCGTGTCCGTGCAGTTACCAATATTGAGCCGATGAACAATGGAAAGAACCGTATTATTGTGACGGAGCTTCCATATATGGTAAATAAAGCCAGACTCATCGAAAAGATTGCAGAGCTGGTAAGAGATAAGAAAATTGATGGAATCACAGATTTACGTGATGAATCAGACCGTCAGGGTATGAGAATCTGTATTGAGCTGCGTCGTGATGTAAATCCAAACGTAGTATTAAATCTGTTATATAAACATACCCAGTTACAGGACACCTTTGGTGTTATTATGCTGGCACTGGTAAATAATCAGCCGAAAGTCTTAAATCTTCTTGATATGTTAAACTACTATCTGATGCATCAGAAGGAAGTTGTAACAAGAAGAACGAAATATGATTTAAACAAGGCAGAAGAAAGAGCTCATCTGTTAGAGGGTTTACTGATTGCCTTAGACCATATTGATGAAGTAATTTCCATTATCCGTGGAAGTAAGACAACACCGGAAGCAAAAGAAAAATTAATGAACCGCTTCGGACTCAGCGATGCACAGGCACAGGCTATTGTAGATATGCGTCTGCGTGCACTGACAGGTCTGGAACGCGAGAAAATTGAAAATGAATATAAGGAATTAGTAGCAAGAATCGCAGAATTAAAAGCAATCCTTGCAGATGAGAAGAAGCTTCTTGGTGTTATCAGAGAAGAAATTCTTCTGATTGCAGATAAGTATGGAGACGAAAGAAGAACATCTATCGGATTTGACGAATATGACATTTCCATGGAAGATCTGATTCCGGTAACCAATACGGTAATCACCATGACAAAATTAGGATATATCAAGCGCATGAGCGTAGATAATTTCCGCAGCCAGCATCGTGGTGGTAAAGGAATTAAGGGAATGGAGACCATTGAGAACGATTATATCGAAGAACTTCTCATGACAACTTCCCATCATTATCTGATGTTCTTTACCAACAGCGGAAAAGTATATCGTATGAAAGCATACGAAATTCCGGAGGCAGGAAGAACAGCCAGAGGAACTGCGATTATTAATCTGCTTCAGCTTCAGCCGGGTGAGAAAATTACCGCAGTTATTCCGATTAAGGAATACAAAGAAGGTGAATACCTCTTTATGGCAACTAAGAATGGTATTGTGAAGAAGACACCAATCTGCGAATATGCAAATGTCCGTAAGACAGGTCTTGCAGCAATTAACCTTCGTGATGATGATGAACTGATTGAAGTAAAGAAGACAGATAACAATAAAGATATCATCTTAGTAACCAAATATGGCCAGTGTATCCGTTTCCATGAAACAGATGTAAGAAGCACCGGTCGTGTATCCATGGGTGTTATCGGTATGAATTTAGCAGACAGCGATGAAGTCGTAGGAATGCAGTTAAATACCCAGGGTGATGCACTGATGATTGTATCTGAAAAAGGTCTTGGAAAATGCACCCTGATGTCTGAATTCTCACCACAGAACCGTGGCGGTAAAGGCGTGAAGTGCTACAAGATTACCGAGAAGACCGGTAATATCATCGGTGTCAAAGCCGTAAATCAGGATAACGAAATAATGCTGATTACCACAGAAGGAATCATCATTCGGATTCCGGTAAATGGAACAGCACTTTTGGGCAGAGTAACATCCGGAGTAAAACTGATTAATGTAAATGACGGAGTAACTGTAGCCAGCATGGCTAAGGTAAAAGAAGATAAATCCATTATGGAAAATGATATTCCGGAGCCGAAACAGCCAGAAGGTGTTATTGTAGAAGAAGATGAAGATGCATCAGCATCGGAGGAAGAGCTGATATCCAAGGAGCTTGGTGAATTAATTAACCGCGCAGAGCAGGATAGCGAAGAAGAATAAAAAACTTTATAAAAAAGAGGGCGGAATCACTGTATCATGATTTCGCCCTTTCAAAAAATAATGGGGGATTAAAGATGCCACAGACATTTTATGAAGTACTATGGATTTTTATTATTTATGCATTTATTGGATGGTGCAGCGAAGTATCATATGCAGCATTGGATAGGGGAATCTTTGTAAACAGAGGATTTTTGAACGGACCATACTGTCCAATTTACGGATGTGGAGTATTAATCGTGGTTGTGTTACTGACACCATTAAAGAAAAATTTACTGATATTATATTTAGGTTCCTTCCTATTGACATCAGTTCTGGAATTTATAACAGGATTCGTAATGGAAAAAGTATTTCATAATAAATGGTGGGATTACTCGGATAAACCCTTTAATATAATGGGATATGTATGTCTGAAATTTTCAATTTTCTGGGGATTGGCATGTACCTTTATTATGCTGATTATTCATCCGATTATTTACGGATTCATTCATCTGATACCGCATATTGTGGGGGTGGTATTACTTATAATTATAATGACCGGATTTGCCATTGACGTAGTAGTAACGGTATCTACTATTGTGAAGTTCAACCGCAGGTTAAAGGTAATGGATGATATTGCAGCAAAAATTAAAGTATTGTCCAACCAGATTGGTGAAAATATTTATGAAAATGTAGAAGAAGCACTGGAAAAATCTGCAGAGTTTAAAGAAGAGCATGCAGAACAGATAGAAGAATTCGTAGAGAAGAAAGAAAAGCTTGCAACTGCAGCTGACATGACAAAAGAGAAGATAAGTATTACAAAAGAAAAACTCGAGGAGCTGCGCCATAAATATGATGAACTTTTATCCAAAAAGAATGCAGTATCCAGCCGTCTGATGAAAGCATTCCCGGATATGAAATCAAAACATCATAACGAGATTTTGCAGAAATTAAAGAAAATCAATATAAGAAAGTAGGAAAATATGAAACCGAAAATAAAAACAGGGATAAGCGCAATCATGATAATAGGATGGATATTTGCAGGGCTGGGTTCTGTCTTTTTAATAATGGGAATCCTTTTTCTGACACAGTCCGGTAAAGAGGAAGCCTTTAAAATGTTAGGACTCATCTTTGGCGGAACCGGACTATTCTTTTTCCTGATTGGTGTCATTTTTTTGATATTGCATTACAATAATAAAAGCAGCTTAAAGAAAATTGTAGATAACGGCTATTACATTATGGCAGAAATTTCAAATATAGATATGAATTATAATGTAAACGTAAATGGCAGATGCCCTTATGTGATATATGCCAGATATCAGGATATGAATGGCTGCATCCATACATTTCACAGCCGCAACATTTTCTTTTATCCGGCGGGAATGATGAAAAATAATATGGTAAAAATTTATACAAGACCGGATAATTTTAAAAAATACTATATGGATATCGATGAGATTTTACCGGAAGTACAGATGCATTAAAGGAGACAGAAATGATAAGAACAGTAAAAACCAGTGAAATAACCAAAAATATCAAAGAAATGTGCATTGAAGCAAATTATTATTTATCCAGGGATATGGATGCAGCAATGAAAAATGCGGCTGCAACGGAAGAATCTGAACTAGGACAGAAAATATTAAATCAGTTACAGGATAATCTTGAAATTGCAGATAAAGAGCAGATTCCGATTTGTCAGGATACCGGAATGGCAGTGGTATTTATTGAAGTTGGACAGGATGTTCATTTTGAAGGTGATGCTATAGAAGATGCCATTAATGAAGGAGTGCGTCAGGGATATGTGGAAGGATATCTTCGGAAATCCGTCGTAAAAGACCCACTGATTCGTGAAAATACCAAAGATAATACTCCGGCAGTTATACATTATTCCATTGTGCCAGGCAATAAAGTGAAAATGACTGTTGCACCAAAGGGATTTGGAAGTGAAAATATGAGCCGCGTCTTCATGTTGAAGCCTGCAGAAGGAATCGAAGGTGTTAAAAATGCCATCATGACTGCAGTAGCTGATGCAGGTCCAAATGCCTGCCCGCCAATGGTAGTAGGCGTTGGAATCGGAGGCACCTTTGAAAAATGTGCGATTCTTGCAAAAAAAGCATTAACCAGAAGCGTAGATTCCTATTCTGAAATACCTTATGTAAAAAATCTGGAAATAGAAATGTTAGATAAAATTAATAAGTTAGGCATCGGACCGGGCGGATTAGGCGGAACAACTACAGCCTTAAAGGTAAACATCAATACATACCCGACACATATAGCAGGACTTCCGGTGGCAGTGAACATCTGCTGTCATGTAAACAGACATGTGGTAAGGGAGATTTAGAATGAACGCAATTGTAATAGAAGGAAAAGAATATCATTTTAAAATGGCACATCCGGAAAATACAGAAGAAATACTGTCTTTATACCAGAGTGCCATGGGAACAGAAGGCTGCACCTGGGATGAAACATATCCAAGCCGGGAGACCATTGCAAAAGATTTTGCAAATCAGGCATTATTTATAATAGAAGATAATGCCCATAAAATAGCCGGAGCAATTTCAATTGATGAAGATACGGAAGTAAATGCATTAACCTGCTGGTCGAAGCAGTTAGAGCCATCCGCTGAGCTGGCTCGTCTTGTCATAAGAGAGACAGAACAGAATCATGGACTGGCACGCATTATGATTCAAAAGACCATGGAAGAATTAAAAAAAAGTGGCATGAAAGGTGTGCATTTTCTGGTAAGTAAGACAAATGAAAGGGCAATGCGTTCCTATCAGAAATTGAATTTTACAAAATGTGGTGAATCGGATCTTTATGGAGAAGACTGGTGGTGCTACGAAAAGGCATTATAATAGATTTATTATAAAAGCTGGTAAATATCATTATTTATTATAGAAAGAACAGGTGATAGAATGGATAAATATATTAAAACACCGATAACAGAAGAAAAGACAGCAGAGCTTCATGCAGGAGATTATGTATACATAACAGGAACGATTTATGTGGCAAGAGATGCAGCCCACAAGAGAATGATGGAAGTCTTAGAAAGAGGAGAAGAACTTCCGATAGACATTTTAGATTCCACAATCTATTATATGGGACCATCACCGGCAAGAGAGGGAAGACCAATCGGTTCCGCAGGTCCGACCACTGCAACCCGTATGGATAAGTATGCACCAACCCTATTGGATTTGGGTGAAAAGGCAATGATTGGAAAAGGAAAACGTTCCAAAGAAGTTATAGATGCTATCATCCGTAATAAAGCAGTATACTTTGCAGCAATCGGCGGGGCAGGCGCACTTCTTTCTAAATGTATTACCAAATCAGAAATTGTCTGTTATGAAGATTTGGGAGCGGAAGCCATCCGCAAGCTGGAAGTAAAAGACTTCCCGGTAATAGTTGTGATAGACAGAGATGGCAACAACCTCTATGAAACAGCAATAGAAAAATATAAGAAAATCCAGCTTTAAAATGCTCTAAAAAAATAAGTGAAAAATAATTTGAATTTGTGATTGACAAAGTGAAATAGTTTTAGTATTATTATCTATGCGTCATGTACGCAGACAACATCATATTTATTTGGAAAGTTCAGATATGGAGAAATACTCAAGAGGCTGAAGAGGCGCCCCTGCTAAGGGTGTAGGTCGGGCAACCGGCGCGAGGGTTCAAATCCCTCTTTCTCCGCTTTTTCCAAAGATAAAGAAATTTATTTTTTTTGGAAAAAGTTGTTGACAGATAAGAAATAAGATGTTATACTAAATGAGTTGTGTCTGAGAGATACAATAAAGAACCTTGATAACTGAACAGTGAAATAACCTTGAAAGATTTTGAGAAAAACG
>ERZ791915.2628-NODE-2628-length-10919-cov-3.103369_pt1 | contig 10919 bp, 6 predicted proteins | sample MGYA00510139_ERZ791915 | MGnify/ENA primary metagenome ERZ791915 (study PRJEB30046, sample SAMN00792117) | human gut metagenome | study: EMG produced TPA metagenomics assembly of the A metagenome-wide association study of gut microbiota in type 2... | reverse complement strand
GGCATCGGTCAGGTAGACCTCGCCCTCGGCCAGCAGGGCCGGGATCCCCTCATCTGGCCTGCTGCCATAAAAGTGATAACTCCTTCACGTGGTTCAGCCACTACAGACGAGTCTACCAGAACTTCACAAGTAGCAGCTCCTTCTCCATTGGAAGGACTGAATTTCAACCAGGAAGATTCAGAAGTACCCTGCCATTTCACATTGCCTTTTATTTCCAGTAATTCGCTACCTCCATCGGCCCCGACAGCAATCTCCGTCTTGTCGATAGAGAATTCAGACACGACATTGTCTTCTTCCTTACAGGAAACAGCCAATACCATGCAGGCCGAAATAACCATTATAATATTTAAAAATCTTTTCATACGTTACTCGTTAAATTATTCCAAAGTCAGATAATCACATCCACGAATATCTTGTGTTATATCATAAATCAGCAGATACATACCAGCCTTGATATAAGGACAAACAGATGATACATTCAGAACGATACTTGGGTTATCACTTACATCCAGCGTATTAATAAGGTACGAAAGTCTTTCTGTTTCGGGAACCTTGCCAATATCATTTCCACCTAAAAGCAATGCACGCAAGCCTTTATGGTTACCAATATTTGTAGGCCATTCCTTATATACTCGGTTACCGTCATCATCACGCTGGTTACGCATAATCAACGTGTTCAGATAAGAAATATTTGCCAATCCCCATGGGAATGCCGAGAACTGATTTCCACTTATATCAATACCATACAAATGCGGCATATATGTTCCATTCATATCATCCGGTAATTTCTTCAAACGATTGTTCGACAGGTCAAGACTTGTCATCATATACGTTTTTTCACCCTTAATGTCATCATTCGTAATCTCCTCGATTTGGTTCCCGCTAAGATTCAACACGGTCAAAGGAGAGCCGGCCGTGAACAAGTCTTTCGGGAAGGTTTTCAATGCATTACCAGCCAAAGACAAATTATTCGTATTGATACCCTTATCTGTCGTTACTTCTGTAATCTCATTATAAGAGAAGTCAATGGAAGCCATTATGTAAATTGACTTGGCATCAAATATATTCGGAAATGCTTTCAGTTTATTATGTGAGAAAGACAGCGATTCCACATCATCCATACCACAAAAGTATCCATCCGCATCTTTTTCGATACGTGCAATCTCATTATAATCAAAAGTACCCTGAACCAAGTTCACATCCTTTCCAAAAGCAGGAAGAGCTGTCAACTTATTGTATATCAAATCAATCTTACCCAACTTCTTCATCTTAGAGACTTCTGTAGGTAAAGATGCAATATTATTATAACCTAAATATAGAATCTGTAAAGATTCACCGGCTTTACCCTCTGCCAATGTTTTAATTCCTTCTGGGAACGCTGCCGCTAACTGAGGATTCATTGCCATATTCAGCTGAGTCAGGTTCTCCATTTCAGCCAACTGATCAGGGAAAGCTGTCAAGCGTGGGCAGTTGTAAATTTCAAGGTCTGTGCAACTTTTCAAATCACCTAATGACTCAGGCAAGCTAGTAATAGGTGAGTTGGCTATATACAATACTTCAAGTTTCTTCAGGTTTCCAATTGCCTTATCAATCCCCGTAATACCGTTGGTCAAGTCACCATGGATTATATCCTTGGGCTGTACAATCGATTTTTTAATGGCCGGCTGTCCAGCCTCTACCATACAACGCTGCATCTGCACGTCCCAGTCCTGTCTGGAGTCGCGCAATGCAAAGTTATCCATATAATCAGAACGTAGCTTTTCAAGCACAGCAGGAGTCAAACCACCCTTTAAATCAGCCAGTGGGTTTTCTCCCGGACGCAATTTATCATTGTGTGTACCTAAAGCCAGACTTTGAAGTTCTTCAAACTCACCAATCACTGCAGGCACAATTCCTGTCGGATTAAAATCGCCAATAGACAAACCAATAACACGGCCATTCTTGTCAAGGCTTACTCCCGGCTGGTCACCCCACATGTCTATATCTTTATTATCAAAATCCCAGTTGGTTCCTTTCGGATAGCTTTCGCCTACATAAGACCAGTTTGGGCCTCCCAGCTCCTCCCACAAAGTACGAAGATTATAATAATCTTTTATGTTTGCAGCTGTTTCCATAATAGTAACAGGCACCTTTGCATCTGTCTGCTTGTTATCTGTCACCGTAAAGGTAGCCTCACCCAATACTTCATCATTAAAATATTGCAGAAGTTCCGTACGATTATATGCAGCATACGAAAGAATCTTGTAATTTCCAGCCTCAGCTGTAACAAGCGTATCAATTCTTCCGACAGAAGTACGATAGCCTATACCCCGGTCATCAAAATCTTCTACATAAGTTACCTTCAAAGACTTAAACTCTTGCGTCTTTTTGGTATCCATGTTCTGAATCTTAATATCCACCTTATTAATATCGCTAAACGGATAGGGGTCGGAATCACTTGCACCACGAGATTGGATATTTTTAATCAGTTCAAACTTAACCAAGCCTCTTCCTATTGCATCCACCAGCAAATCCTGCACAACAAGCCCACCACTTACAATTGTAAAGGTTGTTTTTTCAGATGGAATACCGGCAAAAATAGGTTCTTTCTCTGCTCTATCATAAAGATAAAATCCTACTACTGTATATTCACCGGTCTGCAGTTCCAGTTTATCACTACGCAAACCATACTCTGCGCTTTGCTCATCATAAGCATGCAACATAAGTGTCTGAGAGAAGTCATAATCATTGCTTCTCAACACTACTTTCACTTTATTTGCTTCATAAAGTGAATCAAGCACGTTGCCACTTGCACGAGAGGTCTCATTTTTTACATAAGACTCACTCTTGTACACCTTAAACTGTACGTAACCCTTATCAGCCTGAAATACTTCTTTGTCATCAGTACAAGCATATAACAGAAAACAAAGAATATAAAAAATAAATCTACAATAAGATAATCTATTCATAATATCACTCCCTATAAATTAAAATTGCAGCAACTATTGGAGAAGATTGGGATTGCTCATCCCATTTGCGTACAACAATGCATAAAGGTTTTAATACATCTCCTTTTTCATCATATCCATTAGTTTCGCTTATTCCATTCAAAAAAATATACGAAGACATATAATCACAATAATCATTAGTGCCCCAAGATGGGTATTTCACTGGATCTTCTTCTTGAGATAAATTATGCCATGAATATACCTCAAAATCGGCATATACATTAGAAACAATTTTAAAAGTTGAATATGATGTATGAGGCTGTAAACGCACCTTATAAATATTATTAGTTCCACAATATTCGATATCTTCATCGGAAGGAGAATCAACTTTTAAAACCATAATAGGTTCTTGACTATCTGAAATCACTTCAAAATCACTTGACGTAATGAAAGCACTTTTTTGTGAAATAGCAATCAATACATATTTGTCTGCACAATCTGTAAAAACTCCGGAAGAGGTTAATAAATTATCACGACCAATAAAACCCAATGTATCTTTTGGCATAATCATTACCACACCAGATCGTTCTCTATTTCCTTCATTGTTTTTTACTGATAATTGAGCTTCTTTTAACTCAGAATTCTGTTGTTGATTCACTTTTAGACTCAGCCAAGCATCTTGATTATCAACTAAAACATATTGATTTGCAATTTGCTCTTCAAAATACAAAACTTCATAATCATTTCCATTTACCAATACATTTTGCATAACCAAAGGAGCATCAAACTCATCAGATTCACCCGTCATGCTATTGGAGGTAGAATATTTGCCTCCATCAGAATTGAAAGTCCATCCTCCCCAAGCATTCTTATCAGAACTAACTCTATCAATACCATAAAAATTCACTGGTATATTAACAAAATCGTCAGTTCCTGTCCTTTTCACTTTTATATCACCTTTTTTAGCAAAAGCACTAAATTCATTCTTTACAGTAACAGAAATATTTCCCGGACGAAAACCAAGACCTTTCAGAGGAGCTTCATTCACCACTAACCATTCGGGATATTCCTCAACAGTCCAATCATAATTAGTAGTAAAATTAATGTCAACTCCTTTTCCTATTTCCCTATAAAAAAACGGTATTAGGTTTTCCTCTGAAAAATAATTCCCATTAGCATCTGTCACCCATAAGCCTTCTCCCTGACGGGTCAACTTTGCAATAACTTTTTCCATGTCACCTTGTTTCAAAGTGATTTCAGCCTGCATTTCTCCATAACTCAGTATTTCTTCATTTACAGACACCTGCACAGTCTGCTTTCCTGCCTGTCCGCTAATAGAAGTCATTCCATTAGAGAATCTGCACCACAAAGTTGAAGAATACAGTTTCCAATCCATTGACGCCTCAAAAACGAGGTCAACAGACTCTCCTGCCTTCACTGAGAGGATTTGCTCTTCTTCTGGGAAAGAAGGAGTCACAGGTGCCCCCTCATCCTCAGAACAAGCCACAACCATCACAGCTACAGCCATAAGCCACATTTTTGATAATATGTTTATATATTTCATACGTCTATTCTTTTGACATTACATGTTAATATCCTTGTTTCTTCAGATAATCATACTCCTCCTTAGAAATCCATTCAACTATAGTCGGGTATGTACCTAACGGACCTGCTGATTCGTATCCTTCTACATAGAAAGTATGATACAGCAGGGCAAATCCCTGACATACATTAAAGTATGAAACTACTCCAGTATAAGGCACAGCCAAAATCATATCCGTACCCAATACTGCTCCACCTGTAACTTCAGATAATTTGGTAACAACCTGAGTTTCCATCTCAACTTTGGGTTCAAGTGGTTTCTGCGTATTAAAACTGATTTTCAAGTCCATTCCATCCAAGAAGAAATCATTGATAATCACTCCATTTTCCTTTTCCGGATCTTGTTCCACAGTCACCACGCGGAAACTTGTATTCTGCATATAGTCTGCAAAGAAATTGGAAGTTACTTTGGCATATCCTACAAAACTCTTAATATCAAACCGACAAATCTTTACCAACTGCACCTTCGTCTCATCTCCATATATATCCCAGATTTTGTCTTGTGGCGCAACCAGTCTCAAATTAATACCCAAAGAGTCTGTATCCTCAAAGTTATCATAAAAACCTTTGATTTTTACAGAAGAAGCCAACTCGCCAGCCTTAATGGTAACCGAGTTTGACTGCAGTTCATAATGTAAGCCTTCAATGGCATTACTTCCTTTATCAACTACCTCTACGGCATAAGTACGATCATAGTCGCATGCCGTAGTAGCAGATATAGGAATATCATAATAGGTATCCGAACTTTGTATGGCAATGGTCTGCAACGAATCAGAGAACATTACATAGTCAGGACCCGCATAGGAAACACGATCTTCACTGCATCCAACAAACAATGTGGCAGCAAAGGCAAATATTCCCAATTTTCCGAAAAATCTTTTCATCGTTATTCCTTTATATTATTTCGTTATTTATTACTTTCATTCGGTTCAATGGCAGAGCCCGGCAAGTCAAGTTCATGCTGAGGAATCGGCCATACAAACAAAGGATTGCCGGCCTCAATTTTCAGGCTGCTTCCATCTCTCACACTTTGTTCCTGCGGCTTACGTTCAAAACCTTTACCCCAACGTTTCAAGTCCTGCAAACGGAATCCTTCCATGAACAACTCACGGAGACGTTCCTTGTCAATTTCGTCCAGCCAGTTTTCTGAAGTCAGAGTAGCAGAACCATACGTTTGATAACGAGCCTGACGCAAGGTAGAAATGTCTGCAGACGCTTTTGCAAAGTCTTCTTTCTGGCAATATGCCTCTGCACGAATCAGGTATTGTTCTGACAAACGGAATACTTTCGGCATATTTACATGATAAATACGGTAATTGGAAACAAATTCCATGTTTCCATAATACTTTACCAGCAACGGCCAAACAAGCCCGTGAGCATATCCGGTAGGCATATCCTGGAAGAATGAAACATAACGCAAGTCATTACCTTCATACGTATTCAGTGCTGCTTGTCCAGGCACATAATCCGGACGATAGCTGATTTCGTCAAAATTCAAAAAAACCTGCCCCAGTGCGCCACCATAAGATGTGGGCAAGAAGCCGACTTTCCAGATAGTCTCAGTAGAGGCATCATATTTCCACATGTAGTCATAATAGGACATGTCGTTCGTATAGACTGTGGTAGCACTTGAAAGCATATACAAATCGCTATCAATCAGTTCGGAAGAATACTTAATCGCATTATCCCAGTCCTGCATATAAAGGTATACACGGGCCATCAGCGCCTGCACGGTAAACTCATTAAAATAGGGCGAATCATAATAGTCGGATGCCACAAGCGTAGTACCTTCCTCCGGTTCCATGTAATCGTATGCTTTTGCCAAGTCGTTCAGAACAAACTGATATGAATCATACAAAGAAGCACGCTTCATTTCACCCGGATTAGAATAGCTTGACACAAGCACCACTCCCAGCTCATCTTTAGCCGTAGCAGGATCGTAGGCTTTACAGAAACATTTGATTAATTCTGAATAAGCCAGAGCACGGGCAAAATATACTTCTCCCTTATACGCTTCCAGTTTCTCGTAAGCATCATCATCCACAATGTTATTCTCCCACTTAGCCACTTGCTCAAAGAAGAAGTTACAGTCACCTATCACTTTGTAAAGTGAACCGTAAACAGCTTCAATATCCGCATTGGTAGGATTGATGTTCCAGCGCCAAATATCACCATAAGCATTGGAATAGCCATTTACTGCGTATACCAAATCAGACTGGATGTCAGGCAGCAAAGTCAAGTTACCGCTATACAAATAGCGGCTCATAAAGTCTGAGTAAATTCCCATGACAGCCTGATTGGCTTCTTCCACTGTAGTAATGGATTGATCGGCCAAAATAGCATGTGTAGGGTCCTTGTCCAAACATGAAGTAGAGAACAACATCGCCGCTACTCCCAATAAATATATTTTAAAGTTTCTCATCGTTGTCTTCAGCTTTTAAAAATTCAATTCTACGCCCAAAGTAAACTGACGTGACATAGGATATTGCGCACGGTATATATTAGCAGAGAATTCCGGGTCAAGTCCGGTGAACTTAGTAAATGTCAATAAGTTCTGTCCTTGTACATATACACGTGCTCCGTTAAAGAATTTCGTACTTTTCAATACACTCTGAGGAAGATTGTAAGAAAGCATCAGGTTCTTCAAACGCAGGAAAGAAGCATTTTCCAGGTAATGGGTATCAAACTGAGGAGTAACTCCATGACGCGGAATGTCTGTCACATCCCCCGGTTCTTTCCAGCGGTCATAAAGCAAACGTTTTGACTGGTTGTAAGAAGTATACAAACCATTACTTTCGTCCATAATGCGGTCATTGTTATACGCCCAACGATCGGCCATCCAGCTGAACTGTGCAGAAAGCATCAAGCCCTTCCATGAAAGGGTTGTTCCGAAACCTCCTTGCCACGGAGCAATGAAACTCTTTCCTTCAATCAGCACACGGTCTTCTTCGCTGAACACATTGGTTATTTCACCGTCTTTAGTATACCAGAGTGCATCTCCGTTTGCCGGATTCACACCTGCATAACGTACCATGTAGAAGTTTGCTACATCATGTCCTACCGCATACATATTTACGTTGCTGTCTACATACTGATCGATTCCGTTATAAAGTTCCGTAAGCTTGTTCTTATTGTAAGAAGCATTGGCAAACACATTCCATGTAAAATCTTTTGTACGAATGATGTCAGCATCTACCGAGAGCTCGATACCACGGTTAACCATTGCACCTACGTTATCCCAATAAGCTCCGTAACCTCCGTCTGCATAACTTACCGGTACCTGCATCAACATATCAGAAGTCAGCTTGTTATAGAACTCTGCCGTAAAGTTTACGCGATTAAAAAAGCCCAGACGCAATCCTACGTTAGTAGTCCAAAGCTTTTCCCAAGTAAGATTCTCATTTCCACGCTGTGAGGGTTTGATACCTGTTTCACCCAAATAGTTAGAGCTACCCGTTACCAAAGCCAGATGTTCATAGTTAGAAATAGAGGAGTTACCAGAAGTACCTGTACTGAAAGTCAACTGAGCATTGGTAAGCCAGTCGTAACCTTCAAAGAATTCTTCCTTCTTGAAATCCCACATCAATCCTACAGACCAGAATCCGGCCCAACGATTATCTTTACCAAAACGTGAAGAAGCATCTGCACGTACAGAAAAATCTGCATAATATTTACCATCCAGGTTATACTCGCCACGGCCAAAGAAAGACAAGAATGCATATTCTGTAGTAGAATCCCCCCATGAACCAGCAAATGAACCTGATGAAAGATTAACCAATGCGTCATTGTTCTGCTTGCTTGTGGTTACATTGAAATTCTCTGAATGATAATTCACGCCTTCCTGTCCCAACATAAAGTTAAAGTCATGACGGTTTTTCAGGTTGAAGTGATAATTCACCGTATTAGTAATGGTCAGGGTCAGATTATCCAAAGATGAACGTCCGGCACTACCCAGTCCTGCATTCAAAGAATAACTTGGAGTAGAAGTTGAGAAACCAGTATCATGTGAATAGTCTACACCAAACTGCGAACGAATAGTAAGTCCCTCAATCGGAGTCACTTCCGCAAAGACAGATGAAATGACCTTGTAAGTCTTATATTTTATCGGATTGTTTATCAACCACTCAATAGGGTTCACTCCGCTTCCTTTCCAGGTTCCATCATTGGTAGAAGCCAAAGAGCCGTCTTCATTGTAAGGATTCCAGTAAGGCAGCATAAAGTGTGAAGCAGAAATAGGTGCATAAATTGCATAATCTCCATCTACAGCCTGCTCGGTTTCCTGATAAGCAAGCATGGTACTTGTTCCTAATTTCAGCCATTCTTTTGCACGGTTTTCCACATTGGCACGTACATTATAACGACGAAAAGAAGAACCGAAAGTAATACCATCCTGATCAAAGAATCCTCCAGAAACATAATAGTTGGTCTTATCAGTAGCGCCATTTACAGAAAGCTCATAACTCTGGGTAGGAGCATTGTTGTTAAACACTTCATCCATCCAGTTTACGTCTATGCCTTTCACCTTATCATAATATTCATCACCGAGGTCAAGACCGATTTCTTTTTCATACTGTATACGCTCTGTCGTATTCATCATGTCCCAGTTGCTTCCAGCCAGCTGTGAGAATCCCCACTGACCACGGAAAGTGACATTGGCATCTCCGACATTGCGTCCACGCTTAGTAGTAATCACCACTACCCCATTGGCAGCACGCGCTCCATAAATAGAAGTAGAAGAAGCATCTTTCAACACAGAGATACTCTCGATGTCACTAGGGTTAATTGAATTAAAACTTGATGATTCCACAGGCACTCCATCCAAGATAAACAACGGAGTTGTTCCAGAGTTAATAGAGTTAGTACCACGAATCTGGAAAGTAGCCGCACGGCTAGGCTCACCAGAGGCGGCCATTACAGTCAATCCCGGAGTTTGTCCCTGCAATGCCTGATCAAAGCTGGCTGTAGGTACATTTTCCAGTTTTTCACTTTTCACAGTCGACACGGAACCGGCAATGGTGCCTTTCTTACGTACACCATACGCTACGACTACCACATCGTCAATCATCTGTGAATCGTCCAACATTGTTACATTCAGCACACCGGTATGTGAATTCACTTTCAGTTCTTGTGTCTGCATACCGATATAAGAGAAGACCAAAGTAGCTTCGCCACCCTGAATCTGCAACTCATAGTTACCATCAATGTCGGTAACCACTCCATTAGTAGTTCCTTTTTGCAGGATAGATACTCCAATCAGCGGTTCATCGCCTGTCTTCGACACGACATTACCTTTAACCCTATACGACTGGGCTAAAGCTGACTGAATACCCAACACAGCAAAAAAGAGTAACCAAAGACTAAATCTTTTCATCTTTTGCCTGTTATAAAATAAATTAATGATTAAATAAAAAGTTCTTATTAAACAAAACAGCACCATACCAGCTTCACTAACCTTTCAAAGCCAGGCACAGTTATTCAAGCATTCATTACATGAACACTCAAAAAAGAGAAATAGTAGAAACGGAATACCAAAGCCAATCCCTTGATATTCCGATGAAAGTTATTGCTAGAATGAATCGCGAGATTTTACATTGCGGAATACCAATTCTTGATTATCAACCCCTATAATCACATAAAATAAATTCACATTCATGTCCCTCTATCTATATAATTCTAAGCCGCAAAGATATATAAAAAACTATAACATGATATATTTTTACCTATCACTTTTAACGAATTTCAGTATATAAATCTATAAATTATCATCAGAACGCGTATTTTTACTCACTAAATATACATTCTGAATAGTCAAATATTTTTAAATGTCTTCGAAAATCCTCAAATGTCTTCAAATGTCCTCAAATGTCTACATAGCCCCTAAGTGACCTTTTATATTTGTACCGGAAACAACAATGTTTCCCTAACGGGAACCCTACGTTTTCCGAACGAGAAACATAAGGTTCCGCAAGGAGAAACATACAGTTCAGCCAGCGGAAACATAAATAACAACTTGTAATATTTCAAAAGATATGGAAGCATTGTATGATTTTTTACCCGTACCGGGAACAAAGAACAGCGAAAAGAGCCCGAAACTTTACCCTAAACTTGTAACCAGAGGAGCTGTACCCTTCAGCGAAATCATCCGGCAGATAGCCCGTTCTTCCGGATTCAAGGAAGGAACCGTAATTGGAGTAATGGAAGAAGTGGAGAAATGGACATCTTTCTACATTTCCAGAGGAGAATGCGTAGAAATAGGACACATGGCCTATGCCGTGGCCAACCTGAAGGCAGGGAAAGAGATAACCGACGAAGGCGAAATTCACGCCCAGACCATCCGATTCGATAAAGTACGGTTTCGCACAAGCAAGAGTTTCAACCGAAGATGCAGGG
>ERZ791915.2625-NODE-2625-length-10930-cov-2.374161_pt1 | contig 10930 bp, 8 predicted proteins | sample MGYA00510139_ERZ791915 | MGnify/ENA primary metagenome ERZ791915 (study PRJEB30046, sample SAMN00792117) | human gut metagenome | study: EMG produced TPA metagenomics assembly of the A metagenome-wide association study of gut microbiota in type 2... | reverse complement strand
GCTTTATCTTTGGCTTCGTCTACCTTATCCATTACCTTTTCGATATTTTCTTCACCAACTTTTTCAGTAACAATGTCTTTAACCTTATCAGTTACATCAGCAACCTTGTCAACAGCTTTATCAGTTACATCTTTAGCTTTTCTTCTGTTAAAAGTAATTGTGACTTTCTTGTTGCCATCATTGTCATTGCCGGTGTTTACCTGAAAGATTCGTCATCAAAATCTTCAAAGCCTTCATTTTCGTCTTTTTTATTTTTTACATATAAAGCTCCACCAACTGCAGCACCGGCAACTGCTGCCGCACCTATTATTTTCTTAAAGAATCCCATAGCTATATCCTCCATTTCGGTAAATTGTTAAGATAATTATAATACTATTTTTAACTAAAATAAAGCAATAATACATAATTTTAGAAAAAAAACATTGCCACAAATTGTTGAAATAGCAGGACAAAAATGTTAGTCTACTAAATGGTGAATAAAAAAGAAATTTTTCAGAGAAAAATCAACTCTTTTATTAAAAATCATAAATTGAATTTTATTATAAAAGTGAAAATAAAAGTAAATTAGATAAAAAAAAGGAAAGGATGAAGAATGTATGGATACAAAGATTGTATTTTTTGACATTGACGGTACAATTTACAGCTATGAAAAGGGGATTCCAAAAGATACGGCAAAGGCCATTGAGCTTTTGAAGGCTAATGGGCACATACCGGTTATTTGCACAGGAAGAACAAAATGCATGATTTACCCTGATTTTATAAACTTAGGATTTGATAACATAATTGCAGGTGCAGGAACTTACTGCGAGATAAATGGAAAAGAACTTTACTATAAGAAGCTTGAGGATGCTGAAGCAAGAAGAGTTATTGACGGTTTCATTGAATATGGATTTTTTCCATTGGCAGAAGGAAAAGAATATATTTATGTTGGAACTGACACTTCTAATCTTATTCATGCAAAAGTACAGTTTATGGACGTACATTATGAGAAAATTCCTAATTCAATTAAAACAGTAGAAGAAAAACATATTGAAATTTCCAAGGTAACCGGTGGCTTTCAGAATGATAGTGATATGAAAACTATTAGTGAAAAGTTTAAGAACGACTACTCGATTATTAACCATAACAATATACTTCTTGAATTTATTCCAAAGGGATACAATAAAGCAGTTGGAATTGACAGACTTATTAAAGAAATAGGCATTCCAAAAGAGGACACATATGCCTTCGGCGACAGCTTTAATGACATTGATATGCTTAACTATGTTGAATACGGTTGCTTAATGGGCAACGGTGATAAGGAACTTAAAAATAAAGTAGAATACAAAACAGACAGATTTGATGAAGGTGGAATTTATAACGGCTTAAAGAAGTTTGAGTTAATTTAGAAAAGAAATGGTAAACGAAAAAAATAATGGATAATATATTTGGAGAAAAAAGCAGACAAAATTTTAGAATAGAAATAGAAAACAAAAATACAATTATAAAAGAGATTACAGATTTTGACTTGGAGCAGACTTTAGAATGTGGCCAGTGCTTTAGATTTTACAAGCAGGATGAAGAAGATTATGTTGTGGTTGCTTTTAATAAGTTGCTTCATATTAAACAAAATGGTAATCAATTAATTTTTTTTAATACTGAAAAGCCTGATGTGGAAAACATATGGATTCCATATTTTGACCTTGAAAGAGATTATAATGAAATTAAATCTTTCCTTTTAAAAAAAGATAGTAAATTAGAAGAAGCTATTAAGGAAAAGTGGGGAATACGTATTCTTAATCAGGAATTTTGCGAGACATTAATATCTTTTATTATTTCCCAAAATAAACAAATACCACATATTAAGCAGTTGGTTAGAAGAATAAGTGAGGAATACGGTGAGTATTTAGGAGAAGTAAACGGTGAGAGATATTATTCTTTTCCTGATGTGAAAACTCTTGGAACAATAACTGAGGAAGCTTTTAGAGAGATGAAAACAGGGTTCAGGGCACCATATCTTTACGATGCGGCACAGAAACTTGCAACAGGTGTGATTTCCGTGGAAACATTAAAAGGATTAAATGAAAATGAAACCAGAGATGAACTAATTAGCATAAAGGGCGTAGGCGAAAAAGTGGCCAACTGTGTAATGTTGTTTTCTTTAGGCTTTCGAGAAGCATTCCCAGTAGATGTTTGGATAAAGAGAATAATGGAAAGCGTTTATTTTAATGGAGAGGATACACCAAAAGACCAAATTCAGCTTTTTGCAAAAGAACAGTATGGAGAATATGGCGGTTATGCACAGCAATACCTCTTTTGTTTTGGAAGAGAAAACAAGGTTGGAGCGAAGAAATAATTATCAAAAAATATAATCAGCAACAGAATAATTTATAAAGTTTTGATGACAAAATATTAAATAATTGTAAAAAATCAGATTTACTATTGCATTAATTCCAAAAAGTGTTAATATAGTTCATAGTTGATTGGCACTCAAAGAAGATGAGTGCTAACAAAGAAATGAGACAGAATAGATGGAGGTTTTAAAATGAAATTAGTACCATTAGCAGACAGAGTAGTATTAAAGCAGAGCACTCCTGAAGAAAAAACAAAGTCAGGAATAATTTTAACAAGTCAGACACAGGAAAAACCACAACAGGCAGAAGTTGTTGCAGTAGGTCCAGGTGGAGTAATTGATGGAAAAGAAGTAACAATGACAGTTAAGGTTGGAGATAAGGTTATCTTTTCAAAATATGCAGGAAATGAAGTTAAGCTAGACGAAGAAGAATTTATTATTGTAAAACAGTCTGACATTCTTGCTGTTGTTGAAGACTAATAAAGGGTTAAAGCCCTAAATTATATAACCAGTTTGGAGGTAATTTAAAATGGCTAAGGAAATTAAATATGGAGCAGAAGCCAGAAAGGCTTTAGAAGCCGGCGTAAACCAGTTGGCAGATACAGTAAAGGTTACATTAGGACCTAAAGGAAGAAATGTAGTATTGGATAAATCTTTTGGTGCACCTTTAATTACAAATGACGGTGTTACAATTGCAAAGGAAATCGAATTAGAAGATTCTTTTGAAAACATGGGCGCACAGCTTGTAAAGGAAGTTGCTACAAAGACTAACGATGTAGCAGGTGACGGTACAACAACAGCTACAGTTTTGGCTCAGGCAATGATTAATGCAGGTATGAAGAACCTTGCTGCAGGAGCTAATCCTATTATCTTAAGAAAAGGTATGAAGAAGGCTACAGATTGTGCTGTAGAAGCAATTGCTGACATGAGCAGTGTTGTAACAGGTAAGGAACAGATTGCAAAGGTTGCAGCTATTTCAGCAGGTGACGAAGAAGTTGGTAACATGGTTGCAGATGCTATGGAAAAAGTTTCTAACGACGGTGTTATTACTATTGAAGAATCAAAGACAATGAAGACTGAACTGGACCTTGTAGAAGGTATGCAGTTTGACAGAGGATATATTTCAGCATATATGGCAACAGATATGGAAAAGATGGAAGCTACACTTGATGATCCATATATTCTTATTACAGATAAGAAGATTTCAAATATTCAGGAAATCCTTCCTGTTCTTGAACAGATTGTTCAGTCAGGAGCTAAGCTTCTTATAATTGCTGAAGATGTTGAAGGTGAAGCATTAACAACATTAATCGTTAACAAGTTAAGAGGAACATTTAATGTTGTAGCTGTTAAGGCACCTGGATATGGTGACAGACGTAAAGAGATGTTAAAAGATATTGCAATCCTTACAGGTGGTCAGGTTATTTCAGAAGAATTAGGTCTTTCACTTGCAGATACTAAGATTGAAGACTTAGGTAGAGCTAAATCAGTTAAGGTTGCAAAAGAAAACACAATTATTGTTGATGGCCTTGGAAATTCAGAAGAAATTGCAGGCAGAGTTGCACAGATTAAGGCACAGTTGGAAGAAACAACATCTGAATTTGACAAAGAAAAATTACAGGAAAGACTTGCTAAGTTGGCAGGTGGTGTTGCAGTTATCAGAGTTGGTGCAGCAACAGAACCTGAAATGCAGGAAAATAAACTTAGAATGGAAGATGCTTTAAATGCTACAAGAGCTGCAGTAGAAGAAGGTATTATTGCAGGTGGTGGTTCAGCATATATCCATGCTTCTAAGAAGGTTGCTGAATTAGTAGAAAGTTTAGAAGGAGATGAGAAGACAGGTGCTTCTATTATCCTTAAAGCACTTGAAGCACCATTATTTACTATTTCACACAATGCAGGACTTGAAGGTTCAGTTATTGTAAACAAAGTTCGTGAATCAGAACCTGGTACAGGATTCGATGCATTACACGGAGAATATGTAAAAATGGTTGATGCAGGTATTCTTGATCCGGCTAAGGTTACAAGAAGTGCATTACAGAATGCTACAAGTGTTGCAAGTACATTACTTACAACAGAATCAGTTGTAGCTAATATTAAAGAAGATACACCAGCCATGCCACAAATGAATCCAGGCATGGGAATGTAATATATATTCTGATAATTAATTTAAAGGTCTACAGAATGAAATCTGTAGGCCTTTATTTTTTTGAATAACTGGAATTCTGAAAGACTTATTATATAAAAAAGTGAGAAAAATCTAATTTAATCAAATACTTATAAAATATGGACAAAAAATATATAAATATACCAATTTAATGGTAAAAATAGCCAAAAACTATTGCCTAATATTGTACATTTAGTTTAAAAACATTTTTTTACCCTTAATTATTTGGAATAGGGTTTATACTATGGTAAACTAATTGAAACGATTTAAATTATTTTATGGGAATGAAAAAGGAGAAAATAATGAAAGGATTAAAAGATTTTAAAAAGAAATTTTTGGTTGTAACATTAGTGACAGCAGTTACTTTTTCAGGTATAAATCTGCCGGTTACAACAGTTAATGCGGCAACTGCTGTAGCTCCAAGTGTATTATCTTTTGTAGAACAGGATGATAGTACATGCACAATCAAGTGGAGTAGTGTTCAGGGAGCAACTTATAATGTTTACAAGGCTAAAAGCCGTTATGCAACATATAACAAGGTTGCTACAGTAGACACTAACTCATACACTGACACAGCATATAGTGGTGAATATTATAAAGTTACATCTGTAGTTAATGGTACAGAATCTTCTATGTCACTTGCAACATCATATGAAATTGAAACATTTGGTTATAATACTAACATTTTTGAACCAACAGATAACAATTCAGAAATTCAAAGTTACATAAACAATGTTTATAAGACAACAGAATCAGGTCAGTTTGGTAGTGACAGATATGCATTTCTTTTTGCACCTGGAACATATTCTGACAGCTTAAATGTTGAAATTGGATTTTATACTCAGGTTGCAGGACTTGGATTAACTCCAACAGAAACAACAGTTGGAAATATTTGTTCTAAGGCTGAATGGATGAAAGGCAGAAAGTATGATGGTGCTGTAAACTATAATGCGTTATGTAACTTCTGGCGTTCAGTAGAAAACTTAACAACAACATCTAAGTCTACAATTTGGGCTGTTTCTCAGGCAACATCAATGAGAAGAATGAATATAAAAGGAAATTTATATTTACATCAGGATGGAGGTTATGCCAGCGGTGGTTTCCTTGCAGATACAAAGGTGGCAGGAACAGTTTCAGGTGGTTCACAGCAACAGTGGCTTACAAGAAACTCTGAAATGAGTAATTTTGAAGGTGTTGTTTGGAACAATGTTTTAGTTGGGTGTGGCAGCAACGTTAAAGGAGTGGAAAAAGGCTGGCCATATGCAGCTAACACAGTAGTAGAAAAAACTCCTGAAGAAGTAGAAAAGCCATTCCTTACAGTAAATGACGGTGAATACAGTGTTTTTGTTCCTAAAGTAGAAAACAATACAGTAGGTGTTTCATGGCCAGGGGATAAGGTTGACGGTGAGTTTATTGATTTAGATAAATTTTATGTTGCAAAACCTGGCGACAGTGTTGCAAAGATTAATAGTCAGCTTAATGCAGGAAAGAATTTAATCTTAACACCTGGTATCTATTCATTAGATGCACCTATTGAAATCAAAAATGAAGACACAATAGTTTTAGGACTTGGATATGCAACATTAAAGCCAACAAATGGCAATGAATGTATGAAAGTTGCTGATGTTGGTGGCGTTTCTATTGCAGGTGTTTTATTTGATGCCGGACAGGTTAATTCATCAACACTTTTAACTGTTGGTACAGCAGGAAATAAGACAAGCCACAAGGATAATCCTATTACTCTTTGCGATACATTCTATAGAGTAGGTGGAGCAGATGAAACTCCGGGTAAGGCAACAACTTGCGTCATAATTAATAGTAGTGATGTAATTGGAGATAACTTCTGGGTATGGAGAGCAGACCACGGTAAAGGTGTAGGATGGACAAAGAATACAGCAGATCACGGTGTAATTATTAACGGTGATAATGTTACAACATACGGTTTAATGGTTGAACATTTCCAGAAATACCAGACAATGTGGAATGGTAACGGTGGAAAATGTTATATGTATCAGAGCGAACTTCCGTACGATATTCCTAATCAGAGTTCATGGAATGCATCTGGAAGTTATGGATATACAGACTATAAGGTTGCCGATAGTGTAACAAGCCATGAAGGATATGGAATAGGCATTTACTCATGTTATCAGGCAGGAACATGTTTCCTTAAGTCAGCAATTGAATGTCCTGACACACCAAATGTTAAGTTTACAAATGTGTGTACATATAGTTTGAGTGGAAATGGTGGCATAGATTATGCCATTAACAACAGTGGTTACGCTGTTATGGCAAACGGTGAAATGTGTAAAGTAATGTCATACAACAATGGCAATGCAGCACAGGACAAGACATATGAAAATGCCAGAAAATATATTTGGGGTACAACAGTTGACATTAAAGGAAAAACAGATTTATTCTCAGATACATTTAAAGCAACATATACAGGTAAGAACATTACCCCTAAGGTAACAGTAAAATATAAAAACATTACTTTAAGAGAAGGCATTGACTATAAAGTTGTTTACAAGAACAACAAAAAAATCGGCACAGCAAAGATTTATGTAATTGGTCTTAATAATTTTAAAGACAGCAATACATATAAGATGAAAATTATTCCGGCTAAGACAAAGATAACAAAGAAGAAAGCTACAAAGAAAAAAATCACTTTAAAACTTAAAAAAGTTAAAGGTGCAACAGGCTATCAGGTTATGTATTCTCTTAAAAAGAACTTTAAGGGTAAGAAAAACATTAACACAAAGAAGAGAACTGTTGTTATTAAGAGAAAGAAATCAGGTAAGTATTATGTAAAGGTTAGAGCTTACAAAAAAATTGGTAAGAAATATGTATATGGAAATTATACAAAGAGAATAACAATTAAATAAAGAAGCTGTCAAAAAGTTTTCAATTTGATTTTTTAAGAAAAGGACTATTTACGTATCAAGATTATGCAAATAGTCCTTTTTGTATGGCAATAGGACTTTTTCTATGATAAAATAACCTGTAGCTTTACATAATGATTAGCTTTGGAGAATAAAATGGATTTAAATAATTTGAAAGGTATTGGAGAAAAAACTGAAAAATTATTTTATAAGGCAGGTGTTGAAAAGGTTAATGATCTTTTAAGATACTATCCAAGATATTATGATGTTTTTGAAGAGCCTGTTTTAATAAGAGATTTGGAATGTGACAGAACTCAGGCAATTAAGGGAACTGTTGTTAGAGAGGTATCTGTTAAACGTGTGCGAAATCTTCAGGTTGTTACAGGGTATCTTAGAGATGAAAGAGGGGACGCCATTAAGGCCACATGGTTTAACTCACCTTATTTAAAGGGAAAGCTTACAATTGGAAGTACTTTTATTTTTAGAGGATTTGTAAAAGAAAACTACAGCAACTTTTCTATTGAGCAACCTAAAATCTTTGACATTGCAGAATACAATAAGAAAAAAGGTGAAATGCAACCTGTATATCCATTAGTTTCAGGGTTAACAAATAATATGGTTCAAAAAGCTGTTAAGCAGGCGCTTAAACTAGTTGAAACAGAAGAATTTCTTCCTGAGAAAATCAGGAATAAATATGGCTTGGAGGGTTTACAGCAGGCAATAGAGCATATTCATTATCCTACAGACAAAAATCAGTTATACAGTGCAAGAAAAAGACTGATTTTTGATGAGTTCTTTATGTTTATTTATAACATTCGTAATTTAAAGGATAAAAATACCGAAATTCATAACCGGCATATATTGGAGGAACCAAAAGAAGTTAAAACTTTAATAAATAATCTTCCATATGAACTTACAAATGCGCAAAAACGTACATGGGAAGAGATTAAAAGAGATATATCTTCAACTAAGGTTATGAACCGATTGATACAGGGAGATGTAGGTTCAGGAAAAACAATTATAGCTTTTTTTGCATTAATAACTGCTGCATTAAATAATGGTCAGGGGGCGATGATGGCTCCAACTGAAGTTCTTGCAAGACAGCACTATGATAACCTTATAGAATTGATTAAGGAACATAACATTAATGTGAATCCGGTAGTTCTTGTAGGATCAATGACAGCAAAAGAAAAAAGAGAAGCTTATAAAGTTATCGAATCAGGAGATGCAGATATAATAATTGGAACTCATGCCTTAATTCAGGAAAAAGTTAATTACAATAATTTGACAATGGTTGTTACAGACGAACAGCACAGGTTTGGTGTAAGACAAAGAGAAGCCATTTCTGAAAAAGGTGAACATCCACACATTATGGTAATGAGTGCAACTCCAATTCCAAGAACATTAGCAATAATAATGTATGGTGATTTGGATATTTCCGTAATTGATGAACTTCCGGCTAACAGACTTCCTATAGCTAACTGTGTTGTTGGAACAGATTACAGACCTAACGCATATGATTTTATGACTAAGCAGATAGCAAAGGGCCGACAGGTTTATGTTATCTGTCCTACTGTTGAATATAGTGAAGTTGTTGAAGGTGAGAATGTTATTGAATATGCAGAAAAATTAAAAAGAATAATGCCTGTATCAGTAAACATTGAATTCCTTCACGGAAGAATGAAACAGGCAGAAAAAAATGAGATCATGGATAGATTTGCCAATAATCAGATTCAAATACTTGTTTCTACAACGGTAGTTGAAGTAGGGGTTAATGTGCCTAATGCAACCGTAATGATGGTGGAAAATGCTGAACGATTCGGTCTTGCCCAACTTCATCAGCTTAGAGGACGTGTAGGTCGAGGAAAATATCAGTCTTACTGCATTTTTATTAATGGTTCAGGAAAGAAAGAAGCATTAGAAAGACTAAATATTCTTTGCAAGTCAAATGATGGCTTCTTAATAGCCAATGAGGACTTAAAATTGCGAGGCCCCGGAGACTTCTTCGGTGTAAGACAAAGTGGTGATTTTGAGTTTAGACTAGGAGATATAATGAATGATGCAAATATATTAAAGCAGGCATCAGAGGCTGTCGAATTAATTTTAAATGAAGAGGTTGAAATTTCTGACAAACAGCGTAAAATAATCATAGAATATGAAAACGATTCTATCAATATATAAAATATTTGGTGTTACATAAAGTAACGGAATGGAGTTTAAAATGAATATAGTAGTTCTTTGTGGTGGAAACAGCACAGAAAGAGAAGTATCAATTAATTCAGGATCAATGGTTTGTGAAGCTTTAAGAAAGAAGAATCATAATGCCATTCTGATGGATGTATACTTTGGACTTGAAGATATAGATATTTTTGAAAAATCAGCTAGCGAATATGATGTTGAAAGTGTAAAGAAGAACATTCAGTCATTATCAGATAAGGTTAGCGAAGACAGAAGAAGTTTCTTTGGTAATAATGTTATTGAAATTTGCCAGAAAGCTGATATTGTTTTTATGGCTCTTCACGGAAAGAATGGTGAAGACGGAAAGTGTCAGGCAGCTTTTGATTTATATGGTATTAAATATACAGGTTCAGGCCATCTTGCAAGTGCAATAGGAATGGACAAAGGCGTTACAAAACAGATTTTTATGTCAAAAGGTGTTCCAACAGCTAAGAGTGTGTGGATTAAAAAAGGCGAAAGCACAGACCTTAAAGACTATGGAATGAAAGTTCCTGTTGTAGTTAAAGCATGTAATGGTGGCTCAAGCGTTGGCGTTGTTCTTGTTCACCAAGAAAGTGAATATGAAGATGCAGTAAAAACCTGTTTTGAATTAGATAATCAGATCCTTGTGGAAGACTTTATTAAAGGCAGAGAGTTTTCCATTGGTGTTATTAATAAAAAAGCCCTTCCTGTAGTTGAAATTATTCCAAGAGATGGATGGTATGATTACAAGAATAAATATAACGGAGCTACAGAAGAAGTCTGTCCTGCCAATCTTAATGATGAATTAACAAAGAAGATTCAAAAGGTAGCTGAGGATGCATGCAATGCTATTGGCTGTGAACCTTATGCAAGAGCAGATGTTATGATGGATGCTGATGGCAATATGTTCTGTCTTGAAGTTAATACCTTGCCGGGAATGACAGCAACATCACTTGTACCACAGGAAGCAAAGGCAGTAGGTATGGATTTCCCTACATTGTGTGATTATCTTGTAGAGTTATCATTAAAAAAGAATAACTAAAATATTTTAATTAAACAATTTTGAACTGAAAATAAGGAATATACTTTTATGAAAAATATGACTTTGGAAAACATTGCGAAAGCCTGCAATGGTATTTATGTTGGAGATGAAGATTTAAAATCAAAAGAAATAACAGGTGTGGAAAAAGATAGCCGACTTATTGAAGACGGTTATTTGTATCTTCCTTTTGTGGGAGAAAGAGTGGATGGTCACGATTTTATACCACAGGTTTTTGATAAAGGGGCTTTGTGTACTTTATCAGAAAAGGATTTGGGTAATCCTAAGGGACCTTATATTAAGGTAGAATCAGT
>ERZ791915.2624-NODE-2624-length-10939-cov-3.828188_pt1 | contig 10939 bp, 15 predicted proteins | sample MGYA00510139_ERZ791915 | MGnify/ENA primary metagenome ERZ791915 (study PRJEB30046, sample SAMN00792117) | human gut metagenome | study: EMG produced TPA metagenomics assembly of the A metagenome-wide association study of gut microbiota in type 2... | reverse complement strand
CGGCATTTTAAGACATGAGGAAGGTGTGGATTTCATGCCGGGAAATATCGAGCTTGGTGGGGATGAATATCCGTATGAACTGGTAAAAGCAAAATACCTGAAACTGAATAGTTCTCATTTGAATTATGTTATTGACTGCATGAAGAACACCACAACCAAGATTGCAAATATTAAGGCGTATATGGTAACAACGCTTTACAATGCACCAAACACAATCAATCATTACTATCAACAGGAGGTACAGCACGATATGTACGGGGGAGGATGGCATGAAAAGGGTATTGTTTAAAGTAATTGTTCCAACGATGTTTATTGCAGTATGGATGTGGACTTGTTATCTGATATGCAATAAAACAGAAGGTTTTGACTGGTTTTTATATTGGATTTTGGCAGGATGTCCGTTTGGTATCCGCAGAATGTGTCTTTGGCTCATATCAAAGAATTTCGGTATCAGTGGAAGCATTGGTGTTTTGGCTTTGAACTGTATTGCAGGTGGTTTGATTGGCGGTATTGTGTTGATTTTCAAAATAATCAGTATCGTAGTAGAGGTTACCCGTATTGTATTAGGAAACTTTTGGACAAAAAGTCCAAAAGAAGAAATATAGAACTTCTGGACATTTTGTCCAAAGATGGGGCAGTCAGGGCATGACTGCTCTTTTATTGTCAGAAAAGAAGGAGCAATAAGAAATGGAGTCAATGAGAGATGTGAATAGAGTAATGGAACGTGAAATAAAAAAGGGAAGCACACCATTATAGTTTGAACAGTTAAATTTTGGAGATTACAGTTACAATGAAATTTCTTCACAGGAGAAGTTGGTGCAGGTGCTTTCCTACTTGTTGCGAATTGGGGAATATAAATCATTTGCCGGAAAAACCATTGGTAACAATGTTTATATGGATATAAAATGGAAAAAGATAGTTTTCAAGAGAACCAGACTTGCTTATGAGAGAAATGATATTTTTGCAATGATTAAGCGATTGGCAAAGAAATACAAACTGGATTTTGCTGGAAAAGTGTATCTGGAGATGGTAAGGTGTTATTTTACAATATCTGAAGAAGAGCTAAAGAAATGCCGATACAATTATAAAGGGAAAGACACCTATGCGTTTGTGATGTCAGATAAGTATATCATGGCTTTATATACACACTGTCTGTTGGCAAGAAAAGCGGTAGCCTTTGAAAATATAGAATTAAATGGTCTTTCAGAAGTGGAGCTTTCTATGGTAAAATTAGAGAATGTCAGAGAAGTGTTATTTCAGGCATTGTTACTGGATGATATAAAATATAAAGAGAGCAAGATGTATGCAGAGGTATGCATTATATATGTATTGTATTAAAAGCAGAAGGAGAGCGGAGAAGAAATGAAGTGTACCATTTTTTACTCGTGGCAATCAGATTTACCTAATAAGGACAATCGTTCATTTATTGAAAATTGCATAGAAAAGTCAATAAAAAAAATAAAAGTTGGATTTGAAGTTGGATTAACAGTAGCTCTTGATAGAGATACGAAGAAAATGGTTGGAACACCAGATATAGCAGGAACGATTTTTGATAAAATTGCTAAAGCAGATGTTTTTATTTGTGATATATCTATTATTAATGGAGATGATCAGGGGCGTAAGTGTCCAAATCCTAATGTATTGTTAGAACTTGGATATGCTGTTAAGACATTGGGATGGGATAGAATAATCTGTTTTTATAACATAAAATATGGAAGCATAGATAATGTTCCATTTGATTTAAGTCATCGACGTATATTTTGCTATAATTCAGATAAGGCGAATGAAAAGGAAGAAGTATCTAGGGCATTAGCTGTAGGAATTAAGGAAATGATGTCAAAGGGATTAGTGGGGAATCCTTTACGTGATCATATGAAAGGTCGAATTGACTATTGTATATTAGAGATTTTGAAGCAAATAAGTTGTATTTTGTATAATACAATAACAATGTCAGATGCTTTAGGAAAAGTAACAGATGTATTGAAGCTTACAGAAGAAAAAATTGTAGATATCTTATCTGATAATCATAGAGTATTAGGTTTTTTTGCATGCAATGATTTAGAAGAGGTGAAAAAAAAGTGTGAAACTATCTTTTCAGCGATTACTACCTCAAATATTTATGAAGTTGAGTGGGCAGTTGTAGTATTGGAAGTGGTTGATTGGATAAGAAGGTATCAATATATTATATCTAATAGAGCAAAAAATATATTGTATAGGACGGTACTAGAGCCGGTCTCATACTTGAATATAGTGGCAGGAAGAGAGTTAAATTTTAATAATCCTGATAATTCAGTTATACTATTAAAAAAGGTTGGAATTGATTCTGGAAAAGTATTATATGTAGGGACAATGTCAAACATTGATAAGAAGTATTTATTATCAATGAGGTTTATAAATGATATGGCAGTAGATACCATGGCAAAGTGTTTAGTTGATGCTATAAATACAGCAAAGACATGGTTAAATGAAACAGATGGGGAGTTTATTTTGGATCCCGAGTATTATAAAGTTATTTAATGGTAAGTTGTTATAAATATATCCTAAATGTAATAAGGAGGGTGAAAGCGTGCGAATTTGGACAACGCAAAGCGAAGAAGTAATAAATATATTAATAAGGGATAAAGTATATAAACCAGATTTCGGTTTATCTCATGGGTTAGGAAGTGAACAAATGAAAGGAGCATATGAGGGAATTTTGAAAGAATACAAGATAAAAAATAAAATTGAATGTGATGGATTGATTTTTGGAATATCTTGTTTGGAAGATAAAGCAGTAGATAGTATTGAACAATACAGAGAGTATTTTGAAAATAAAAAAACATTTTGGGATTCTGTTTCAGTGGCAGGAAGTAATTATGCGGTACTAGAATTAGAAATCTCAGAAAATTTAAATTTGTTACCATTGTACTTTCAGGATTTTATCATATTAGGAATGAGAGCGATGAGAAGTAATGAATTTTGCGAATATGTTAAACAATCGTTGAAAGATAAGCCATTTGGTAGTTTTTCAGAGGATTTAAACATTGCTCAACAATTCGGTTGGACAAATGATGAAGAAACTTTTTGGGGAGAGCCTTTTTTAAATAAAATTGAGCAAGTTCATGTTCATAAAATTTTATTAAAAGATGTAAAAGGTGTATATGGTACGTATGATTTTGAACATGAAAAATTATATTCATTAGGTTTGAATGCAGAGAAACTTAAAAAAATGATATCATAATTTGTTTTACAGCGGAAAGGCAGTTATAGACCGTAAAGGTTTGTAGCTGTCTTTTTTACATTTACAGAACTTTTGGACAAAATGTCTACAAGCGGAAAGGAGCTTATGAAGTATTTATTACACAGGCTGTTGGTTCCGCCCTGATAAAAGCGTGGAGATTAGGAAGGAGGTACACTGTGCAGGAGGAAACAACACAAAAAACGATTGCCTTTGCAATCAAGACATCCAAACTGACCGCAAGTGTTCTCCAGAAGGCGATGAAGATGTATCTGGAGCATCAGAAGCATAAAGAGCCTTCCCACGGGAAAATACCGGTGAAAAAGCTGGTCGGTCAGGGAGCGGGGGCGAAGTCCATAGAGGTCACGGATGATAACGTTAAGGCTTTTGAGCGTGTTGCAAGAGATTTCGCTGTAAAGCGAGATAAGACCACGGAACCGCCAAAATACCTTGTATTTTTTAAAGGTAAGGATGCCGATGTGATTGCACATGCGTTCAAGGAATTTGTAAAAGTTAATGAGAAAAAGCAACAGCGTCCGTCATTACGGCAGAAACTGAAAGGACTTCAGAAGATGATCGCACAGAACAAGAACAGGGAGCGGAGTAGAGAGAAAAATAAAGACAGGGGACAGAGCCTATAAGCAAGGTCATTGACGAAATTGTAAAGGATTTGCAGTCAATCCCGAAAACTCTCAAAGAAAAGTGAAGAGGGGTAAATGGGAAACAGCTTGCCATCAAATGTGCTCCCTATGTGATATTTGGATATGTCTTTAATAAGGTTTCATGGCTGTACGGACAGCAGGCAGGAGATAACACGTTACAGAAGGTGTTGGACACGAACAATGGGATGGGAGGTGCGTTTGTAAACCCGTTTCCCAGTTTTATGCCGGGGGATTTATTGGTTGGCGTGGAATGTTGGATAGGATTTCGTATGGTAGTATATTATAAAGCGAAAAATGCAAAAAAATTCCGGCAGGGAGTAAAATATGGTTCGGCAAGGTGGGGAACTGCCAAAGACATAGAGCCTTATGTCGATCCGGTATTTGAAAACAACGTGCTTTTAACGGCAACGGAGCGTCTTATGATGTCCGGCAGACCAAAGCAGCCGAAGTAAGCAAGAAATAGAGTGTCCATGGTATTGAAAAAATGCTAATAACGGTGGAGAAAGAGATACTTTTTATACGTATATGAAGAAGTGTCGTATGTAAAATAGAAATCCAATAAATATGAAGTTCTGAGTTGTTGTATAAGATTAAGTCGTATGCGCTAACAGCGCATGTCCGGTTTGAATGAGGGATATGGGCAGTAATGCCCATATCTATTTAAGAAGGTAGTATAATACTAGATTATTAGGTAAAATGGGATTAAGTGTAAAATAGCATGTGGGTATGTCGTTAAAAGTATATGCGAGATTTTGCATCTGTTATTTTGAAGAATATATCATTTGCTTTTATAATAATTTATGATAAATTATAAAATGTATTGACAAATATTATAAGATATCATAAAATAACAATAACAAAACTCGTGAAGGAGGGGTGTGAAATGAATGAGTAAAGAAGAAATGTTTGTCAGGAGTGCTTATGAAAGAGGTTTTTTGTACTTTTCTGATCATGCGTATGAAAAAATGAGAAAACATAAAATATCACAAGGTCAAGTTGTAGACTGTATAAAAAACGGTGTATTGGTGGAACAGCAAAGTGGATATGATAATGAAGATCCAAGGATGGTTTTTTATAATGGTCATGAGAATAGTTTTTATGTTGTTGTAACTGTAACGGCGATGGATCATTTAGTTATAACCGTTTGCCAAACAGATTTTACAAAATGGAAGAAAAAAGGAGATGGAATAGAGCGTATTAAGTAGGACTTGACTTAAATTGAAAGGAGGTGTGTACAGCTTCTATATAAATTATAGAGGCTGTGCTTATTAAATAAATGAATAAAATATGTTATAAATGCCATGGAAATATGATAGAACGAGAAATAGAAATCACATCGGGCTGGGGGGGATATGAATTAGCAATAAAAGGAGTAAGGGCGTTTGTATGTGAGGAATGTGGAGCAATTTCTTTACGAGCAGAAGAAGTGAAAATGATGGAAGATATCTCAAGAGGGTTTGCAGAAAGACCAGAAGATGAAAGACCAGATTACTTGAATGTGGAAGAAACAGCAGATTTATTAAGAGTTTCTACTCAAACGGTTTATAACATGATTAAAAGTGGGCGATTAAAGGGAACAAAATTTGGAAGAGAATGGAGATTTCTAAGAAAAAATCTTGAGAGTTTAATTCAACCTGACCAAGCAATTGCTGCTCGGAATACATCTACTCAAAATTATGAGAAAGATAGCGCAATCTTAGATGCAATTCGAAAGAAGAGAAATGTTCATGAATAAAATTCAAGCTTTAGCGAAGGAAATGAAACAATTTTTTTCACCTCAAACAGTTACAAATGTATATAGTATATGTAAGCAATTAGAAATTGAAATTGTGGAAGCTCCTATACAAGCTGATGCATATCTTGAATGTGAAAATGGAAATAGTTATATAGTTCTTAAAGAGTCTCTTAATAGTAATAGAAAAAAATTTACAATTGCACATGAATTAGGTCATTTTTATATTCCGTGGCATTCAGAATTGATGTTTGGATGTGATATTAAAGAAATGGATTTTAAGAATGATTATGCACCAAGAGAAAAAGAAGCAAATTTGTTTGCAGCAGAACTTTTAATGCCAATGAAAGAATTTAAAAATCATTTTTCTGGAAAAATATGTTATACGACAGTATCGGAATTAGCTAATATATTTGATGTTTCTTTTCAAGCTGCACTTAACAGATGTATAGATTTAGCATTTGAGGACTGCATGGTGGTTTGTAGTATTGATCGACGTATAAAATGGTTCAACGCAACGGAAGATTTTCCATTATTGGTAAATAGGAAAACAGTAAGTAAGTTATCAGGTGCTGATGAATTATTTGATATGCAAATTTTTCAAGTAAAGACAATTGAAGAACCAGGGTATATTTGGTTTTGCAATGCTGACGAGAGGGATGTTGTAGAAGAAAGTATAGCATTTCCAAACTACAATGAAGTGATATCCATTATTCATTTAAAAGATGAATTGTGAATAAAAAGGCGGCATCGCTTTGCAGAGCAATACCGCTTAATCGGATACACAGTTGGTATTCCGAATCTTGATAACACAAGTAGATTATAGCTGAAATAAGCTTCTATTTCAAGATAATATTTCCAACTGAGAAAGGTATGGTTTTGAAACTGAGAAAGACAGTTAGAGTAAGAGTGTCTGAAAAACCGGTTTCAAACAGAAGTGTCAGAATTAAGACTTCTGTTAGTAGCGGTGGAACCACCAGAACAAAAACACAGACAATTAGAATGAAATAGGAGGTTGTGATTATGGCAACAAATAAACCAATTGGAGATAATTCAAGAATAGGAGCTGTTAAAGGCAGATCCCAAGTTTACAATCCATCAACTGGATTGTGGACGAAACGTGACTCACAAACTGGAAGATTTATGGATGTAAAGACTTCAAGTAATACACCATTTAAAGGGGTAAGAAAAGAAAAATAAAGAAAGTCTTTTTGAAGCGGCGAGGTTAATGAACTTCGTCGCTTTTTAATTTAAGAAAGGAGCAGAAAAAATGAATAAAGTTTACCGTCACTGGTGGCAATGGCTCATGAACGAACCATAGCCACCTTTTTTGTTGCAGAAAATCAAATAAGAATGGAGGCTTACCAGGAGAAAATATAAATTGATTTCCGCACTGGCAGAAGAAACAGCAAAAGAAGTCGTGCGGAATGAGGAAAACTGGAGGAGATACTTAAATACTGCTTGCCCATTGTGTGGGTGCGGGCAAGACCTTTGAAATGATTGCAGCAGCAATGGAGAGCAAAAAGGCTGTTATCGAACAGCGGGATAGGGCAGAACATACTTCGCCGGAGAAAGATAAAAAATCACAGAGGGAGATGTAAAATGATGAGTAAATTTATAGTAGAAGAAATCAATTTCATGTGTGTATTTGAGACACAGGACAAGACGCAGATGCTTGAGAACATCAGACAGGTAATGCCACACATAAAGGACAGCGACATGGAGGAGCTTGGAGAGCAGGTGTTAGGTAAGCTCCAGAGCATGACCGATGAAGGATTTGCAGAGGTAGTGTTGGAATCAGTAGAGTAAATTTGAGAGGGTGGGTAGTCGGCTGTGTGTTGGCTACCTGCTTTTTATTTTTAAGATATTTTTATGTATACAATCCGATTGAGAAATTGTCTTTGAAAGGGTACAATTATAATGTATGTATAGTGCAGTTGAAAATGATACACAGTGTGTTCCGGTTTGTAATAGGTGGCGTTTAAAAGCCGAATACCATGTGGAAAGGAGTGGAAATAGTATGCCTAGAGGAAGAATACTGGAGCTAAAAAATAATTATGGAATAATTGATACAGACGCATATAAAGTTGAACATGAATGGATACCGTTTAGAATAGAAAAATCTATGTTGGAAGAAAAAGAAGGAAAACAATATATTAAATACACAGATGAGGTTGAGTTTTCCTTAAGTCAAAGTCAGGGAGTAAGAGACCGAGATATTAAAGAAGCCACAGATATTAGGTTTATAGGAGATGAATGGAAATATCAAGAACGAATTATTGAGAATAATGCCATTCAAAATATTAGAAAAAGGTTAAGTGAATACAATTTCTATTATCCGGTATTGGATGATAAGGAATTTGTCGATTGGCTTGAAGGTAATAACTTTCAACCAAGAATGTTGGAATACTTATCGCCGGGAATATTTACTTGCAAAGAAATCATAAAAATGCAAGCAGGAAAGCATATTGACCTTGATTGTATTGATGCTAAGTTTAAAATAGGTTTGCTTTTTGTAATAGATAGAATAGATATTGAGTTTAGGAAAAATATTTTGTCATGGATTACTGGCATAGAAAATGTTTATAAAACATATTTCAATAGAATAAGGATTGCTGATGACGGACATGATGTAGGAGCAGAAGTAATATCAGAATGGGTAGCCAAGAAACCTAAAATTGCGAAGTTGATTAAGCGGGCAAGAGATAAAAGAAGCTACAGGGGCAGCTCGGATGAGTTTGACTACTTAACGGATGAGAATGCTGTGCCATTGTTGGATTTGATGGAACAGTTAGAGTTAAACGAGTTGTCAGAACTTATAACTATTTTTTATGATGTTTATTCTAGGAAAGACAGCATTTCAGATATTTTACATAAAATGAAAGAATGTATAGGATTTATCAGTGATTTGTGCGCCATAAGGAATGCAGCAGCTCATGGTAAACTGTCCCCTTTGTCAAGGACATTTTGAATTAGTGTAGTGCCTATTTTTTAGACACCTACACTAAAGTGATATCCTTGATTTTGGACATTCCCTGGTTTGGTTCCCCACAGAAGTGGACACATGACATTTTCGGTATCCACGTAAATGGACATACCATCCCATCCAGTGTGATATTCAGTTGGTTTATTTATTATCATCTATATCAACTGCCGATGCACCAAGCTCTTTAGGATCCTTTTTTATGGCTGGCATGGCAGGAATATTCGGAATATCCAGAGGATATTTACCAGTAGTAACAAATTTGTATAATTCATTAGGCGACAGCCTGGCAAGATGCCATTGATACCGCCGGTTGTTGTAATAATCAATGTAGTTATCAATGATGACCTGAACATCAGCAAATGATGTACATTCAGCAAGCTCAGGCTTGATATGGTCTTTCATGTGGTCGAAGAAACTTTCCTGTGGGGCGTTGTCCCAGCAGTTTCCCTTGCGTGACATGGATTGGCGCAGTTTTTTGTCATACAGGATATTGATAAATTTGTGGCTTGTATAATGACAACCCTGATCCGAATGGATGATGGTTTCAGCCTGCAGGGACACTCCATGATATTCTACCAGTTTATTGATGGTTTCCAGAACGAAATCAACCTCTAGTGATGGACTGAGCACATAGGACAGTATCTGCTTAGTAAAGGCATCCAGGACAGTAGATAAATAGGCAAATGTGCCATTATAGGGCAGATAGGTGATGTCTGTCAGCAGGACGATCCGTGGACCATATGCTTCAAATTCACGTTGAAGCAGGTTATCTGCGACACTGCTGGTTTTAAGGGCTTTTGCCATCCGCCTGTAAGGATTAGGACCTCTATAAGGGCATGACAGATTGAATTTATCCATCAGACGCCGGATCTTTTTGAGATTCATAACCACGGGTGGATCCATGTGAAGAAGAGCCATATAGATGCCTTTTGCGCCTTTGGAATAACCGTGCATTTTATATGCAGTAAGGATTTGTTCAAAGTCCTCTCTGTCCTGCTGTTCCCGCTGCGCTCTTGCCGGGGCGGCATTCAGCCATGCATAATAACCGCTTCTGGAGACTCCGGCCATAGCACAAAGTGTTTTTATGGACATGGTGTTATGACTTTGTTGCATGGTATTGTAGATTATTTCAAAAATACAGGAAGAATCGTTCATGAGCAATGCACCTACTTCCTTGTAGTTCTGATTGAGGAAATTTTTTTTAAGAACTCCATTTCCTGTTTCAGGTAATCTACTTCCTGTTGCAGTTGCTTGATTTTGTCAGCATCTGAGTTGTTTTTTGAACCGGTGTCATCGGAAGCATCAGCAGCTGGTACACTACGAGGCCTGTAGCCTTCGTGAAATTCGCCGTACTTTTTATATTCGGTACGGATGTGATTGGAGATGCTCCATATGCGGCGTTCTCCGATGATACTAATGTCAAAACCGTGATCTTCAAGGATTTTTCTTGGAGAAGTACCAGATTTATATTCTGCCAGAAATATCTCCTTGAATTCCTTAGTAAGATTGATCCTTGTATCAGTAACACTGTAGATATAAGGGTTTTGACGAAGTAACTGTTGTTGTTCCTCAGTAAAAATTTTTCTGCTCATGAAATCCTCCATTTCTGTGATTAGAATATCACATTTGGAAGAGGGTGTCCAAGAAAAAGGTGTTACTTAGGGGTGTGTTTATAAACAGGGATACAAATGGTGAGGGTGTCCTAAAAGTAGGTACTACACTAATTCGCGTGTCCACTGTTATGGGTATATTATATGGACGGTCAATTCTGCCTACATTTATGGATCCTGATTATAACGGAAATTGGGATTTAGAATTTGATAATGTTGAAGGAAGATGTAGTGTGGAAAAGTGGATACTGTATGATTTGCTAAAGAAGAAGTGGGAGAGAATGAGACTTGGAGATTACTCCAAGCAAATAGTAAATACTTTATATGGAAATCCGCTTCGTAGAGCGTGGATAGAGCTTAATTACATATACTTCTACATAATTCGGGAAATAGAGAAAATGAGTTTCAAATTATTTGTGACCGACGCAGAATGGTTTCTTAGCAAGGAAGAAGATATAAGGCAACAAATGAGCGGTGTAAATTTGTGTAGTTTAAGACTTTCTGATATGGGAAATACAACTTTAGGCGTTACAGCACCGCCTTATGATGAGATAGCACAAGAGGCTTTTTCTGTATGGGAATTGTTTGAAGGTAAATATAGATAATACAAAAATCGGACAACATATGAATATTTCCCCTCTAAAACCTTGTCTGCAAGCTCTTTTCCAATGAGGTGCGCTTCCTCATAACCGACCTCGCCCGGAGCAAAAGCCTGTATCAGATGATAGGCTT
>ERZ791915.2621-NODE-2621-length-10948-cov-3.115946_pt1 | contig 10948 bp, 9 predicted proteins | sample MGYA00510139_ERZ791915 | MGnify/ENA primary metagenome ERZ791915 (study PRJEB30046, sample SAMN00792117) | human gut metagenome | study: EMG produced TPA metagenomics assembly of the A metagenome-wide association study of gut microbiota in type 2... | reverse complement strand
CGGAACGTAAGGCGAGTCATAGCCCGTCAGCCCTTTGGACTTAACGATAATGTCTTTCAGAATCTTGTTTACCGAGTGACCAATATGAATGCTGCCATTCGCATAAGGAGGGCCATCATGCAGAATGAAGGTTTTTTTGCCTTTTTTAGCCGCACGGATGATGCCGTACAGATCATCATCAGTCCAACGCGCCAGCATTCCCGGTTCGCGCTTGGCGAGATCGCCACGCATCGGGAACCCTGTTTCCGGCAAATTCAGGGTTGATTTATAGTCACTCATCAGATTCTCGGTTCCGTGTTTCGGTTTGATTACATAACAGGCTTAAGCCGGTTTTGTTAGCCCAAAAAATTCGCGGGCGGTTAATTCATCACGCGCAATCTGCGCTTTCAGTTCGTCCAGCGACGCAAATCGCTGCTCATTGCGTATTTTTTTACGCAGCACTACTTGTATATGGCGACCGTAAAGGTCCATTGCAACATCTAACAAATGCACTTCCAGCTGCTGGCGAATACCGGCAACCGTTGGGCGTGTTCCGATGTTTGCCACGCCGGGTAACGGCTTTTCACCGAGGCCCAGCACTTCTACCGCATAAACCCCTTTCACCGGGGAAACCTGACGGCGTAGCGGTACATTCGCCGTCGGGAAACCTATAGTGCGCCCTAATTCATCACCGTGGACTACACGCCCGGAGATGGCAAACGGGTGCCCCAGTAAACTTTCTGCCAGAGCCAGATTGTCATCCGCCAGCGCCTGACGCACAGCGGTGCTGCTGATACGCACGCCACCTTCGCAAAAAGTTTGCGTACTGGTGATATCGAAGCCGTATTCCATGCCAGCTTTCTGTAATAACAAGAAATCGCCTTCACGACCAGCGCCAAAGCGGAAATCATCACCTACGGCAAGAAATTTTACGCGCAAAAGCTTCACCAGAAGATCGCTGATGAAATTTTGCGCGGTTAACGCCGCGAAACGCCTGTCGAAACGCACGCACAGCACGTAATCAACGCCACACTCTGCAAGGTAACGCAGTTTTTCCCGCAGCCGGGTCAGCCGTGCCGGGGCTTTATCGGTAGCAAACAGTTCCAGTGGTTGAGGTTCAAAAAGCATCACCATCACCGGTAAGTTGCGCTTGCGCCCTTCTTCCTGCAAGCCCTGTAACAGCGCGCGATGACCGCGATGCACGCCGTCGAAATTACCAATAGTCAGCACACACCCTTCTTGCGGGGCCTGGCTGAGATTATGTATGCCGCGTATCAGCTTCATGTCTGGCTCAAAACAGTGAAAATCGTCCGAGTATACCTTGTACAGCGGTCAAGGTTAACCGGCGATTGAGTACCGAAATCAGAAAGAAGTGGCTTTTCATTGCCATGGCGCAAATCACGGGAAGAAACTGACCGCCTGCTGCAATTTTTATCGCGGAAAAGCTGTATTCACACCCCGCAAGCTGGTAGAATCCTGCGCCATCACTACGTAACGAGTGCCGGCACATTAACGGCGCTTATTTGCACAAATCCATTGACAAAAGAAGGCTAAAAGGGCATATTCCTCGGCCTTTGAATTGTCCATATAGAACACATTTGGGAGTTGGACCTTGGCTAATATCAAATCAGCTAAGAAGCGCGCCATTCAGTCTGAAAAGGCTCGTAAGCACAACGCAAGCCGTCGCTCTATGATGCGTACTTTCATCAAGAAAGTATACGCAGCTATCGAAGCTGGCGACAAAGCTGCTGCACAGAAAGCATTTAACGAAATGCAACCGATCGTGGACCGTCAGGCTGCTAAAGGTCTGATCCACAAAAACAAAGCTGCACGTCATAAGGCTAACCTGACTGCACAGATCAACAAACTGGCTTAATCGCCAATTTGCTGAAGCTTTGTGAAAAAGCCCGCGCAAGCGGGTTTTTTTATGCCTGCTGCTTTTGTGATGCGTGAGAGAACACACTGCCGGTTGCCAGATAGTCAAAAGTTGCAGGTTCTTGCAGACATGCCGTTGTACTATCTGAACTCTTCGTGGCTTAAGAATCGTAGAACCATCGGCTGATACATTCTGAACAAGAATATCTACTCAATCTCCAGACCCCCTACAAAGAATGTGGATATTGCGATACACATTGAGGTATTAAACTTAAGACCACTCTATTTTTGAATTAAATTCCTATATACTTTAACCATTCATAAATATCTCCTCATTAGACCTTGTAAATTATTAACAGCAATCAACACAGGTTAAATACCTATTTATATTGTACTTCTTAAAATTAATGAGCGATTTTTGATAGTAGTCACATTCACTCATAAATTAAATTAATAAAAATTCATCAACTTCAAGGACAGATAATGACAAATGGTATCTCAACTTCGCCACATTGTCTTTATAAATCAAATATAGTAGATGATGTAATAATAAATAAAACAAGACAAAATGAGTTAGTAAAAGTATTTTGCGAGTATAAAACAGAGTTCTTAATTTTGTTTGATGACTTTTTTAGAAGCTATAACTTGCCTAAACCATCTCCAGTCCTTCATCATTTTTTTCAATATACTCATCTGAGAGATGCATATTTTTATAGATGTAAACTCATAGAACATACAGTTCAATTTTATTTTTTAAACACAAAGGCATCACATTACTTAGATTGGATGTTTTTGATGACAGAACAAGCGAATGTCTTTCTGAAGAGATTAAGATATATCAAGAATGCCATGAAAAATTCGTTAAGTTTTTAAAGGCAAACTTCAACCATGAAATATACCCACAGCTATATACTCCTGAAATATTTTATGAGGCCTGCAGAAATCTCCAGTCATTTTATGACTCATCAGGAGACATCACAAAACGCTAAATATAGTGCACCAGACAAGAAAAAAAGTCATCTTAACCAGGAAATCAAAAAGCTGATTAAAAAAAATATTTTCCCTGAGCTATACAATGAGCAATGCAATAAAATCCCCTCCTCATCGATAGATGATAACCAGGGAATAATGTGGCAGAACTTTAAAACTAGCAATATTGCATATTCACAACTATGTAAAAAATTATCTTTATTTAAAAGCATACCCAGTCGATTAATAGAAAAATCAGCTTATTGCTCAACTGAAAACATAATCACCAATAAATTTGATGTTGTCTTTTCTTACTGCGGAGATAATGTAAAGGAATTTATACTTTTATTACCCTATAATAAATCTCTGGAGATGCATGAACTTAACGAGCAAAACATCCAGTATTTGACTGCCCTTAATATTAACATACATAAAATGTTGCTATCAAATATAATAATAGAAAAGAGCAACCTTTCATATGGGTATTATTTTGGTTGTGTATTATCCAATATATCATGTTTTGAAAGCGACTTATCAAACACCATCTTTTCAAATGGAGAAATAAACAACCTCTTCATTAAAAAAAGCAACATATTTGGAACATCGTTCACTAATACCAGGATAAAAAATTTGCGCTGTGAAGATATTATGCCTGGCCGATGGACCACTCAACTTGTCAATAAGCACTTAGGTTACAGATACACAGGAGTATTCAAAACCCTGGCAAGTATTGATGACAAACCGTCCCGTTTCGAAATTTTGATACCATTGGTACAAACTTTAGTTCGCGACAATGTAAAGCTAAATAATGATGTGTATAAAGAACTGAAAAAGTTTATGCACGATTACGACAAAACATCCCCAGAAATGAGAAAATACCTTAAAAGCATCAACGAGTGTATGTTCCTTATGAAAAACATAGTTCATCAAGATTAAAACACTCCCAAAAGAAGTAATTTCAGAATGAAATTAACTGTGATGATTATTAATTCACTACAGAGGAATAAAAAATAATCTGAAGCATGCTCTGAAACATCCTACTCTATCATTCTAATGATAGAAACTTGCTCTTCTTATAAAGAAGGGAACAATTAAGAATATTAAATTTTCAAACTTTCATCAACTTCACATCAAGAAATTAAAAAACTTAAACATTAATCTAAATAATAACAACCTGATCACATAATCGGGTACGATTTTATCCGATAACTATAATGCTATAACTCTGGGAAATGGTTGGAATACACCGCTGGGTGCCATCTCTTTTGACGCTACCCGATCGAGTAGTAAGTTAAATAATGATACCAGACACGAAGGTACGAGCTATCAGGTCGCCTATAATAAATATCTATTGCAAACGGCCACTCACTTTAGCGTGGCCGCCTGGCGTTATGCTTCGCAGGATTATAGGACATTCAGCGACCATCTTTACGAAAATGATAAAATAAATCATCAGAGTGACTATGACGATTTTTATAATATTGGCAGAAAAAATAGCCTTTCTGCCAATATTATGCAACCTTTATCTAATAATCTGGGAAATGTATCATTAAGTGCGCTTTGGCGGAATTACTGGGGGCGAAGTGGAAATGCTAAAGATTACCAATTCAGTTATTCCAATAGCTGGCAACGCATCAGTTATACTTTCTCTGCCAGCCAATCCTATGATGAAAATGACAAAGAAGAGGAGCGTTTTAATCTGTTTATCTCCATTCCTTTCTACTGGGGGGATGATATTGCCAAAACACGTCACCAAATTAACTTATCGAATTCGACCTCATTTTCCAAAGATGGCTATTCCTCCAACAATACTGGAATTACTGGCATAGCCGGTGAACATGATCAGTTAAATTATGGTATATATGTTAATCAGCAACAACAAAATAATGATACATCGCTTGGTACGAATTTAAGCTGGAGAACTCCCATCGCCATAATAGATGGCAGCTATAGTCATTCTAAAAACGCCTGGCAAAGTGGTGGAAGTATTAGTAGTGGATTAGTTGTCTGGTCCGGTGGTATTAATATCACTAACCAGTTATCCGATACATTTGCAATTCTGGATGCGCCTGGATTAGAAGGCGCGCATATTAATGGACAAAAATACAACCGAACAAACAGCAAAGGCCAGGTTGTTTACGACCCGATTATACCTCATCGTGAAAACCATCTGGTACTTGATATAGCAAACAGTGAAAGTGAAACAGAATTGCAGGGCAATCGTCAAATTATTGCGCCTTACCGTGGAGCAGTTTCTTATGTGCAGTTTACAACTGACCAACGTAAGCCCTGGTATATACAGGCACTGCGTCCCGATGGTTCGCCATTAACCTTTGGCTATGACGTACTGGATCTCCAGGAAAACAATATTGGAGTCGTTGGCCAGGGTAGTCGCCTTTTTATTCGCGTAGATGAAATTCCAACTGGCATAAAAGTTGCTCTCAATGATGAACAGAATTTATTCTGTACTATTACTTTTCAACACGTTATCGATGAAAACAAAACATATATATGCCAGTAAAAGGAGTTTACTATGAAGTGGCTTTTATTAATCACCTTGAGTCTATATTCTTTTATTGTGCAAAGTGCTCCCTGTGCAGTGACCAATGTCGGTGAACAACGTGGAACATATATACTCAAGCCACTGAGTATGAAAGGTAATCTCACCGCCGAAAAAATTGAAAACACCGGAAATATCATTGAGTGTGCAGACTTGCAAGAGACGACCAACGCCATTAAAGTTCATTTTTTAACACAGAACGCTTTTAGGTTTAAAGTCGGAAGTCGTCATTATATTATTAATTTCCCCTTTGAATCTGACGGTAAAAAAATAGAGCTTCCAGGAAGGTCATCTTATAATTTAGAAGAAATGCTATCTGCGATAAATTTCACCATTCCATACTCTATCGCATCTGTATCAGATAGTTCCAACACCGCAGATATTTTTCCAGGAACTCCTTTTCCTTTGTTGTTCGAAATTGAAGTGAGTTCATGTACAGGGAATAATACTAATTGTAATAGCGTCCGCTTTAATTATAATTTAAATACTATTTTACAGGTAAATTTAATGACCTGTGGTTTTGAAGATCAATCCATCGACACTGGACGATTTGTACTGTCTCGTATCAATAATGAAAATTATCAGTTTCATCATATAAGATTTGACTGCATCCAGGGCGAGCAAGGTGAATTAGTTTTTGAACCCAGTGATGTTGAATATTACTTTGAACCAGTGACGATACAGGAGTCAGGAACCAGCATATTAAAAAATGAGTTAGAAAACAGTGAGGACGGTGCGGGTCAAGTAGGCTTTCAACTCTCCAATGATGGTACGAATGAAATCCAGTATGGTAAAAGCAATTACTACTCTTTTCAGCATCCCCATGAAGGAAGTAATCAGATTCCTCTATTTATTCGCCCGCGTACATATGGAAATAATGTCTCAAGCGGGCAAATAATGAGCCGAGTCAAAATCGTGGTTGTGTACAACTAATCTATCTCCTCCACTTTAACTTTGGGGGAGCTGCCGATTAACGCGCCGCTGGACTAAAAAGCGCAGAATAATCCGTATTGCAGATTCGCTGTACCGCCGGGTGCTGAATCATCCGCTCAGCAAAAATAGCATGGTACTCTTCCATCACATTCTCGACGCGACCAATTTCTACGACAGTTTTATCGGCATAAAAGTCATATGCATAAAGCGTTGGGGCAACGAAGATTGCATTGTGCATTGCACCAAAAGCTTTCATCAACGCGGCATCATCAAACTCGCCGAGGATTTCTACGTTTAATCCCTGGGAGTTAAACCAGTTAAGCAATTTGCGCCCTAACATTGAACGTCGCCCAGGAATCAAAAGTCGCCGTTCTTCCAGACAAGCCGGGAACGGTTTTTCTGGTGGTGGATTTGTACACCAGAAACTCACGCCACATTCGCCAATTCTCACGGAGAACAGGCCTTCCTGCTGCGTAGAGTCTATCGGACAGTCGGAAATGATCATATCCAGTTTATGCTGGCTTAATTGCTCCAGTAGCATTTCGTGGGTGGATTCGAAGCAGCGAAGATGAATCGGCTCGCCTTCTACCACTGCAGCATTCAGCACGCTACTGACCAGGCGTTTGGAAAGTGCATCAGCCACGCCAACGTCAAACAATAAATTGGATTCTTTGCGATAGTTCACAATATCCAGCATTTCCTGGCTTAAGGTGAACATTTTATCGGCATAGCGATAGACCAGTTCTCCCAGCTCGCTGGGTTCGAGACCACGTCCCTTGCGCTTAAATAATTTGCCTTGCAGGCGCTCTTCCAGAGCCCGGATCTGTCCGGTAATGGTTTGTGGAGTTAAATAAAGCGCCTCCGCTGCGCCAACCACGGAACCTTCTTTATAGACATGCCAGAAGTAATACAAGTGGTTGTAATTGATATGAGACATGCTCATTTCTCTCCCTGATAACAATGAAAAGGGAGCCGTTTATGGCTCCCCGGTAAACCGTCCTGTCAAACTGATGGACGCAAACGAACGCGTAACCAGCTGTATCCAATTACCGCCGAAGAGATAGAACCGACCAGGATACCGAGTTTCGCCCAGTTAATCAGTTCTGGATCTACGCTACCAAAGGCAAGGCTGGCAATAAAGATAGACATAGTAAAACCGATACCGCACAGGATCCCCACCGCCATAATTTGCTGATAAGTCGTTCCCTCAGGCAGATGCGCCAGTTTCAAACGCAGCGCCAACCAGCAGAACAGACTAATCCCCAGCGGTTTGCCAATCAGCAAGCCAGCGATGATCCCCAATGGCAGAATGGAGGTCAAGCCATCCAGCGTGACACCTTGCAGTGAAACGCCAGCATTAGCAAATGCAAACAGCGGTAAAATCAGATACGCCACCCACGGGTGTAACACATGCTCCAGTCGCTTCGCTGGAGAACGCCCATGCTTCTCTTTCAAAGGAATAAAGAAGCCGACAATTACCCCCGCCAGGGTTGCGTGAACCCCCGATTTCAACACCGCAGTCCACAACACTACGCCAACCAGAATATAGACGCCCGTGCGGCGTACACCACACAGATTCAATACCGCGAGTACCGCAATTGCTACAGCCGCGACGCCAAGAGAGGCCATCGATAAGTCATTAGTGTAGAACAATGCGATGATAATGATGGCCCCAAGATCGTCGATAATAGCCAGAGCCATCAAAAAGATCTTCAGCGCTAACGGAACACGACTTCCCAACAGCGCCAGCACACCAAGTGCAAAGGCAATGTCAGTAGCCGCCGGGATCGCCCACCCTTCGCGGGTAATCGGATCGGCATAGTTAAAGGCCAGATAGAGTAATGCCGGAACAATCATCCCACCAATAGCGGCGATAACTGGAAATGCGGCCTGGCGTAAGCTGGCTAGCGATCCTTGCATCAGTTCACGTTTAACTTCCAGACCGACTAACAGGAAAAATACCGCCATCAGCGCGTCATTTATCCATAACAGCATGTTTTTGTTGATTTCGAGTGAACCAACCCGGAGCTGAACCGGCGTCTCCAGAAAGTCGTGATACCATCCACTGGTTGCGCCGCTATTGGCCATAATCATCGCCAGGATAGCGGCAATGATAAGAATAATGCCTCCCGAGGCATCACTGCTAAAGAATCGATGCAGATGTTTCACTTTTTATTTCTCTTTCAGGTGAATAGATCGTTTTTACTATTTTACCCCGCACAAATCATCGTTAAAATCAGATTATAGTGTAGGAATAACTCGTTTTTTACGATCCATTGAAGAATTTGCGCCATCAGCGGTGAGATGAGTTTTTGACGGCTGTAAGCGCTCACGAGTGACCCTAAGCCCAGATAATCATAGCTTAAGGTGAGGATTTCTGAGGGATTAATTAGGAAAAGTAATAATTAATTTCTTGTCAGTCGGCGTTATTTGTTAGGACAATATTTCAAAAATAATCCAGCTTGTCGTCAATAATTGCGATAAAGAGATAAATTAAAGTTAAATAATTAAATCATTAAAAAATTACGCCACAAAAATGCGAGGCGTCTTCAGGATTAGAATCGATAAAACAAAATGGGTTAAAGAGAGCGATATAATAGCGGCGGGTGCTTGAGGCTGTCTGTCTCAGGCATTAGCTGAACGGCAGATAGAGAAAAGCCCCGAGTGATATTTTACCATCAACCCGAGGCCCCCTATATGCTGAACACATGTAGAGTGCCTCTTACTGACCGTAAGGTCAAGGAGAAGAGAGCAATGAAGCAGCATAAGGCGATGATTGTCGCTGATCGTCATCTGTATCACCGCCGTAGTGGCGGCGCTGGTAACGAGAAAAGACCTCTGTGAGGTTCACATCCGAACTGGCCAGACGGAGGTTGCTGTTTTCACGGCTTACGAATCCGAGTAAGAGCAACGGCGGGGAGTGATCCCCGCCACTTTACAGGTGCTCGCATATCTTCAACGCACCCTATTTTTACCCAAGCCTGCCCACGGGCAGGCTTTTGGGGTGGTTAGCGGGTCAGGTCGTCAAAAAACTTCTTCACACCATCAAAGAAGCTCTTTGAGCGCGGGCTGTTGTGCTCGCCGGTTGGGCCACCGAAGCTTTCTTGCAGCTCTTGCAGCAGCTGTTTCTGCTTCTCGTTCAGGCCTACCGGTGTTTCGACGACAACGCGGCACAGCAAATCACCCTGTGCGCCACCGCGGACAGACTTGACGCCTTTACCGCGCATACGGAAAAGCTTACCGGTCTGGGTTTCGCCAGGCACTTTCAGTTTGACGCGACCATCAAGGGTCGGTACTTCGATTTCGCCACCCAGCGCCGCCATAGCGAAGTTGATCGGGACTTCGCAATACAGGTTGTTGCCTTCACGCTCGAAAATCGGGTGCTGTTTAACCTGAACCTGAACGTACAGATCGCCTGCCGGTGCGCCATGCTCGCCCGCTTCACCTTCGCCCGCAAGACGGATGCGGTCTCCAGTGTCCACCCCTGCCGGGATTTTAACGGACAGCGTTTTGCTGCGCTCAACACGACCATGACCATGACATTTGTTGCACGGATCTTTGATCAGCGTACCGCGGCCCTGACAGTGTGGACAGGTCTGCTGCACGGCAAAGAAACCCTGACGCATCTGCACCTGACCAGAACCATGACAGGTCGGACAGGTCTGCGGCTGTGTACCTGGTTTTGCACCGCTACCGTGGCAAACGTCACACTCTTCCAGAGTCGGAATGCGGATCTCTTTGGTCACGCCACGTACAGCTTCTTCGAGGGTGAGCTCCATGTTATAGCGTAAATCAGCACCGCGCGCCGCACGTTGACGACCACGTCCGCCGCCAAAAATATCGCCGAAAACGTCACCAAAAATATCGCTGAAGTCTGCGCCGCCGCCAAAACCGCCGCCGCCCATGCCGCCTTGCTCAAACGCAGCATGACCATACTGATCGTATGCCGCACGTTTTTGCGAGTCGGTCAGAACTTCATAAGCTTCCTTGATCTCTTTAAATTTCGCCTCGGCCTCTTTGTCACCCTGGTTACGGTCCGGGTGGTATTTCATGGCCAGGCGTTTGTAGGCCTTTTTGATTTCACGCTCTTCCGCTGTTTTGGAAACGCCTAAAATCTCGTAATAATCTTGCTTAGCCATCTTTTTTAAATTGCCCCTAGATGAATGCACGGGCGGAGAGGAAATTCCCCTTCGCCCGTGTCAGTATAATTACCCGTTTATAGGGCGATTATTTTTTGTCTTTGACTTCTTCAAATTCAGCGTCGACAACATCGTCATCTTTCGCGTTGTTTGCAGAAGCATCAGCACCGGCAGTCTGCTGCTGGGCATGTTGCTGCTGGGCGATTTCCATCAGTTTCTGGGAAACCTGTGCCAGCTCCTGCATTTTCGCTTCGATAGCGGCTTTGTCTTCACCTTTCAGAGCAGTTTCCAGTGCAGTCAGTGCAGACTCGATAGCAGTTTTGTCGTCAGCCGGCAGTTTGTTGCCTGCTTCTTCAACCTGCTTACGGGTGCTGTGCAGCAGATGGTCGCCCTGGTTGCGAGTCTGTACCAGCTCTTCAAACTTACGGTCAGCTTCGGCGTTAGCTTCTGCGTCGCGTACCATTTTCTGGATTTCATCTTCGTTCAGACCAGA
>ERZ791915.2588-NODE-2588-length-11069-cov-3.514799_pt1 | contig 11069 bp, 10 predicted proteins | sample MGYA00510139_ERZ791915 | MGnify/ENA primary metagenome ERZ791915 (study PRJEB30046, sample SAMN00792117) | human gut metagenome | study: EMG produced TPA metagenomics assembly of the A metagenome-wide association study of gut microbiota in type 2... | reverse complement strand
CAATTATAATCTCATCACCGCCGTTTCGGAATACGCTGGTCGGCAAAGCTTCTTTGGTGAAGGAGCCGGTCGCTGGCCCACAGCCGCTGCCGTTGTGCAGGATCTTCTTGATCTCTGCGAGAGAAAGCAAGGCTTCTATACACAGCTGTCCCAGCCGCTGCCTTCCAATAATATGTGTGAAGAGCGCCGGTACTATGTCCGTTATATCGTGGATACCTGGTTCATGGATGGTTGTGTGGAAAAGCGCTGGGGTAATGGCGTTCTTACCCGTCCGGTTTCTCCGGCGCAGATGCACTCCTGGTATGTGGAAGCCCGCAGCAATGATCCCGGCATCTTCTTCGCTGCGCTGCAGGGTTAAGGGAAAGGAATGCCTATTATGTTAAAAGTAGTTAAATTTGGCGGTTCCTCCCTGGCCGATGCTGCTCAGTTCGAAAAAGTCCGCCAGATTGTCACGGCGGATCCGGCCCGCCGGGTTGTGGTTGTTTCTGCACCCGGCAAACGCTTTTCCGCAGATCACAAGATTACGGATTTACTTTACCTTTGCTATGCCCATCTTCAGTACGGCGTCAGCGCCGAAGGGGTATTCAGCATGGTGGTGGAGCGCTATCGTTCTATTGTGGCCGATTGTGGCCTTTCTGCTGATATCGATAAAGAGTTTTTGGCCCTTTATGAAAAGATGCAGCAGGGCATCAGCCAGGATGAGTTGGTCTCCCGCGGCGAATATTTCGCTGCCCGCCTTATGGCGGAATACCTCGGCTTTGATTTTCTCGATGCCGCCGAATGGCTCCAGTTTTCCTTCGATGGCCAAATTGACCGGGAGCATTCCTACGAAGCGCTTCGCCGCATAGCAGAAGACCGCAGCGTAGTCATTCCCGGTTTTTACGGCGTCATGCCGGATGGCCATATTAAGGTGCTCAGCCGTGGCGGAAGTGATGTGACCGGTGCTTTGGCGGCAGCGGCATTGGGGGCCGATGTATACGAAAACTGGACCGATGTTTCCGGTATTCTTATGGCGGATCCCCGCATTGTGGAAAATCCCCGCCCCATCGAGCGCATCACCTATAACGAGCTGCGGGAGCTTAGCTATATGGGAGCGCAGGTCCTGCACGAGGCCAGTGTTTTTCCAGTTCGCCAGGCGGATATTCCGCTGAATATCCGCAACACCAATGATCCGGGCCATCCCGGTACCCTCATTCGGGAGCATTTTGAGGATGAACTGGAAAGCGAAAAGAACCGTTTCATCACAGGCATTGCCGGCCGCCGCAATTTTTCTATCATTACGATGGCGAAGAACGGCCTGTCTTCCTCCATCGGCAGCCTGCGCCGGGTATTGGAAGTATTTGAACGGCATAATCTGAATGTGGAGTACACTCCATCTGGGATAGACAGTGTTTCGCTGGTTGTGCAAAGCGGAAAAGCAGCCTCCTGCCTTTACTCTATTTTGGGCGAACTGCAAAAGGAATTCCGCCCAGATAAACTGCAGGTGGCGGAAAATATATCTATTGTGGCGGCAGTTGGCCGCAAGATGGCGTTCCGCCCTGGTATTTCCGGCAAGATCTTTGCCGCTCTGGGTGAAAACGGTATCAGCATCCGCATGATTAGCCAAGGACCAGAGGAGCTCAACATCATTGTGGGCGTGGATAACGCTGACTTTGAAAAAACGGTGCGTGTACTTTACGAAAGCTTTGTCAGATGACCGAGAGGAGAGAACATGCCATGAAAAATCCGAATGTGACTATACTTGGCGCCACCGGCGCGGTGGGCCGGGAGATGCTTAAAATCCTGGAGGAGCGCAGTTTCCCTATTGGGGAACTGCGCTGCCTGGCCAGTGCCCGCAGTGTCGGGAAAAAGCTGCCTTTTGCTGGGCGAGAAATCACGGTAGAAGAAGCAACGGATGCTGCCTTTACTGATGCAGATATTGTGCTGGGCGCAGCCGAGAATGATATTGCCCGTCGTTTTGCCCCGGCAATCAAGGCGACTGGTGCAGTATTTATTGATAATTCCAGTGCCTTCCGTATGGATGAAGATGTTCCGCTAGTTGTTCCGGAAATCAACCCGGAAGATGCTCTGCATCATCATGGCATCATTGCCAATCCAAACTGCTCCACCATCATCACTCTGGTAGCGGTTGCGGCACTGCGCCGTCTTTCGCCAATCACCAGCATGGTAGCTGCTACATATCAGGCGGTTTCCGGTGCCGGTGCCGGTGGCCCGGTGGAGTTGGAAGCTGAGGTGGATGCCCTGTACAAAGGCGAGCCGGTACAGCCCCATATATTCCCGTATCAGATCGCCTACAATCTGATCCCCAAAATCGGCAGCCCATCGTATGAAGACTACACTTCCGAGGAGATGAAGCTCCAGAATGAGGGCCGAAAGATCCTGCACTTGCCGGAAATGAAGGTCAGCTGCACCTGTGTACGGGTGCCGGTTGTGCGTTCCCACTCCATCGCAGTTACGGCACGCTTTGAACGCCCCATTTCGGTAGAGGAAGCTCGTGCAGCGATTGCGGCAGCTCCCGGCTGCCGCCTGGTTGATGACCTTTCGCAGGATGTTTATCCCATGCCGTTGGATACCAGCGATCAGGATCTGGTGTATGTTGGCCGCATTCGTCCCGATCTTACCAATCCCAATGGCCTCTGTCTTTGGTGCTGCGGCGATCAGATTCGCAAGGGTGCTGCCACCAATGCTGTGCAGATTGCCGAATTACTTCTTTAATTCCGTATTTTTCGCCGTTTCCATGCCGGGAGCGGCGAATTTTCTTTTTGTTCACAATTTTACTAGGAAAAACCCTTGACAAAAGCCACTTCATACGATATTCTTATTACAGAACAACGCAAACGGGAAATGCGTTGTACTCCTTTGATTTGGCTTCACCAGAAAACTTATGCAGAAAAAGAACGCACGGCTCACCACCGTGCGTCTTTTTTGTTGTTTTACAGACAGGGGGAAAGACTTTCCTCATTTCTCACCGGCTTTGATAAGGATATCATGGCTGACCGGACGGTAAAACAGTTGTTCAATTTTCTGAGGTTCTCTCGTTTGCCCTAAGATCCACATCAGCTTGGTAACCGCGGCTTCTGTGGTCATATCATAGGCCTCCAGTACATCTAGGCCGGTCTTTAACCGATTGCCCACATGATATAGAAGTAAGTCACTGCCTTCATTAGGGACTTGAGTAGTCATTACAACAGTTTTCCCGGCCCGAACAGCGTTGCTGATCACATCGTAATAGCTCTTTGCACCGGCAGTCGGGATACCGCCAACGCCGAAACTTTCGATAACAACGCCATCTTTTTTGCTTAGCATAAATTCCAAAAAGTCTGCTTCCAGCCCCGGTACCAGTTTGATCAGTCCCACAGAGGGGTCTAATTTATCGCTGAATACCGGTTTTTCTCGACATTCCTGGGTGATGTAATTCAGCAGTCGACCGTCTTGAATGACAGCCAGCTCAGGGTAATTGATGCTGGAAAACGCCTGAAAGCTCTTGGAGTGTGTTTTGCGTGCGCGGGTCCCTAGGATCACCCGACCATTGAATACGATAGAAACCCCGTGGGCATCCTCGTTGGCGGCGTAATGGAAGGCATCCACCAGGTTGGTTTTGCTATCGGTGATCTCCAAATTGATGGGTTTTTGGCTGCCGGTCAGTACAATGGGTTTTTTGCTGTACTGAATAAGGTAACTTAACGCGGCAGCAGTATAAGCCATTGTATCGGTACCGTGTGTTAATACAAAACCATCATAGTGGTTATATTCCTTTCGGATGGAATCCGCCATTCGCTGCCAGTGTTCCGGGGCGATGTTGGTGCTATCCAGATTGCACAACTGCAAGCAGTCCACACTGCAAAAGCCGGAAATATCAGGGCAGTAGTGTAGGATTTGCTCGGTAGTTAGCTGCGGAGAAAGTCCACTTTCGGTGATCTCGGAGGCGATGGTGCCGCCAGTGCCCAGCATCAGGATCTTCTTCATAAGGAACCTCTTGTCATATGAAAAGCTTTTATTTATCATCAGTATACCCTAAAAATAGATCAATGTCCATGAAAACAAGCAATATCACCAAATAATCAGAGAAATTTTCAGTAACCATTTTGGAGGAAGTCGTAGGCGGTGTACTGTCGAAAACAGTCGATATCCGATATAATGAATGAGGATGGAAACGGGAAGCAAAAATTCGATCACCAAAATTTAATGATGACATCGGAGGGTATGACATGAGATTAGGAAAAGTGTGTGGGTTCTTAATGAAAGCGTTTCTGGCCGTTTTGATGCTCTTTGTCACAGCTGCAGCAATGGAAATGGAGGTTTATGATGAGGATGACCTCGCATATGCAATCGATGAGAAATGCGAGAACATTATATTAAAGGGTGAGTATATTCCTTTAGATTTTTTGGATCAGGTGGTTATCGACTTTGACACAGTTTTGAATTTGAACGGTAATAAATTGTTTAGCTATTTCCAAATTACAAATGGTGCACAAGTGACCATTAAAAATGGTGGATTTACAGCTGCGGGCGACCCCATTATAGAAGTTTGCGGCAGCGATGATGAGGAGCGGCCTACAGTATTGATTTTGGAGGATTTGAAAATCGAGGCATCCCGTGGTATCCAAATCAATAATGATGGCTATACCCGTGTTGAGGTCAATAATACAGAAATGCAGGCTCTTAGCTACCATGGCTGGTGCTTGCAAATATCCAATGCAGTTGAGGGAAATACGGGCGTTGATATTCTCGTGGATGGCGGTGACCTATTTAGTGCACAAGGGTATGTCATTGAGTGCAATGGTGACGCGGAGGTTTCTATTAAGAATGCTAAGCTGGGCGGCGCGGCCGGTATTTTGATGCAGGCGGGGAGCCTCACGGTGGAGAACACAGTTCTTGCTACAGAAAACAATTCTACAAATCCGAGCATCCCCACCAACGCCATTGCATTTACGCCGGCCACTAATGCTGCCCGTGTTATTCTCACGCTTGGCCCCGGCAATCAGATCAGCAGCAAGAGCGGTGCAATTTTTCATATTGTTCCTGCGGCACAAGGCGGTGTTACTGCACAAATCGCTATTACCGGCGGAACCTTCATTACGGAAAATGGATACCCACTGTTTTCTGCTCCAGAGGAGATAGGGAAAATCGTTGGGATTAGCGGCGGCAGCTTTCCCGGTATTTCCCCGGAAGAATCCGCTGCGCTGGCCCCCTGTCTGTCCGAAGGCATAACCATAGATGAAGATGGCAATGTTGCGGCTAAGCCACAGGAACCGGGTGTCATTGTCATTCATCCTAATGAGGAAAATCAGACGCAGTCAAACCCCGGCACTGGTGCGCCCATCAATGCAATAGGTCAATGGTTATGGTCAATTGTATGTTGGATGCACTCCCAAGTAAGATAGACATATTCCGCTTGCTATGCTATAATTTTTCCGAAAGGGGAGATGCGAGATGAGCCCAAACGAGTTTCCGGAGCTGCGTTCATTTTTTAATGAAAAAGAGCAGATTATCGCTATGCCAGCTAAACGCAAAAAGCTGCTTCTGGCGGTCTATTACCTTTCCGATAAAATAGAACCCGGCCGGGATTATACGGAATCGGAGATTAATGACCTGCTGGATGGATGGACAACTTTCCATGATCCAGCCATCCTAAGACGGGAGCTGTATAATACTTGCCTGCTGGAACGCACGACCGCCGCTATTGGAAAGCAGAAAATATTCCTTCCTTGGCGGAATACATGGCAAAGTACACCTAGACAAAACAGGGCCATCAGCTTGCTGGTGGCTCTTGCGCTTTTCTCTAATTAAATATATTAAAAATAAATGACACTAAGTTATTTTATCATGCTCTATTTCACATAAATGGTTGCATTGTATTGAATGTGATGGTAGAATTAGGATGAAAATTAGGAAGTATAGTTCCAACAATCCCCTAGGGGATTCTACTCCAATTATCAAAATGAAAGTGGGAACCTATGCAATACACTAGCACTGGTGTTAATACAATTCAGTCTGCCTCATTTGCGGTCACCATGTCAATTAAGGTCGTGGATTCTGCTGCGCAGTAGCTCACAACTGAGGAGCCACCTGTTGTTGAGCTTATGAGAAAGCCGAATCCTGTGCGGATCACACCTTTGGAGGTGACAGCAAGTACTGCAGTAATCAGTGCGGCTACACCAAGTCCACCGGTTCTATCACCATCATCACCTGCCCCGATAGAAACAATAACGGCACCAAGGAGAACCCTGGTACCGGCGCGGCTCCTGGTAACATTGGCTAGGTCTTTGTTGGCCTGGCAGCCGTAGACGCTCTCTGCTTCGGCGCTAAAAAGTTCACTAAAAAAGATGAAGAGTAATCCTTAAGCACTAAAATATGGCCCACCCCGAATTCCCTTCGAGGTGGGCCTTTCTTCTATTCTGCTCATAGCTCCATCTGCTTGCCCAGATAGCTTGCCGCCGCCGCTATAAGCTTCTGTTCGGCCTCGCCGGGACGGTCATTCTCCTTGTTTTGCAGGAACATCACACTGCCGCATACATCCCCGGAGGAGATGATAGGGGACTGCGCCAGTGCGTAATAGGCCATGCCTTCAATGGGCTGCAGGGGCTGCCCATCGCCCGCCATATAGCTTTTGCGGTTCTCAATGTGATCCTCCAGGCCCGGTGATACCCTGCGCTCCAGCACCTCCCGCCGGCTGATGCCGCTGACCGCCACCACATGGTCTCGGTCGGTGATGAGTACCGGATAACCAGCCGTCCGGAACAGTACCTCGCAGTACTGCGCCGCAATGCTGCCCAGCTCGCTGATAGGGGAATACTTCTTAAAAATGACCTCGCCTTCGTTACTCACAAAGATCTCCAGCGGGTCGCCCTCACGGATTCGCATAGTCCTGCGGATCTCTTTCGGAATAACTACTCTGCCCAAGTCATCAATGCGCCGTACAATTCCAGTAGCTTTCATATCTATTCAAACTCCCTCTCCATTTATTTGCTGTGCGGATAGTTTTTGCTGAATTAACAGAAATATACCGGTCCGGCATCAAAAGCGTGGCAAATGTACTATTTCTGTTCATTTCGGCATTTTACAATGAGATTTTACACAGAATTTACATTGTAAAGTTGTTGTTCCATACATTGCGGAAGTATGATACAATAAAATGGAACGGATAGGGGGAAACACCATGATCTATTGTGTAGAAGATGATAGCAGCATTCGTGATCTGATGGTATATGCCCTGCGTGCAGCGGGTTTTTCCGCCGTTGGCTGCGCTGATGGTGAGGAATTTTGGCAGGCCATGCATCGGGAAACCCCGGAGCTAGTTATACTGGATATTATGCTGCCCGGCGAGGATGGCATCTCCATCCTGAAAAAGCTGCGGGCGGCACCCGTCACCGCTGATATTCCTGTCATAATGGCCACCGCCAAGGGTACGGAATATGACCGTGTTATCGGATTGGATCTAGGCGCGGATGATTATCTCACCAAACCGTTTGGTATGATGGAAATGGTCTCCCGCATTCGGGCAGTGCTGCGCCGAGCCGGCCCCAAGTCCGCTCCAGCCGTTTTGCGGCAGGGCAGCATTCTCATGGATGAAGGCCGCCATGTGGTAGAGGTAAACGGTACGCCGGTTACCCTCACGCTCAAGGAGTACGATCTGCTGCGGCTGCTTTTGGAAAACCCTGGTCAGGTGTTCAGCCGCGACCGTCTGCTTTCCGCCGTTTGGGGCACCGATTATTACGGCGAGACCCGCACGGTCGATGTCCACATTGGTACCCTGCGTACCAAGCTGGGCGCAGCAGGGGATATCCTGCAAACGGTGCGTGGTGTTGGTTATAAGCTGGAGGCCGCCCATGAGTAAAAAAATCTTTCGTTCCATTTGGCTGGCAGCCCTTATAGTGCTTGTTCTCTCGCTGGTGCTCATCATGGGGGTGTTGTATAGCTATTTTACCGGTGTCCAGCAAAAGCAGCTTCGTATGGGAGCCGAGGTAGTAGCACAAGGTGTCGCCCTTGATGGAAAAGAATTCTTTGACGGACTTACTGCAGAAGATTACCGCATTACATGGATCGATGCTGATGGTACCGTCCTCTACGATAACCAAAGTGACGCCAGCAGTATGGAAAATCACCTGATGCGTGAGGAGGTTCAGCAGGCACTGCAAAATGGTACCGGCGAAAGTTCTCGATATTCCGATACGCTGGCCAGTCGTAATTTGTACTGCGCCCGTCTTCTACCAGATGACACCATTATTCGTCTATCTGCGGCACAGCATTCGGTATGGGTGCTGTTGGTCGGGTTTGCTCAGCCTATCTGTGTCATCCTACTGCTGGCACTGGTGCTGTCCTTCCTCCTGGCGTCCCGCCTTTCCCGTTCTATTGTGGAGCCTATCAACTCCTTGAATCTTGATGAACCCAGCCAGTATGTGGGTCGGGAGGAATACGCCGAGATTGAGCCGCTGCTGCGGCGTATGGCGCTCCAGCAGGCACAGATCCGTCAAGATCAGGATAAGCTGGAAAAAAGCTCGCAGATCCGTCAGGAGTTCACCGCGAATGTTTCCCACGAGCTCAAGACCCCGCTGCATGCAATTTCCGGCTATGCTGAACTGATGGAAAACGGTATGGTGCAGCAACAGGATATCAAGCCCTTTGCCCATAAGATCCGGCAGGAGTCCCTGCGATTGACCGCTTTGGTGGAGGATATCATCAACCTTACCAAGCTGGATGGCGGCGCGGCCGGAATGCAGCGCCAACAGGCAGATCTTTACCGCATTGCGGAAAATGCCGTCGACAGTATTCAAGCTGCGGCGGCAGAAGCCCATGTGGATCTTACTTTACGGGGAGAATCTGCCTTCGTGGATGGTATCCCGCCGGTGCTTTACAGTATGATCTTTAATCTCTGCGATAACGCCATCAAGTACAATCATCCCGGCGGTAGTGTCAAGGTTCAGGTGATGAGCTACCCCGATGATGACCGTGTTATTGTTTCCGATACAGGTATCGGCATCCCGGAGGAAAGTCGCGACCGCATTTTTGAGCGTTTTTACCGGGTAGATAAAAGCCGCTCCAAGGAAGTGGGCGGTACCGGACTGGGACTCTCCATCGTCAAGCATGCCGCGCTCATCCATCATGCTGCAATCGTTGTGGATAGCACGCCCGGCAAGGGAAGCACCTTTACTGTAATATTCCCCAAAAAGAAATGAAAGAAGAGTGATTGTTTGACCTACGAAGAGATCCGCCAGAATGAAGCCGTCAATACCTACATCCGCCAGGCGGATGCTGCCCTGGCCACACTGGGCTTTACCGAGCATAGCTTTGCCCATGTGACACTGGTGGCCGAAAAAGCAGGCTATATTCTGCAAACACTTGGCTATCCGGAACGCACTGTGGAACTGGCCAAGATTGCCGGTTATCTGCATGATATCGGCAATCTCATCAACCGGGTTGATCATAGCCAAAGCGGCGCTATTATGGCGTTCCGTATTTTGGATCACCTCAAGTTTGAGCCGGAGGAGATTGCCATTATCGTTTCCGCCATCGGTAATCACGATGAAGGCACCGGCGTGCCGGTCAGTCCGGTAGCGGCGGCCCTTATCCTGGCCGATAAGAGCGATGTGCGTCGCAATCGTGTGCACAATACCGATCCTTCTACCTTTGATATCCATGATCGTGTCAATTACTCGGTCACAAAGGCAGAGCTGAAGATCAATGAGGCCCACACCCTCATCAAGCTCAAATTGACGGTCGATACTCATTTCAGTTCAGTCATGGATTACTTCGAGATCTTCATGCAGCGTATGCTGCTGTGCCGCAAGGCCGCCGAAACGCTTGGCCTCCAGTTTAAGCTCATGATCAATGAGCAACAGCTCATGTGACTAGATATTTGCCCCCAAAAGAGCCGCCATAGCGCGGCTCTTCACTTTTACCGGCACTTTACATGGATTTTACAAAGTCTTGATAATGGTTTTGACCTTTCTTTATTATTCTTATCTTAGTTAAAAAGGAGAGTAAGGGAAAGGAATAATATAATGACTATTTTTAATGCATTGAACCTCATTGGCGGTCTTTGTCTGTTCCTCTTCGGCATGAATCTGATGGGCCAGGCCCTGGAGCGCCGGGCGGGCAGTGGCCTGCGCTCGTTGCTGGAAAAGATGACCCAAAACCGCTTGATGGGTCTGCTGGCCGGCCTTGGTGTTACCGCCGTTATTCAAAGCTCCTCGGCCACTACGGTTATGGTTGTCGGTTTCGTCAATTCCGGTTTGATGACGCTGCGCCAGTCCATCGGTGTTATCATGGGCGCCAATATCGGTACCACCGTTACGGCCTGGATCCTCAGCCTCTCCGGTATCGAGGGAAGCAGCCTTTTGGTGCAAATGTTTAAGCCCTCCTCCTTTACGCCAATATTGGCGCTCGTCGGTATCATTTTGTATATGTTCTGCAAGGCAGATAAAAAGAAAGATACCGGAATGATTCTCCTTGGCTTTGCCACGCTCATGTTTGGCATGGAGGCCATGTCCTCTGCGGTTTCCAGCCTAAGAAATGTTCCGCAGTTCCGTGAAATTTTCCTCATGTTTTCCAATCCTATTTTGGGTGTTTTGGTCGGCGCGGTGCTCACTGGCATTATCCAGTCCAGCTCGGCATCGGTGGGTATCCTTCAGGCGCTGGCCAGCACGGGGCAGGTCACCTATGGCGCCGCTATCCCTATCATTATGGGACAGAATATCGGCACCTGTGTTACAGCGCTGCTTTCTTCCATTGGCACCAATAAAAATGCCCGCCGGGCAGCACTGGTCCACCTCAACTTCAATGTCATCGGTGCAACGGTTGGTATCGTCTTGTTTTATGTCGTTCGTGCCGTGGCAGCTCCGGTTTTGCTGGGGCAGGCTGCTAGCGAATGGGGCATCGCAGTAGCCCATTCCATATTTAATATTCTTTGCACTGCGGTCCTCTTGCCAATGGGTGGTCTGTTGGAAAAACTGGTTCTTCGGCTGGTACCGGAAGGAAAACAGCCCCAGCGGGAGGCCGAACTGGACGAGCGCCTGCTGGCTACTCCGGCTCTTGCACTGGAGCGCTGCCGTACGCTCATTGCCGATATG
>ERZ791915.2579-NODE-2579-length-11087-cov-3.773477_pt1 | contig 11087 bp, 15 predicted proteins | sample MGYA00510139_ERZ791915 | MGnify/ENA primary metagenome ERZ791915 (study PRJEB30046, sample SAMN00792117) | human gut metagenome | study: EMG produced TPA metagenomics assembly of the A metagenome-wide association study of gut microbiota in type 2... | reverse complement strand
GTTGCATTGCTATTTGGTGTACTGTTTTGACCTGATCTTGTGTAGACACTATTTAAAGAACAAAACACTGAAATGAACGATATTATGGAATTCCCGCCGCCCACGCTGGAGCACACGGGCGGCGATGGTTGGACGATCCTGCACGGAGATATGCTGAGCATCGTGCGCGCTTTCAAGCCGCAGGTGTTCGACGCCGTGATTTCTGATCCGCCCTATGCAAGCGGAGGCAGCAAACCCAGTGAGAAGAACCGCACGACCGTACAGAAATACAGCAGCATGCGGGCAGAAAAGGCACTGCCGGATTTTGACGGGGATAACCGTGACCAGCGGAGTTGGACACGCTGGATGGCGGAGTGGCTGAGCGATGTGCGCAAAGCCTGCAAGCCGGGTGCGCCCATCTGCCTTTTCATTGACTGGCGGCAGTATCCCAGCATGACGGACGCGCTGCAGTGGGCCGGATGGATCTGGCGCGGCGTGGCCGTGTGGGATAAGATGACGAGCCGTCCGCAAAAAGGGCGGTTTCGCCAACAAACGGAGTACATCGTGTGGGGCTCCAACGGCCCCATGCCCATCAGCCGTTCGGTAGGGTGCTTGCCGGGTGTGTTCCGTTACGCCAATCCAATGAACCGAACCCATGTCACGGAAAAGCCCTTGCAGCTGATGCGTGATATCGTGCAGATCTGTGTGCCGGGCGGGAGAATCCTCGATCCGTTCGCCGGGGCCGGTACGACCATCCTCGCCGCTGTGCAGGAAGGGTATGAGGCGGTGGGCATCGAAGTAACGGATGCGTACTACAAGCTGGGCAGCGACCGTGTGCGCATGGCCCTCGCAGCCGGTGACGAGCAGACGGCCGAAACCGCAGAGGAAGAATGAGGGCATCCATGTGGATGCCTTGAAGTAAGGAATAAAGCCAGGGTAGGCGTCCATGTGGATGCCTGCCCTTTATCATGGAAAGAACAGGAGAACAGAATGGAAAAAGCATTTGCATATATCTGCGCGGCGGAAGATGCCGCGCCCCGTCTTTTGCGAAAACACTGCCACAAGGTGTACGAGCTGGGGTATGTGCCTATCTGCCCGAAGCTGAGTCTGCCGCAGTATCTGAGCGCAGATGTGCCGGAAGAACAGAGGGCCATGGGCCAGATCAGCCAACAGCTTCTGCGCCGGTGCCGGATGCTGGTGGTTTGCGGAAACGAGATTACCACAGCCATGGCCGGTGAGATCGGAATGGCGGAAAAGCTGAAGCTCATCTGCACCACGTTGGACGGTCTCACCAAAATCAAGAAAGCAGAGAACCGATATACATGTTGACTGGATGCGGAGCTGAATCAACACGGGGACTGGAACGGCAAGCATAGCGCGTGGATATCCACGCACGCCTTTGGGGAGAACCCCAACCCCCCGATCATCAAGAAAGAGGTGGAACAGCGCTGAAAGAAAAAATATATGCCGCGTTTGCGAAAAACGCAAAGTCCATGGAGGGCCTGCGCAATAATACAGTGCAGTATGTGCCGGGCGTTTTGAAAATTTCCAAAGCACTCATCCTCAGCCCGGAGGATTATGACAAGCTGGCTGAGGATATCTCGCCGGAATATCCATTTCTGAAAGACAATCGTGACCTTATGAAAGCAGACCCTAGCGGGTGGTTCCATGCCCTGCTGACTATGACGGAAACAGGTTCGGAAGGAATGCTGCTTGCCCAGAGAAAGGGCGGCCTGTATGTAGGGCTCAGCAGGGATGTGCAAAAACTGGATCTGCAGGGAATCCCCACAGAGCGGATCAAATTGGAAGAACCAACCGTGTATCAGGAACGCGCCGTATTCTACCGCAAGCCATGCAATGTCGAAGATATTAAAAACCAAGATCCAAGGCGAACAACATCGGAGCGGCAAATGAATTTCCGGGTGGAGATGGTAATCGTTCTGGAGGATGTGCAGTACGGGCAATTCAAGCAAAGCGGCTTGCAGGAAAATCAGCTCTTTGTGTTTATAAACAACGATAAGATGTGGTTCGCCTCCGGCGATCTTTGTTGGCATTGCCTGCTCATCAAAGGGGAGAACAGCAAAGACGGCATTCTTGTGGACGCGGAAGGATACGCCTACGCCCGCTATGCGGCGTTTGTTCCAGACTGCGATAGGCTACGACTGAAGGATGTGCCGGTGCGGTATGAATACCCGGCGCGGGCGCCAGAGCGGCAGAAAAGCAAAGGCAGGGATGAGGCACGGTGAGAAAACGGGAACATGTGATCCCTCTGCGGCTGAACAAAAAGGAGATGGCGTACCTCGAAAAGCAGGTGGCGATGAGCCGGATGCCGCGTGAGGAATATCTGCGTGCGCTCGTCATGGGCGGCGAGGTGCGTGCCCGGCCCTGTACGCATCATGCCGATCTGCTGCGCAAGGTGGCAGGTCTGTGCAACAATGCCAATCAGCTGGCCCATGTGGCCAACCGCACGGGCCAGGCCAGCCAGCAGAGCGTGGAAGAAATGACACGGCTTGTGCGGGCGGTATGGCGGGCCGTGAAAGAACAATGGTGACAGGCCGTGGCGTATACGAGCATCCTTGCCGTGCACCGCCTGGAACGCAGCGTGGAGTATGTAACGAATAAGGACAAGACGGCCCGGCCCAAGCCGGACAGCGCCTCGTCCCTGCAGGAAGCTGTGGACTATGCCCGCAACCGGGAAAAGACAGAATGCGATGTATTCGAAAGCGCCATCGGCTGTACGCTGGAATCGGCCTTTGAGGATATGCTGGCCAATAAGAAGCGGTGGGAGCAAATGGACGGTGTACAGGGCTATCATCTGGTGCAGAGCTTTGCCGAGGGGGAACTGACGCCGGAGCTGGCGCACCGGATCGGGCTGGAACTGGCGGAAAAGCTGCTTTGCGGGAAATATCCCGCCGTCATTGCGACGCATCTTAATACGTGCTGCCTGCACAATCATATCGTGTGGGATTCCGTGGCGATGGACACCGGGCGAAAATATCGCAGCAACGCCCGGAGTTACTATACAGAGGTGCGCGCACTGTCAGACAGGTTATGTCGGCAGCACGGCCTGTCTGTGATCAATACAGAAAAAGCAGCAGGATTTTCCATGAACTACGGAGAATGGATGGCAGAAAGCCGCGGCCAGCCGACGTGGCGCACCGTGATTCGGCAGGACGTGGATGAGGCCATCGCCAGTGCACTGACATGGCGTCAGTTTGTGCGCGCTATGGAACAGCAGGGGTACGAACTTCGGATGCTTCGCAAGTACCCCACCCTGAAACCGCCCGGCAAAGAGCGCCCGGTGCGTTTCAAAACACTGGGGCAGAGGTATACGCCGGAAGCGCTGCAAATGCGAATCCTTTATGCGCGTCATAAGATACCGGCTGGAGGAAAAGTAAAGACAGGAGGGCCGCGGAAATATGCCCGGCTGTATATTCACGGCAGGCCGATGCGTGGTCTTAAGGGCCTCCGGGCATTGTACTACCGTTATCTGTACGAGTTGGGAGCATTGCCGAGAAAGCCCCAATACCAAAGCTGTGCTGTGCGGCAGGACATTTATAGGCTGGACCGGTATGTAGAGCAGATGCACTTCCTTTCGCTGCATGGCATCGACAGCCGGGCGCAGCTCGAAGAATACCGCAAGCCTCTTCTGGACGAGATCGCAGCTTTGGCAAAAGAGCGACAGCGGCTCTATCGCAGTGAGCCGGAGTCCCCTCGGATTGGGCAGCTCACGGCCCGGCTGCAGGCATTGCGGAAAGAAAACCGCCTGTGTGGAACAATCGAGCAGCACTCAGTAGAGATCGATCAGAGGCTGGCGGAGGCCAAAGCAGAACGGCAGAGATACATGGAAAATGAAAATAAAAAAGGTGTTGATAGAACTGAGAGAAGGCAGGATACCCGGCAGAGAGATGGTTGAGCTCATTAAAATGCAATACCCGGCAGGCAGCCGCATCGAACTGCACAGCATGGACGATCCACTGTCGCCCGTTCCGGCAGGAACAAAGGGTACCGTCCTGTTCGTGGACGATGCAGGTCAGCTGCATATGAAATGGGATAACGGACGCTCGCTGGCGCTCGTTCCGGGAGTGGACAGCTTTGTGCGAATCAATAAGCCGGAAAAAGAGAAGAAAAAGGGTGGTGAAGCGCGATGAACTATGGCGGAGATGCAGCGGACCAGATCGTCCGCTATTCCCTTGAGGGGACAGAGGTGGCGCTCAAGCTGACAGGAGAGGCGGCGAAAAGTTTTGCTGTGTTCGCGGCAGCAGTCCTTAAAGATCAGAAAAAGATGCATGGCAGAACGAACCTCACCCGTTTGCTGCGGGACGGCAAGCCGCTGAAATTTTTTGTAGTGCCGGAAGAACGGATGAAAGAGTTTGCTGTGGAGGCAAACGCACGCGGGCTGCTGTTCGTGCCGGTCAAAGATAAGACCAAAGAGGACGGAAAAATCGAAATCGCAGTATGGGCAGAGGATGCGGCCAAGGTCAACCGTGTGCTTGAGAAAATGAAGCTTGACTATGTACAGGCTGATACAGGTTCTAAAGCAGATGTGGTTACTGCCATTTCGGAGAAGGTTAAGCAGCAAACTGCCTTGACATCGCAGACAGAAGTTGTGGAAACCCCGGTAGGCAAGGTTGTATTTGAAGTTGGCGAGATGGATGATTTGTTCAGTGTGGGTGCAAATTTTACCCAGCGGGCGGATTCGGCGAACCGCTCGGAAATGGTGGCCGAAAAGAATCCGTCCGAGCTTTCCTCGCAACCGCAAAGCTCTTTGCAGCCGCAACCCGACAAGAACGCCGAAAGGATCAGAGCTGAGGGTGGTAAGCCCAGCGTGAAACAGGAATTGCAAGAGATCAAGCAGGAGATCACAAAAAAGAAAGCGGCAGAGCGCCAAGTACCGCAGCGCCAGCGTGCCCGCAGTAAGGCAAAACAAAAAAAGGGGAGGTAATGTAGCAATGGACTTAACGAGATTGATGAACAGAAACAGCCAGCAGGTAAAACCGGAGCCTGAACAGCCGGAATTCTCCAAAGAGGAATATGCGGCAATGAAAAAAGCCGAGCGGGAGCAGCTGTGGGAAAGGATCGACACGCTGACAGCGGATGTGCTCAAAGACGCGGAATCTCTGCGCGGCTTTTTGGATTTTGCGGCACAGTGCAGCCCGGAGCGAATCGAGAACCTTCTGCTGTTCCATGCCGATGCGCCGGAAGCGACATGGATGAAAACATTCGATGAATGGAAAGAGGCAGGGCGCGGTGTGCGCAGCGGCGCGGTCGGCTACACGGCGCTAATCGGGCAGGATTACGCACGCGAGGACGGTACGGCGGCCAGCGGGTACTATGTGGGCAAAAAGTTTGATGTCAGCCAGACCCGTGGACGTCAGCCGGATAGGGCACCGGTATATGCGGCCGATGAGTTGGTAACGGCATTTTTCGAAAACAGCCCGGTGCGGATCGTTGTGAGCGAGGAACTGCCGGATGGGGTGCAGGCACAATATGTGGCAAAAAACAGGGCGATTTTTGTGCGCAACAATATGTCTGCGGAAACTACGTTTTTGGCGATTGCCCGTGAACAGGCAGCCGCGAGCTTTGATATCCGTGACGGCCAGTACAGTCGAAATGCATATACGCCGCAAAGCTACTGCGCGGCATATGTGGCGGCTAAGAAGTATGGTTTGGATGTCAGCAGCTTTTCTTTTGAGCGTGTGTGTCAGCTGTGTTCCGGGCTGGAGCCGCAGGCACAGCGCCGTTTTTTGAGCGACGCAAAACAGGCGGCATACGCTGTGGAGCGTATTGTCCGCCGCGGACTGCGGGAGATGGAGCTATCCGTAACGCCGGAGGCGGACTATTCGGTAGAGCAGAAAGCCGCTGTGAAGGAGGGCGGACAGCCCAAACCGGGAAAAGTAAAAAAGGCAGCTCAGCCGGAGCGGGAGTAAGCCAATCGTTTTCCGTTTGTTTTCAAATATGCAGTGGATTTTCCCAGAGAGGTGTGGTAGTGTTGAGATGAACACAGAGGAAGGGGAGGCGCTCATGGTGGCGAAAGAACGGCTGTACCGCATGACGGAACCAGACAAAAATATGCTTTTTGTTGCGCTGGCAGATGAATTCAAACGACAGCGGGCACAAGGGAATATCAACCGTTGGCTGGGAGAGTTTGCGATCCGTGTCGATGAACTTCCGTTCAAAAAGAATTTTTGGCCTTGGGATAAAACAAAGCTTTATGACCTTTACTTGACGGATGAAGAATGGACAACGGCCAGGAACGCTATCAATGATTTGAGGAACTGGCGTTTGTCTGTGGGAAAAGGCGATGGCGGCACGGGTGATTCCTTGATGAAGATCATGACGGCGAAGTACAGAAATGCGCCGGAAAGATAATGGAATAATTTAAATCCTTGAATATATAAAGGGATTGAGGTATAATTCAGTTAGAATAAATATATTGCTGCTGAGAGAAAGAGGTGCTGTTATGCTGATTAAATCATCTACAACTTTGCGCAACGAGTATGATAAAATCGTTGGACTATCCAAAGCGCAACAGGAGCCGGTATATATCACACGCAATGGAGAGGGTGAAATGGTTTTTTTGCCTATTGAAGCGTATGAGCGGCGCGAAGCAGAACTGACACTGCTGGAGAAGCTGTTGGTGGCAGAACAAAACCGCCTTGATGGTGTACCCACATATCCATTGGATGCGGTAGCGGCAGAACTGGAGGATATCTATGCCGAGGTATAGGGTTGTCCTATTGGCTGAGGCAAGAGATGAGCTGCGTCAAATTGCCTTGATCCATAAAGTGAAAGTAGGCCCAAAGGCAGCGAAGCGTATCACAGACAGGATCTTGGAAGCTTTGCGAAAGCTTGAAGATTTTCCCACAATGGGGACACTGCCTCCCTATGAACGAATCGTCCGCGCTGGATATCGGATGTTGATTGTAGACGATTATCTTTGCTTTTATGCGATTCGAGGTGCGGAAGTGCATGTCGTACACATCGTTCACGGAAGTGTGGACTATATCAGACGTTTAAAGCTTGTGTAATAGCATATCTTCGTTCGAAAACCGAAAATACGTCGTATCCCCCGCATTGTGATATCACAGTGCGGGTCTTTTATTTACAGAAAGAAGGGTGAACAGCCTATAAACTAAAGAAAAAACATGTTGTTTCGCTGTCTGGCGGAAAAGATTCTACAGCACTGGCCCTGCGTATGAGGGAAGAAGGCTGGCCAATGGATATCTTACTCTTTGTAGACACAGGATTGGAATTTCCTCAGATGTACGAACACATCGACAAGCTGGAGCAATATCTGCAATTCCCAATCACGCGGCTGAAGCCGCCGCACACTTTTGAGTACCTGTTCTATGAATACGTGCCGCGCCGCAAAAATCCGGCGCTGGAGGGAGTTCCGGGGCTAAGCTGGCCGGGGCCGCAGTGCCGGTGGTGTACCGCAAGGCTCAAGCCACGCATCATCGACCGCTATCTGCGGGAGTTGAAAAAGGAGTTCGAAGTTGTTCAATACATTGGTATAGCTGCGGACGAGCAGGAACGTGTACGTGAATTTCGATATCCGCTGGTGGAGTGGGAGATGGCAGAAGCAGACTGCCTTGCCTACTGCAAGGCGAGAGGCTTCGATTGGGGCGGGCTGTACGACCTGTTCCGGCGCGTATCATGCTGGTGCTGTCCGCTGCAGCCACTCTCAGAACTGCGTACCCTGCGAAAGCACTTCCCGGAGCTATGGGAAAAACTGCGGTATATGGACGCGCATACATGGCGGCAGTTTCGCGCTGACTATTCGGTGGAACAGTTGGAACAACACTTTGCGCTGGAAGAAGAACGTGCAGTACAGGGCCTGCCCCTCAAGGGGCGGGCCTTTTATGCTGCCCTCAAAAACCGGCTGGGGGAAAATGCTGGAGAAACGGGGAGAAGCTTATGAAACAGCCAACGCCATGGTGGATGTGGCTGCTGCCCTTGCCCATCGTTTGGTGGTTTGCTCTGATAACAGTCGGGGTGTGGAGACCGGGGATGGACCTGACGAGGCTGATGGAGGAGTTGAGCACCGCGCTGGAGCAGCCGTGGAATATCCGCTGGTCCGAGTATTCCGGCAGGTGCCTGCTGCTGTTTTCATTCGTTTATGCAGTGGCTGTCGGTATGGTACGGTCCAGCGTAACGGCCACACGCCGGGGCGAGGAACACGGCTCCGCACATTGGGGAGATGTGTTTGGAATTGCCCGAAGATACCGGGACAAACGGGGCGGCAACCTCATCCTCACCCAGCACTTTACCATCGGCTGGGACGGATACAGGCACAAACACAACACCAATGTGCTTGTGGTTGGCGGTTCGGGCGCGGGAAAAACACGGGGGTACTGTGTGCCGAACATACTGGAGGCGGCGGGTCGAAACAAAAATGCGCCGCCCTGTTCGCTGGTGGTCACAGATCCAAAGAGTGAAGTGCTGCGTAAAACAGGAGCATTACTCATTGCGCGGGGCTATGAGGTGCGTGTGCTGGACTTGACCAGCCCGGCCACTTCGTTTTGCTATAATCCCCTGCAATACATCCAAAGCGACAAAGATGCGCTGCGCATGATCGACACGCTCATCCAGGCGACCACGCCGCCAGGCAGCAAAAATAACGATCCATTTTGGGAAAAAAGCGAAACGGCGCTGTTGCAGGCATTGGTGCTGTATCTCATCCATGAGGCGCCGGAACACGAGCAGAACCTGCCTATGGTGATGGAGATGTTACAGGCAGCAGAAGTCAAAGAGGATGACGAGGACTACGAGTCACCTTTGGATATGCTGTTTGCACGCCTCGAGATGCGAGACCCGGAGAGTGTTGCGCTCAAACAATACCGGGTTTACAAAATGGCGGCGGGCAAGACAGCCAAAAGTATCCTTGTGAGCGTGGGTGTGCGGCTGTCGGCATTCCTGCTGCCGCAGGTCATAAAGATGACCTGCACAGACGATCTGCATCTGGAGGAACTGGGGGAGAAAAAGGTGGCGCTGTTCTGCTGCATCCCGGACAGTGAGAAATCACTGAACTATCTTGTCGGCCTTATGTACGGCCAGCTCATCCAGGCTCTTTACCATGAAGCGGACCGAAAACATAAAGGGCGACTGCCAGTGCCTGTGCATTTGTTGATCGATGAAGCGCCGAACATTTCCCTGCCCACCGACAGTTTTCTGACATCGCTGGCGACCATGCGCAGCCGCGGCATTTTTACATCCTATATCTGTCAGAACATGGCACAGATCAAGGCGCTGTTCAAGGATAGTTGGGAGTCGCTCGTGGGGCTGTGCGATGAGTTTTTGTATATCGGGGGAAATGAAAAAGAAACACATAAGTATGTTTCGGAGATGCTCGGTAAGCAGACGCTGTCCGCAGACTCCCACAGCCGCAGCCGTGGCCGCAACGGAAGCTACAGCACCAGCACGCAGCTGACAAGCCGGGAACTGCTCACGCCGGACGAGGTGCGTCTGCTGGATAACGGCAAGGCGATCCTGTTCGTGCGTGGCGAACGCCCCATGATGGACAATAAATACGATTTGAAACGCCACCCGAACGTGCGGTACACAGAGGACGGCGGCGCGCCGCCTTATGATTACACTGCGGCCCGGCTGTCCGCAAGCGATATATCCGGCAGCCCGGAGAACTACGAACTGCTGGATATGCGCGATTTTTTAGCATAAGAACATATGAACAAACAACAGTGCCAGCCGGAGCAGCAATCTGCTGTCCCGGTTGGCAAAGTAAAGCAGGAGGTATACTCTATTGATTATCTTGAAACCCTCTCATAAAAAGGAAAAAAGCTGTCCGGCAAAGTTGGGCCGGACGGAACAAAGAGCCTTTGCCACATACATGGCACTGGTATTATGTGTATTTTTCTTTAGTACCCCAGCCTTTGCCGCAGACGATCCTCTGGCTATCGTTAACAATCTGTCCGATTTTGTATTTTCGCTCATTCGCGCAGTAGGTATTATTCTGCTGGGCTGGGGCGTGGTACAGGTCGGCTTATCTTTCCAAAGCCACGACCCCAGCCAGAGAAGCCAGGGCTTCTTGACGCTGGCTGGCGGGCTTGTGATTACTTTTGCGCGGGAGATCCTCGCGCTGATCGGCGTTGCGTAAACACAGGTACATGACGGCAACGGGGGAGGTGAAAACACATAGGCGAAAACTCATGGATCATAGATAACCTTAATTCGGCGCTCAATACATGGAACGAAAAACTGGCAGAAATTTGGCAGCTTCTCACACAGGGCCTTGCCGACTTCAAGGGCGGCGGCATTTGGAATGTCATGCTGAATGTCCACAATGCAATGACAGCCATTGGCCTTGGCCTGCTGGTGCTGTTTTTTGCAGCAGGCATCGTCAAGACCTGTGGTAGCTTCGTGGAAGCCCGGAGGCCGGAGCATGCGCTGAAGCTGTTCATACGATTTGTGCTGGCAAAAGGCGCTGTGCAGTACGGCCTTGAACTTATGCTGGCGGTTTTCGATATCGTCCAGGGCATTGTATCCCGCGCTATGAGTGCTGCGGGTACAGGCGGATTGGCGCCCACGACATTGCCGCAGGAGATCGTGGACAAAATCAACGCAGTGGGCTTCTGGAGCAGTATCCCTCTGTGGGCTGTCACGCTGCTGGGCGGGCTGTTTATTACGGTTTTGTCCTTCGTGATGATCATGACGGTGTATGGCCGGATGTTCCGGCTATATTTCTATGCTGCGCTGGCTCCCATTCCTTTGGCCACATTCGCGGGCGAACCAACAAGCAATGTGGGCCGCAGCTTTGTGAAAAGCTATGCGGGTGTTTGCCTGGAGGGGGCGGTGATCGCTCTGGCCTGTATCATCTTTTCCGCGATGGCTTCTGCGCCGCCCGCCGTGGACAGCAGTGTGTCCGCCGTGACCGCAGTTTGGAGCTATGTGGCTGAGCTCATTTTTAACCTGCTCATACTGGTGGGCGCTGTCAAGGCCAGCGATCGTGTGGTGAGGGAGATGATGGGATTGTAGAAACTGCGCACATACACATCTGTATTAAAACTGTTTAACAGGAGGGAAGCCTATCGAAATCAAAATTCCAAAAGAGATCCGCGAGTACCAGGAGTCCATCTTTTTCGGGCTCA
>ERZ791915.2576-NODE-2576-length-11090-cov-2.448573_pt1 | contig 11090 bp, 9 predicted proteins | sample MGYA00510139_ERZ791915 | MGnify/ENA primary metagenome ERZ791915 (study PRJEB30046, sample SAMN00792117) | human gut metagenome | study: EMG produced TPA metagenomics assembly of the A metagenome-wide association study of gut microbiota in type 2... | reverse complement strand
GATGAATTTCACGATAAGTTTAGAAACAGCATTGATTTACTTTTGATTGACGATATTCAATTTATTGCCGGTAAGCAACAAACGATTGAGGAATTTTTCCATACGTTTGACACTCTTGTTTTTGCAGGCAAACAGGTTGTAATTACTTCTGACAGGCCGCCGAGGGAAATTCAATCTATTACCGACAGGCTTAAATCCCGATTTGAGGACGGGCTTCTTGCCGATATTCAGCCACCTGAGTATGAAACAAGATGTGAAATAATTAAGCGCAAAGCAATGATGCTTAATTTTGAAATTCCCGACCCTGTTATTGATTACATTGCTGACAAGGTTAAATCAAATATTCGTCAGCTTGAGGGCGTTACAAAGAAGCTTTACGCTTATTGCGACATTAATCAAAACACACCTACCATAGCGCTGGCACAAAATTTTGTTAAGGTTGTTATGGAGGATACACAGCCGCTTCCCGTTACAATTCAAAAAATTGTTGAGGAGGTCAGCAGAACAACAGGTGTATCTGTTGAAGATATTTACGGCGGTCAGAGAAAGAAAACTATTTCCGACGCACGAAAGATTACCTTTTATGTTATAAGAAAAGTAACCAATATGAGTTATGAGGATATAGGCGCAGAATTTAAAAAGCATCATTCAACGGTTATGTATAACATTGACCAAATTGAAAAGGATATTGAAACGGATACAAAGCTTGCAAGGCAAATTAATGATATAATTTCCAATGCAAAAAGTATTCAATAGTTTCCACAAAATTTTCAACATTTTTTACTTTTTAATTAACAATGGATGCGGAAAACTTATTTTTTACACAATTTAATAAATCTTTCAACAATTGAGATATTAAAAAAATTGCATTAAATTTCCTTTATTATCAATGATTGTAAAAGATTTCAACAATTTCCGCAGCCTATACTACATACTACTACAATTAGACTATATAGATAGACGGAGGGTATAAAAAAATGAAATTTACCTGTAATACAAAAGAATTAAGCGAAGCTTGTTCAAATGTTATGAGAGCGGTAAGCACAAAGGTAACTATTCCCACAATTGAGGGTATACTTATGGAATGTGGCTCTGATACATTAAGCCTTACCGGTTATGATTTTGAATTCGGAATTAATACAACACTTCAGGCAAGCGTTGTAGAGCCGGGTGCAATTGTAATTAATGCAAAAGTAATAAGCGAAATTACCTGACGGTAAGGTTACATTTGAAATCAGCGGTACATCTGTTTCAATTATCAGCGGTGCGGCACAATATAACATTTCAGGTATTGACGCAGACGATTATCCGGAGCTTCCGTCCGTATCGGGAGGATATCCTTTATTTTTAAATGAGGGTGTTCTTCAAAATATGGTTTCACAAACTCTTTTTGCCGTTGCAGACAGTGAGGCTTCAAAGCCGGTACATACAGGTCTTAAATTTGAACTTACTCAAAATCAATTAAGGCTTATCGGCGTTGACGGATACAGGCTTGCAATAAGAACAGAAACGGTTAAATATGACGGTGAGGATATAAGCTTTATTGTTCCTAAAAAAACAATAAGAGAACTTATTAAGCTTTTCAGTGCCGAGAATGATAAAGATATTTCAATCAGCGTCGGAAAAAGACATATTGTTTTTGATGTTGATAATTACAGTATTATCAGCCGTTTGCTTGACGGTGATTTTCTTGATTATAACGCAGCTGTTCCTAAAACTTGCAACACAACTGTTTTAATTAATACAGATGACGCAATTAACTGTATTGAAAGAACACTTCCTGTTATTGAAAATGATAAGAAAAACCCAATCAGATGCTTATTTGACGCTGACGAGATGAGAGTTTCAACTGTTTCAAGCATAGGCAGAGTTGTAAATTATACTCACGCAAATGTAAGCGGTGACAGAGTTGAAATAGGATTTAATTCAAAATATGTGCTTGATGCTCTTCACGCCGCAGATACAGACCAAGTAAGAATTGAACTCGGCGGTGCGGTAAGTCCGGTTAAAGTTTTGCCGATTAATGATGATTCCTTTTTATTTTTAGTATTACCAATGAGGCTTAAAAATGAAAATTAAAGCAAAAGCAACACCGAGAAAAAATGAAAATGTTAAAATAACCACCGAATTTATCAGGCTTGACGCTTTTTTGAAATTTAAAGGAATTGCCGAAACCGGCGGTCAGGCTAAAACATTTATTCAAGACGGAATAGTTAAAGTAAACGGCGAAGTGTGCACGGCAAGGGGCAAAAAAATCCATGCAGGTGACACAGTTTCAATTTTTTCGGTTGACTATAAGATTATTACAGATGAAAATTAATTCAATAGAAATTGAAAATTTCAGAAATATAGAAAAGCTAAAACTCAATTTTGAAGATGTAAACATAATTTGGGGCGAAAATGCACAAGGCAAAACAAATTTGATTGAGGCAATTTATCTTTTTACAGGAAGTAAAAGTTTCAGAGGTGTAAGGGATAAGGAACTTGTCAAATTTGGTGAAAAAAAGGCAGAACTTAAAATTGATTTTGAAAATAAATCAAGAAAGCAAAATGCCGAACTGTCAATTATGGGCAGGAGAACGGCTAAGTTAAACGGAATTGAAAAAAAGAGTGCAACTGCCCTTGGTGATGAATTAAAAGCAGTTATTTTTTCACCGGTTCATCTTTCTATGGTTAAGGACGGGCCGATTGAGAGAAGAAAATTTATTGATAATTCACTTTGCCAACTTAAATCAAATTACAGAAGCGTATTAAAAGAATATAACCGTTGCCTTGCGCAGAGAAATATGCTTTTAAAGGATATAAAAAATAATTTCAACCTTGAAGATATGCTTTATATTTGGGATAAAAACCTTGCAAAAAGCGGTGCAAAGATTATTTATCAAAGGGAAAAATATGTTGAGGCATTGCTCCCGTTTGCGACGGAAATTTTTGACGGTCTTTCAAAAGGACGTGAAAAAATTGATTTAAGGCTTGACTGTGGCTTTGAATGTAAAAATTTAACTGTATCTGAAATTGAAAATGAGTTTGCAAAGCAGCTTATTTCAAACAGAAACAATGATTTAATTAATAAAATAACAACCGTAGGTCCGCATAGGGACGATATGGAAATTCTTATAAACGGCAAAAGCGCACGTCTTTACGGCTCGCAGGGTCAGCAAAGAAGTTGTGTGCTTGCGCTTAAGCTTGCGGAGGCAAGCTTGCTTAAAGAAATGACTGACGATGAGCCGCTTGCACTGTTGGATGACGTTATGAGTGAGCTTGACGAATCAAGGCAGGATTATATACTCAATCACATTAAGAATTGGCAGGTATTTATTACGTGCTGTGATGCCAACACGGTTTTAAGGCTTAAAAAGGGCAAGACCTTTCATATTGAAAACGGCAGGTGTATAGGCTGATGTATATATATTTAGGCGGAAACACCGTTATAAGTACAAACGATATACTCGGTATTTTTGATATGGACACGTCAACGGTTAATAAGGCTACACGTGACTATTTATCAAACGCCGAAAAAAATAAAAAAACAGTTTATGTAAACTTTGAACTTCCAAAAAGTTTTGTAGTTTGCAGGGACAAAATATATATTTGCCCTCTAAATACCTCAACGCTTATTAAAAGAGTGCAGGCAGGGCAAAAAGGATAATGTAATTTATTTACCAAGTTAAATATAAAAGGAGATTTAATTCAATATGAGCGAAGAAAACAAGATTGAACTTGAAGAAGCTGACATTGATACAAAAGTAACCGAGGAATATTCGGCAAAGGATATTCAGGTGCTTGAGGGACTTGAGGCTGTTCGTAAAAGGCCGGGTATGTATATCGGCTCAACAGGACCGAGAGGACTTCACCACCTTGTTTATGAAATTGTGGATAACTCTATTGACGAGGCACTTGCAGGAGTATGTACTCACATTGAATGTAACATTTTGCCGGGTGATGTCATAGAGGTTAAGGATAACGGACGTGGTATTCCTACAGGCATTAATGAAAAAACAGGGCTTCCGGCAGTAACGGTTGTTCTTACCGTGCTTCACGCAGGCGGTAAATTCGGCGGTTCGGGCTATAAGGTATCGGGCGGCTTGCACGGTGTAGGTTCGTCTGTTGTTAATGCGCTTTCAGAATGGCTTGAGGTCGAGGTTACGCAAAACGGCCACGTTTACAGCCAAAAATTTGAAAGAGGCAAGCCTGTTAATGATTTGCATATTATTGCAGACCACGACGGCCACGGAACTACAATAAGATTTAAGGCTGACGCAGAAATTTTCCAAGAAACCACAGTTTACGATTATGAAATTCTTGCAAGACGTTTAAGAGAGCAGGCATTTCTTAACGCAGGTCTTTCAATCACTCTTACCGATAAAAGAGGAGATGAGGACAGCGGTGAAGAATTTTGCTACGTCGGCGGTATCAAATCTTTTGTTGAATATATCAACACAAGCCGTGGACTTAATCCTATTCAGGATGAGGTTATTCACCTTTCAACAACAAAGGGTGACAGAAGTGCGGAGGTTGCGCTTTGCTATACAGACTCATATAACGAAACGCTTTTGTCATTTGCTAATAATATCAACACTATCGACGGCGGTACTCACGAAACAGGATTTAAAACTGCGCTTACAAGAGTATTTAACGATTACGGCAAAAAATTCGGTATTCTTAAGGACAGCGACAAGAAATTTACCGGTGATGACGTTCGTGAGGGTATAACGGCAGTTATAAGCGTTAAGCTTACAGAGGCTCAGTTTGAGGGACAAACTAAGGGTAAACTCGGCAACACGGATATAACAGGTCTTGTTTCAACAATGCTTTATGAAAAGCTTATGACTTATTTTGAGGAAAATCCGAACGTTGCAAAAACGCTTCTTAATAAATCACTTGACGCTTCACGTGCAAGAGAGGCGGCAAGACGTGCAAGGGAAAATGCAAGAAGAAAATCTCCGCTTGAAAGCAATTCACTTCCGGGCAAGCTTGCAGACTGTATCAGCAACGACCCTGAAAAATGCGAAATTTATATCGTCGAGGGTGATTCGGCAGGCGGCTCTGCAAAAGAGGGCAGAGATAAGCAACACATGGCAATTCTCCCGCTTTGGGGTAAAATGCTTAATGTTGAAAAAGCAAGAGTGGACAAGGTTATTACTAACGAAAAGCTTGTTCCTGTTGTTATGGCACTCGGAACAGGTATCGGCGAGGATTTTGATATTAACAAATTGAGATATCACAAAATCATTATTATGGCGGATGCCGATGTCGACGGTGCTCATATCAGAACGCTTCTTTTAACATTTTTCTTCAGATATATGCCGCAGATTATTGAGGACGGTTATGTTTATCTTGCTCAACCGCCTCTCTTTAAGGTATCGAAGGGTAAAAAGAGCAGCTACGCTTTCTCTGACGAGGAAAGAGATGCTGAGATTGCAGAACTTGGCGGCGATTGTGACATTCAGCGATACAAAGGTCTTGGTGAAATGGACCCTGAACAGCTTTGGGAAACCACTATGGACCCTGAGTTTAGAACTATGCTTCGTGTAACGATTGAGGATGCACAAAGAGCAAGCGAAAACTTTTCTATCCTTATGGGCGACAATGTTGAGCCGAGAAGAGAATTTATTGAAAAGAACGCAAAATTTGTTCAAAATTTGGATGTATAAAATATGAAATTAACTTTTAAAATGACAGCCGATGAATTTTATAAGGGCTATAATTATAAAATTCAAAAAATAGGCTTGAATAATGTGGCGGAAATTGTAAGTCTTGTCGTTATAATGATTGCGTCAATTGTTGCTTCCGTGCTGGGTGTTGTTAATGCAACGGTTATTTTGCCTTTTGCGATTTTGCTTTGCATACTTTTTGTTTATAAACAAATTGCGGCAAAAAACAGCATTTCAACCGAATTTCAGCGCTCAATTATATTGAATGACGAAAATACGCTTAGACTTTATGATGAAGGATTGGAAATTTTTTCAAGTTTTGAAAAGGTTTATGCCCCGTGGCAAAGCATTTATGCGATTAAGGAAACTAAAAGTGAACTTATAATTTTACCTACCCTCAGCCGTGGCATTGCGGTTATCAGTAAGCAAAGATACGGCAAGGAACTTGATGAAATAATCAAGGTGCTTAAAAGTAAGGGGGTAATGAAATAATGGATTATAAATTCAATTATTCTCTTGATAAAAATGATTTAATTAATTTTGAACTTTTTAAGCTTAAAAGCAGCAAGTTTATGAGCATGATATATATTATGCTTGTAATGAACACATATTATGCTTTCAGCGAAAAAAATTATGCGTATTTGCTTATTCCTGCGCTCTATATTGTTGCAATAGGAATTTATCTTTTTTATATAAAAAAGATAAGACCCGATATAAGGGTCAAGCGCTGTATTAAAGCCGACGTTACATACAGTGAGCCAAGAGAGGTTACGATAAGCGAGAAAAGCATTGAGTTTAAAACTTTGCCTAAAAATGAAGGCGAGCCGATGCTTATCGGCTTTTACCCTTATTTGACGCTCGGCGCAATAATCGAAACAAAGGAATATCTTTATTTTATTGCGACAACGGGTACAAACATTGTGCCTAAATCAATTATTCCGCAAGAAATAAAAGAAAATGTATTAAAAATTATCAAGAAAAATCCGAATTATTTATTTTTTAACAAAAATTAAAAGTATTTAGGCAGAAAAATCCCTGCCATACCGTAAAAAAGTAGAATTAACTCTGTTTTGGAGGTTAGATAATGGATAGTAATGAAATTCGTTACGACAATCAAAAAATTAAAGATGTAGAAATCAGTGATGAGATAAGAAAGGCATTCCTTGATTATTCAATGAGTGTTATTGTTCAGCGTGCGCTTCCCGATGTACGTGACGGTTTAAAGCCTGTTCACAGAAGAATACTTTACGCTATGTATACTAACAATCTTTATCCTGACAGACCTTACCGTAAATGCGCCACCACCGTCGGTGAAGTGCTCGGTCACTATCACCCTCACGGCGACGCATCTGTTTATGACGCTATGGTTAGGCTTGCACAGCCGTTTTCAATGAGGCATATTCTTGTTGACGGTCACGGTAACTTCGGTTCTGTTGACGGTGACCCTGCCGCTGCTTACCGTTATACAGAAAGCAGAATGAGCAAAATCGCTATGAAAATGCTTGAGGATATCAAGAAGGATACTGTTGATTTTGTTCCTAACTTTGATGATAACAGCAAGGAGCCTACCGTTTTACCGTCACGTTATCCCAATTTGCTTGTAAACGGTTCATCGGGTATCGCAGTAGGTATGGCTACAAATATTCCGCCTCATAATATGAACGAGGTTGTTGAGGGTATGTGTTGCCTTATTGACAATCCCGACGCATCGCTTGAGGAAATTATGCAATATATAAAGGGACCCGACTTCCCTACTGCCGGTATTATTATGGGCACAAGAGGAATTAAAGAGGCTTATGCAACAGGCAGAGGCAAGATTTATCTTCGTGCAAGAGCAGAAATTATTGAAACTAAGGGCGACAGATACAAAATTGTTGTAACTGAAATTCCTTACGGTGTAAACAAGGCAAGGCTTATTACACGTATTGCCGATTTGGTTAAGGAAAAAAGGCTTGAGGGCGTAGCCGATGTTCAGGACTATTCAGACAGAAAGGGTATGCACATTGAGGTTACCGTTAAGCGTGATGCAAATGCGCAGGTTGTGCTTAACAATCTTTACAAAATGACAGATATGCAGGTAACGTTCGGTGCGATTATGCTTGCCCTTGTTGACGGCGTTCCAAAAGTATTAACCCTTAAGGAAATTTTACAGCAGTATATTGATTTCCAAAGAAATGTAATTTCAAGAAGAACACGCTTTGACCTTAAAAAGGCGCAGGACAGAGCGCATATTTTGGAAGGTCTTGCAAAGGCTATAGATATTGTTGACGAGGTTATTGCAACAATTCGTGCCTGCAAGGGCGGACAAGCCGAGGCAAAGCAAGCTATTATGGACAAGTTTGGCTTTGACGATCCGCAGGCAAGTGCAATCGTTGCTTATCGTTTGGGTCAGTTGGCAGGTCTTGAAATTGAAAAGATAATGAATGAACTCGAAGAACTTCACGAAAGAATTAAGGATTTGACTGACATTCTTGAACACGAGAGAGTTGACGAGATTATAAAAACCGAAACAAGAGAAATAGCCGCTAAATTCGGAGATGAGAGAAGAACAGAGATTTCTGCCGCAGTCGGCGACGTTGAGGATGAGGACCTTATCCCTGTTGAGGACTGTATTCTCACTCTTACCGAAAAGGGATATATGAAGCGCCAAACTGTTGACACCTACAAGGCTCAAAACAGAGGCGGCAGAGGTGTTTCGGGTATGAGCAGAAGAGAAGAGGACGTTGCAAAAACAATGTTTGCTTGCTCTACTCACGATTTTATTATGCTTTTCACCAACAAGGGTAAAGTATTTAAAATGAAAGGATATGAAATTCCGGAATCGTCAAGAACGGGCAAGGGTATGAATGTTGTAAACATTCTTCCTATTGAACAAGGCGAGCAGATTACCGCAATGGTTAGAGTGCCTAAGGACGAGGAGCGTTCATTCCTTTGTATGATGACTAAAAACGGCATTATTAAGAGGACTGCTCTTGACCAATATGACCATATCAGGAAAAACGGCATTATTGCTATCAATCTTGACGAGGGCGATGAGCTTTGCTGGGTTGATATTACAGACGGAAACAGAAAGCTTGTTGCCGCAACTCACGACGGAATGAGCATTTGCTTTGAGGAAAGCGACGCAAGGCTTATCGGCAGAACCGCAAGAGGTGTTAAGGCAATCACATTAAGTGAGGGCGACTATGTTGTTGGCTTTGTTGCAGAGCACGAGGGAGTTAAGCTTCTTACTGTATCTGAAACAGGATACGGACGTAAGAGTGAATTTTCCGATTACCGTGTTCAGTCAAGAGGCGGTAAGGGACTTCTTAATTACAGGGTTGAAAAGTTCGGCAAGGTTGCTAATATTGCCGCTGTTACGGAAGAAAATGACGTTGTTATGATTTCCACCGACGGAATTATTATTCGTATGCCTGTTGACCAAATTTCTACATTCCAAAGACCTGCAAAGGGTGTTAAGGTAATGAGAGTAAACGAGGGCGAAAAGCTTGCTACAATTTCTGTTGTTGACCGCTTTGAGGAAGACGAAATTGAGACAGAAGATGCCGAAAATGTCGAAAACGCAGGCGAAGAACAAGAAAATGGCGACGAATAATAGATAATCATATCTAAATATGTCTATTAAAAGTGCGAAAAATCAATTTTTACAATTTAGCTATAGTATTTTAATAAGATATGATATATAATGTCAAAAGTTTTTAGTTTGAAAAAGAGGAGTGAATGCGTTGGAGAAAGAATCCTACAGTATTGACGATATACTCTCTGAAGTCAAAAGGCGCAGAGAGAGCGAAAACAGAGAGCAGGCCAATACCGAAGCGCAAGTCTCAGCTCAAACATTTAAGCAGGCAGAGCCTGAAAAGAATATCGAGGCAGAGCCTGAGCTTAAAGATGATATAAAAGTGCAACAGCCTGAGGTTAAGGTAAGTGTTGCCGAGGAAGAGCCTACAAAAACCGATGTTTTCATTGAAAAAGAGGAAAACACCGCTAAAAGCGACACGGCTGATATTGTTATTCCTACCATTGAGGAGGAAAAAAACGCTTTTACCGATACCGATGAGGTTGAGGAAAACGAAAGTGTTGCATCAATCAATCAATCGCAAGCCGAGCCTCAGGAAAGTAACGGTATGGTTGACCTTTTTTCCCTTGCAGGCGGAGAAGTAATCTTGCCGCAGAAGGCGGAGGAGCCTAAAAAAGAGGAAAAGGTTAAATTTTCCAAGACAAAAAAGGGCAAGGCAATAATTTCAATTATAGTAATTCTTCTTGTAATGATTGTTGCGGCAGGTGTGTTTGCGATTTTTTATGCAAATAATATGCTTAATAAGGTTACGGACGATAAAAAAGGCGGAACCGATTATGAAATGAGCACCTACTATAACGGTATGGACTTTCTTAAAGAGAACTTCCCTACTATTGAGGAGGCAAATGCAGGCGACGTATACAGCTATAAGGAATATCTCAAGCAATGGTATCAAAACGGCGACCCTGTAAGTTCAACTCACGTTCTCAACATTCTTCTTATCGGCGAGGACACAAGGGATGAAAAGATAACCGACACTTCCCGTGCAGACTCCGCAATTATTGCAAGCATTAATGTTGATACTAAGGAAATTCATCTCACCTCTGTTTTGCGTGACCTTTATGTTTATTTTGAGGTTGACGGCAAGGGTCAGTACGGCAAAATCAATGCTGCGGCATCAATGGGCGGTATGAAATGCTATATCAACACTATTGAAAGATATTATAAAATCGCTATTAACAACTATGCGGTTGTAAACTTCAATTCATTCCCTAAGATTATTGACGCACTCGGCGGTGTACCAATCAAGATTACCTCTGCCGAGATTAATGAAATTAACAATCATCCGAGAGTTTACGGCAAGGTTACTATTAAGCAGACTTTTGACGGAACTGAGGGAACAATGAAGTTAAACGGTAAGCAGGCGCTTGCATATTGCAGAATCAGGCATATTGACTCTGACGGCGCAAGAGCAAATAGGCAAAAGACCGTTCTCAACGCAATTCTTAATAAAATGAAAAAGAGCGGCACAGTTGATACGGTTAAAACCGTTAATCAGCTTGCAGGCTATGTATATACGGGCTACAATAAAAAGGAGCTTATCTCTATCGGCAATACGGCGCTTAGGGACGGCTGGCTTGATTACGAAATGAAAACCAAGAATGTTCCTGCTGTTGAAAACTGCAAGGGCGGTTCAAGATTCTCAGTCGCTCCGGGCAATTGGATTTGGCTTGCCGATATTCCAAAGGACGCATACGAGCTTCAAATGGAAATTTACGGCAAATCAAATATTAAATTAAGCGAGAACAGGCCTGCATATATCGAAATGGGCAGATAAATTACGGTCACGAATAAATAGCCATAATCGTGCCGGAATAGAAAAGGAATTAGAAATACGTATTTATCTACGTTTTTCTAAT
>ERZ791915.2569-NODE-2569-length-11140-cov-2.770681_pt1 | contig 11140 bp, 7 predicted proteins | sample MGYA00510139_ERZ791915 | MGnify/ENA primary metagenome ERZ791915 (study PRJEB30046, sample SAMN00792117) | human gut metagenome | study: EMG produced TPA metagenomics assembly of the A metagenome-wide association study of gut microbiota in type 2... | reverse complement strand
CCGCCAGCACCCGCAGCGTTTTACCCACATAGTTTTTCAGCAGTTCGCTGCCGATGGCCCCCTGGGTATCCAGCAGCTCCCTAAACCACCGGCTTTTTTCCTCGGCCGGAATGGGATCAGGCAGCTTTTCGGCGGCCGTGCCGCTGCGCCGGGAGTAGATGAAGGTAAAGAGCGCGCTGTATTTGGTCCGCCGTACCAGCTCCAGCGTTTTCTCAAAGTCTTCCCTTGTTTCTCCGGGGAAGCCCACAATAATATCGCTGGTGATGGAAAGCCCCGGCATTTTTTCCCTGGCATAGCGCAGCAATTCCTCGTAATGCCGCAAGTCGTAGTGGCGGTTCATCGCCATTAGGATGCGGTCGCTGCCGCTCTGTACCGGCAGGTGCAGGTGTTTACACACCTTATCACACTCCGCCATGGCGTCCAGCAGTTCATGGGTGCAGTCCTTGGGGTGGCTGGTCATGAAGCGGATGCGGAAATCTCCCGGTATGTCATTCACCATCCGCAGCAGCCGTGCAAAGCTGCACGGCTCATCCAACCCCTTGCCGTAAGAATTTACATTCTGCCCCAACAGGGTGATATCCCGGCAGCCATCGTCCACCAGGTTTTTCACCTCGCGCGCGACATCCGCGGGCAGGCGGCTGCGCTCGCGCCCGCGCACGAAGGGCACAATGCAGTAGGAACAAAAATTATCGCAGCCGTACATCACCGGCACAAAGGCCTTGAACCGGCTGTCGTGCAGCACCGGCATCTCCTCGTACAGGGTGGTATCGGTGCCGCCCTCCCCTGCATCCCGGCGGATGCTGCGCCGCCCTTCGATAAGGACACGGTACAAAAGTTCCGGCAAACGGCCAGCGGCATTGCTGCCCATTACAAGATCCACATAGGGATAACTCATTTTCAGCTTTTCGCTGACCTGCTGCTGTTCGGTCATGCAGCCCGCCAGGGCGATCACCATGTCCGGCTTTTGCTTTTTGAGGCCCTTGAGCGCCCCCACATTGCCGAATACCCGCTGCTCTGCATTTTCCCGCACGGCACATGTATTATACAGGATGAGATCCGCCTGACGGATCTCATCGGTAAAACCATAGCCCAGCTGGGCCAGCACCCCCTTAAAGCGTTCACCATCGTAAACGCTCTGCTGGCAGCCAAAGGAATGCACATGGGCCAGTGGTGGGGTCTCGTACTTTTCGCTGAGGTATTTTTTTATGGCATCGGCCCACCCCTGCTGCTCGCGGAGCGTCCGGTAATTCTGTATGGTTTTTTCGGTTTGGCTCAAAGGACCGCCACCCTCTCTTTTTACAATTTTCCACCCTATATTGTATCATGAATCCTCCCGCACCGCAACACCTGCCGCAAGAAATCCTTTCCCCACCCCACAAAAAAGCACGCCCCGTAAGGCGTGCCTGTTGTAATTTAGCCCAATGGGAAAAGCTCCTGCAGGGTATCCGCTGTCATCTGCCGCGCGGCGGCGCTCTGTACGCCCTTGGGGGTGGTCAGCGCGCTGCACAGCAGGAAGGTCATCCGATCCGCATCGGCTTTGGCCTTTTCCGGGTCGCTCCCGCGGAATTCCAGCCGTTCTGCCAGGATATCCCGCATCTCCTCCTGCTTGCCAAGCAGCAGCTCATTCACCGCCGGCATGGCCAGAGCCATGGCCTGCAGCATGATGTAAAACCGGTTCTGCTCGTTATCGCCCAGCAGCTCCTCCAGCATCTTTTCTCTCTCCGCGGCATCCTTGATGCGCAGCAGGTCGCTCAGGTGGTTCTGCAGCTCCAGCAGCACCATTTCCGCCGTCACCAGCAGAATATCATCCTTGCTCTCAAAATAGTGATGCAGCATTCCGGCGGCCATACCCGCCTCCTGCGCAATGTCCTTCACCGAGGTCATCTCATACGATCCGTTGCGGATGACACAGCTTTGCAGCGCCCGGCATATTTCCACACGGCGTTGCTCCGCCAGTGATGGTCTCCCCATGCGCTTTTCCTCCTTTGGGTATTTCTTTCGGCTCCCGTATTGACAAAACCCACCCATTTGTTGCTTAATGGAGGTAGAAAACCACCACACAGGCCGCTCTATCGGAGCCAACTCTTGTAATTATAGCACAGGAGGAAGATAAATGAAAGTCCTTTTCATCGTGATTGGCATAATAATCCTCATCGCCACCATTATTGCGCTGCGGGTATTCTTTGGGCTGGGCCACCCCGGCAATGCCGCCCCCTATGCCCTGCGCCGCCAGCTGCCCAGGGATAACAGCCCCCTGCGAGGAAAAACCATCCTGTGTCTCGGCTCCTCCATCTCCTCCGGGTTTTCCTCCGGCGGGGTATCCTTCCTCGATTATCTCGGGCGCATCGACGGCTGCCGTATCATACAGGAGACCGTTTCCGCCACGACATTGGCCGACCGCGGGCATTATTCCTACCTCAAGCGGCTGCGCCGCCGCATGGCCCGCATGCCGCAGGCGCCCGATTGCTTCCTGTGTCAGCTTTCCACCAATGACGCCACCTTCCGCAGTGTGCCGGGCCGGGTCAGCCGCTGCTTCCGGGCGGAGGACTTTGACGCTTCCACCACCGTTGGCGGCATGGAGGCCATACTGGCCATGGTACGGGAAAAATGGGACTGTCCCATTGTCTTTTACACCGCCGCCCGCTACGATAACCCCCGCTACCACAAGCTGGTGAACCTGCTGGTGGATCTGCAGGAAAAATGGGACTTTGCCCTGCTGGACCTGTGGCATGATAACGCCTTTAATGCCCTTTCCCCGGAGGAACGGGCGCTCTACATGAATGACGCTGTCCACCCCACCCGGGCCGGCTACCTGCTGTGGTGGCTGCCCCAGTTCCAAAAAATCCTGACAGAGGTGCTGGCAAAAGAATGATCCCAAAAGACGGGTGCCGCGGCATCCGCTTTTTGTTGGCATTTTGCACCGGCTGTTTTGGTCGCTTTCGCACAAAATTGCATCTTTTTCTCCCGCAAATTTCCTCATTGATTTTTGTGAAACGAACTTGTGTTCGCGATTCCTTTGTGGTACAATAAAGAGTGGAAAAGAAGCGACAAGGAGGGCGTATGAGCAAAGACCGATTTGAACTGGTATCCCCTTTCCAGCCCACCGGCGACCAGCCGGAGGCCATAGATGCCCTGGTAAAAAGCATAGAAGCCGGCAACCGGATGCAGACGCTGAAGGGCGTGACCGGCAGCGGCAAAACCTTCACCATGGCCAATATCATCCAGCGCATCAACCGGCCCACGCTGGTGCTGGCCCACAATAAAACACTGGCGGCGCAGCTGTGCAGCGAGTTCAAGGAGTTTTTCCCGAAGAATGCTGTGGAATACTTTGTGAGCTACTACGACTACTACCAGCCGGAAGCCTACATCGCCTCCACCGATACCTACATTGAGAAGGACAGCGCCATCAATGAGGAGATAGAAAAGCTGCGCCATTCCGCCACCTCCTCCCTTTCGGAGCGCCGGGATGTCATCATCGTTTCCTCCATCTCCTGCATCTACACCCTGGGCGACCCCATCGATTACCGCAACATGGTCATCTCTCTGCGGCAGGGCATGACAAAAGACCGGGACGAGCTGATCCGCAAGCTGGTGGGGATCCAGTACGAGCGCAACGATATCAATTTCGTCCGCAATAAATTCCGTGTGCGCGGGGATGTGGTGGAAATCTTCCCGGCCTATTCCAGCGAGACTGCCATCCGGGTGGAGTTTTTCGGTGATGAGGTCGACCGCATCTGCGAGATCAATACCGTGACCGGCGAAGTGAAAAATGTGGTGAGCCATGTGGCCATCTACCCGGCCTCCCACTACATCGTCCCCAGGGAGCGGCTCATGGCCGGGATCGAGGAGATCCGGCGGGAATGTGATGAACGGGTGGAATATTTCCGGGCCAACAATAAGCTCATCGAGGCGCAGCGCATCGCGGAGCGCACCAACTATGATATCGAAATGCTGCAGGAGATCGGCTTCTGCAAGGGCATCGAGAATTACTCCCGCGTGCTGAGCGGGCGCGCCCCCGGCAGCATGCCCTACACCCTGCTGGATTATTTCCCCGAGGATTTCGTCATCTTCATTGACGAGAGCCATGTGACGCTGCCGCAGGCCCGGGGCATGTACGGCGGCGACCGCAGCCGCAAGGAAGCCCTCATCGAGTATGGGTTCCGGCTGCCCTCGGCGCTGGATAACCGCCCGCTGAAATTCGATGAATTTATGGGCAAGCTCAAACAGATCGTCTGCGTGAGTGCCACGCCCGGCGACCTGGAAAAGAGCGAAAGCGCTCTCATTGCCGAGCAGGTCATCCGTCCCACCGGACTGCTGGACCCCGAAATTGATGTGCGGCCGGTAGAGGGACAGATTGACGACCTCATTGGGGAGATCAACGCTCGGACGGCCAAGGGGCAGCGAGTGCTGGTCACTACCCTGACCAAAAAAATGGCGGAGGACCTGACCGCCTATCTTGAAAAAACCGGCATCAAGGTGCGGTACATGCACCACGATGTGGATACCATCGAGCGAATGGAGATCATCCGCGACCTGCGAAAAGGCGAATTTGATGTGCTGGTGGGCATTAACCTGCTGCGCGAGGGATTGGATATCCCCGAGGTTTCGCTGGTGGCGATCCTGGACGCCGATAAAGAGGGCTTCCTGCGCAGCGAGACCTCGCTGGTGCAGACCATCGGCCGGGCGGCCCGCAATGCGGAAGGCAAGGTCATTATGTACGCCGATGAAGTGACCGACAGCATGCAGAAGGCCATCCAGGAAACCTACCGCCGGCGGGAGATCCAGCAGAGATACAATACCGAACACGGCATCACCCCGCAGACCATCCGGAAAGAGATCCGGGATGTGCTGGAGATCAGCGTGACGGACAAGAAGAACGGCAAGGGCGGCAAGAAGATGAGCCGCAAGGAGACCGAAGCGGCCATCGCCAAGCTGACCGCCGAAATGCGGGAAGCGGCAAGGCTGCTGGAATTTGAGCACGCCGCCTACCTGCGGGATAAGATAGCCAAGCTGAAAGAGACCCTGTAACAGAAGTAAGCTTTACTGCCGCAAAACGCTGATATCATCAGGCCTTTGCGGCAAGGAGGAACCAATGGCATTAGATAAAATCGTGATCCGCGGCGCGCGGCAGAACAACCTGAAAAATATCGACCTGGAGATCCCAAGAGATAAGCTCATCGTCTTTACCGGGCTTTCCGGCAGCGGCAAGACCTCTCTCGCCTTTGATACCATCTACGCAGACGGCCAAAGACGCTATGTGGAGAGTCTTTCCTCCTACGCCAGGATGTTCCTGGGGCAGGCCGAAAAACCCGATGTGGACGAAATTTCGGGGCTTTCCCCCGCTATTTCCATCGATCAGAAAACCACCAGTAAAAATCCCCGTTCCACCGTGGGCACCGTCACCGAAATCTACGACTACCTGCGTCTTTTATATGCCAGAGTCGGTATCCCCCACTGTCCCATCTGCGGGCGGGAGATCACCCAGCAGACGGTGGACCAGATGGTGGATAAGGTACTGGCACTGCCGGAGGGGACCCGCATCCAGGTGATGGCGCCCATAGTGCGGCAGCGCAAGGGCACCTACCAGAAGGAACTGGACGCGGCCCGCCGCAGCGGCTATGTAAGAGCCCGGGTGGACGGCAATATGTACGAGCTGACCGAGGAAATAAAGCTGGAGAAGAACTATAAGCACACCATCGAGATCGTGGTGGACCGGCTTTCGGTCAAGCCGGAGATCCGCTCCCGGCTGGCGGATTCGATAGAGACCTGCTGCGCCATGACCGGCGGGCTGGCCCTGGTGGATGTCATTGGCGGCGAGGAGATGCTCTTTAGCCAAAACTACGCCTGCCCCGACCATGATATCTCCATCGAGGAGCTTTCGCCCAATATGTTCTCCTTCAATAACCCCGCCGGGAGCTGCCCCACCTGTACCGGCCTTGGTGTGTTCCAGAAGGTCGATCCGGCGCTGGTGGTGCGTTACCCGGACCGTTCCATCCGGGACGGCGCCTTTAAGGTGACGGGCTGGAGCTGCGACCCCGGCTCCATTGGGGAGATGTACTTTACCGGACTGAATAAGCACTTTGGCGTACCGCTAGATGTACCGGTAAAGGATATGCCAAAGGACAAGCTGGACCTGGTGCTCTTTGGCACTAAGGGCGAAAAATTTGAGATGGTGCGGCAATCGGCGGGCTTTAAGGGCAAGTTCGTCAATGACTTTGAGGGCATTGTGAATAACCTGGAGCGGCGCTTTAAGGAGACCAGCAGCGAATGGATGCGGTATGATATCGCCACTTTCATGTCCTCTGTCCCCTGCCCCGACTGCCACGGCGACCGCCTGCGGCCCGAAATACTGGCGGTGACAGTGGGCGGCATCAACATCAGCGACTTTTGTAAGATGAGCGTGCGGGACGCGCTGCAATTTATGGACACGCTGGAACTGACCGATATGCAGCAGAAGATCGCCGGGCAGATCATCAAGGAGATCAAGAGCCGGCTTTCGTTCCTGAGCAATGTGGGGCTCAACTACCTGACCCTGGCACGCAGCGCCAGCACCCTTTCCGGCGGTGAGAGCCAGCGCATCCGGCTGGCGACCCAAATCGGTTCCAGCCTGATGGGGGTGCTGTATATCCTGGATGAGCCCTCCATTGGGCTGCACCAGCGGGATAATGCAAGGCTCATCGAGGCGCTGAAGAACCTGCGCGACCTGGGCAATACCGTCATAGTGGTGGAGCACGATGAAGAGACGATGGAGGCCGCTGATTACATTGTGGATATCGGCCCGGGCGCGGGCATCCACGGCGGCCATGTGGTATACAGCGGCCCGGCAAACGAGATCAAGTATTGCAAGGAATCCATCACCGGGCAGTACCTTTCCGGGGCGAAGAAGATCCCGCTGCCGGAGTCACGCAGACCCGGCAACGGCGGCTATTTGGAGATTGTGGGCGCTGCCGAAAATAACCTCAAGAACATCAATGTCAAATTCCCGCTGGGATGCTTTGTGGCGGTGACCGGTGTATCTGGTTCCGGCAAAAGTTCGCTGGTCAATGAGATCTTGAACAAGGCGCTGAGCAAGGAGCTGATGGGGGCCCATGTGCGGCCCGGCAAATATAAGACGCTGCATGGGCTGGAGCTGGTGGATAAGGTCATTGATATCGACCAAAGCCCCATAGGGCGGACGCCCCGCAGCAACCCTGCCACCTACACCGGGGTGTTCAATGACATTCGGGAGGTTTTTGCTTCCACCAACGAGGCCAAAATGCGCGGGTATAAGATCGGGCGGTTCTCCTTTAATGTGAAGGGCGGCCGGTGCGAGGCGTGCGAGGGCGCCGGTATTCTGGAGATCCCGATGCACTTTTTGCCGGATGTGTATGTCCCCTGCGAGGTGTGCAAGGGCAAACGCTATAACCGGGAGACGCTGGAGGTCAAATATAAGGGCAAGAGCATCTATGATGTACTGGAGATGAGCGTGGAAGAGGGCTTGACCTTCTTTGAGAACCTGCCAAAAATAAAGCGCAAGCTGCAAACCCTGTACGATGTGGGGCTGGGGTATATCAAGATCGGACAGCCGGCGACGACCCTTTCCGGCGGCGAGGCACAGCGCGTGAAGCTGGCGACAGAGCTTTCCCGCCGGAGCACCGGCAAGACAGTATATATCCTGGATGAGCCCACCACCGGCCTGCACACCGATGATGTGAAAAAGCTCATTGAGATACTGCAGAAATTTGCGGACGCAGGTAATACCGTTATTGTGATAGAGCACAATCTGGATGTCATCAAGACGGCGGATTATCTGATCGATATCGGACCAGAGGGCGGCATGCGCGGCGGAATGATCGTCTGCTGCGGCACTCCGGAGGAGGTAGCGGACTGCAAGGCTTCCTTTACCGGGCAGTACCTTGGAAAGCTGCTGAAGAAGAAATAAGGTGCAAAAAGAACCGGCTGGGGAGCAAAACGCTCTGAAGCCGGTTCTTGGTTTATGGGGAATATTTAGGGCGGGCGCGGCGGAGCGGACGAGGGCTGCCCGCAAGGGCCAGCCCGAGGGGAAGCGGAGGCGTGCCCGCCCGTTCAATCGGCTGGAAAGCCGGGATCAAGGTCATCCTCCGGGCTGCGGAAGGCGAAAGTCTGCCGGGCCGCCGAGCTGAAGAACCCCGACTGAGCCATCGAGACATAATCGCTGCCGGCGATGATGAAGTGGTCGATGAGATCGACCGAAATGGCGCGCAGAGCATCCCGCAGGGATAGGGTAGCGGCGATGTCCTCCCGGGAGGGGATGGCCAGCCCGCGCGGGTGATTGTGCGCCAGCAGGATGCTGGGAGCATGGTGCCGCAGCGCTACCTCAGCGATTTTACGGCCAGGCAGCTGCACGGCATTGGGGGCACCTGTGGAGATGCGGTCGGTGCTGATCTCCCGGAGGTTATTATCCAGGCAGACAAGATAGAGCGTTTCTTCCGGCAGGCCATTACAGGCGGCCACCAGCTTTTTTCCATAATAGCGCATTAGGTCCTCCCGCTGGGCATCATTGGGCAGAGGAGTGATGGCTTCGGCATAGTAACGGCGGGCGATATCCGCGACGAGGTGGAGATGAACGGCGGCATTCATGCCGATGCCCTCCACCTGGGCCAACTGCTCCGGGGCTGCATTGAGGACACCAACGAGGGAGCCAAACTGTTCAATGAGGCGGTGAGCCAAGACATTGGTATCCCGCCGGGGCACCGAATAAAACAGCAGGAGCTCCAGCACATTGTGGGGCGGGAAGCCATCCAGGCCCTCCGAGAGATAGCGCTCCCGCAGGCGATCCCGATGACCGGAATGTTCATTGGCCATACGCTTCTCTCCCCTTTCGACAAAATTCTGCTCCTATCTTACCATTCCCGCCGAAAAAAGTAAAGAGCGGCGGGGCTTGACGGTGAGCTGAAATCCGGGTATGCTTATATTGAATTTTGAAAAAAGAACAGATGGCACGCAGCCGAAAAAATGAGAGGACGGCAAGGAAGGCCCGCAGGCAGGCTGGCGCCCGATGGAATCGGGCTGGCGCCTGTCAAGGGGCTGACGCAGCCGGGGCTCATTTTTGCGAGCCGCCGGGCGTAAAAGAAGGAATCATAAATGAAAGAATTTACGATAGGACAGAATGACGCCGGACAGCGGCTGGATAAATTCCTGGGCAAAGCCGTACCGCTGCTGCCCTCCTCTATGATGTATAGGGGGATCCGCACCAAACGGATCAAGGTGAATGGCAAGCGGGCAGAAATAAGCACCAGACTGGCCGTGGGTGATGTGGTAAGCCTGTACCTCAATGATGAGTTTTTTGAGGAAAAGCGGGCAGATGAGGCCTTTCTGCGGGCTGGGGACGCGCTTTCTGTCATCTATGAGGATGAGAATATCCTTATCGCTGATAAGCCCGCCGGGCTGGTGGTACATGAGGATGAAAGCGGCACCGCGGATACATTGATCGGACGGGTGCAGAAATACCTGTACCAAAGGGGCGAATATGACCCGGCACAGGAAAACAGCTTTGCGCCGGCACTGTGCAATCGCATCGACCGCAACACCTGCGGGCTGGTACTGTGCGCCAAGAATGCCATAGCGCTGCAGGCAATGAATGAGATCATCAAGGAGCGGCAGGTGGAAAAGACCTATCGCTGCGTAACTGTGGGAGTCCCCAATCCCGACCATGCTACCTGCAAAGCCTTTCTGCGGCGGGATACCAAGACGAAAACAGTGACAGTATTTGATAAACCTCAGCCGGATGCCAAGACCATCCTAACGGAATACCGGGTGCTGCGACAGAAAAACGGAATGGCCCTGCTGGAGGTAACACTGCACACCGGCCGCACCCATCAAATACGAGCACATATGACCCACATGGGCTGGCCGCTGCTGGGGGATACCAAGTACTGCACACCGGAAAGTCTGAAGAAAAACCGGGCATTAAAATTGCAGCAGCAGGTGCTGTGTGCCTGGCGGCTGCGCTTTACCGGCATTCTGGAGGGCTCCCCCCTATTTTACCTAAACGGACAGGAATTTACCGCCAAGAAGTTGCCGGACGACTGGGTGAAGTAGTAGTAAAAGCTCTCCCGAGGAAAATTTTTCCCGGGAGAGCTTTAATTTCTGCAATGGTTATTCGATTTCCAGGTCGCCGCTGGTGGAGGAGACGCTGATTTTGCAATCCGCCGGGCCAAAGCCGTAGAAATGATCCTGCTTTTGATAGGCGCGCTGGGTGATAAAAGCACCGCTGGCGGTATCAAAGCGGACGGTGCCACCCTGTGCCGGGAGAGTTAGGTCGGTTTCTCCACTGATGGTATTCAGCGCCGCTTCCCGGCAGGAGATAAATTCAAAATCCAGGTCGCCGCTAACGGTATCGGCCGTGAGCTGATCCACGGTGAGCTGTTCCCAATCGAAATTGCCGGAAACGCTGTTCAAGGATACGGTCTTTACATTGGCGGTATCTACCTCGATATTGCCGCTGACGGTATCAAACTCGGCATTTTCCCCTACCAGGCTATCGATGGAGATATCCCCGCTGACCGTGGCAATGTGAAGCTGCGGTGTGGTAAGTGCGGCCGCTTGGATCGGTGCACTGACATTTTCGATCGTCAGTTCGATACCGCTGGGGATCTCGATGGTGAGCTGCTTCCATTCGGACTGCATCTCACCGCGGTAATCCGAGGCGCAGTAATGGATGGTAAGGATGCCATCCCGCAGCAGAGAATGAAGCTGGGCCTCCTGCGAACGGTCATCCGCTGAATCACTGACAGAAAGCTCAGCAGAATTCTTTTCGATAAGATCGATGCTGCCCGCGACCCAATAAACACGGACGGCACGAATGTCCTCCGCCTGATAAGTGAAGCGGCCCGCGGTGTAATCGGCAGCGTTATCGTAAGTGGAATAGTGGAACGAGTCATTGGTGGTAATGCCGGCGCTGGGATTGATGTGAATAGTGCAGCCGGCACAGAGCGCCAGCAGCAATGCCAGAATAAGAAGCGCAGAAAGGGATTTGGCCTTCATAAAATGCTCCTCCTGAAATAATTATTGAGATAGAAAAGTGCCATCTCGCAAAGAGATGGCACTTAAGCTTGTATTGGCACTGACCTATTTTCCCGGGCCGCTTCCAGCCAAGTATTTTCGGCACGAATGAGCTTAA
>ERZ791915.2565-NODE-2565-length-11161-cov-4.774896_pt1 | contig 11161 bp, 10 predicted proteins | sample MGYA00510139_ERZ791915 | MGnify/ENA primary metagenome ERZ791915 (study PRJEB30046, sample SAMN00792117) | human gut metagenome | study: EMG produced TPA metagenomics assembly of the A metagenome-wide association study of gut microbiota in type 2... | reverse complement strand
GCTGGAAGGCTACGGAAACGACAACCCCGGCGCAAAATCTCAAGGCATGAAACAGCTCATGGCGGGCGGCGGCGTGGCGCTCATCGGCGTCATTCTCGTTCCCCTGCTCTCCGGCCTGTTCGGTTAATCGCCCGCACAAATCCTTCGCGGCGTCCGCCCCTCGGGGCGGGCGCTGCGGGAAAGGAGGGTAAAGCCCATTGGATTTGATATGGCAGAAATTCACCGAATGGCTGAAGGAGCTGCTGATCAGCGGCATCATGGACAACGTGAACGGACTGTTTGACAACGTGAACAGCCGCGTGGCGGGCATCGCCGGACAGGTGGGCGCTACGCCCCAGGGCTGGAACAGCGGCGTCTACGGCATGATCCGAACGCTGTCGGACAATGTGATTTTGCCCATAGCGGGCGTTGTCCTGGCCTTTGTCATGACGCTGGAGCTGATTCAGCTCATTACGGAAAAGAACAATATGCACGACGTGGACACCTGGATGTTCTTCAAATGGATATTCAAGACCGCCTGCGCCGTGCTCATCGTCACCAACACATGGAACATCGTCATGGGCGTGTTCGAAGCGGCTCAGAGCGTTGTCAACAGCGCGTCGGGCATCATCATATCGGACACGTCTCTGACGTTTAACGAGCATATCGCGGGATTTGAAGCAGCGCTTGCGGAAATGGAGGTCTGGTCGCTGCTGGGGCTGTGGCTGGAGTCCGTGGTCGTGCATCTTTCCATGTGGGCGCTGACCATCTGCATTTTCATCATCTGCTACGGCAGAATGATCGAGATCTACTGCGTGACCTCCATCGCTCCCATCCCCATGGCGACCATGGCCAACCGGGAATGGGGGCAGATGGGCCAGAATTACCTCAGAAGCCTGCTGGCGCTGGGCTTTCAGGGCTTCCTCATCATCGTCTGCGTGGCGATTTACGCGGTGCTGATCCAGAACATCGTGGTGGAGAGCAGCGTCTCGGCAGCCATATGGACGTGCATGGGGTATACGGTGCTGCTGTGCTTCACGCTGTTTAAGACGAGCTCCCTTGCCAGGAGCCTGTTCCACGCCCACTGACGGAGGTGATGAAATTTGGCATACGTTCCCGTACCCAAGGACTTGAACGCGGTGAAAACCAAGGTCATGTTCAATTTAACAAAACGGCAGATTCTGTGCTTTGGCGGCGGCGCGCTCATCGGCGTGCCGCTTTTCTTTCTGCTCAAGGGGCATATCGGCAGCAGCGCGGCAGCCCTTTGCATGATGCTGGTCATGCTGCCCTTCTTCCTGCTGGCCATGTACGAAAGGAACGGTCAGCCGCCGGAGAAGCTCATCCGCAACATCGTGCAGGTATGCTTTCTGCGTCCCAAGCAGCGCCCGTACAGGACGAACAATTTCTACGACCTGCTGAACCGGCAGGATATTTTGGATAAGGAGGTCTACGCGATTGTCCACAAACAAAAACCCCGCAAGAAAGCTCACACGAGCCGAGCGAAAGCAGATCGACGCGGCGATTGCAAGAGCCAAGCGTCAGGATAAGCGAAAGAAGTCCGCCCAGGACAGCATCCCTTTTCAGCGGATGTACCCCGACGGCGTGTGCCGCGTGACGGACAATTACTACACGAAAACCGTGCAGTTTCAGGATATCAACTACCAGCTCAACCAGAACGAGGACAAGACCGCCATTTTCGACGGCTGGTGCGACTTCCTCAACTATTTTGATTCCTCCATCCGCTTCCAGCTCTCCTTCATCAACCTCTCCGCCACGCGGGATACCTACGCCCGGCGCATCGCCATCCCCTTGCAGGGCGACTGCTTCGACAAGCTCCGCACCGAGTACACCGGGATGCTGCAAAGCCAGCTTGCCCGCGGCAACAACGGGCTTATCAAGACCAAGTACCTGACCTTCGGCGTGGAGGCGGACAGCCTGAAAGCCGCAAAGCCCCGATTGGAGCGCATCGAGACGGATATCCTCAACAACTTCCGCCGTCTGGGCGTGCAGGCGGAAGCCCTGAACGGGATGGAGCGCCTGCGCCTGCTGCACGGGATGCTCCACATGGACGAGCCGCAGCCCTTCCGCTTTTCGTGGGACTGGCTGGCTCCCTCCGGGCTGTCGGTGAAGGACTTCATCGCGCCCAGTGCCTTTGAGTTCAAGACCGGCAGCAGCTTCGGCGTGGGCAGCAAGACCGGCTGCGTATCCTTCTTGCAGATTTTAGCGCCGGAGCTCAACGACCGGATGCTGGCGGACTTTCTGGATATGGAAAGCTCCCTCATCGTCAGTATGCATGTCCAGTCCGTGGATCAGGTAAAGGCCATCAAGACCATCAAGCGCAAGATCACCGATTTGCAGAAGATGACTATTGAGGAGCAGAAAAAGGCGGTGCGCTCCGGCTATGATATGGATATTATCCCCTCCGACCTTGCCACCTACGGCACGGAGGCGAAAAAGCTCTTGCAGGAGCTGCAAAGCCGCAACGAGCGTATGTTCCTTTTGACCTTCCTTGTGGTGAACGTGGCGGACAACAGGCAGCGCCTCGGCAACAACGTCTTTCAGGCGGGCTCCATCGCCCAGAAGTACAACTGCCAGCTCACGCGGCTGGACTTCCAGCAGGAGGAGGGCTTCATGAGCAGCCTCCCCTTGGGGCTGAACCAGATCGAGATCCAGCGGGGGCTCACCACATCCAGCGTGGCGATTTTTGTGCCGTTTACCACCCAGGAGCTGTTTCAGGACGGGAAGGAAGCCCTGTACTGCGGGCTGAACGCCCTTTCCAATAACCTCATCATGGTAGACAGAAAGCTGCTGAAAAACCCGAACGGGCTGATCTTGGGCACGCCCGGAAGCGGCAAGTCCTTCTCTGCCAAGCGTGAGATCGCCAACGTATTCCTCGTCACAAACGACGATATCATCATCTGCGACCCGGAGGCGGAGTACGGCCCGCTGGTGGAGCACCTGCACGGGCAGGTGGTGAAGATCTCGCCCACCTCCACCGACTATCTGAACCCCATGGATTTGAACCTGAATTACAGTGACGACGAAAACCCGCTGAGCCTGAAATCCGACTTCATCCTCTCCCTGTGCGAGCTGATCGTGGGCGGCAAGGACGGCCTCATGCCGGTGGAAAAGACCATCATCGACCGCTGTGTGCGCTCTGTTTACCGGGAGTACCTGAGCGACCCACGCCCGGAAAAGATGCCTATTTTAGAGGACTTGTACAACGAGCTTCGCAGGCAGGACGAAAAGGAAGCGCAGTATATCGCCACGGCGCTGGAAATCTACGTCACCGGCTCACTCAACGTGTTCAACCACCGCAGCAACGTGAATATCGAAAACCGCGTGGTCAGCTTCGATATCAAGGAGCTGGGAAAGCAGCTCAAAAAGATCGGGATGCTGGTGGTGCAGGACGCGGTGTGGAACCGCGTCACGATCAACCGTGAGCAGCGCAAGTCCACCCGCTACTATATCGACGAGATGCACCTTCTTTTGAAGGAGGAGCAGACCGCCGCGTATACGGTGGAGATATGGAAGCGCTTCCGCAAGTGGGGCGGCGTTCCCACGGGCATCACCCAGAACGTCAAAGACCTGCTCTCCTCCCGCGAGGTGGAGAACATCTTTGAAAACTCCGACTATGTGTATATGCTCAACCAGGCTTCCGGCGACCGGCAGATTCTGGCGAAGCAGCTTAACATCTCGCCCCACCAGCTCTCGTATGTGACCCAATCCGCCGAGGGCGAGGGGCTTTTGTTCTACGGCAGCGTGATCCTGCCCTTCGTAGACCGCTTCCCCAAGGATACGGAGCTGTACAAAATCATCACGACCAAGCTCTCGGAGCAGGTGCAGTCAGAATAGAAACGAGAAAGGATGTGCGAATATGAATAGCGACCTGATGATCTTTGAAAACCCGGAGTTCGGAGCTGTACGCAGCATCCTAATCGACGGCGACCCGTGGTTTGTCGGTAAAGACGTGGCTTCCAGCCTTGGTTACAGAAACCACCGAAAAGCCTTGCTCGACCATGTTGATGTTGAGGATAAATTGGATGGGGTAACGATTCGTGACCCCATCGGCAGAGGTCAGAAACCTATCTTTATTAGCGAATCCGGCCTTTACAGTCTCATCCTCTCCAGCAAGCTGGAGCGCGCAAAGAAGTTCAAGCGCTGGGTGACGGCCGAGGTGCTGCCCTCCATCCGCAAGCACGGCGCGTATATGACGGACAGCCTGTTGGATGCGCTGGAGGCGCACCCCGAGGCCGTGCCGGAGTACCTGAACCGCCTGCGCAGCGAAAACGCCCGAAACCGGGAACTGACCCGTCGTCTCCGGATTGCCCTCCCCAAAGCGGAGTATTACGACGCCTTTGTTGACCCTGCGGACTGCACCAACATCCGCACCACTGCAAAGGAGCTGGGCGTTCCCGAAAAGCAGTTTACCCGGTATCTGGAGGAAAAGAAGTATCTATTCCGGGACAAGAACCGCAAGCTCTTTCCCCGTGCGGTCAAAAAGAGCGCCGGTCTGTTTCTGGTGAGGGACTTCTACACCGAGCGCGGCAAGCTGGGACACTATACCCTCATCACCCCGGCGGGCAAGCGGCATTTTCTGGAGAGAACGGATGAAATTCTGTTTGAATAACGCTTTTAACCCATCAGCAGTCCCATCAGGAGGTGATGAATATGGCAAAACGCTCGCCAAGGCTGATTTTCACCGAGGAAGAACGCGCCCTGCCGGAGCTGGAACGAGCTGTCCGCAGGGCGGACAGGGCGGCGGTTAAGCTGGAGAAGGCCGAAGCGAAAATCCCAAAGAAAACCGTAAAGGTCAAGGAGCGCGTTGTGGACGCCGAGAGTGGCAAGGTCACGACGCGCCTTTTCTTTGAGGAGGCGGACAAAAAGCGTCCGCCCTCCAAGCTGGCCCACGCCGCAAGGAAAGCGCCGCTGGATACCGTCCGCAGCGCAGTCCACCGCAAGCTCCGGGAGGAGGGCGACGACAACCCCGGCACGGAGGCGGCGAACACCCTGACCGAGACGGCGGAGCGCACCTGGCGCATTGCGGAATCGGCGCACCGCTCCCATGCGGAAAAGCCCTACCGCAAAGCGGACAAGGCGGAAGCCGCCGCAGACAAAGCCAATCTCAAGGCGCTGAACAAACAGTACGAGCAGGAATACGGCAGGGCTTCCAACCCCTATTCCCGCTGGCAGCAGAAGCAGGCCATTAAAAAGGAATACGCCGCCGCAAAAGCGGGGAACGGCGCAAGGAATACCGTCAAAGCGTCCGAGACCACCGCAAAGGCGGCAAAGCGCGCCGCCGAGGGAAGCAAAATGGCCGGCAGCTTTTTTGTCCGGCACAAGAAGGGCTTCCTCATCGCGGGCGGCGTCGCCGCCGCGATACTGCTGCTCATGACCTGCATTTCCTCCTGCTCCACGCTGTTTCAGGGCGGGGCGTCCGGCATTGCGGCCTCCACCTATCCGCTGGAGGATGCGGATATGCTGGCGGCGGAAGCCGCCTACTGCGCCATGGAGGACGAGCTGCGGGAATACCTGAACAGCTACGAAAGCACCCACGATTACGACGAGTACCACTTCGACCTGGACGAGATTGAGCACGACCCCTATGTGCTCATTTCCATGATTACCGCCCTCAAGGGCGGAGAATGGACGATTGACGAAATAGGCGGGATTCTGGAGACGCTGTTTGAAAAGCAGTATATCTTAACGGAAACCGTCGCCACGGAAACCAGATACCGCACCGAAACGCATATCGGCTATTACACCGACGAAAACGGCAATCTGCAAAGCTACGAGTATGAGGTGGAAGTGCCGTACACCTACTATATTTGTACGGTCACGCTTGAAAACTTCAACCTCTCCCATGTGCCGGTGCATATCATGTCCCACGATCAGCTCTCCATGTACGCCGTGTATATGAGCGTGCTGGGCAACCGCCCCGACCTGTTCCCCGGCTCCCCGTATGTGAACCGGTACTACCACACCCAGTATGAGAAGTACGAGATACCCCCGGAAGCGCTGGCGGACGAGCAGTTCGCCGCAGTTATAAAGGAAGCGGAAAAGTATCTGGGCTACCCCTACGTCTGGGGCGGCAGCACGCCCGCCACCTCCTTCGACTGCTCCGGCTTCGTTTCGTATGTCTACAACAACTGCGGCCTGCACTGGAGCTTCGGCAGGCTGGGCGCGGAGGGGCTGCGGGGTATGTGCGCCTATGTTTCCCCGGAAAGCGCCCGTCCCGGCGACCTTATATTCTTTGAAAAAACCTACGACACCGCAGGCGCGTCCCATGTGGGCATCTATGTGGGCAATAACAGGATGCTCCACTGCGGCGACCCCATTCACTACGCTTCCATCGACACAAGCTACTGGCGAAGCCATTTTCTCCAGTTTGGCAGATTACCTTAACAACAACCATATCAACGCAAAAAGGAGGATGTTATGAACCCGCGACTTGAAAAGCTGCGTCAGGAGCGCGAGAAGCTGGCGGAAAAGCTCACATCGCTGACCGCACGGCTCAAAGCCCTGGACGAGCAGATTCTGAAGCTGGAAAACACGGATATTGTGGGCATCGTCCGCGAGAACGGGCTGACCATCGAGCAGCTCGCGGCGCTGATGGAGATGCTGGAAAAGCGTCCCACGGCGGCGCTGCCCGACGAATACAGAAAAACGGAGGATTATGCGAATGAAGAATAAATGGAACTTTCTTGCCCTGACGATGGCCGTCGTGCTCTGCATGACGGCCTTTTCCGTTACGGCCTATGCAGGCGGCGATATGGTCGATTCGACAATGGGCGACCCGACCATGGAAACCCCAACTGCAACTACACAGCCGGAGAATACGAATACCGGTGAGCAGACCCCAAACGGACAGACACTGACCGTGCTTGTGACCGAAAATGCGGACGGAAGCCATACCGTGACCATCGGGGATCGGAGCTGGACGCTTCCCGCCAAACGGGAGCAGGCCGGAAAGGTGGTCAACGTCCGCACCTATTTGAATCTGCGCACCGGCCCCGGCACGGACTACACCGTGATCGGGCGTCTGCTCAACGGCGCGGAGGTGAAGGTGCTGGAGGAAAGCAACGGCTGGTACAAGGTGGTCGTGCCGGAGCAGACCGGCTATGTATACGGCAAATACCTTGAGGTTCTCAACACCTATGCGGGAGGCGGTGAGAACGACACGGATACTGCGGGACTGCTGGAGATACTGCTGCAATATTACGCCGCTGCCGGAGGTTCCGCGCCCTTGACCCCGGACGGCAACCTGACGCTCATGGACGATATCGGCTCCGCTTTCGGCGCAGGCAAGCAGTTCATCACCGTGACGACCAAGGGCGGCAACACCTTTTATCTCATCATCGACCGGGACGATAAGGGCAATGAGAACGTCCATTTCCTGAATCTTGTGGACGAGGCCGACCTGCTGGCGCTGTCCAAGGACGGTGAGAGCATCGTCCCTGCCTGCACCTGCACGGACAAATGCGCCGTTGGCAAGATCAACACGGGCTGCAAGGTGTGCAGAACCAATATGAGCGAGTGCGCGGGTAAGGAGCAAACAGCAGAAATTACGCCACAGCCTACCGAGCCTGCGGAGACCGCGCCCGAAAAGAGCGCCAACGGCGCGGGGCTTGTTGTGGTCGTCCTCCTGCTCCTAATGGGAGGCGGCGGTGCGCTGTACTGGTTCAAGCTCCGCAAGCCCAAGGCCGACACCCGCGGGGCGGACGACCTGGACGATTACGACTACGGCGAGGACGAGGAAGATGAGGATTACGAGTTTGAAGCCGAGGACGAGACGGACGCCGGGGAGGATGCGGAAGAATGAGAATTTTGAATATCGCGGGAATGAGCCTGATCGCCCTGACCCATCTGCTTTTCCTCTGCTTCATCGTTCACGAGTTCTGCCGGACGCTCAGAGGAAAGAAGCACAGGGCGGATGCGCCTGTATTCGAGGGCTTTGCCGCTGCGGAGGAGGACGAGCCGTATATCCCGAAGCTCAGCGCCGATGCGCTGCAAAAGCTGAAGCCCGGACGGGAAGCCTGTTTCGTGGAGCAGGAGATATTTCCCGCCGTTCCGAGGATGCTGTCCTTTATGACCATGGAGGAGCGGGGCTGGGCGCGCATGGCGTTGAGTGCGTTTATCGGATTCATTCTGGAAATCAGCGTGGAGCAGGAGAAGGATTTTACCACGGTGCTGGCACTGCTGGAAAATGCGGCAATCCCGGAGGCTGCGGACGAGGACTGGAAATCCGTTGCGGATCTGGTTATGGAGGATCACAAAGGATTGTCATGCTATTCGATTTTTGCGTTCTTCCGGGAGCACTGCCCCGACAGGCAGCGTATCTATTCCTTCTGCATCCAGATTGTGAAAACGCTCTGCGTAAATCTGTACGGGTTCGTCCCCCTGGCATTTACCGACAACCCGTTGAGAACGGTTGTGAAAGGAGAAAGCGAAGCATGACACAGACTGTCAGCACAGAATCGCCCATGGAGCCGTCTCCCCGCGAGAGGCTTATTCAGATCATGAAGCGCGAGCAGGCGCTTTTCATCCGGCAGACGCTCTCCCGGAAGCCCGGATACCGGGGCGGCAAGAAAGCCTTTGAATACTTCATCCGGCAGAAGATCGTAAAAGCCGTGGAAGCGGGCTGTGGGGACGCGGAGGTTCTGCTCCGTACCCCCAAGCCCGTCAAATCCATCTACTACGACTTCAAATACTATTTCGACGAATACAGCTACGCAAACTGCGACCTGTATGTGGAGAAGGCCATCGAGGACTGCGGGAACAACACCCTGCGCAAGGAGTTCCTGCGGGCAAAGGGCTGGGACGCGCCGGATGATTTCGATATCAACGATGAGGAGGAATAAAGGAATATGAACGAATACCGATTGGTTGTGTGTGAAAAGCCCTCCGTGGCAAGGAGCATTGCCGCCGTTCTTGGCGCAGGCAGGCGCGAGGACGGTTTTCTTTCGGGCGGCGGCTACCTCGTCTCCTGGTGCTTCGGACACCTTGCGGAGCTTTCGGATGCGGACGCCTACGATGAAAAGTACGGCAAATGGCGAAGGGAGGACTTGCCCATTCTGCCGGATAGCTGGCAGTACACCGTGGCGAGGGACAAGCAGAAGCAGATGAACACACTGCGCACCCTCATGCACCGGGACGATGTGTATGAAGTGGTCAACGCCTGCGATGCCGGGCGCGAGGGCGAGCTGATCTTCCGCACGGCGTATAATCTCAACAACTGCCGCAAGCGCGTAAGGCGGCTCTGGATTTCCTCCATGGAGGATGCGGCGATTCTTCAGGGCTTTGACAATCTCCGCGACGGTGCGGAGTACGACAACCTCTACGCCTCCGCCCTCTGCCGCAGCAAGGCGGACTGGCTGGTGGGCATCAACGCCACCCGCCTGTTTTCCGTGATGTATCACCGCACCCTGAACGTGGGGCGCGTGGTATCGCCCACGCTTGCGCTGCTGGTGCAACGGGAAGCGGAAATAAGTGCGTTCCGGCCGGAGAGCTTTTACACGGTCAATCTGGCGTTCGATACCTTTGCCGCCGTGGGCGAAAGATATGAGGACAGGGCGGAAGCCGAAGCGCAGGCGAAGAAATGTAATAATGACACGGCTACCGTCACAAACGTGGAGCGAAAGGAAAAGGCTGAAAAAGCTCCGGCGCTCTACGATCTGACTGCGCTCCAGAGGGACGCCAACCGCTTGCTTGGGTACACTGCCCAACAGACGCTGGATTATCTGCAAAGCCTCTATGAAAAGAAGCTCTGCACCTACCCCCGCACCGACAGCCGCTATCTCACCGACGATATGGAGGGCGGCGTAAACGCGCTGGCGCTGTGCTGCGCGGGCATCTGCGGCACGGAGCCGCCCGCAGCCGTCTATTCGGGGCAGGTTTGCGACAGCAAAAGGGTCAGCGACCACCACGCCGTCGTTCCCACTATGGCGGCGGGCGAAACGGACTTGGAGGCGCTGCCCGTAGGCGAACGGGAAATCCTGCGCCTTGTTTCCCGTCAGGTGCTCATGGCAGTCAGCGCACCATTCGTCTATCTGGAGACCGAGGCAAGGCTGGACTGCGGCGGGAATGGCTTTGCCGCCAAGGGAAAAACAATCCTTCATATGGGTTGGAGGGCATACACGGAAAAGGGCAAACAGGACAGCACCCTCCCGGAGCTTTCCGAGGGACAGTCGCTTCCCGTTTCCTCCTGCGAGGTCAAAGAGGGCAGAACGACCCCGCCCAAGCACTTCACCGAGGATACGCTTTTGTCGGCCATGGAGACGGCGGGCAAGGAGGATATGCCGGAAGATGCCGAGAGAAAGGGATTGGGAACTCCCGCGACAAGGGCGGCTGTCATTGAAAAGCTGGTGGCCACGGGCTTTGCGGAGCGCAAAAAGGCGAAAAAGTCTGTATGCCTCGTTCCCACCGAAGCGGGCGTGTCCCTCATTACCGTGCTGCCCGAACAGCTCCAGTCCCCGCTGTTGACCGCCGAATGGGAGCACCGCCTCAAGGAGATCGAATGCGGCGAGCTGGGCGCGGACGAGTTCCTCGTCGGCATTCAGAAAATGGTTTCCGGTCTTGTTCGGGACGCTGCGCCTGTGGACGGCGCGGAGGTGCTGTTCCCCTCCGGCAGACCCGTTGTGGGCAAATGCCCCCGCTGCGGCGCACAGGTCACGGAGAGCAAAAACGGCTATTTCTGCGAGAGACGGAACTGCAAGTTCGGGCTGTGGCGGGATAACCGCTTCCTTGCCGCCAAGAAGATCAGCCTGACAAAGAAGATGGCTTCCTCGCTCCTGACGCAGGGACGCGCCTACGCCAGCGGCGTCTATTCCGAGAAAACCGGCAAGACCTACGACGCATTCATCCTGCTGGAGGACGACGGCGCGCGTTCCTCCTATAAGCTGGACTTCACCAAATGACCCTCGCAGGCTCCCGCACGGGCGTTTCGTTCCCCTGCGGGAGCCTCTGTTTTTACCATGATTCAAAGGAGGTATGCACCCAATGGCTGAAAAACAGACCAACAAGGAACGGCTCAAGGACATCACCGACAGCATAGAGACGGGCATAAAGGAGCTGTTTGAGAGCGACAGATACAGGCAGTACCTTGCCACCATGAGCCGCTTTCACCGCTACAGCGTCAACAACACCATGCTCATCTATATGCAGCGCCCCGACGCCACCCATG
>ERZ791915.2564-NODE-2564-length-11163-cov-4.811397_pt1 | contig 11163 bp, 10 predicted proteins | sample MGYA00510139_ERZ791915 | MGnify/ENA primary metagenome ERZ791915 (study PRJEB30046, sample SAMN00792117) | human gut metagenome | study: EMG produced TPA metagenomics assembly of the A metagenome-wide association study of gut microbiota in type 2... | reverse complement strand
GCCATGATAAAGTCGTAGCACCGCGCCTCCTTTGCAGCGGCCTGCACCTCCTCCACGGAGGCGTCGGGCTTACCGAAGCGGATATTGTTGGCGATGGTGTCCGAGAACAGTTAGGTCCGCTGGAACACGAAGGAGAAATTGCGGATGAGACTGTCATAGCTGTATTCCCGCACATCCCGTCCGCCAAGGCACACGCTGCCGCCCTGCACGTCCCAGAACCGCGCCATGAGATTGCACAGCGTGGTCTTGCCGCTGCCAGAGGGACCGACGATGGCGACAGTCGTTTTCTCCGGAATGGTCAGGGATACATCGTGCAGAATGGGCTTGCTGCCGTAGGAGAAATCTACATGGTGAAGTTCAATGTCCTCCCGCTCCGGCGTCAGGTCTTCGCCGTCGATGTCCATAGGTTCTACGTTCAAAATGGCGTTCGCCTTGTCTACGCCGATATCAATGGAGCGGAACAGGGACGAAAAGCTCCCGGCAGAATCCAGCTGCTCAAAGAGAATGAAGGAACAGATGAGCATCAAAAGGCAGTTTGTAAGCTCCATGGTACCGCTGAAGTAAAAGACGATGGCGGCCGCGCAGACGGCAACACCGGTGAGCTTGTTGACGATGAACTGCGCCAGCATATAGAGCACCGACGGGAGTTCCATGGCAAAGGACGCCCTGCGGGCTTCCTCCACAGCGCCGTGTACCTGCGTTGCAGAGTCGTGGGTCAGGTCGAAATTCTTGACCTCGGCGATGCCCTGCACATATTCCAGCACCTTGGAGACAAGCCGCTCGTCGGCGTTGAACTTCCGCTGGGAGAGGGTCTGCTCCGCCCGCTGCATGGCGGCGTTGACGGCGAAGAACAGCAGAAGTCCCACCAGTGTTATAAGCCCCATACGCCAGTCAAAGAGGAACATCATCGCTGCGATGATGCCGGAGGTCAGGAAGCCCCTCGTTGTGACCATGACCACCCGTGTGGCAATGTTGGCCATGTTCTCCATGGTGTTGGTGGTGACGGAGGTCACCTCGCCCAGGCTATTGTCATTGAACCAGCCCATAGGCAGGTAGCGCAGATGCTCCGCGATCTCGATGCGTTTATTGGCACAGGCGCGGTAGCCCGCCTCGGTCTGGAGCATGGTAGCCTTCATGTTGATGGCGATGGTCACAATCAGTGATGCAACGATGATGCCGAGGCTCGTCCATAAAGTTGCCATAGTGACGTTCCTTTCCAGCAGCGCCCGAATGACGATGGCGGCTGCCGGAATACGCATAGCGGAGCAGATGGCGCTGACCACGCCCAGCCAGATGGATGCCATAAACAGCCTGCGGTTGTCCACCCCGCAGAAGGCAAAAAATTTTTTCAGTGTCTGGAGCATTACGCCACCTCCCCATCGTCTTTGACGCTGATGTGGGCTTCCCACATGGCTTGATAAAGCGGGCAGGAAGCAAGCAGCTCCGCCTGCGTGCCGGTGGCTTCGATCTTGCCTTGATTGACAACAATGATCTGATCGGCGTCCGCAATGGTGGACAGCCGGTGGGCAATGACCAGCAGCGTCTTATCCTTTACAAGCTTGGCAAGGGCTGCCTGAATGACCGCCTCGTTTTCCGGGTCTGTATAGGACGTTGCCTCGTCGAGAATGACGATGGGCGCGTCCTTCAGCATGGCACGGGCAATGGAGATACGCTGCCTTTCGCCGCCGGACAGATGCCCGCCCGACGCGCCGCACACGGTCTGATAGCCGTTCTCCAGCCCCATTATGAACTCGTGGCAGCCGCATTTCTTCGCGGCGTCAATGACCTCCGCATCGGTCGCACCCTTTCTGCCCATGCGGATATTGTCCATCACCGAGAGGTCAAAGAGATAGTTGTCCTGCGACACATAGGCGATGCGCTTCGTGCACTCCGTCAGCGGAAGTGTACGGATGTCCACGCCGCCCAGCTCGATAGAGCCGTCCTTCACGTCCCACAGGGAGGCGATAAGCCGGGCAATGGTGGATTTCCCGCTGCCGGAAGGCCCGACCAATGCGTTGACCGTCCCCGGGGCAATGTGCAGATCGATTCCGTGCAGTACCTCCTTGTCGTGATAGGCAAAGCGGACATTTTTTAGCTCGATGGAGTTGTCCGCAGGCAGCTTTTCCGCGCTTTCCGGGCGCTGCATATCCTCACCGGACAGCACCTCCGCCACCTCGTCGATGATGGTCTTGACCTGTGCAATGTCGTCGGTGTAGGAAAAGGCGGTGATCAGCGGTTGCATAACGCCGAAGGACAGGACGATGACCGAGAGAAACGTCTCCGCCGACAGTGTGCCGTGCATATAGAGAAGGCAGCCCACCGGCAAGATGCCGAAAAGTGTCGAAGGGAGTATCGCCATTCCGGCCACCTGTCCAAAGAGGCTACCCCGCATCCAGTCAATGAAGCAGTCCGCACCTTCCTTTGCGGCGGAGACAAACTTTGCGTAGCTGGTTTTAGACTGACCGAAGACCTTGATGACCTCAATGCCGCTGATGTATTCCACAGCGGTGTCGTTCAGTGCCTTTGTCGCGGTGACCGTGCGCTGGAACTTCTCCTGATAGCCGCTGAACATGGACATGAAGCAGAGGATACCCAGCGGAACGACGATCAGCATGGAAAGGCCCATGCGCCAGTCCTCGAGAAACAGCAGCACCAGCACCGCCAGCGCACCGACGATGTTGGCAGTCATCTCCGGCAGCAAATGGGCAAGGGTGGTTTCAATGGAGTCCACGCGCTCGACGATAATGTTCTTATAGGAGCCGGAGGAATGGTCCAGCACCGTGCCAAGGGGCAGCGTCGCCAGCTTATCCAGTAGCCGTGTGCGGGTATTGGCCAGCACATGGAAGGTGGCGTGATGGGAGAGGGACGTGGACACGCTGTGCAGCACATAGTGCAGCACCCAAAAGCCCGCCATCCACGCACAGAGCATCAGGCACTGCGACAGCTCCGCCGTGCCATCTACCAGTGCTGTGATGAGCCGGATGATGATGAAATACGGCGCAAGGGAGCAGGCGACGCCCAGCAGCGCCGTAAGGACGCTCAAAGCGTACTCGCCGTACCGCCCTTTTGCCAGATCTGCCAGCCACGAGGCGGCAGAGCGCTTTTGCGCAGAGGTTCTGTTCATGAATCGTGCCCCCTTACGCCGCCAGATGCTTCTTCACGATGCCCTTGCCGATAGCTGCACCGATCAGAGCGGCCACGATCACACCGGCCACCAGCGCCACAGACACCCAGGACTGCAGCATCTGGGATGCGGCAAGGATGGCGTCCTGACGGCCATCGGTGACCATCTGATCTGCCATCGCTTTAGCAGCAATCGCATAGGGAATGATGGTGCTGCCGAAGGCGGCCAGTACCTGATTGATGACATAACTGAGGGTCAGCGCCTTTGCATTGCCGTAGCCCATCTTCCACAGCAGCAGCTCGGCGATGGCACCGGAGAGAATAAAGAGGATGATGTACGGCAGGTATCCGCCCATAATGGCGCGGACAATGCTGTAAATGAGAATTGCACCGGGCTTTTTCACCTTCGTGCCGATGATGAAGTAGACGATGCCCTCCAGCAGGGCGAAAAATACCGGCATCAGAATGATGGTAATGGGCGTTGCGTACAGGACGGAGCTGGCGAAGAAAATGACCACATTGATCAGAGCCAGCAGGACAACGGTGATGATGTCCTTGACTTTCAGTTTATTGGGGTTTGCAGTACTCATGGTAAAGACTCCTTTTTGAATGAAATATGGTTGAACGTCGCAGAGACGGCGATCACAGGATAAGGCCGGCGGCGATCGATGCTGCCAGCAGGACGCAGAACACAACATCCCACGCAGAAAACCGAAGCGACAGGTAATTGCTTTTGCGGCGGGTTAAGTCGATGCCCCGTGTTTCGGCGGAGGCGGACAGCGTCTCGGCGATGCGGATGACCCGCAGCGCCATGGGAACAGTCAGAATTTCCAGATACGATGGCAGCGCACGCAGCTTTTGCCATGGCGTCACAAACGCGCCCCGCGTCCGGATGGATTGCCGCAGCAGCTTCCTGTCTCCCGACAGAACGGGGAAGAAGCGGAAGATTACAGCGACGATCATAATGAGCCGTTCCGGCAGGTGCAGATTACGCAGCGCCGCCAGGGTACGGCTGGCTTCATTCCGCCCAATCAGCGTCCGCATGGAAATGCCGATGGCGATGATCCGCGGGAACAGCACCAGCATAAAGGAAAACACCGTGCCCGGCAGCAGAGCGTTTGCCGCCCACAGCAGCCCAAAGCTCATCCCGCTTGCCAGCGCCGTTCCGAGCCAGCCGTCCGCTGCGGTCAGCAGGATCAGTGCCGCATATACGGCATAAACTAAGTGGTTGCTGGATGTGGAGATCACGACCAGCAGGGTCAGCCAGTAAAGCAGCTTCGTTGCCGGGTGGAATCGTTCTTTATGCTGTTTTTTCGCCGGAGCATCGGAAGGATGAAAGCCCTCCATATATAGCTGAGTTGTTTGCAAATCTCGTTCCGAATGAACGGGAAATTCTGCCTCTGCATGTCCATCCGACAGCCTGATGCAGTAGTCGCAGGCATCTGCAATCAGTTCAAGGTCGTGAGTGATGATGAGAACAGTCTTTTCTTTCCGCATCTCCCGGATCAGTTCCGCGCACCGCCCCAGACTTTCCGCGTCCTGTCCTGCTGTCGGCTCGTCCAGTATGACGATTGGCTTGTCGGATAAATACGCCATCATCAGCGTCAGACGCTGCATCTGCCCGCCGGAGACGGAAAAGGGATGCCGGTCGCGGCAGTCCCACATATCCATGCGTTTGAGAAGCGCATCCGTCTTCTGCTCAAACTCCGGTGTCACCGCATGGCCGTATTGCAGTTCGTGCAGGACGGAGCCTGTGAAGAACTGGAACTCCGCCTCCTGAAGGATGAACAGCATTTGCTTTTGCAGCTGCTTTGGATTTTGCGGCTTTCCGAAAAGCATTATCCTGCCGCCGGAGGGGCGGTAAAGCCCTGCAATCAGCTTGCCGATGGTCGTTTTGCCGCAGCCGTTTGCGCCCACAAGGCCGACGATCTCATGCTCACGGACGGAAAAGCTGACACCAGAGAGGGTATCTCCGGCCTTCCTACCGTATGTATAGCGGACATCTGAGACGGCAAGCACCGTCGGCGCGGTTTTCGGCAGCGGCTCTTTCTCCGGCACGGTGATCTCCGCAAGGTCGAGCGTGCGCAGAGAAAGTGTTTGTCTCTGCTCCGCCGAGAACGCCTTTGCCTCTGCGGCAGTGTATTTTCCTTTGATCTCGCCGTCTGCCATAACCCAAAATTCGTCGGCAATGTCGGCAAGATAGTAGAGCCGGTGCTCACTGAGCAGCAGCGTTTTGCCCTGCTTTTTCAGGGCAAGCAGAATCTCTTTTAACTGCTGCGTGGCTGCAAAGTCCAGGTTGGCCGTTGGCTCGTCCAGCAGAAAAATGTCCGTATCCATGGCCCATGCGGACAAGATGGAGATGAGCTGCCGTTCACCGCTGGACAACTCGTAGACATTGCGATCCTTCAGCCGCTCCAGATGAAAGATCCGGAAGGCCTCCTCCACCCGCTGACGGATTTTATCTTGCGGCAGACCGTGATTTTCAAGACCGAAGGCCACTTCATTGGCACTGTTCACGGTAAAAAACTGACTTCGCGGATCCTGAAATACCGATGCTGCCAGCTCGCCGATCTCGCCGATACGCAGCCCGGCGGTGTCCTGCCCGGTCAGGCGGCAAAAGCCCTTCAGCTCTCCCTCGTAAAATTGTGGGATTAGTCCGTTGATGCACCGCAGCAGCGTAGATTTTCCGCATCCGCTGCCTCCGCAGAGCACCACGCAGCGTCCCGCCGGGATGCCGCCGCCGACCTGTCGGAGGATGGGCAGCTTTGCCTCCGCATATTGGAATTCAAATTCAAAATCTATCATCGCAAACTCTTTTCTTATTGGTTAGCCGTCTCTAACCGGCGGCCGTAAGAAACGGACGGATGGACCGCCCGAATCAACTTTTCGGATTTATTGCAAGGTATCGCATAGCTGCCGCCAGCCAGCGTTGGTGAAATCAAGGACTGCCTGTAAGCAGGTAAGCATTCTGCCTTCCTCCATATGCTGATCCAGCAGCTGGCGGAAGTACCAGAACTGCGAGCCCATCAAAAGGCGAATCGCATCGGCATTTGGCGCTTTTCCATAGATATGTGAAAAGAACTCTACCGTTTGTTCCGCTTTACGGTTCATCAGTTCATGCAGCATGGTTTCCATGGAGCTGCCATCGCTGCGGCAGAAAAACAAAGTGCAGTCGTCACGATGTTCGGTCAGCAGCCGAAAATATACTTGTTCCTCGGCGTTTATGGCGCGGAGGATATCCTCCGGCTGCGCACTGTGCTTTGCTTTTTCGTATTCTTCAGCGATGGGTGTAAACAAGGCCTTCATCGTCTCAAAAAAATCCTGAAGCAGACTGGCAAACAACGCGTCTTTATTCTTGTATCTTGTGTAGATTGCCCCCGTAGTAACACCGGCTTTTTCGGCGATCTTGTGCAGAGAGGCTTTCTGAAAGCCGTAAGCAAGAAATTCCGAATAAGCAGCCTGAATGATCCCATCATCCAGGGAATGATCCCTATTGGCCATGTCTTCACTCCTCTGCGCCTAAATAATAGCGCCATTATCGATAACGATGTTATTATAACATCTTTTTCACTGTTTGTCAATGAGAAGTCTGAAATGAAACAACAACAAATCTCGTCTCTTTTTGGTTTTTCTTTCATAAAAACCAACCAAACAGAGGTCTGTCCTCATCCGTTAGATTGTTTTCAGTAAAATGAAAGTATCACAAAAGGTCCCCAAAAGCAAGCATCCCAAACAGCATAAAAATGAGCCATTGTCAGCACCTGAAATAACCGCTACCATTAGTTTGTCCAAGACTAATGAGGTAGCAAAAAGGTGCTAAGAATGGCTCGAATCAAGTATATCAAAGTTCTCTACGAACGATTTGCCTCTCGGCTTTCGTTCCCCCTTGGAATTTGAAGGTCATCCGTCTATCGGCGTGAACGGTCACTGTGTCAATAGTGTTCAGCCAGAGCTTTTCGTCAAACTCGTTGATGGTGTCCAGCTCCTGCATCTCGAACATGAAAGCTCCGATGGCTTCCGCCTGGGCTTCCCGTGCAGCCTTTGTGGCGCGAAGCTGCTCAAGCTGTGCCTTGGCTTTTTCGTACCGCTCCACAAACCCGTTGTACCGAGCGGCGTATTCTTCCTGGTTCTGCGCCGTTTGCGAGTTCTATGCAATGCAGCGTTTTGTCAGTTCTGTCACCACATCGATCTCCTCAAGCAGGCTCTCGATTTCTGCATCAATGCCCGTGCAGTCTGTCAGCGTGGTTTGCATCAAGCGGCAGTCCTCAAGGATGCTGTCCTTGCTGTCGATAATGGCGTTGAGGGCAACCACGAACCCTGCTTTAATAGTTTCCTCGTCCAGGTGCGGTGTTTCGCATTTGCCCTCACCCTTGAATTTGCTGTTGCATTGCCAGATGACCCTGCGGTATTTTGAGGTCGAGTTCCAGACTTTTGAGCCGAAGTAGGAGCCGCAGTCACCGCAGATGATGCGTGAGGAGAAAATGCTCTTTCCACTGTATTGCCGGCTGATTCGCTTGCGCCGTGCAAGCTCTGTTTGTACCTTGTCAAACTCTTCCGGCGTAATGATCGGCTCATGGCTGTGTTCCACATAATACTGTGGCACCTCGCCCTCATTCTGTTTTTTCTTTTTCGTGAGGAAATCGACCGTGAAGCATTTTTGGCGGAGTGGGTGGGATTCGAACCCACGGGCCCTTGCGGATCAAACGATTTCGAGCCATTTGGAGAGGAAATCCAATGAAAATTGATGCGTTCCTCTCGTGACCCTTAAAACCGCAATCCACTCGCACTCACTACTCTGCACAAAGCGTAGAAAATGCGTAGATAGAGTCAAGTCTGCTGGACACAGCATAGTCTAAAAAGCACCAAATATCAAGGATTTCCGAGGACGGAAAGCCAAACGCTCCACACGATTTCGAATCGTATGGACAAGGTGCTTTCGGGATAATATAGGTGCTTATAGGAAGGTCAAATCCCTGATATCACAACGATTCCAGGGCACACAGCATGCAGGGCTTGAGCCAGTAAAAGCATGAATTTCCCGCAAAGTGTAGAAAAAGTGTAGAAGTAAGAAGGACGAATAACCCTTTGAGTAACGATAGTTTCAGGCTCCCATACGGGAGCAAATGTGGTCGGTTGCCCGTCATTGACAAGTATCTCAGCTCCCAAATGATAAGGAGAAGCATATGGCAACAGACTACACCTACCTATACGAAGAATACCCGGAGGTCATCAGCGCTGACCAGCTTTACCGAATTTGTCATATCAGCAAGCGCAAAGCGAAATGGCTTCTGGAGCATGGATACATCCCCTGCGAGGACAGTGGAAAAAAGACCCGACGGTATAAAATCCGACTGAATGATGTAATAGACTATCTCCTCACACTTGAAGCTGCACCGGATTTGGTTGCGACACCCGTGGGAGCATTCAATGTCAAGCGCAAGCAACTCGATCCGGTCGCTCAGATATGCCAAAAGGAGTTTCAACGGTTCCTCTACAATATATGGACAGATGAAGCGGACATCCTACGAATCTCAGATGTGCAGGTATTGCTGGGGTATAGCGCTGGAACGATTAGGCAATGGATACTGCGAAAAGAGCTTCGTAGCACAAGGATTCCCTGTGGCATACAAGTAACTGCGAAGGAATGGCTGATTGACTTTACCGTAAGATATACCATCAAAAATCCCTCTCGCCTATCAATAACACATAGGGAACTGGTAGAACAGCATTTCTGCGATTGCTCTCAAAAATGCAATTAGAAGCATACCCTCATTGCAAGCTGTCATACAAAAAAATAATATTCCAAGCTACAGACCGGAGTTTTTATACTTCGGCCTCATTTTTTTACAACAGGAGGATCGCTCACATGGACACCCAAAACACAAGCCGTCAGCTCCGCTACCTTGAAGAAGTCCGTATTCCTCTGCACCGTGCAGGATTTGGAACCCTGCCGGTGGAGGGAGAGCAGTTGCCTGTCCTTTGGAACGGCACACCCCTCTGCCGCATCACCGGCAAGGGCAGCGTATTCTATCGGCGACAGGATGTGGACACGCCCCAGGCAGAGGATGCCCTATATCGCGTCGAGGACATCGCCGCGAAAACGCTGGAGTATATGACCGCTATGGAAGCCGCCCCGCAGCTCAAAGCCAGCGGGCTGGATGGCGACTACCGTATCCTCGCTGACTTTGGCGGCACGGTGCTGGCAGGTACTCCGAGCAAACACGGCGTTCAATTCGTCACATGGGATTGGGACTATGACCGCACGGGTGTGGTACACGGACACTACTTCATGGAGAACTACGATGGCGCCAAGCAGGACTTCGCCACACGCTCCGGGCTTATCCAAAAGGAACAGCTTTTCAGCCCGGAGCAGCTGACCGAGATATTCCGCTGCTGCGCCGATTCCGTGGATGAGGACTTCTTTGAGCTTACGGATACGCAGGAAGAAATGATCCGCGGAATCCAGCAGCAGATCAGGGTGTGCGTACCGGATCTGGACGAGCGCGTCCGTCAGCAGGAGGAAGCATTGGAACGAGCCTCACAGGAACAGACAATGTAATAGCAGTATGGCATGGGCCGGAGTTTTAGCAATAAGACTCCGGCCCTTTTTTATTTCCAGAAAGGAGAGGGATTATTTGACGCGATATTTTATGAAGTTCACACCCCTGTTCGCCGCAGAGGTGCAGATGATGACGCCACCCCGTCATCAGCCTCGCAGAAGCGGACGCATCCGCAGCAGCTTTCGCTACAGTGCCGACGATGTGCGCTGCAAAGACTGCACGAGATACGACAGCGGACACCCCTGTCACCTGGATGAATGCGTCTGTCTGGAGGAGCGCATCGAGGCCGGCGTGGTGGAGCTGAACACTTTGGCGCGGGAGTGCTTCGGCGGAAGGCTGTTCCGCCCGCTGCAAAGACGGCTGCGAGATGAGCTGAACAGGCAGCCCTTTCGCTTCTTCCTCGGTGCTGCCCACAGAGAACGATGGACGCATTGGAAAAACCGCTGCTACGGTATGTCCGGGCGCAATGCGGCTGCGCTGTTTCTGCTTACCGCCGATGAGGAGCTTTGGCAAAGAGTCCTCTGGCATTTCGACAGCAGCGGCTTCGACTTCCACGCCATTCGCCTCTCCGGTATTCACCCGGAGCTGTACAGCATTTATCAGGCGGCGAAGACCATTTCCGTTGGCGGTGACAACATCGTGATAGAAGACCTGGCTTTTTCCGAGCTGGTCAGTGACAGGGCCTTTCGGCTCATCCTCGGAGCACTCCTGCTGTGCAGGTACGGCGAGGTGGTCTTAAATCTGGAAAGAAAAACGGAGGAGACAACATGATGAGCGCAGTTCTGAGTAATCCCGGCCACCCGAAATACGGTGTGGCAACGATTCCATTCCCCATTCCCCGTGACCAATACACATACTGCATGGACTTGTTGGAGGCGCTGGAAATCGGCGATACAGTCAAGGCGGACTGCAAGGTGGTGGAGTTTGACAGCGCCTACAACGTTCTCAAACGCATGGAGCAGTGTACAGTCAATGTGGAGGAACTGAACTACCTCGCCAAGCGGCTGGAAAGCTTCGACACCGGTGAGGCCGCGCAGTTTCAGGCAATGGCACACAAGCTGGAGCTGTTCGAACTGAAGGATCTCATCAACCTGACCTTCTGCTGCCAGCAGACCACGGTCATCACCGACTTTTCCGACCTCGCCGCTGTTGGCCGTGACCACTACATGAACCTGCACGGCGGCTGTGCAAGCGTGGATGAAATGAACGCGCTGGACGGCAAGGGAACCGCACGGCAGCTCATCGAAAGCGGCAGCGGCACGATCACCCCCTACGGCGTGGTCTACGACAACGGCATGAAGTTGGAGCAGATCTATGACGGGCGGTTCTTTCCCTGCTATTACTATGAGCCGAACGCCATCACCATTGCGGTGACCTCCAAAGCCGAGCCGGAGGACACGGAGCACATCACATGGCTGTTCCTCCCCATGGTGCGGGAGGAGATCGACCGCGCCCTCCTTCGCGGGGGCATCACAGATCC
>ERZ791915.2556-NODE-2556-length-11195-cov-12.510862_pt1 | contig 11195 bp, 6 predicted proteins | sample MGYA00510139_ERZ791915 | MGnify/ENA primary metagenome ERZ791915 (study PRJEB30046, sample SAMN00792117) | human gut metagenome | study: EMG produced TPA metagenomics assembly of the A metagenome-wide association study of gut microbiota in type 2... | reverse complement strand
TCCTGAATGTTGATGACCGGATACCAACCGTTGATGGGATTGCCCTTCGTTTCGAATACACCGCCATAAATCTTCAGGTGAGCTTTTTGAGAGGGGCGTGCCGTTGCTACCAAAATACACGAGTTGGCAATTCCGGAAGCATCCGTACCGACGGTGAAGTATCCGTCCTTGATCGTCGTAGTGCCCTCCGCAATACGGATCGCTGCATTGGTCCCTTTGCTGCCGCTGCTGCCGTCAACGGTAATGGTGCCGTCGATAACCAGATCGGGGCAACCGCTATAGATGCCTGCAACGTTTGTGGCTGTACTGTTTTTCGGTCCGACGATGAAGCCTTTTCCGCTAATAACCATCTTTTTGCACGATTTGCTCACTTGGATGCACTGTTGCAATTCGGAGCCTTCCTGCGCTGTCAATACCGCACCCTCTTTCAGAGACAAGGTGGCGGAAGCGACCGAGGAGATATAGGGAGAATCATCGATAGTCATACTGCGCGAAACGATGGCGATATCGCCGCTTTTCAAGGCTGATTCCAGATCCGCAGGCGCTGCTACCTCCGTACCCTTCACCACCGTGTAAGTTCCGTTAGGAGCCGGTTCGGCAGAGGTCTTGATCGCCGTGTAGCCCTCCGCAACGAAGTTTTTCACCGGATTTTCCGTCATCGAACTCGACGGATCGTAATTGATGAACGTACCGCCGTATACGTTGATGGCGGCACCCGAGCCGTCTTTCAGGTTCAGCACCCAATAACCGCGGTTGTTGGCGCTCTTCGACTCGAACGTACCGCCGTAGATGTTGATAACGGCCTGCTGATCCGCGTAGATAAGGTCGAGCTGTGCATTATGGTCATTATAGTCCTGATCGTTGACAAAATTACCGCCGTAGATGTTCACCTTCGCATCGCCGTAAGCATATACGGCCATGCGGTAGCCGTCTTCGTTGGGCTTGGTTCCGATAGCCTTAATGTTGCCGTCGCCTTTGATATTCAGGGTAGCGCCGCCTTTCACTTCGAATACGGTGGTGTTGCCATAGCGTGGATCTGTATCAGGAAGCGAGGTCGTGTTGATGATGTCCTTGCCGTTCAGGTCGATCTCGACTGTCTTGCCGGTTTCCACGACCAGCGGGGCTTCGACCGTCACGTCTTCCGACAGGGTGACGCTGCCGCCGTTGGCGAACGCTGCATGCAGTTCCTCCGCCGTGGTGACAACTGTGATGTCGGGTTTGTAGAAATTCGGATCGATCTCGACGGTGATATCGCCTTGCTTGGTCAGCAGATTACCCGATACCATGGTGCGGTAGTTGCGGCGGATGGGAATGCTCTTGAAATCGCTGTTGGCCGAGATCTCTTTACCTGCTGCATCGAGGAACGTCATCTTGAAGTCGGCCAGCGTAGCCTGTTCGACAGGCGCCCAGATGTAGTCCACCGTCAGCTCGCCGGTGGCGTTGAGCACGTCGGCCGTGTATTCCACGGCAGCCTCGCCGCTTTCCTCGCCCGTCAGTGCGTTGAACGTGTTCGGAAGAGACGTGAAATTCACTTTCACCTTCGCGGGTTTCAGGTCGGCCGCGTTGTCGGGAATCGCCGCGAGGTCGAGCGTCTTCACGTTCAGCTGGCCGAAGGGACGGCGGAGCGTGAACGTCTCCGAGAAGGACTCGGTAACCGTGTAGTCTTTCTTGCAGAGGAAGAAGGCGTCGAACTTGTCGTCGTTGCCGGTGTAGTCTGCATCCGATCCCAGCGTGATTGCGCTCAGGTCATCGGTCTCGTAGCCGGCCTCCGAGCAGTCGGCCCAGAATACGAAGTCATACTTCTGCTGAGCCACCAGCCGCAGGTTGAACGTTGCGGTGTTGCCCGTTACCGTTGCGGTCTGCTGCTCCCCGTAGGGCTGGCCGTTCCGGTAGATCTGGAGCAAGCAGCGGTCGATCTGCGAGCCGTCGCCGAAATCCGCCGCTGCGGCACGGGTCTGTACTCCTTGCGGAATAGAGACGGTAATCGTCTGAGAGGTCGCTCCTGCGGATGGAGAGACCTCGTCCTTCTGACATGCGGTCAGGGTCATCGCAAGGCCCGCCGCCAATAGGAATAATTTTCTCATAACTGATTGGTTTTTAGAGCCCCCCCCCGAAGAAGCCCCGAAGAAGCCCCGGAGAAGCCCCGGAGAAGTTGAAACTCAGTGGTTTGTAAAAAAATGTTATTAATAGAACTCGTTTCGTGTTCCTTTGTACCCGCAGGAGCGGTCAGGCTCCTGCGGATTGTTTATGTTTTATCGAAAGGCGTTCCGACACCTTTCGTTCGTTTTATATCTGAGATCAGCTATCGGGTGGCAGGGACAACAGCCCATTTCAAATTGTCGCCGTCTGTTATTGCTTGCCATTGATATCCGGCAGCCGGAGCATAAACGGTATTGGTTACGTGATTGTAAGCCTTGCCGCTGAATTTGCCGCCTTTGAGAATCACACTTCCGCTCGGCCGTCCGGTGTCATTGTCGCCTGATACGACCGCACTGGTACCTTCGATCTGCAATCCCGTCCTGACGTTGGGAGCGGAAAATTCTCCGCCCGTGATCGTGACTTCGGCGCTGCTGCTTACATATAGCGCGTAAAAGGCATCCTGCTGTCCAGAGGTATTGACCGTATAGAACTTGCCGCTGCGAATCTCGGCCTTGGCATTCTCTTCGATTGAAACAGCGCCCTGAATACCCTTGACCTCGCAATTCTCGATCAATACCTCGGAGCCGAACAGACGCATCGCGTATGCCCAGTGCTGTTTATTATCCAAATTCGAAGAAGTGGACTCGAAAAAGCTGTCAATCAAGGTAACAGTCGCGGTATTCGCACCGTTACGCCCCATACCGCAGAGGGTGAACTCACCTGAGATAACCCGGGCATTTCGGATAGTTACGTTCGCATCGTTCCAATAGGCGATCGCTGCAGTGTTGTAGGAACTTCCGTGCCAATGGTATTCGGGGTCGTTGATTAGTGTGACACCGTCGATCAGCAGATCGCCTCCCGTAACATGAATCAACGATTTATGTTCGTGTACATCGGAAGCAGCGGCAACTACGGCCGTAGAAGCTGCCGCACTGTTGTCGAGCGTACCTTTGCCGGTCAGCGTAAGACCCTTTTCGGCAGTCAGGAAATTCGCACTGCCAAGCTGGAGGGTCACACCTTCCTTGATGTCGATGGTCTTATGCTCTTCGAAAGTAAGTTCTTCGGAGCTCTTCGCCGCAAGGTCGATATCGGAAGCAACCTCGATATTGGCTATTTCGGGATCTGCCAAAGCTCCGATCAGTTCATCCGCATTATCCACTTTTGCATTTTTAACAACCTGGAACGTGCCGTTCGGCGCTGGGGTCTCTGCAATTTTGACTGCTTTGTAACCCTCGTCCACAAAGTTTGTACCGGCTCCTTCGGCCGCATTGTCGGCGGGATTGAAATTCTCGAAAGTACCGCCCGTCACTACGATGGATGCCTTGCCAGCCTGACGGTTGGAGTCATAACAATTGAGCAGGAAGCGGTAGGGGTCTCCCTCCGTCTCGGTCTGGACAATGCTAAACGTACCGCCTTTGATTTCGGCCTTGCCTTCGTGTACATAAACCGCCGAAATATTTCCGACGAAAGTATCAGGGTTCCTCCATACTGCACGTCGCACGCGTAGCAATCGTTATCCTTGGCCTTTACCGTACCGTTCTTGATGGTAAGTGTTCCTCCGCGAACGGAGAACAGCGACCAATCGTTTCCTGCCCACACATCAGTTTCGTTCGTAATCGTATGCCCATTCAGATCGATCTCGACCGTCTTGCCGTTTTCCACAACCAGAGGCTCCTTGACCGTCATATTGTCCGACAGGGTGACGCTGCCGCCGTTGGCCAGTGCGGCACGCAGTTCGGGATAGTCGTTGATGTCGGGCTTGTAGAACTCCGGATCAATCGTCACGTTGAACGTACCCTGTTTGGTCAGCAGGTTACCGGATACGTTGGTGCGGTAGTTGCGGCGGATCGGAATATTCTTGAAGTCGCCGTTGGTCGAAATTTCAGTCGTGCCGTTGAGGAACGTCATCGAAAAATCGGCCAGCGTAGCCTCCTCGACGGGGGCCCAGATATAGTCGACCGTCAGATCGCCATCGGCGCTGAGTACGTCGGCGGTATATTCCACCGCAGCTGTCGCCGCGCCGATCTCGCCTTTTTTGGCGTTGAACGAAGTCGGAACGGCCGTGAAAGCCACTTTCACTTTCGTTGGCTTTAACGTGGGATCGGGAATCGCAGCCATGTCAAGCGTTTTGACGTTCAACTGACCGAAAGGACGACGCAAGGTAATGTTTTCCGAAAAAGCTCCCTTTACCTGGTAGTCGAGCAATGCGCCGGTAAAGGCATCGAATTCGTCATTGTTACCCGCATAGTTGCCTTTCACCGTGATATTGGTCAAATCGTCCGTATTATAATGATCTCCGGTCGAGCAGTCGGCCCAGAATACGAAGTCATAAGTCTGCTGGGCCACCAACCGTAGGTTGAATGTTGCGGTCAGTTTACCATCGGCGCCTTTCTGCACGGTGGCGGACTGTTGTTCGCCATACTTCGCCGGAGTCGTCCCCGAATGGTAGATCTGGAGCAGGCAACGGTCGATTTTCGCCCCGTTGCCGAAGTCTGCCGCCGTGGCACGGGTCTGCATCCCTTGCGGGATGGTAACGGTAATGGTCTGGGAGGTGGCTCCGTCGGAAACGAGCCCTTCATCCTTCTGACACGCGGTAAGGGTCATCGCAAGGCCCACCGCCAATAGGAATAATTTTCTCATAACTAATTGGTTTTTAAGGAATTACACCCCCCCCCTCGAGGAGGTCCCGAAGAAGTTGTAACTCAGCGGTTTGTAAAAAAATGTTATTAAAAGAACTTGCTTCGTCTTTGCCTTTGTACCCGCAGGAGCGGTCAGGCTCCTGCGGATTGAAAGTGTTATTGAGCCACCACCTCGTAGTTGTAGGTGATGCCGTCTACTGTCTGTACATTGTCCTTATAAACGTATCCGTCGGCTGCGGCAGTCTGGTTATCCTCGAAATAACCGCCCTGAATTGCTACCGTACCATCGGCGATATACACGTCTTTCATGCCCGGGTAACCGGAGAAATACCCGCCTGTAATCGTGGTCTTACCATTTTGATTGTAGAGTGCGTAATATTTGCAGTCGTTCAGAATCGTACCGCCGGATATCGTCACGTTGGCTCCTCCGATTGACTGGATGGCTTCGATCCGACCCCCCTTGACAGTCAGCTTGGTACCACCGCCAGCTGCCATCAGCGCATAACCCGTCGGAGAGTTCCGGTTAATGACGTTACCGTTCTCGATGGTCATATCGGCGCTGCCGGTATTCATCAGCGTAAAGCCGGGACCGTCGAACGTTCCGTTCTTGATGTTGCAGATACCTTGGTTATAAATGACGACACCGTTGGCGTCCGTAGCTTTCGTAGCGGTGAAAGTTCCTCCTTCGACAGTCAGTGTAGCTCCCTGTTCGTTCATGAAAATATAATCGCTGGCAGTCATCTTTCCAATACCTTTGACGGTAAGCTCTTTCTTGTTGACGATCTGTTGTTTGCCGACAGTCAGAGTAACAGCTCTTTTAAAGTCGATGACGGTAGGTTTCTCGATTGGAATCTCGCCACTCGTTTCCGGAATTTTCGTCAAATCATAATGATACCATACATTGACGTTACCACCGTCTTTCAAGAGGGCAACGAAGCGTTTCAATTCGGTCCAGCGATCCTTAACAACGCCATCCACGATCAATTTAGCCGTGCTTATGTATCCGGCAGTGAAATTGGAAGCCCGCCAGCCCATATATTCATCGGTGAAATAGCCGGTTGCTACTCCGTCTGCCTGTTTATCCACCTTGTTGTTGCGGAGTTCCACGGTGTACTTGTCGTAAGTGTCGGCTTTTTTCGACACATTTACCATATTGCCGATAAATGCGTGGGAGAAACTTTGCTCCATAGCATAGAACAAATCGCCGTCGCTATAGGAATCCGCATCCTGACCTTTGTAAGTATTGTTGAGAGTAATGCCGCTGACCGAGCAGCCCTCAATAAGCACGTTGCGCTCGAAAGTCTGGAAATAACCGATAAGGCCGGCAGCTTGCGAACAGTAGGTGAACGTTTCGGGATTAAATACGTCGATAGAGCAAGCGGTTACCGAGCAGTTGCGGACCGTGACATCTTTCGAGCTTGTGCTGACGAAACCGATCAGGCCGCCGATTTTCTGAACGCTCTTAATGGCCGTATTCTTCATATGGCAGTTTTCCACCGTACCGTAGTCCATGCGGCCGACCAATGTACCGCCGCGATAGCAGGTCACTTCGGCGCCGTCGATCGTGAGGTCTTTCACGTTGCCCTGAAGCACATAGAAGAAACCTCCGTAGTAAGTGCCTTTACCATTAGGTTGACCTGTGGCGTTGTCAACGTAGAGGTTCTTGATCGTATGGCCGGCGCCGTCGAATTCCACGAAGCCTTTGCCTTCCGTATCGATCGGAGTCCAAGGGTTATCGGCAGAGCCTTTAAGGTCGATATCGGCCGTCAGCACGATTCGGGCACACTTGCCTTGGGCAATCAGCTCGATCGCTTTTTTCAGCGTAGCGACATCGCCTGTAGCATAAGTCGTAACAGTACCGGCTCCTTTCCCGAATGTAATTTCCGTAACCGTACCGTAGATCTCCACATTGCCTTTCACCACGTTCAGTTTTCCTACGGTAACGCCCTCGGGGACAATCAGGGTGTTGCCGGCAGTTGTGGCTTCGACAGCGGTATAGCTCGTGCCGTTCAGCGTGACAGTCGATTCCGGAAGATTGATGATAAGTTTATTCGTAGTGGGCACTGTAATATTGACGGCCTCGGGAGCCTGGCCGTTCTGTTCGGTGGTGTAGGCGAGAGTCACCTGCTGGTCGGTCTCAGGCAGCGTAATGGAGATCTCCTTGGCAGCCTGCTCGGCAGTCAGGGTGTGCGGAATCTCGATGGTCGCCGCAGTCGTTGGAGCGGTCGTTACGGTAATATCCGTAGCGCCGTTTTCGATTGCCTGAGCTACCTCACTGACGCTTTCTACTTCCGCAATCACTTTATCAATGGGACTGTTTGCATCGAAATTCGGATCGATCGTCACGCTGATCGAGCCTTTCTTGGTCAGCAGGTTGCCCGACACATTGGTGCGGTAGTTGCGTCGGATGGGAATGTTGGTGAAAGCGTCGTTCGTGCAGATCGCCGTTCCGTTATTGAGGAACGTCATCGTGAAGTCGGAAAGCGCGGCCTCGGATTCCGTGGCCCAGAGGAAGTCCATCGAGATCGTACCGTCGGCCTTGGCCAACTCACCTGCCGTATAGGTCACGTCGGCCGATCCGCTCACTTCGCCCGTCAGGGCGTTGAACGTCGTGGGCAGTCCCTTGAAAGCGACACTGTAGCCCGTGGGCTTCAGCGCCTCGTCTTTGATTTCGTTCAGGTCGTTGGTCTTTACCACCAGCAGACCGAAAGGACGCTTCAGGGTTACCGGTTTCGTGAAAGAACCGGTAACTTTGAAACTCTCTTTGGCGAAAAACGCGTCGCGCTCGTCGCTGTTGCCCACGAACGGCCCGATTTCCGTGATCGACTTCAAATTCGCCGTATTGTAGACCTTGTCCGTAAAGTTGCCTTCGCTGCCCTCGGCGCAGTCGGCCCAGAAGACGAAGTCGTAGGTTTGCGACGATACGAGCCGCAGGTTATCGAACGTAACCGTCTTGCCGCTCACGCCCTTTTCGATGCGATCGTACAACTTGTCGCCGTGGTAGATTTCCAGAATACAGCGGTTGACCGAGGTGCCGGTGCCGAAAGCATCGGTCACGGCACGGGTTTGTACTCCGCTCTGCGGAATCGTTACCGTAAACGAGGATGTCGTTGCTACGTCGGAAACGAGCCCTTCATCCTTCTGACACGCGGTAAGGGTCATCGCAAGGCCCACCGCCAATAGGAATAATTTCTTCATAATATGTTGAATTTTATGGGTTTTCTTGTCTGTGGTAATTTATCATTCGTTATCTGTTATTCGAATGTGGCCGTTACGTGGGTCGTGTAGTTCTGCTGCAGTTGCAGCATGTCGAGTCCTTTGGTCACATTGCCCACCGTGATCGACAGGCCGATGGATTGCCCCGCATACGGCACGAAGAGGAAATCTTCGCCGACCGAGTTTGACCCGGCAGTCGTTGCCGGGAACGCGAGTGTCAGAGTTTGCGGAGCGGATGTCGTTTCTGTCAATACGTCGTATTGTGTCGGTACGTTCGTGTATGTAACCGACACCTCTTGCCCGCCCGTGCCGAATGCGGCCGTGTTCTGCATCGCCAACTTTGCCAGCGGGCGTTTCAACGTGGCCGATACGCCGTTGCCGCCGTTCCACTGTACACCGGGTAGGGCGAAAGCGAAAGCGTCGCGCCCACTGCCGGGCGTATAGGGCGTCCGGGTAAGCGACACTTGCCGCAGGTTGTCGGTCGTATAGGTTCCCTTGCCGTAATCGGCCCAGAAGAGGAAGTCGTACGTGCCGGGCACCAGTGCGATCTCAATGGCTGCTTCGTCAAGCGTTCCGTTTGCTATCTTATGTAGTACGCATCGGGGCTTGGTGTCATTTGTCCAGGCCTCGAAGGTATAGGTCAATGTTTGTTCTGCAGCCGTCGCGCCGCGCGTCGCCGCCTTGGCTGCAGGCTCGTTCTTCAGCACGCTTTCCGAGTGCAGGTAGATCACACCGTTCACGGGCATAGTCGGGGCGGGCGTGGGTTTCTCGTCCTTGCTGCAACCGGCAAAGACGGTCAGTGCGAATAATAATATGGTAACTATCTTTTTCATCCGGATGTCAGTTTAGTCAGGGATCGTAATATTGATGTCGCCGTCGAAACCGGGGTCTATGCCGATGCCGGGGGCGTAGTCGCGCGTGAGGAACTCGTCGCGTATAGTCGTCAGTTTGCCCCGCACGATGGGCACGTCGATGCCCTCGATGCGGTTCAGCAGGTTGCCTTCGCTGTCGCGGATCGTAAGATCGACCTTCACGGCCGACTCCGAACCATTGACGAAGATGTAATCGCTGGCCAAGTGGGCCTCCTTGTTCGTCAGAGGCGTCATGTTACACTCGAACCACATCCCCGTGCGGGCGTCGTTGGGCTTGTTCGTGTAGGCGTTGAAACCCGATGGGAAGTACCCGGCGTAGTCCACCTGTACCCGTATCGTCGAAAGGTCTGGCGTTTGGGACAGCAGATCGTCGGCCACGGATCCGGTTATCTCCGAGTGTCGTGCGGCCAACTCATCAAGAAACTTGTCGATGTCGGTAGCGATGAACTCGATCTTGGCCATCGGGCGCTGGAGCGTTACAGTCACATCTACAGTTTCGTTCCAGCGGTCGCGATGGGCCTTGAGGTCGATCTCCTGCCGGGCAACGTAGGTATCCTTATGGTCCTCGTCACCGATGTAGTTTCCGGCAGCGGGCACGCTGATTGACGAGAGCGAAGGAATCGTATAGTATTTGTCGTCCACGGAACCGTTATCCACGTAGTCCATCCACGCTACGACGTGGTAGCGGGCAGCGTGTAGCGCCAGCGAGGTGTGGATCGTGTGGTGTCCGTCCGCCGCCGGCTCGCAGCCGAGCACACGCCGTTCCGCGAGTTCGCCGCCGATCTCGTCGCGGAATACCTCGACGATCCAGCGAACGTCATACGCGTCAATAACCTCCCCTTCGGAGCGTCCTGTCTGCTCGTAAGGTTCTATTTTCGGGTCTATCGCAAGAGACAGATTCGCATTGACCAGCGTGGGATCGACGCCTTCGTTTTCCGGAAATTCCAGTACGGTCTTGTCACAGCCCGTCAATACGAGAACGAGTAAATGGGCAATATATATTGTTATTCTTTTCATCTTCCGCTCCTCCCTTATTTTCCGAACCGATACAACAGATTGATGCCCACCTTCGTCAGGCCCCAGTAGTTGTAAGCCCGTCCCTTTTCGAAGCGGGCGCCGTTTGGTATATTATAATAAGTATCGTATTTCGTATGGACGTATCCCGCGCCGACGGTGAACTCCGCTGCCCAATGGCGGGCGAAGGGCAGCACGTAACCGTAGCTCAACCCCACGCCGTAGAAGCCGTCGGGCGACTGGTAGCGATTTTTGTTGTCCACAGCGATATTGAAAGCGCCGATGTTGAGATGCACTCCGAAGAAATGACCCTTCATCGGGGCTTTCAGCCAGTAGCGGAATTCGGGCTGAACAGCCAGAAAACGCAGGCGGTAGTCGCGTGCCACGGTGTAGGGGCTGTAGATGATCGGCAGATCGATCGAGTAGTGGTCGCCGAAACTGTACTCCACGCCGAGGTTGGCGACCGTAGCGGCCAAATATGCCACATTGGTTTTAATGGCCCAGCGATAAAGAGGACGTACGGGGTCGAACATCATTCCCTCCAATGCCTCAACGACCGACTGTGTCGATTCTGATTCCGGCTCTGCGGATATTTCCGCAGGTATTTCGGAGACAGGGTTACATGCAGACTCAATAACTGGCTTTTCCGATGTCGGTTCGGCTTCGCTCCCGGATAATGAATCAACCGGCATAACATCGCTCTCCGGTTCAGGCATCTGATTACTTCCCGCACTACGGAACACATAGGCCACGGCTATCACATCCGTCATTCCTCGCCACCGTTGCGTAGAATTCGTCGTCCGAAAATGCTCCTCTTTCAATCCCTCATGAACGATAAAATAAGACTTGACCTGATTGCTTCGATTTTTCGCAGCTGCAAGGTTTGTCTTGAAAGAATCGTAAGAGGAGCAAAAACCCAGCATACGCACTTTCATATCTCCTGATTCGATTGAAAGCTTGTGTTGTCGGATAGATTGAGTCAGTGAGTTGATAGCGGCTGCATTTCCTTTATAATCCGCCCAAAACATCCGTCGTTTCGGGGCAAATCGGAAGACAACCGTATCCTGCTTCTCCGATGCGAGCACACTCGTCTTCTGCCGAGTACTCTTGCTGGCTTTGGCGGATAGAACACTGTCTGGCTCTTGAGCCGCAGCATTCAGCCCGTACAGCAGGAAGCCGAGTAAAAAAAGCCTCGGGAACAATCTCGAACGACCTTTTCGATCTGAAATACTTTTGTCAAAACAAATCATACTAAACAATTAAATAGGGACAGTCGCGAAATAGGCTTAAAATTATAACAAATTGATTGTCAATG
>ERZ791915.2555-NODE-2555-length-11196-cov-4.467911_pt1 | contig 11196 bp, 5 predicted proteins | sample MGYA00510139_ERZ791915 | MGnify/ENA primary metagenome ERZ791915 (study PRJEB30046, sample SAMN00792117) | human gut metagenome | study: EMG produced TPA metagenomics assembly of the A metagenome-wide association study of gut microbiota in type 2... | reverse complement strand
GTCAGCCGGGACGGAGCTGTGCTGTCCCGTTTCTGCCTGGGGGATGGCATTCAAGACTGTGTGGTAAAAAAAGATGGCACCATCATTACCAGCTACTTTGACGAAGGTGTATTTGGTAATTATGGTTGGGATGAACCTCTGGGCGCTTGCGGCCTGATTGCATGGACATCGGAGGGAACTCCTCTCTGGAAAAATGAGAAGTATTCCATCTATGACTGCTATGCCATCAGCCTGGACGAAGAAGAAAACCTGTGGTTTTATTATTACGATGAATTCCGGCTGGTGCGGACGAACTTCAAAGAGGACTTTGTGTTTGAACTGCCAATCGAAGGAAGCGGAGCTTTTTCTGTTGCCCCGTCCGGCAATGTCTTCCTGTTTCAAGGCGGATACCAGCAACGGGACAAATTCTACTTCCTTACCGCTCATGGTGATCGCCTTGGGCAAAAACAGAAGGCTATTCCCACCTGTGACGGAAACAAGGTCGCTGTGGAGCAGTGCAACCTGCTTCGCAGCCAGATGCTGTTCCTCGGAAAAGATGGTGTGCTCTATGGAGGCATTTTGGGGAGCGATGGCCAATGAAACAGTCTGATATTTATACCGAGGCTCTGATCTGTCTGCGCTCGATCCTTCTGGCAGACCATCCAGAGTTCCAAAACTGGATTGACTGGCTGGAGTGGGACATTCAGGACTGGAGCCAACGACGGGAGGTTGCCCACCACCTCCGGGCCTATGGCGGCATGGGCTCGTTCAATGATCTGCCCAGTATGCGCGGAAATCACGACTATATTTTCGGCTTTCTCAAATCAGTGTGCTATGCCTTCGGCCATCTTTATGGCAAACGGGAAGGCATTTCTCCGGAGGCATTGATGGAAGAGTGCCTGCACGATGTAGAGCAGGCAGCCTATCACCCCCATAAGGCCCTGAACCGAGCCATTGCCCAACACTTGAAGCATGGCGATTTACAAGAGAATCTGGATCGGCTGTAGGAGGACTTGCTATGAACGAAAAACTATTTCGCACCCAATTCAATCAAATGGAAACCACCGAGAAGCAGGCACTGATGGAAAGCCTGGCTGCTCGTTATAATATGACCTTTCTCGGTCTACATACTTTTGACCGCTGGGGCCAGAGCTGCACCACCGGCATCTTCGAGAAAGATGGTCGGGAGTTTGTCTTTGTTCCCGGCGATACCGTCACCCTGGGCTGGGAGCAGTTTGCCGCAGGGCTGAACCAGGAGAGCCGGGAGGAATTGGAGTATCTGTTCCAGGAATGGGAGTTGGAGCGGGACCCGGAGGAGATGATTCGGGAAAGCATGGCTCCCGTCCGGCAAGTGGCCATCGGTCCCATGCTGGCAGGACGGGAGTTGGAGGAAATTAACTGGGAGCCAGTCAAGATGGACGATCCCAGACTGACCGCCCATCCTGACTGGCTGAAGGAGTTCCGGGATTTTGCCTGGAGTGACAGCAGCAGTCTTACCTTGCATCAGTCGGCTCGCATAGAACGGACAGAAGATGGATTTCAGACCTGGATCTATAACCGCACAAACTATGATGAGTTTCTTGCCGGGCTGGAAAAACAGGGGCTTTCGCTGCCTACAGCGGACGAGTGGGCCTACCTGTGTGGCGGCGGGTGTCGGACCCTGTTCCCATGGGGAGATGGGTTAGACTACTCCATGCGTCTGCACTGGTTTGAGGATATGGAGGAGGATGAGAACCGGCCCTATGACATGGAGGAACCCAACTTCTTCGGCCTGTCCATCGCCTACGATCCCTATATGCGCGAAGTGGTGCAGGCTGGTAGGCTTACCACCTGCGGCGGCGATGGCGGATGCAATATCTGCGGTGGGCTGGGCCCATTTCTCGGTTTCCTACCCTGTTCGCCCCACTGTAAGTCGGAAGTGCAGGAGGACAATGAACTAAACGGAGATTATGACTTTTATCGGTCTATCATTCGGCTGGAGAACTATGATTGACAATAGAAGCTTGATACAAAATAAAGAAAGACCTGCTAATAAAAGTCAAGTAGAAATTTCAGATTTTTAGGGAAGCGAAAAAGGCAACACAAAATCAAGCCGCTGAGCATCTCAAAATTAAAACGGCGGCCAGCCAGATGGTATAGCGCAAGAAAATCAGTCGTGTTCCAGGGAATCCAAGTAGGCTTTCACAGAAGCATAGTAGATGCGCAGGAACTTGTTGGCGGAGGCTATCATGTAGACACGGTATGGCTTGCCTTCAGAGCGTTTCTTGTTCATGAACTGGTAGACCGGTTCATTCATTGGAGCATGTTGCAGGATGACACCCATCACCAGAAAGAGCGTCCTGCGCAGCGAGGCAGACCCCCGCTTGGAAATGCTGCGGCTGCGGACATCCATTTGGCCGGATTGGTAGGGTGGGGCGTCAATGCCTGCAAAGGCAACCAGCGCTTTCTTGGAATGAAAACGGCGTACATCGCCAATTTCAGCCATGAGTTGGGGGCCGAGGGTGGGGCCAACACCAAACATCTCCATCACCACCGGATACTCCGGTAAAGAAGCCGCCAGGGACTGCATCTCCTGCTTGAGAGCAGCTAACGCGGCGGAAGTTGCCCGGAGTTGGGAAACGGCCTGTTCTACCAAAAGTTTTGCTGTATCCGTTTTCGGCATGACACCGAAGTGACCACAGGATGAGGCATAAATATCCAGCGCCTTGTCTTTGCTGAAATTGTAGCCGTGCTTCTTGCACCACTTCTGGTACTTGGCGGTAAAGGCCTTCTCAGACAGGCCACAGACGCACTCGCAATGCCAAAAGGCGGCGACAAAGTCCACCCACTTCTCGCTACCATCGGCACGGGGTGGACTGGTAAACAGGCGGTTTGCGTCTGGAAAAGCGGTGTCCAGCAGGGAGATTAAGTTATTCTTCAGCATGGTCTGTACTTTGGAATACTGCTGGTACTGCCGGTAGCAGGTCTTCAGCATGAGCCGGGTGTCCTCTTCTGGGACATATCTCGGCAGTATGAGCCAGTGGTCAAGACCGTAGTTGGCCAGCTTCACGGCATCCTTCTTGTCGGTCTTGGCCCGTCTTAAACTGTTGTTCCCGTAGTCATGCACCAGCATTGCATTGACTACGGAGACATAAAGCCCCGCGTCGTGGAGCAGCCAGGCCACCGGCGCGTGGTAATTACCCGTGGATTCTATCACCACACGGGTCTCACCGTCCAGGCTTTTGAGCAGCCCTGCCAGCTTGCTCAGTTCACTGTCGGTGTGAAGCACCTCAAAGGGCGAGATTACCACCTCTCCAAAAGGGCGCATGACTGCAATCATGCTCTTACCCTTGGAAACATCGATGCCAACGCAGTTCATTCACATTCCTCCACTACAAAGAATCTGCAACCGGAATCCATCTTTTCTCGTTGCCGATTCAATCTATTGCGTGACGCGAACTCCCCGGCATCCCGGTAGGCTCAACCTGCTTAAATCGAACGCTGCAACAAGAGGATGGCTGACAGTCTTTCTTTCGGACTTGTTAGCCCAAGCGAGGTATCGTCAGCCAGTTGCTCCTCTTATTGTAGCTTAGGCACGAGATGGAAAGAAAGCCGGACTGGCTGCTCGGCTTTCCTGTCCAAATTTATTGTAATAGAGAGGTGCCGACATGGGAGCATGGGGCATAAAAGCATTAGAGCGTGACGAAGGACTGGATGTACTGGACATCCTCAAAAATGAATATGTACCGGAGCATCCGGTAATGGATCTGGACGAGATGATCGAACTGATGAAAGAGGAAGTCATGCTGGGATCTGACTTCTCACAAATCGACTTCCTCTTTGACAATACTGCGATGGCTCTGGCGGAGCTGTATTTCCAATGGAAGGATAACGGCAAGCTGGACTACGATCATGAAGAAGCTATATGGGATAAAGTCACCGGTTTCACAGCATCCAAAGAAGCCCTTGCTTTCCTGCTGCGGCAGCTCACCGACATCAAAAACGAAGTGCCGGACGAGGACGGCATCCGTGAGATTGTGGATCTTTGGAAGAACGAGGACAGCGGTGAGATTGAGCCTGCGTGGTCAGAGCATTTGAACTGGCTCATCAAGCGACTAATCTCGGAACAGGAGGTGTGACAGATGTATATCAAAAAATACTGGGGCAACTTTATCGGAGGTTCGGATGACAGCCTGAACCTTGTGGCCTTTTTAGAAGACCAGAAGAAAGAGGAAATCCCCCTCAGCGAGATTTTTGCCAAGATTGGGCTGGACAAGCAGAACTGGGACTTCCGCCAGACCGTGGAGTATCTGGAGTTTACACACTCTGATGGCGTGGAGATGGACTTCCACTTCGCCATTGATGTGGTCACCGATCTGGCCGCCATCCTGCTGGAGTGCAGTGTCAGCGGCAGTATAAACCTTCAGGATCTGGACGAGTACAACACCCCCGCCCGCCGTATCCGCATCACCGCCACGCCAGAGGAACACGACGCCATGAACAAGGCCCTGGCGGATTTTGCCCAGAACCCGCTGGAATATGACCTCAGTGAGATGATGGACGACGAGGAGATCCAGGAGATGGCTCGGGATGTGGAGGCGCTGCGGAAGGAACTGTACGAGGCCGCTGGCCACAACCGGGACTACCATGTGAAAGCGGAAGATGTGAAACATCTGCTCCCTGACTGGGCCGGTGCCGATGGCTGCATCGCCACCAACCGTATCACGGTGGAGGGCTGCAAGGTTGGCTACTGCTACCGGGAGAAGCCGGACGGCGACTGGGACAGCGGCTGGCGCTTCACCGCCGGTGACGAGAGTGACGAGTACATGGACGACCCCAACAATGCCGGGATTTACAAGCTGAACACCATCTGCAACGACGATTCCGACATTATCCCGCTGTTGCATACACCCGCCCCCTGCGCCTTTGAGCGGGATGAAAGCGGCGTGTTCCAGCAGATCAAAGACTGGAAACCGGATGAGGACGAGGAGGAACAAGATATGGATATTTTGGAGCAGTGCCAGAAGTGGCATGAGGAGGACAAGCACCATAAAATCGTTGATGCACTGGAGGCTATTCCGGCTGAGGAACGCACTCCAGAGATGGATATGGAGCTGGCGCGTGCCTACAACAATTTGGGGAATCCCGGAAATCCGGAGGGCAAAAAGCTGCTACGAAAGGCACTGGAACTGATGCAGTCCCACGAGGAGGAACTGGGAGACACTTATTCCTGGAATTTCCGCATGGGGTATGCCTATTATTATCTGGATCAGGAGGGCCGCGCTCTGCGGTATTTTGAAAAAGCTCTGGAGCTGCATCCCGGTGATGATCCTAAGCTCAACACCCGACAGGACATGGAGGAACTGATCGACTCGTGCAAGAAGGGCATTTCTCTGCCGCAGTTCTCGGAGTGCTTCCGGGAGCGGACGGAGACCTGGTGGGAAATCTTTGCCGAAATGGAAGCAGAGCTGCGCCAAATGATGGACGACGACAAGGATCATACCCGCGGCGCAGAACTCGTGGCCCAAATGCAGGAGACCCTGAATCTGGTTTTTGATGAAATCTCCTTCGAGATGGGCTTCAACGGCGAGAAGTACGAGCTGATCCTCACCCCGGAGGGGGACAAGGTCAAGCTGTTTGAACTAATCTACTTCCAGAAGCACGCCACCAAGGAGATGTTGGAGCACTGGAACATCCTGGTGGGCCGTCAGCCTATCCGAAACATCGGCCTTCGCACCGACGATGGCTGGGACATCTCCGGGGAGGATGTGCAGATCTGGCTGGAGGAGCAGGGCGAAAACAGTTTCGCCATCTCCGCCTACTGTGAAAAGCTGCTGCCTATGCTTCAGGAGGAAGAAGGCAGAGTCTGGTGGATGCTCACCACTCTCACTGATCAGGTGCTGGGCGAGATCTCCCACATGTGGTATATTGACGATTTCGATGTGCTGGAAAAGCCCAAGGCGGAGCCGTCCCTCCTCCTGTCCCAGCTGCCCGACAAGCTGAAGGAAAAGGGAGCAAACCTCTCCACCGACCCGGAAGCCTATCTGGAGAGCTACATCGGCTACAAAACGGAACCCAACAAGGACCCGGACGCTGACTGGCGGCTGGATGTGATGGCCGGCTCCACCAACTGTGTGCCGCTCATCAACGGTTATCTGAATGCCGACAATGATTTTATGGACGATCTCCATGCCGACGGCGCAGTGGCGGGCTTCTTCTGCTATCCTCTGGATACCCTGCGGGAGGAGGAAGGGACCGAGAAGATCTTTGACTTCCGGGACAAGCTGGAGGAAGCGTTCGCCACTGATGAAGGATCGGAAGTGCTTACCTTAACCGGCGGCGCCACCGGCATTTACTGCGGCTATGTGGACTTCATTGCCTGGGACATCCGAGAGGCGCTGAACATGGCGAAAGAGTTCTTTGAAGACACGGACATCCCATGGGCCATCTTCCACACCTTCCGCCGTGAAGCAGGTTCTGTGCCCCTAAAGCAACAAGATGATGGGCCAGAAACTGAGAATCAGGATGACGAGTTGGACGAGACGCTGACGGGTATGGACTATATCCCTTACACCCCGGAGAATGCGGAGGAGTTCTTCCAGCAGCTGGAGCAGTGGAACGACGAGGACGAGTACCTCCGCTGTATTCAGGCGTTGAATGCTGTACCGGAAGACTGGCGGGACTACCGCATTGCCTACGCCATGGCACGGGCGCTGGAAAACTACGCCATCATTGGAGACCACGATGAGGGAACTCCCCGATACAAGGGAGACAAGGCGCTGCTCCGGGCCATTGAGGTGCTGGAGTCCGTCCGGGAGGAGGGCCAGGACAAGGCGGAGTGGAATATGCGGATGGCTTATGCCTATCAGTATCTCTATGGTCAAGAAGAAAAGGCCATCCCTTACGCCCAGCGTTGGGCGGAACTGGACCCGGAGGATGGAAATGCCTCTGCGGTGATCCAAGAGTGTAAAGCAGAGATCAAAAAACGCCAGCGCAGCCGGAAAAAGAAGGTTAAATTCGTGCCTGGTGATACCCCCTTCGAGGGCTTCGACCTCACCAACTTCTGGGACGACAGTATGTATGCGCTGAAAGAGTATGTCAGCGTTCCGCCTTCCGATGAGCTGATCGCCAGCGTGGAGGAGGAACTGGGTTATAAGCTGCCCGCCGCCTATATCTGGCTGATGAAGCAGCACAACGGCGGCATTCCGGTGAATACCTGCTATCCCTGCGATGAGCCGACCTGTTGGGCAGAAGACCATGTGGCCATCACCGGCATTTTCGGCATCGGGCGGGAAAAGAGCTGCTCCCTCTGCGGAGAGCTGGGCAGCCAGTTTATGATCGATGAGTGGGAGTATCCTGCCATCGGAGTGGCCATCTGCGACTGTCCCAGCGCCGGACACGATATGATCTTCCTGGACTACCGGGCCTGCGGCCCCCAGGGAGAGCCTGCGGTAGTCCATGTGGATCAGGAAAACGACTACAAGATTACCCATCTGGCAGACAGCTTTGAGGAATTTGTCCGCGGACTGGAGCATGAATCCCTCTATGATCCGGATGAAGAAGATGCAGACAGTCTCGACGAGGAGGAAGACACCGATGAGGAGGAAGCTGACCGCACAGGCGTTTTCACCGGCTTTGTGCTGATGTCCAAGGGAGAATGGGACAAGCAGCAGTTCATCCGGGACATGAAGGAAAAATGGGACATCTCCGTGGAGGAGTACGACGCCAGTGAGGAGAAGGACGACGACGCGCTGGTGTTCGAGGTAGGTGATATGCTCGCCGCTGTCAGTCTGGCGACCTATCCCATCCCCAACGGCGAAGCGGAACTGAACGCAGAGAACAATTATATGTGGGAGGATGCGGTCCAAGTTGCCAAGGAGCACTGCGCCCATATCATGGTGGCGGTGCTGGGCAAAGAGGAAAATTTGCTGGAAAAAGGCAAGCTGTTCACTAAGGTGGTAGCTGCTTGCTGCCGCCAGAAATACGCTACCGGTGTCTACACCAGCGGTGTGGTGTTCGAACCCCGTTTCTATGAGGGCTTTGCCGATATGATGCAGAATGACGAGCTGCCCATCTTCAACTGGATCTGGTTCGGTCTGTGGAGAGACGAGAATGGCATGAATGGCTACACCTACGGCATGGATGTGTTTGGAAAAGATGAGATGGAGGTACTGGGCACCGATGCTGAGCCGGGCGATCTGCGGGATTTTCTTGCAAGCCTTGTGTCCTATGTACTGGAGAATGATGTGGAACTTCAGGATGGGGAGACCATTGGCTTTACAGCAGATGATAAGCACACCATCACTCGTAGTCCCGGTGTCAGTCTGCCGGAAGATCAGATGACTCTGAAAATCTCCTGGAATTCTACGGACGGCAGCCCGGATGACGGCGATGAGGATGACTCGGACGGCGAAATGCCCGAAGACGAAGAATCCGGTGTTCCAGAGGTCTATACTGAGGAAGAAATGAATGCCGTCGAGGAGCACATTGAGCAGTATTTCGGCAAGTTCGAGAATGTGTTCCACGAACTGGACTCCCCGGACATCCATGTGGACATCTGCGTTGTTCCGCCTTCGGAGGAACGGGATTACTACACGCTGGTTACGATGGGTATGGGTGCTCACCGAATGAATGTGCCGGAAGAGCTTGCGGAATACAAGCTGGAACGAGCGGAACTGGCCATTGCGCTGCCGGGAAACTGGAAGCTAAAACATGAGGATCTGAAGAACGAGCGGTGGTACTGGCCCATTCGCCTGCTGAAAACCCTGGCCAGACTTCCCATTGCCAGCGATACCTGGCTGGGCTTCGGCCATACCATGGACAATGAGGATGACTTTGCAAAGGACACAAAGCTTTGCGCCGCCATTCTGACAGGTCCCCAGGATACGGAGGACGGCAGTGAGGTCTGCACCCTGCCGAGTGGCGAGGAGGTCAACTTCTATCAGGTGATCCCCCTCTACCGAGAGGAATTGGAATATAAGATGGTGCATGACGCAGACGCTCTGTTGGACAAAATGGACGGCATCAGTTTTGTTGTGAATCCTACCCGCCAGGACGCTATCACCAGAGGGACACTTTGCAACGGGGATGACGAGGAACACTATGTGGTAGAAATGGACGATGCGGCTTTTCATCTGGAGACCATTCAGGAAAAGAACCTGCCGGTGGATGAACTGTGCGCCTGCAACCACATGGCAATTTATCTGCGCTGGTGCATGGAGCATGACCTGATGGGAGAGGACTTCCTGAAAGATTACAGCGAAGTGGTACAGAAGGTCAAGGCTGATCCTGCCAGTGTGGATCTGCGAGAGTTTATTCAGGATGAGCTGGATGGGCAGCTGGTCGGCCCGATGTTCAACAAGATGGGGCGGGCGTTTGCATCCTACTACTATGGCGCATATTCCAATGGTCCTGAAAGTCCTTTCTTCCCCTGTGATATTGATGATTATGCTCTGCAATACTTCGGCCCGGAACGGTATCACTCCGATGAGTTCCAGGACGAAGCCTACCTGTTCATCCCCTTTGACGAGGACTACTATCAGGCTATGGCAGAGGTGATCGGGGAACGCTTTGAAAACTGGCAGGGACAGGACTTCGACGAGGACACGCTGGAGCCTTCCGAGGTGGCTCAGGCCATCATGGAGTATCTGGACTGCGAGTGTACCTATTTCCCATCCATGGCAGATGATGACCCCATCATGTCGGCATACAGCTACGCCCAGCGGCTGGGGGTACGGGAGGGCTTTGTTCCCGTGCTTATCCAGGCGGATGATGAAACGCTGTTGGAGTGTCTGGTAATGAACGCCGATCCGGAGCATAACTCGGACTACTATGAATTTGACCTCAAACCCGTGGAGGAGTACCGTAAAAAGATGCTCTCCGCTCCCGTCAAGGACGGAAAGGCGATTTTGGAGGAATTGACCGGCCAGCGCAAGGAAGAAGCCGAGGATGACGATATGGACTGGGATGAGGAAGTCCTGGGCGAGATGGAGGGCGGAGAACCCAACGACCGTTTCGCAAACTATTGGAACGATGATACCGGAATGACATATCCGCTCATTCTGGCTAAAATTCCGGTAAAGAACCCCTGGGAGATCTTCGCCTACCTGCCCTTTGGAAATTGGAATGAGTGTCCCGACACACCGGACCTGATGGCAGTGGCGAAATACTGGTTCGAGCAGCATGGTGCCATCCCTGCCGCCATGAGCCACGATGAATTGGAGTTTGAACTTCCAACTCCGATCTCCAAGGAAAGAGCTATGGAGGTGGCTGTGGAGCAATATGGCTTCTGCCCAGATCTGGATCAGAATGAGGATGGAAGCATTGGCTCCTTGGCGGATGTCCTGTGGCAGTCCACCGTCTGGTATTTCTGGTGGGATTGATGGGAGGTTGTGACCATGAACGAATACCTAAAGCAATATATTGAACTACAAAAGCAGTTTCGGGAGACAGAAGGAAATCCAGACAGTATCCGCGCTCTCTATGCCTTTAAGGAGGAACTGGAGCAGAGTGAGGATCAGCAGGCCAAGGAAGTGCTGGTGGATGTGTATGACCTCCTGGACTTTAAGAAGGACGCCTACGAACTGCTCTGCCAAATTGGAAATCGTTCCGATAAAAAGACGCTCAAGCGGCTGGGTACACTGAAGGACTATGCGGAGAATTGGGGCAACCACTACGCCATCCCAAAGCCAAAAACGCCAGAGGAGAAGCAGAAAGAGAAGGAACGGCAGGCTCAGCTGGGTCTGCCCACCTTCCGGTATCACCCGGACCCTCTGGATACCGGGGCTTTTGAGGAGTCTGAGGAGGGCATTGTCTGCGACTGTTGCAGCAAGACCACACACATCTACTATACTGCGCCATTCTTTTCTGTAGAGGATATTGAACACCTATGCCCGGAGTGTATCGCCAGCGGCGAAGCGGCTCGGAAATATAACGGCAGCTTTCAGGACGATTTCTCTCTGGATGATGGTGTAGACGATCCGGAGAAGTTGGACGAGCTGATCCACCGCACCCCCGGCTACTCCGGCTGGCAGCAGGAATACTGGCGTGCCCATTGCGGCGACTTCTGCGCCTTTTTGGGCTATGTGGGGGCCAGAGAACTGCGGGCACTGGGTGTGCTGGAGGAGGTGCTGAACGATCCCATGTGGGACGAGGAGCAAAAAGAAATGATCCAGGAATCCGTTAATGGCGGGCATCTGCAATGCTATCTGTTCCAGTGCCTCCACTGCGGAAAACACC
>ERZ791915.2517-NODE-2517-length-11332-cov-8.181609_pt1 | contig 11332 bp, 7 predicted proteins | sample MGYA00510139_ERZ791915 | MGnify/ENA primary metagenome ERZ791915 (study PRJEB30046, sample SAMN00792117) | human gut metagenome | study: EMG produced TPA metagenomics assembly of the A metagenome-wide association study of gut microbiota in type 2... | reverse complement strand
CAGACTTGCTTATGCAAGTCTGCGGTTTATTTTTTATGCCGCTTTTTTGAAAGCGGGTTAGGAAAGATTCATTTAGCCACATTGCTTTATTTAGTATTTTCTTTTTCTTATGCAGCTTGCTTTTTTGAAAGCGGCATAAATAAAAAGAAAGTCCTAAATTAAAATTACCAGCACAAGGAAGCTTTGTTGACTTTCTTTCAAGAAAGTCTAATGCTACTTTTGCCGCCAAAAGAAATGAACATTAAAAAAAGTCTAAATAAAGAAAAAATAAAAACCTAAATTAAAAAGCAAAAATTGAAATTTTAAGAAAAAGAAAATTTAAAAGCAAAATAACCAGTGTCCGGCAAGTCGTGACACCGTGCGGCTTCCCTTCTCTCCTGGCGGCTGGCAAAACGTAAGGGCAAAAGACAGCCAAACTGCGTCGAATATATCCGTTAGTATGTCTTGTGGGGGGGTGCAAGTGTGCTATAATAGGTGCGAATATTATTTTAACAAATGTTTTTAAAATTCAGCAAATAAAATCGACTTTTAAACAAAGTAAGGCAAAGGCAGAACAATATTTTTGGCAAGGCAGGAGTGGAGGTGGGAAGGTGTACGACGAAAAATGCCTGCAAAATATCGGCAGTAATATCCGCTTCCTGCGTGCTGCCTGTCAGCTCAGTCAGCAGGAGCTGGCCAAGCGTATCGGTATCAGCCAGACCCACTTGAGCAATATTGAGCGTAGTCATGTAAGAGTAAATCTGAAGCTGCTGCTGCGTATAGCCAATACTGTTGGCTGCACGCTGGAAACACTTGTAGATACCAGGTCAGCTTTGGACTGGAGGCAGGAACAGGCTGAAAATGGCGTGCCAAAGCAGGAGGCCTATACGCTGGAGGAAGTGCGGCATCTTTTGCAGCTGCTGCGCTTGTCGAAACAATAAAAGGCTATAACCGCAGCAATTGCTGTGAGGATATATTTTTCATTTTTAAAGCGAAGGAGGCGGTCGATGCTGGCTGAAAAGCAAAAATAAATCAAAAATACTGTTAGATCAGAGAGAGGAGGCGAGAAGAAAAGTGCCTGAAAAGATCAACATTGGTTTTGGCATCGATAAAAATTTTGGCAAATTTGCCGGTATCACCATTACGTCGTTGGCACACAATAATATAGGGCATGAGCTGGTTGTACATATTATCTATGACGAACTGCTGCCGGAGGATCTGGAAAAATTACTGCAGACAGAAGCGCTGTACCGTAATCTGACGCTGCGCTTGTATCAAATCAAAAGTACGGAAGGCATGACCTTCGTCGTGCCGCCGGGGCATATCACGCAGGCTATGTACTACCGGTATCTGTTTGCCGATATGCTGCCGGGGGAGATAACTAAAATCATCTATCTGGATGCCGATATTATTTGCAAAGGGGATATTCTGCCGCTGTGGCAGACAGATTTGCAGGGCCGGGTTTTGGGTGCTGTACGCGATTATGGCGAGGACCGCAGTTGTGAACGTATCGGACTGAAAAGCGGCCGCTATTTCAATTCGGGCGTATTGCTGATGGATCTGGAAAAATGGCGGCAGCAGAAGCTGACACAGCAGTTGTTTCAGTGGCTGGAAGCCGTTGGCGATACCAAAATCCTCTGGGGTGACCAGGACGCGCTCAATGGCGTTGTCGACGGCGAGTTTGCTGAACTGCCGCAGATTTTTAACGGTATCGTTATCAATAATACGACACTGAAAGCAGAAAAAGATACAGTGATCGTGCATTATATAGACTACGTAAAACCCTGGCATATCTATTATTTTGACACGCCCGAAAAAGAATTATATTGGGAATATGTCAAAAAATCACTGTGGAACAAATTAAAACCGTTAGATGGACATACGGTAGAAACTATCATGATGACGGCCAGGCTTTTATATAAAAAAGGTAAATATAGCGAGTCTATTTCATATTATGAAGCGTTGTTAAAACATTTTTTAAAAGATAGGTATCACTAAAATAATGATGAAGATGAGAAAGAAGGCTGTAAAATGCACAGTAAAAGAAGATTGGCAAAACAGGTTTTACACACATTAATGGCGATGTCTATCGTCTATTCCAGCGGCGGCAGCATTTTGTTGTCACAAGTCAGCGCTGCTGAGCTGACTGCTAAATTAACTGACGGTAAAGGTACGGCTTCTGTAACAGGTTCTAATGGAGCGGATTACGCAGGCAACGGCAGTAGTGATCCAGCTGCCGCAGGTGACAGTATACTTCTGGAAGCAGTTATACATGAAGATATCAGCAGTGCGATCAAGGTCGCTGCTCAAGGTGGCGTAGGTGGGAAATCGGATCATCATGGTGTTACTATTAGTGGTTCTGACGCCGAAGGTGGTGCCGGTGGTGACGCATTTGTAGGCGTGGATGTCAGGGAAGGCCTGCATGAAGTCACTGTAGCTGATATCACAGTCCAGGCTACGGGCGGCAAGGCTGGTTCAAGCTACACTTTAGGTGCAGCGGCTGGTGCTGCTGAAGCATATGGTATCAAAGTGAAAGATGAATTGAAAATAACAGCCAGTTCCATTACTGTCAAAAGTATTGGCGGAGAAGGCAGCTATTTGAATGGACCCGATTCAGGCGACAGGCAGCCTCTAGGATCGAATGATGGTGGTATTGCAGATGCAGCTGCTATCAGAGGGCAGGGCGGTACTGCTGTTATCAACGGCAATATTACTGTTAAGGCTGAGGGTGGTGACGGTGGCTATGGCTATTATGCAAAAAGTGGTAAAGGTGGGGATGCTGCGGCAGCTGCTATAAAAGTACTGGGCGGTAATAATGTTATTAAAGTCCAGGATATCGTTGTGGACGGTATCGGTGGTGAAAGCAGTTATAAAATCTACAATATTTTTGCAGAACAGCCAGTTTTGGGAGGCCTTGGTGCAGCAAAAATTGCTGACATTACAGATGGTACACTACGATTGGAAGCGAAGGATATCACTGTCAATGCCAAAGGTGGCGATATGAGCACTTATAATAGTATTGGCGGTATGGCCAGTGGTGCAGCACTGGCTATGGGTGTTGATACTGCCGGTGGAGTGGGTATGATCACAGCTGCTCGGGTTTCTATAACTGCAAGTAGTGGTAAGAATGATGGGGGTGTTTCTAATAATTTTAGCACTTCTGATCCCAAGGATGGCTTAAAAGGTATTGATAGTGGTTCAGCAACGGCAATAGGTGTCAATGTTACCGCTGGCACTAGTACTATCGAAGCACAATCTGTTGATATTATTGCAGAGGGAGGTACCGGAGGCACAGGTAGTTCCAGTTATAAAGTAGCTGGTATTGGTGGTAGCGGTGGTGCGGCCGAAGCTTATGGTATCAAAGCTGCCGGTGGTGTTGCAGTTTTGAGTGCTGACACTTTTACTGTGGCGGCTAAGGGAGGAAGTGGCGGCGACAGTGGCGAAAACTGGGTCTCCTCTGCAAATGTTGATGCAGTCAAAGCACGTGATGGCAGTACGGCGATAGTTTTTGGTGTTACAAACAGTGGTGCTGTAGCTACTATTACAGCTGGAACAGTAAATATCAGTGCTGTAGGTGGCAATGGCGGTACCGGTAAAGCAGCGAATCAAACCAGCGGCGACGGCGGTGATGGAGCAGATGCTTCTGCTTATGGGGCTAAAGCTGTAGGCGGCATCACAAATATCAATGCTGATACTTTTAACGTTGCGGCTACAGCTGGTACTGGTGGAACTGGCGGCGATACAAGTAAAGGCGGCACTGAGGGTAATAAAGGTTCGGATGGTAAGCTTGCCGAAGCCTACGGCATTTATGCTGAAGGCGGCGCCACAGTGAACCTTTCGGGCAAGGATACAGATACCATCAGCCTGAATATTACGGCTTCAGGAGGTGCAGACAGTAACGTCGTCAGCCATGCGATCCACGTCGCTGACAGTACGGTAAATTTCTTGAGCAATGCCACTATCACAGGTGCGGCCAGTGAGACCTGGCTGGAAAATGCGGCATTGGGCTTCAGCGGCAGCAGCGCAGGCCGCACTGTAACCTCGGACGGCGCTTTGAAGCTGAACGGCAGCAACACCTTCCGGTTCAGTACCGACCTGAAAAATAATACTGCCGATAAATTTACTTTTGGTGAATTGGCAGCCGGCAGCAGTACAGAGAAACAGTATATCACTGTCGGTTACGACAAATCCTTCTCCGGCAGTGACCTGAGCTCCATTACCGGCACAGCTGTAGTTTTATCATTTGGCGAACTTAACGGGTATGATCTGAGCAGTTTTGAAGGTAAAGCAAGTACGATGGACTCGCCGCTGAAGCGTTTTACAGTGACGCCGACAGTAGAAGCCGACGGCAATGATGTAAAAATAACGCAGCTGGATTTTGGCGGCAGCCCAGATGGCAATGACGCTTCGGAAACCTCGATGACCAGCGCCGATACACATCTGGCTCTGCGAAATATCTGGCGCGTTGAAGGCAACAACCTGATGAAACGCATGGGTGAATTGCGCAGTGACCCGGAAGCAGCTGATGGCGGCGTCTGGGCCCGTTACTACCGGGGCGAGCTGAGCGCCGACAGCGCTTATGACCGCAGCTTCAGCCAGGATTATACAGCTTTCCAGGGCGGTATCGACAAGGTGCAGGATTATAAGGGCGGCAAGCTGTACACAGGTATCGCCGTCAACCGTATCGACAGTAATGCCAGTTATCTTGCTGGCAGCGGAGATCTGAGCAGTACCGGCGTAGGCGTATATGCCAGCTGGCTGGGCAGAAAAGGACATTATCTGGACGTTATAGCTCGCGGCAGCAAGCTTGCTAACGACTTTAAGCTGGTAGATTTGAGCGGTAATACTGCTCAGGCCGATTACGATACCTGGGCTTACGGTATCAGCGCTGAATACGGTTATAGACAAGATCTGCAGGGCGGCTGGTTTGTAGAACCGCAGGCAGAATTGAGTCTGGGCCATATCCAGAGTGCAGGTTACGAAATGTCTAACGGAGCCCGGATAGAAAATGACGGCATAAACAGCGCCGTGACCCGCGTCGGTATTTTGGGCGGTAAAGAGTTTAGCATTGGCGGGCGTCCCAGCAACGCCTATCTTAAAGCGTCGCTGCTGCATGACTTTGGCGGCAACGGCGGTGCAACAGCTTATTATGGTACTGACAGTCTGGCCCTGCAGACAGGTGACTTGACTGGGACCTGGTACGAAATTGGTCTGGGCGCTAATCTGGGCCTTGCCAAAAACAGTAACCTGTATTTTGATGCATTAAAGACCTTTAACGGTAATATCCGTACTGATTGGCAGATCAATGCCGGGTTACGCTTCACGTTCTAAGTGAATGATAATTGAATAAATGTTTAAGACAGGCAGAGGATTTTATTCCTCTGCCTGTCTTTTTTTATCAACGCTTAGAAAAAACGGTGTGAATATTTTGGGGACGATGGTAAGCACAGTCTTAGCGCAGACGCCGATAGTCTTAAAGCCGCTGGCGTAATGCGCCCCAAGACTCGAAAAAGTTTTGCTCACAGCAAAAGTGAGTGTCTTGCGGGGGGGTACAAACGTGCTATAATAAATTGAAATATTATTTTAACAAATGTTTTTAAATCAATAACAAATAATCAATGATTTTAATAAAAGATATGTAACTAAAGGTTGTGCTTAAAACTGTAGCAAGGGTGGCGACGCAAAAATGTATGACGAAAAGTGTTTACAGCAGCTCGGCAACAATATCAGATTCCTGCGCACTGCCTGTCAGCTCAGCCAGCAGGAGCTGGCCAAGCGTATCGGGGTCAGTCAGACTCACCTGAGCAATATTGAACATAGTCATGTAAAAGTAACTCTGAAGCTGCTGCTGCGTATCGCTAATGTCTTCGACTGCACGCTGGAAAATATTTTTGATGTCAAAACAGTTCCTGAGTGGGCGGAAGCCAGAGCTGCTAAGGAAAAGGAACATACTACAGACGCACAGGAGGTTTATACACGGGAAGAAGTACAGCAGATTTTGCAGCTGCTGCACTTATATAAAAATGGAACATCGTAAGCAGAAAAAGAAGCTGAAAGCAAAGGAGTAAATAAGATGGCTGAAGTGAAAACAGCAGAGAAAGGCTGGCAGTCTGACCATCTGGAAAAAGAAGCGGTAAACAGCGCCGGCAGTAGTAAAACTGCCGATGCAGCCAGCAGCATCGGCAATTCTGACAGCACCGCTGTCAAACCCTATATGCGTTTTTATGCCGGTCCGGTCACGCAGGACAGCGGACAGCCAGGCATCCGGTTCGACTTTAACTACGGCGCCCGCGTCGAAGTGCCGGCAGGTGATTACCGGGTGCGCTTTCTGGATCGGGATGCCTGCCTGACGCTGTATGATGCCGCTGCCAGCGGTGTGCTGGTGACCAGCAGTAAAAAGTATTTTGTCGATTTCCGCATCGAGGTCTACGAAAAAGGCAAGCTGATCTTCGCTCATGATTTAAATTTAGAGGGTAAAAAAGTGCTGATCAAATTCCCGGTCGGCATTTTAGGAGATATTTTAGCCTGGTTCCCTTATGCTGAAATTTTTAGAAAAAAGCATAAATGCGAACTGTACTGCGCCATGGCAGAGGATATGATCGAGATCATCAAGCCTGGCTACCCGGAAATCAACTTTGTCCAGGCAGAAGAACGGCCGGAAGGCTTGTACGCCAGCTATTACATGGGTATTTTCTTTCCCTGCGACGACAGGGAACACCAGCCGGTAGATTTCAGAGTAGTGGGGCTGCATAAAAACGCACCCTGCATCCTGGGGCTGAAAGCGGACGAACAGCGCATCAAACTGCTGCCAAAGAATAAAACACGCAGGATCAAAGAGCCCTACGTCTGTATCGCGGCGCAGGCCAGCAGTCAGGCCAAGTACTGGAACAACGGCCGCGGCTGGCTGAATGTGGTCCAACACCTCAAAGAGCTGGGCTACCGGGTACTGTGTATCGACCGGGAAAATAATTACGGTATGGGCAGCAGATTTAACATCATTCCTTACGGAGCAGAAGATTTTACCGGCCGCAGACCCTTGCAGGAGCGGATCGACCTTTTATACCATGCCGATTTTTTCGTAGGTCTGTCCAGCGGGCTCAGCTGGGTAGCCAACGGCGTAGGGATACCGGTAGTGCTGATCAGCGGTTTTACACTGCCGGTAAATGAATTTGCGACGCCGTACCGTGTCATCAGCTACCATGTCTGCAACGGCTGCTGGAACGATACGCGGGTGGTATTCGACCATAAAGATTTTGAATGGTGTCCGCGACATAAGGGAACGGACAGGCAGTTCGAATGCAGCCGCTACATTACGCCGGAAGCAGTGAACAAAGTTATCGATAAGCTGATGGCAGACTATAAACTAAAGCCGCAGAAACAGGCTGTGAATAAAAAGAAGATGAAGGGTGAGCAGTGATGAAAAAGAGAGAGAAGAAATTACAGGCACAAAGTATTCTGGCAACAGTAGTGATGGGGATGAATCTGGTCAACGCTGCCGCACCGGCAGCGGCGCTGGCAGCAGCTGAACAACCGGAACCGCTGCCTAAACAGGCAGTCAGCGAAGCGCAGCAGGAAGATCTGCAGGCCTATGCCTATGAAGCACTACCGATACTGGCAGGCTATGTGGACGAAATGATTTTCAGCAAGGCCGAGGCTGCTGTTTACAATGTTGAGAGCGGGCAAACCAGCAATATAAACAGCACAGGTGATTATGATGAAGTACATGTAAAAAGTGGTGGTATCTGTAGTATAGGTACCAATAAGGCTACAGTAGATGTAGCTGATGGCGGGTCACTGAATATAGGTATACATGTAGGCGGATTCCAACCTTTAACCATTTCTGGTGGTAATGTCAGTGTTACTGAGAATCGTTTTGGTGGTATTGATGTGTTGGATGGCAATGTCAATATAGGTAGTAATCAGACCCAGACTTATGTTTCCGGCGGCACTTGTACCATTGATGTCAATGCACAGGAAAATTATGTTTATGGCGGTACCAGTATCATCAAGGCAATGGATACCAGCGATAGTACGCAAAGAAACCAGGTGATTTCCGGCGGTGTAGGTATTGTCAATGTTATGAACGCTACCAGCGCCTATAATCAACAGGTGCAAACAATCCATGGCGGCAGCGGCGTTGTGGGGACGATGCTGGATGGCTGGCAGTGGATAAAATCAGCCGGTGCCGAGGGGCATATAGGGATTATGAGCGGCGGGTCACAGGCTATTGATGCCGGTTCAGGCAGTATTGATACGATGTATGGCGGCTCACAAACCTTGGAAAAGGATACTCATGCTGAGATTGCAACTATGTCTGGCGGCTTACAATTTATAAGGACTAGTGCCACAGGTGTGATAAGTAACATGGGTGGCGGCAAACAGACTATTGGTAATCCGGGATATATAAATGCCAGCGGTACAATAATAAGCATGACCGATGGTCAGCAACAGATTTGGGCTGGCAACAGCGGCAGTATCACAACAATGTCGGGTGTCAGTGCTATGCAGATTATAGGCCTGTCTGGTGCAGCTAATGGCAACATTGATACGCTGGAAGCCGGGACACAAATGATTGGTTATAGCACTGCTCCTTATAAGGGTGGTGGCACAGGCACGATCAATGTAATGAACAGCGGTATGCAGATCGTGGGTTACAGTGGCTGCAGTAGCTGTGTTGGTACTATTGCAAGTATGAATAATGGTCAGCAACAGGTCAATGATGGCGGTACTGGTACTATCACGAAGATGTCCGGCGTTGATGCCAGCCAGATCATAGGGTTGAATGGTTCGTCGGCTGTGGGCAGCATTGAAATTATGGAGGCTGGTAAACAGGCCATTGGCTACAATGGTAATTTTGGTACGGGCAGTATCACTTTGATGCAAGATGGCGTTCAGGTCATCGGTTATGTCGGCGGTTCCGGTATTGGCACCATTGCAACTATGAGCGGCGGTACTCAGATCATCAACAACGCTGGTACGGGCACGGTCACTTCCTTGTTAGGTGGTGTCCAGCTTGTTGCCAGCGGCGGTACGGCCACTGATACAACTGTCTGCAGCGGCGGTTTGCAGTATATCGAAGCCGGGGCTGTCATCAGCGGCACTGTTTTAGACGGCGGTATTTTACGCCTGGCGCAGGCTGATAGTGATTATATACTAAACAATACCTTAACGATCAATAACGGCGTGCTTGATCTGACAGACGGCGCTGGTCTGAAGCGGAATCTGCGTGCGGTACCTGTCTATCAGAAGCTGACCATGAGCGACCTGCAGGGGACTGGCGGCAGTATTTATCTGGATACTGATCTGGCAAATAATGACGGCGATAAGATCACTGTCAATAACAGTAATACCGGCACAGGAACGTACGCTGTTTATGTCAACGACCAAAGTATCGTCAGCGATACGGAACTGACAGGCAGGCTGCTGCTGGTAGATGACCAGAGCAGGAAGCTGAAATTTAAGGGTATGACAGCCAATAACGGTGGGTTGTGGGATGCGACACCGATTTTAAATGAAGAAACCAACCAGTGGTATTTGACAAAAATCGTGAAAACAGCGAATAACGATACCAAAGTATTGTTGTTTGACGCCGATAACAGCTACGCCATGTGGCGTAATACCAACGACAGCCTGCGCAGCCGTTTGGGTGCATTGGGAAATGGCAGCGAACGGGCAGACGGCATCTGGGCCCGGACGCAGGCGGGCAGGTTCAGCGGTTTCGGCTACGAAGGACGTTACAATCTGTATCAGCTTGGTTATGACCAAAAAGCCGATGCCAGAAGTACCTACGGCTTTGCCGTGGACTACGGTGACGGTACTGGTGATTATACTAAGGGCAGTGGTAAAGATAAACTGACAGCGTTCAGCCTGTATGGCGTCTGGCAGGGAAAACGCGGCGCCTATACCAATGTCACAGCGCGGGCAGGTATGTTTGATACGGACTTAAAATCTTATGGTGATTACCCGGACAAAACCAGCTATAAGGAACACGCCTACAGCATCAGCGTGGAATACGGCCAGCGCTTTGATTACCAGCAGGGACTGTTCTTCGAGCCACAGGCACAGTTTACGCTGGGGCATTTGAGTGGTATCAGTTACACCACCGACAGGGGCGCTAATGGGCACATCGATGGCATGAACAGCGCTATCGGGCGAATCGGTTTTGTGATGGGACAAAAAATCAAAAACGGCAGCGATATCTATCTGAAAGCCGACCTGCTGCATGAGTTTGCCGGTAAGCGCGATTTGCAGCTTACCTCGGATGCCGGCGGTACTAACGATATTTTGAGCAAGCATAATGACTATGGCGATACCTGGTTTGAGCTGGGCTTGGGCGCTAATATCAAACTGAGTAAAGACAGCAGCTTTTACGGTGAAGTGGAGCGGGGCTTCGGCGGCGACATCAACAAAAAGTGGAGCGTTAATGCGGGTTTAAGATTTACGTTCTAAGTGAGCTCATATTGATTTATCAAGGCTGTAAGTAAAACAAAAGTACCTGATATGAACAAGGTTCATATCAGGTACTTAATTTTTCATAGAAGAAGTGGTTTAAAACCTTTAGTTCAGTGCGGGTCAGTTATTATTGATTGGCTATCAAAAACGTTCCAGCAAGTCTGTGATAATAATTATTAATTTCAAATAAATTTCCCTTGCGTTTTTAAATGACATATGTTATATTAAAGGTGCGTTAGCGACAGCTAACTTAAACGACTAAATTTATATTTATATAAGGAGGCATTTATTATGTCATTGATCAACAAAGAAGTGAGTGATTTTAAGGTACAGGCTTATGTCAATAATGATTTCAAAGAGGTTAGCAAAAAAGATATTTTAGGTAAATGGTCGGTATTCTTTTTCTATCCGGCAGATTTTACTTTTGTCTGTCCGACCGAGCTGGAGGATCTGGCTAATAAATACGAAGAATTCAGGAAGATCGGCTGTGAGATCTATTCCGTATCCTGCGATACGCATTTCGTGCATAAGGCCTGGCATGATGCTTCGGAAACTATCAAAAAGATCCAGTATCCGATGCTGGCTGATCCGACCGGTGCTTTGGCAAGAGATTTCGATGTGATGATCGAAGCTGACGGGTTGGCTGAAAGAGGCAGCTTTATCGTTAATCCGGAAGGTAAGATCGTGGCTTATGAGGTTATCGCCGGTAATGTGGGGCGTAATGCGGACGAGCTGCTGCGCCGTGTACAGGCGTCGCAGTTTGTGGCCGAGCATGGCGATCAGGTGTGCCCTGCCAAATGGCAGCCGGGCGCCAGCACTTTGAAACCCAGCCTTGATCTGGTTGGCATCATCTGATCATGGAACGGATGTATGATGTCATCATCATCGGCGGCGGGCCTGC
>ERZ791915.2507-NODE-2507-length-11377-cov-6.244568_pt1 | contig 11377 bp, 7 predicted proteins | sample MGYA00510139_ERZ791915 | MGnify/ENA primary metagenome ERZ791915 (study PRJEB30046, sample SAMN00792117) | human gut metagenome | study: EMG produced TPA metagenomics assembly of the A metagenome-wide association study of gut microbiota in type 2... | reverse complement strand
AGCAACAGCGACCGGGATATGGGATTTCAATCCACGCACCCGTGAAGGGTGCGACGCTGTACACCTATAGCAACAGCGACCGGGATATGGGATTTCAATCCACGCACCCGTGAAGGGTGCGACACCGATTCGAGCAGATTCCATTCTAAGCGAGGCGATATTTCAATCCACGCACCCGTGAAGGGTGCGACGATAAAAAAGCAATGACAAAAGAAGACGTGCAGAAAATTTCAATCCACGCACCCGTGAAGGGTGCGACTCCTCTCTGACTTAACATTTTGGTTTGTTTCTGCATTTCAATCCACGCACCCGTGAAGGGTGCGACCTTAATTAATGATGCAATAAACATAATGAAAGTAATATTTCAATCCACGCACCCGTGAAGGGTGCGACAATCGAGGTCGGGACTTCGCTTGCTTTTACGCCGTGATTTCAATCCACGCACCCGTGAAGGGTGCGACACTGCGTATTTTGTGCCGCGCAAACGATGCAAGATATTTCAATCCACGCACCCGTGAAGGGTGCGACGCTGGACCCTCGGCACAAGCGTAACAGTAGTCGATTTCAATCCACGCACCCGTGAAGGGTGCGACTTACAAGCCGGACAATCGCTTCGGATACGACCAGCAAATTTCAATCCACGCACCCGTGAAGGGTGCGACCCTGCATGTCATTCAGCCCCCAGGTGCCATTCTCGTTATTTCAATCCACGCACCCGTGAAGGGTGCGACCCGGGACTTCTCCGTAATCATCTTTAGCGATATATTTCAATCCACGCACCCGTGAAGGGTGCGACCAGCTCGATAAAGTCAAGTCTCTCCTACTTGCATGATTTCAATCCACGCACCCGTGAAGGGTGCGACATCGAGTGACGGTAATACTATTATCATCTATATATATTTCAATCCACGCACCCGTGAAGGGTGCGACTTGACGTTTACTTTGGCCCAAATCAATGCCCCAACAATTTCAATCCACGCACCCGTGAAGGGTGCGACACCGGAATCAAGATTGCCCTGCATTTCCTTTCTCATGATTTCAATCCACGCACCCGTGAAGGGTGCGACTGGTCGGTAAAGCCTATGGCGTCGATATGACACCACTATTTCAATCCACGCACCCGTGAAGGGTGCGACCAGTTCGTTAAAATGAAGGTGACATACTGCCAGTTATTTCAATCCACGCACCCGTGAAGGGTGCGACGTCTTTGCCGCCAGAGAAAGATACAATAACCTTATCATTTCAATCCACGCACCCGTGAAGGGTGCGACGTATGGGGTAGCCCGTGTCCGGGTCAATCCACCAGATTTCAATCCACGCACCCGTGAAGGGTGCGACGTAAATCAAAAGGCGCCACGGTCTCCGGCGAAATAATTTCAATCCACGCACCCGTGAAGGGTGCGACCAGGAGTAATTGGAAGTATTCCATCCGATAAGATTATTTCAATCCACGCACCCGTGAAGGGTGCGACCTGCCATCATCCGGTCCCGGTCGTGCTGGAAATTATAATTTCAATCCACGCACCCGTGAAGGGTGCGACTCAAGTTGTTCACATTTTTGGAGATACTGAGTCATATTTCAATCCACGCACCCGTGAAGGGTGCGACTATTTCTCTTTTTGTGTGTCTTTTTCTCTTTATGAGATTTCAATCCACGCACCCGTGAAGGGTGCGACTTGCAAAAGACTATGGAATGAGTGCTAAGGCATTCAATATTTCAATCCACGCACCCGTGAAGGGTGCGACTGGGCTTCCTGCATCAAGTTATTCATGTCTTCAACAATTTCAATCCACGCACCCGTGAAGGGTGCGACCAAGGATACAGACTTGTTTGAAAGGAGCAGAAGCACATTTCAATCCACGCACCCGTGAAGGGTGCGACGGCAATGCCGCTCCGTCTGTAGACCGCAGTGGCTATATTTCAATCCACGCACCCGTGAAGGGTGCGACAAGGATAAGCAGTCTGCCAGATTACGAAGCAGATAAATTTCAATCCACGCACCCGTGAAGGGTGCGACATTATAACGTCATCAAAAAGATGCATGAATATTATAATTTCAATCCACGCACCCGTGAAGGGTGCGACGGTATGGTCTTTATCACTAATGAGGCTTGTGACTGTATTTCAATCCACGCACCCGTGAAGGGTGCGACTCCATGGATGCGTCTATTCTCGCAGAGGTCGCTAAGATTTCAATCCACGCACCCGTGAAGGGTGCGACAAAACGAAGGCTCAGGAAGCGGCAACAGCCGCGACATTTCAATCCACGCACCCGTGAAGGGTGCGACCCTGTGATAACATCAACAATGGTGCCCCATACGCCAATTTCAATCCACGCACCCGTGAAGGGTGCGACAAGCAGCTGGCCGCCGTCTGTCATGCGTACCATGATATTTCAATCCACGCACCCGTGAAGGGTGCGACCGATGCGGTTGTAAAAATCTTACAAGACATGGACGCAATTTCAATCCACGCACCCGTGAAGGGTGCGACTAGTCATAACCAAAGTACTGTTCCGGGTGTTCCTATTTCAATCCACGCACCCGTGAAGGGTGCGACACGGCGTCCCAACAGACGCATCCGACAATTGCCTACATTTCAATCCACGCACCCGTGAAGGGTGCGACCGGAAGGGGACAATATACGCCTGCCCCAATGCCGGATTTCAATCCACGCACCCGTGAAGGGTGCGACCCTTGCTTGACTTCGTCTTCGTAGACGCCGCCATTGTATTTCAATCCACGCACCCGTGAAGGGTGCGACATGCAGATGGCGCTTAATATCGGCGCTCAGTGCATCATTTCAATCCACGCACCCGTGAAGGGTGCGACAGCTTTTACCAGCCCCGGCATGATGCTCCGGTACGAATTTCAATCCACGCACCCGTGAAGGGTGCGACTCTACCGGGTTCAGCTGTTTCGGAATAGCCTGGTCGAATTTCAATCCACGCACCCGTGAAGGGTGCGACCCCAGTTTCGTTTCCGCTCCAATGAGGCTGTTGATGATTTCAATCCACGCACCCGTGAAGGGTGCGACGCTCTATGCGTCGTATACAAAGCGCATGCGCGATGACATTTCAATCCACGCACCCGTGAAGGGTGCGACTCGTCAATCAAGAAGCGTGGGCAGATCTATGGCGTATTTCAATCCACGCACCCGTGAAGGGTGCGACGCGAAAAATTATATGGATAAGAGCCAGAACGATCCGATTTCAATCCACGCACCCGTGAAGGGTGCGACTTCGACGATATCAGAAGTATCCCACGTCAGCGGCATTTCAATCCACGCACCCGTGAAGGGTGCGACCCCTTTAGGTCGCCCATTTTTTCACCCGTCGATGCAATTTCAATCCACGCACCCGTGAAGGGTGCGACAATTCCGTTTTTCACACGCACTTTTCGACGATATCAATTTCAATCCACGCACCCGTGAAGGGTGCGACATGCAGATGGCGCTTAATATCGGCGCTCAGTGCATCATTTCAATCCACGCACCCGTGAAGGGTGCGACCTGGTGTTACGGATGACGTCGGTGTATGGCTGGACGTTATTTCAATCCACGCACCCGTGAAGGGTGCGACTAAATACTCAGATTGCCGGAAACTGCGAAAGGAGATATTTCAATCCACGCACCCGTGAAGGGTGCGACTTCGCCGGCCGTCAGTACCGGGTCATCGATATACGATTTCAATCCACGCACCCGTGAAGGGTGCGACTGATATCGGCCAGCGTTTTATTATCGTCGATATGGATTTCAATCCACGCACCCGTGAAGGGTGCGACGCCACGTCAAACGCCTGCGTATTATCTACGTTCTTGATTTCAATCCACGCACCCGTGAAGGGTGCGACTTGAACCAGCCCGCCGCTGCTTCTGGTGATGTATCGGATTTCAATCCACGCACCCGTGAAGGGTGCGACAATGGCGGCAATGTCATTAACGGTGTATTCACTACTATTTCAATCCACGCACCCGTGAAGGGTGCGACCTTCCCGGTCCCGGCTCTTCTCGAACACGAATCCGTAATTTCAATCCACGCACCCGTGAAGGGTGCGACCAGCGCCTGGTAGCTTTGCCGGCTCCCTTCCGATGCATTTCAATCCACGCACCCGTGAAGGGTGCGACTAGTCATAACCAAAGTACTGTTCCGGGTGTTCCTATTTCAATCCACGCACCCGTGAAGGGTGCGACTATTCTGGAAGCATTGGATGACGATATTACCGCTGTTATTTCAATCCACGCACCCGTGAAGGGTGCGACCTGTCGGCGGTTTTCCCCGGGTCAAAGCTGGCCAGGGTATTTCAATCCACGCACCCGTGAAGGGTGCGACAAAGTACAAGGCTGTGCAAAAAGCCTGGTTCCTGATTTCAATCCACGCACCCGTGAAGGGTGCGACCCGCCGCGCAGCAGGTACAGGACAGCTACGTCCAGATTTCAATCCACGCACCCGTGAAGGGTGCGACGGCGACGGCCTATGCCCTCTATGGCAATATCTACGGATTTCAATCCACGCACCCGTGAAGGGTGCGACCAAAAGATCAGATGCTCGATGTCGCCTATAAGAATATTTCAATCCACGCACCCGTGAAGGGTGCGACTCGTGTCAGCATGGCCAAGTATTCCAGCCCGACGATTTCAATCCACGCACCCGTGAAGGGTGCGACAATTTAAACAAGCACTAAAAGCCGCCGGCGGTTCCCTGATTTCAATCCACGCACCCGTGAAGGGTGCGACCACCGGGCGGATCAGTATATGAGTGCCGGCTCCTTCATTTCAATCCACGCACCCGTGAAGGGTGCGACAATGCCGTCATCTTCGACCGGCGCTATAAAACGGCATTTCAATCCACGCACCCGTGAAGGGTGCGACGTGCCGGGAATTTGCGCGGATCTATCACATGTACTCATTTCAATCCACGCACCCGTGAAGGGTGCGACGACATACAGACTAAGGAGTGATAAAAATGAGCACACATTTCAATCCACGCACCCGTGAAGGGTGCGACGCGAAATTCCATGTCGAGTTTCGCCGACTCGAGCATTTCAATCCACGCACCCGTGAAGGGTGCGACTCGCTACTGTCGTCGGGCTGGGCAAGGCGTGCTGGACATTTCAATCCACGCACCCGTGAAGGGTGCGACAGCCTTCAAATTGGCTCAGTCACTATCTGCTCTCTCATCAATCATATTGCGAACTGATTGATGAGCAGTTCAATTTTTGAGTCAATTATCCGGATATTGCTCATTTTTATAGAAATCAAGACGGGTGCGAAGCTCTGATATATTTTATGTGTGATTCTGCTTCGCACCGCTTTTTTTGCTTGGTTAAATCATCCGGGTACACGTAACATGTTCCGGAATTTTACTTTCATCTACAGTGATATCGTAGTCCGTATAGTTTCTGGGAGCAATGACGCCATCTTTTTTCTGGACATGAATAGTGTCAAAAAGTTTATAAGCTGGAGCATTCCCCAGTTCACTATCATGCTTGAAAACGATGAGTTCGCGGACGGCCATATTCCCTCTGGCAGCAGAATGGTCATATTCAAACATATTAATGATGGCCTTCCATAAATACTGCAAATCATCTTCGCTGAAACCGGTCACTTTCCGGGCCAGGTTAGCCGATACGTAGCCATCTACACGATATAACGCATAGGGAATGATGTACTTTCTGCCAATTTCGGTATTTTTGTTTTCAGCATCTTTTTCCGTCGTGATGGCGACACGGGTAATGGTGACTTCCTGTGGCATGATGGGATCAATGCTGCGGGCAAAACCCAACTGAACAGGACCGCGAACTTGGCCACAATTGAGGGCACTTTTGACAAAGGTCGTCATAACGGCGCCAAAGGTACGTATGTCAAAGAAATTCTGGCACATGAAATCACAGATTTTACGGTCCAGTTCCGGATCGCTTGTCTTCATCTTTTTGATGTCCTTTTCTTCTTTAACCCCTACATATTCCAAGGCTTCTTTATCACTGCGCTGCAAAGGAACGCCTTCTTTAACGTAAATACGATAGCCGGGTTTATCTTCGCAAATCGTTTCGATGCAATTGCGTATCTTACGCTTCAAGCAGACATCGGTAACCAGGCCATACCCCGTTTCCGGATCCACACGCGGCATATTACCGGCATCGGGATCACCATTGGGATTACCATTTTCTACGTCAAACAGGATGGTAAATTCATAGCGATTCTTAATGGGTTCTGACATTTTATTTTTCCTCCTTCTTCACATACCGTTTCTGGGTCTGATGGTAATAGCCTAAAATAAATAAGCCTTGATCCGTCAAATTCATCCGCGCAGGAATAGGCTGGCCATTCATCTCGATTTTCCCTTCCAACTCTGTAACCATTTTTTCCAGTTCAATTTTCAATCCCTTTCTGTCATTCAATTTGCGTAAATGGTGATTGGCCATTTTCAACAAAATCGGAAATACCCATCCTGGGGTCGCAGCCGCACTATTAAAAAATCGATCCTTAATCGTGCTATTTATTCCTTTCCGATTCTTTTCTGAGTCGGGAACCTTACCGCGTCCATTATCTTTTTCATGGGCTTTTTCCTGAATTTGTTCTAATACAGAGAACAGTCTGCCTAATACATAGGCCGTATTCGTACTTTCTTCATTCAACGCCACAGTTATCGTCTCTCCTTTCGGGAAATTCTTCAATAAACAAGCCTTGATGATAGCGGCTTTTTCAGCAGTAATTTTATAGATATGCTTATCTTTATCATCTTGATCTGCTTTAACTCTCAGCATGACGTGGTTGTATAAAGCCTGCGGGTAAGGCGTATCCGAGAGGATGCTCCGCATCACAGCCCCTGCCAGAAGTGGGGATGCTTTCTCATACTTTTTATCAGGTTTTCCTTTCGTGTCCTTACGTTTAGGATTCACTGTTACCCCCAACAATCTCCCTAATGGCAAGTAAGCCCGATACTGCTGAGGCATAACGATTTCCAGTCTTTCATAATGTTTGCGCACGTGGTCGATAAAATGACCGAACGTATCTTGTAAGAAAAAACGGACTGAGAGTCTGGCTGCATTTGGCGATAACCCTAAGATATAAAAAGGCGTATCGGGATGGATGGGAACTCCTTGAAAATCAAAGGGCATCCCTTTTTGGATGTGAGAAAACAAGGCATCAAGTGTCTCATCATCAATAGTGTCATCATCTTCAAAAACGGCGCTATGAAGCAAATCCTGATAGGCTTCTTCCCCATTGGCTGCCCAATAGACGACAGTCGTATTGCCAATGACCTTGCAATGCTTTTCATCGGCGATGAGTTGATTCAATACCGTCGTGTAGGCGAAAGCGGCATGTTCACTGACAGGAGCATTATAGCACTGTCCCTTTGAATGACCGTATGATTCAAAAGCCTCTGCGTTAAAGGATACTAAGGAAGCTCCCGAAGACTGGGCACCGCGGACGCCTTTGATATTAGGATGGATGCGGGCAATGGGTCCTATTTTCCCTGTGACTAAACACTGCCCTTTGACAGCATCATCAGATGGTTGATTATAATGAGCATCCCAGGCGCTCCTGATGGTTTCATCATCTTGAACAAAGACGCCTTCAACCGCATACATTACATTGGCTGTTAATAGGTTGGTGGTCAGGTACGGTTTCAATACGGAATGATTTTCTGCTGTTTCCGGATTCCACGTCGTAAAGAACCGCTTCAAAGCCGCTGCTGACGGCGTGTGGACAGCTTCTAAGATATCTAAATGATATTGTTTCATCGTTTCAAAACAAGCTACACTCCGTTTTTTATCCTTTTCCCATTTTGTTGCCGCATCTCCCGTTATATCTGCCGTCTTATTTTCCTTAGGCAGGCCCAGGCAATATGCAGCATTCGCCCATAAGAACTGCGGCCGGATGCCCGACGATTTTTTCACGCCTTCCGGCAGCATATGGGTAGTAGGCACAGATATCTTCTTTTTTCCCCGCATCACTTCTTTTTCCAAAGACAGGATACCGATGACTTCGCCCTGTTGATTCAGATTCACAGCATAAGAAATCTTATAGTTTCCCCATCCTGGTTTGGCAATAGCACCCTGTCGGGCTAAGGTTTCATAGTAATCTACCAATGATTGTAAAATCATGAGTGCACCTCACAATCCCGCAAATCCAGGACCCCGTTATGTAAGGTCGCCTTGAAGAACATAGGCCGTATGTGCTGTAAGTCGGAATAATCCATGTCATACAGCATATACCCTAATTCCTTATCTTCCCCGGCATAGGCTGTCGGCACACTGTCAAATTCATATTCCCGGAAATTGACAGGAAATTCCCGGCAGCCAAAATAAGGCGTATGATAGCATTGCCCCCGTTTCAGGCGGCGGCGGATGATATCCTGGAACTTTCCTGCATTGTCAGAAGCATTGGCCTTATCAGTCAATTCAAAATGCGCTTCGATGACATAATGCACCTTGCACAGTACCATGGAAGCCCGTTGCTGTATTTCTTCTTTCGTACTCAAATACAACGCCAGATTTTTCTTAGTCATCGCCTGCTTGGCCGCTCTGGCACTGGCCTTTGCCTTAACTTCATTACGGCGTATATTGGTAAATTGAATAGGACTGAGGACATAGATTTTATCAATAATCCATCTGAGTCCGGGATGCCAATAAATGGCCTCAATGATGCCTCGTGCTGCAGACGGTGTCATGACATCATAACTGACACGTTCCGTTTTCATTTCCGGCCGGGAGAACAAGGCATAATCTCCCCAAACCTCTACACGTATTGCCATATCATCATCTCCTCAATTTATAAAAAGATGCCTATTCCATCTTCCATATTGACGACGAGCCCCGTATCCGGGTCATATACCGCCGGATCTTTTAGTACATACAATCCTAGATCCAATGCGTCCAGCTTATTCGTTTCCCAGAGTTTCTCGAACTGGTTCTCATAGACGCTGACCATATATTGATTAGCCTTACGTAATATGGACCGGTTACAAACACTGGCTATCAATTGTGTCAGGATTTTCTGATTATCCAGGTCATCATCTACGGGAATAAAAACGGGTCTGCTATCTTCTTCTATCAGTTTAAAATCTTTTGCAATCTCTGTAAAGTCCGGGGTATTTCCTTCTAATCGTTTCAAAATATTTTTGCTGTCCAGCTGGTCTTCGCCAATCGTGTAATGGAGCTGGTCGAAATACGCTTTAATACTCTCTGCACTGGCTATGTCGGCATGGTGCTTCGCCACCATCTGGGTTATTTCAATAGGGCGCCGCACGAAAGCAGGAATCCGGTTCATAGGCTTATGCAAATCATAAATATATACGGTACTGTCTTCGGTCCGCTGTTTCCCTTCCCGATTGCAGCGGCCGCCTGTCTGGATAATACTATCCAGGCCGGCAATTTCACGATAAACAACAGGGAAATCGACATCGACGCCAGCCTGAATCAAGCTGGTTGAAATGACCCGGCAGGGCAAACCATCCTTAAGGCGTTGACGGATGATTGCTAAGACGCGGCGCCGATGAGCCGGATACATGAAGGTCGACAAATGATAACATCCATCGCCCGCCATCATCTGATACAAGTCCCGAGCGTCCTTCTTGGAATTAGTGACACACAGGACCTGCTCATGCTCTTTCAGCTGCGCTGCCAAGGATTCCAAAGAATCTACATCCATGAATCGATAAGTGACGCGCCTGAAGAATTCATACAGTCCTTGTGTATCCGGGCAGATTTCCCGCACTTTCAGGCCTTCTCCAATCTGGGAAAAATACGTTTCCAAACTCGGCTGCGTTGCCGTACACAATACAGCTGTGCAGCGATAATTGGCCACCAATTCGCCTATACTGCGAATACACGGCCGCAAATAAGGTTCAGGGAGCATCTGCGCTTCATCGAAGATGAGGACACTATTGGCAATATTATGTACCTTGCGGCACCGGCTGGTCTTGGCCGCAAAGAGGGATTCAAAAAACTGCACATTCGTCGTCACAATGACGGGCGCATCCCAGTTTTCAGTCGCCAGCTTTTTGCGGTTTAAGCCATCATCTTCCTTTTTGTCATTATCCTCTTTATTGTCATCTTTATCGTAATCGACATTCATATGGTGTTCGATGACGTTACCATCTCCCAGGATATTGCGGAAAATATCGGCAGTCTGTTCAATAATCGACGTATAAGGGATGATATAAATAATCCGCTGTTTCTTATACTTTACAGCGTGTTTCAAGGCAAAAGCCAAGGAAGACAAGGTCTTACCGCCGCCGGTCGGAACGGTCAGGCTAAACATACCGGGTTCCTTTTCAGCTGCATCCAGACATTGCTGATAAATTTCCTGCCGTTTTTGATTGATAGGCGTAGTGGGTTCCCCAAATGTTGCATAATAAGCAAAAAATAAATCGTGAAGTTCCTGCATCGTCGCGAATCCGCCGCGTTGCACCTTGCCAGCGTTCACGAATTGTTCCGTATCCAAGAAATCGGCATCGACTAAGCAGAAAAAAAGCATACGGATGAAGAAAGAGTAATAAAACCGGTCTTTTCCGTATAAAAAGGCCGGTGCCTTGCGAATCGGCAGCGGTTCAGGCAATTCCTGCCGATAAGCTGAATAGTCCAGCTTGCCTTTCAATTCTTTTTTCAGCCGCCCCTTCAAGGTACCGTCATCGGCTTTCGATAATCTCGTTCCCGTATTGAGGAGACCGCTGTGATGACTGGCAATACAGAAAGCCAAAGGACCATTCTTTATTTTCTTCATCAACAAGGCACCAGCCGTAGAATGATCGACCCGCGGTCCCTCTTCCAGGATCCGTTGCTGGAAAGCCGCGCTATATTTCCCGATGTCATGATATAACCCGGCCATCTTCCCCCATTCGGCCGCATCAAATATACTGGCAAATCGTTCTGCCAAAAGGCTGGCCCCTTTCAAATGGTCTATCAGCAGCTGCTGTCGTCCCTCTTCGCTAGTATGCCCAATATATGTTCCCATCTCTATTCTCCTTTCTCTACAATTTTGTGAATTCTATAATTCGTTTTTGATACACCCAGTATACTCCGTTCCATACTGCTAGTCAATATATATTTTCTGTAATATTGAATAGTAAAATTTATTTATAGAAAAAACCTGCCGTATGAATATCATACGACAGGCCACTCAATAACTTACTACTCAATATTACAATTTCAATCCACACGCTCATGGAATCCATCAGCGAGACGGGTATATTATAGCTTGAACCTCTCCCGTTTATAGAAGCGGGAGATTCTTGAGAAGGTTGCTGTTTAAGTTTCCTCCTGAAATCAGGATAGCCTTATTCTCAAAGGGCTGTCCAAAAGCCCCTTACACAGTCCTTCGAAATCGAAGTTCTGCTTACTTTTACGAAGTATATTGGCGGCGCCGTTGATGT
>ERZ791915.2497-NODE-2497-length-11405-cov-3.198326_pt1 | contig 11405 bp, 10 predicted proteins | sample MGYA00510139_ERZ791915 | MGnify/ENA primary metagenome ERZ791915 (study PRJEB30046, sample SAMN00792117) | human gut metagenome | study: EMG produced TPA metagenomics assembly of the A metagenome-wide association study of gut microbiota in type 2... | reverse complement strand
CCGCTACCATAGGATCCGCAGGCAGGAAGAAAACATTCAGTTCCAACGCATCCGCTCCGGCCTCCTCGATCCGTCGGGCAAAATCGATCCACCCGCCTTCGGATACACAGCAGATGCTGCCGATTACCGGAATCGACAGGTTCTTTTTCGCTTCGGCGATCAATCCGATATACTGCTCCAGATAATCCTCCTTCAGATAGAAATGGAGGTAATCGGCAGCTTCCGGATACGCGTTGTAAACTTCCAGATGGGCCGTCTCATTGACAATCTGTTCTTCGAAGACCGATTTGAGCACGACCGCTCCCGCTCCGGCAGCTTCGAGACGCTGTAATTTTTCCAACGAAGCGGTCAGGCCGCTACTGCTCACAATCAATGGATTGCGCAGCGACAATCCGAGATATTCCGTTTTCAACTGTTTCATCCTTCCTTCGATTTCAAATGGTTTTCATATCCGCGTCATACGGACTCCGAAACGAGCCGTTGTTATTCCGACGCGCATCACACGTAATTCCGGGCTCCGAAAATCAGACTGCCGATGCGCACCATATTGCCGCCGCAGGCGATGGCCTGCAGGTAATCACCACTCATCCCCATCGACAGCGTGTCAAAATCCCGACCGAAAAAATCGTGCCTCAATCGGTCGAAAAGCCCGTTTAGGCGCATGAATTCGTCACGAACCACCGATCCATCGTCCGTGAAGGTCGCCACTCCCATCAAACCCCGGAACCGGACCCCCTGCATCTGACGATACTCGCCACCGCGCAGGTACGCGATTAACTCGCCTTCGTTCCAGCCGTGTTTGCTCTCTTCACGTGCCACATGCACCTCGAAAAGAACATCGATGACCCGATTGTTTTTCAACGCCTGTTCATTAATAACACCGAGCAGTTTTGCCGAATCGACCGAATGGATCATCGAAACATACGGTGCGATCAATTTCACTTTGTTCGTTTGCAAATGGCCGATCATGTGCCACTCGATATCCGCGGGAAGCTGTTGCCGCTTGGCATCCATCTCCTGCGGGCGGTTCTCGCCGAAAAGGCGCTGCCCGGCGTCATAAGCCTCCCGGACCACCTCTGCCGGGTAGGTTTTGGATACAGCTACCAACCGGACTCCGGCCGGAAGCGACGCTTTCAATTCTGCTAATTTGTCTTTAATGGCCATCTTGGATGCCGCTTTATAAGGAAATTTGCCTATTTTTGCTACTCCTGTCCGCAGGCGAAGCGAACCAAAATTAATCAAAAACCCACAATATGAAAAGAAAACTGACGGCTTTATTTCTGGCCGCCGTTGCCATGACGGCTTTCGAAAGCGAAGCCTGCACGAACATTCTCGTATCGAAAGGGGCCACCAAGGACGGCTCGACGATGATTACCTACACAGCCGACTCGCACCAGCTGTACGGATGCCTCTATTTTCATCCGGCAGCAAAATATCCAGCCGGCACGATGATGCCCGTGTATGAATGGGATACCGGTAAATACCTCGGTGAAATCGCACAGGTACCCGAAACCTATTCGACCGTCGGCAACATGAACGAGCACCAGCTGATTATCACCGAAAGCACGTTCGGCGGTCGCGGACTGGGGGACTCGACGGGAATCATCGACTACGGGACGTTGATTTATACGACCCTGCAGCGGGCCAAAACCGCGCGCGAAGCGATCCGGGTGATGAGCGACTTGGTGAACACCTACGGTTATTGCTCGAGCGGCGAATCGTTTTCGATCGCCGATCCGAACGAGGTATGGCACATGGAGCTGATCGGCAAGGGCGTCAAGATGGTGAACGGCAACAATGTGAATAAAGGAGCCGTTTGGGTAGCACTCCGCGTCCCGGAAGGTTATATCGGCATGCATGCGAACCAGGCACGCATCACCACTTTCCCGTTGAACGATCCTGAAAATTGCCTCTATTCGCCCGACGTAATTTCGTTCGCAAAAGAATCGGGATTCTACAAAGGCCCGGATAAGAACTTCAATTTCGCCGACGCTTATGCTCCGCTCGATTTCGGGTCACTGCGCGCCTGCGAGGCCCGCGTATGGAGCGCCTTCAACCGCGTCACCAAAGGGGAGATGGAAAAGTACCTCGACTATGCGATGGGCTACGACGCGTCGAAACGCATGCCGCTGTTCGTTAAACCGGCAGAGAAACTGAGCGTCAAAGAGGTGGCTTGGCTGATGCGCGACCACTTCGAGGATACGCCGATGGATATGCGCAACGACATCGGGGCAGGGGGACACAACCTGCCGTACCGCTGGCGTCCGATGCACTTCAGCGTAGACGGACAAGAGTACCTGAACGAACGCGCCATCGCCACACAGCAAACCGGCTTCTGGATGCTGGGACAGGCCCGCAATTGGCTGCCCGATGCCGTGGGCGGCATCCTGTGGTTCGGCGTAGACGATTCGGGCACCTCGTGCCTCACGCCGATCTACACCTCGTCGACCCGCGTACCCGAATGTTTCCGCGAAGGGAACGGCCACATGACGGAATATTCGCCCACCTCAGCCTTCTGGCTCTTCAACCGTGTGGCGAACTTCGCTTACCTGCGCTACGACCTGATCAGCAAAGATATTATCAAGGTGATCGACGAACTCGACACCCGCAACGAAACCGAGATTCCGGCCGTAGATGCTGCCGCGATGCTGTTGTACGAACAAAATCCGCAATTGGCAATCGACTTCTTGACCAACTTCTCGGTCTCGACGGCGCAGAACATGTTCGAACGCTGGCAGCAACTCGACCAGTACCTGCTGGTAAAATACATGGACGGCAACGTCAAAAAGGAGAAGGAGAGCAAGTTCCTCGACAACGGCAACGGACGCAACATTCCGGCATCGCCCAACTATCCGGGCTACAACCAGGAGTGGCAGAAAGCCGTGGCCGGCAGTACAGGAGACAAACTGAAAGTTGTCAAAACCAAAAACCTGCCGGAATAAGCCGATAGGCGGCCATCCGATGAAATAAAAGGCGCACCCACATAACCTGTGAGTGCGCCTTTTATGAATGTACCGGTTTAATGCTTCAATTGATAGATAAACAGCACTGAATACTGCTATCAACTATAAATCAATTTAAAAGAATTTTATAATATTCATACTCTTTTTCATCTTCATTACTGTATGCTTTAATAAAAATTTCCGAATCGGATTTCCATATGATATTTTTTATAAAAAATGGAAATTTCGATTCTTCCGCGTACCGAATGATATATGAGGCCGGAACTTCCTTGTCGTTTATTTTAAATATACGGACTGAGCCACCCCCATCTCCGGAATTAGAATAATCAAGCAAATAATCATTGTTCGGCGAAAGTAACGGAGCACTCCCGAAAGCATCGCCCAAAGCCAATAATAAATACTCATTACCTCTTTCCTGGTCGATCAGCATACAATCCGAAAACGTAATTAGATCACCGGAGACATAACAAGAAAGGAATGCATACATATCCAAATCAGGATAATAACCCACATATTCCCACCATGACTCTCCGCCACGATAATATCCTTTCACGGTATCTTTTCGGAACTCAACCTCTACATTGTTGATATTCAAACAATAGCTCTTTTCATCTTCTTTGATTTGCTTCTTCAGCAATTTCTGACCATTGATATCGCAGCTAAGATATTGCTCTTCTGTTATTGGCAATGCTTTCAAATCATGCAGTTCAGCACCATCATCTGTATGACCAATCGTAAAAAAATTAATTTCAGGGGGAGCTGGAGTCATAAATTCTCCAACGCCATCAAGGGGTCCGTTTTCCGGAGGCGACCAACCTCTCTGGCGCAAAAGAGAACGGTCACAATTTTCAGCTCCGGGAATATCGGACATTTCAAGCTCCGGGTGCGGAGTATCATTGTAATAATCGACAACAGGAAGCGTTTTAAACACGGCATTAAGTTCTTCGGCTGAAAAGTTATTGCCGCTGATCAGTAATTTTCTTAACTTTTTATTTTGACTCAAATCCAGTGCTGTCAATTTGCACCGGCATATCAAAGTCCTTAATTCTATATTGTTGGTTACATCAAGCTCTTGCAATAGACCGTCACAACTAAGAAATTCCAAATTCCGGTTCGCACTTACATCCAATGATAGATTTTCGTTATCAAAACACACTAACTCTCTAAGCTTTTGATTGTGGATCACATCTATATCTTTCAATTGATTTTTTGAACAAAACAACACTTGCAGATTTCTATTCTGACTCATATCGAGAGTTCGCAGCCTATTTTCCGAACAGTCTAACTGCTCCAGATCCGGATTGTGTGTCACATCCAATTCTGTTAATTGATACTCCCTGCATAGTAGGTTCCGGACTGATTGACATTGGCTGATATCAAGCTGTAACAAGGAATCCGTAAATACGACAACCGTTTCACGATCTCCTTGAGGTGCCGAAAGATGATATTTATACGATATATTCAGGGGGGACGTAAACAACAGATTTCTAATCGGGCCGGTAATCGCGACTATCCGTTCGCGATTTGCGGAAAATTTGCATTTGATAATGTCCTTTTTATCAAATCCTTTCCCTACCACCTTTTGCGTTTTGCTCCCGTCCGAAATTGTAAATTCAAATCCCCGGGTAGCCAGCAAGCGCAGAGAACCGTTAGCCCGGAATCCCACCATATCCGCAATGCTGTCCATAGAAACTCTGGTCAACTCTTTCCCGTTCGCCTGTCTACAATTCAAAGAGAATAGGGCCAACGATATTATGACGATCCATTTACTCATCCATTTATCCTTATCTGTAACGGGTTACCTGTCCATTCGTTCAGCCAGGATTTCACCGATACAGGAATACAATTCCGCCGAAGAAATTCGGCATACCAATGGCTCAAAAGAAAGCTATCGTTTGTAATATAAAATAATTACAGGAGTTCTGCAAGGAAAATCGAGCAACATCTTGATTTTCCTTGCAGAACTCCCGCAGTAAAAAACGTCTCTATTTTTGCCCGAATTCTTTCTCCTGAAGCGTCGTTTGTTCCTCACCCAAAGTCTGCAGGACATAACGGACATAAACCGTGTTGCCGTACGACGCGAGCGTAGCCGCATCGATCTTGCCCATTTCCGCATCGAACCGGACAATGGCCTGCTTATCGGCATCCTGTTGGTCTGTCGAAACAATGGACAAACTTTTGGCGATACCGAGGGATTCCAAGTAAAGCATCGGTCCCAACAGCGTCGAACCGTCATACGCGTACCCGTCGATCCCGATGGCATACAGGTAAGTTTGATCCTTGTCATTCTTGCAACCTGAAAACAGGCCTGTACCCAGCAGCACAATGATGCTTATGAATAAAACCTTTTTCATAATCACATTCTGAGTCGATCGCGTGAAAGTAGAAGGTAGAAGTATGGAACTCTTCGTTGCCGTCATTCCGGTAATCGCCAAAACGAAGCGACCGTTTGCACTCGGGCCCACCCGGTTATCCGATCTTGTGTGCACCCTGCGAGATCACCACTTCGATCACACGGGGTTTGTGCCCAAACTCCTGCTCGAACTTTTCGGTAATTTCAGCCACATATGCATCGTATGCTTCGGTTTTCACGATATTGATCGTGCAACCGCCGAAGCCGCCGCCCATCATGCGCGCTCCCAAAACTCCCGGATTCTTACGGGCGATATCGACCAGGAAATCGAGTTCCTTGCAGCTCACTTCGTACCATTTGCTGAGTCCCTCGTGCGAACCGAACACCTTCTGTCCGAAAGTAACGTAATCGCCTTTTTCGAGTGCTGCGCATCCGTCGAGCAGGCGTTGATTCTCATTGATAACGAAACTGCAACGGCGGTATACCACATCATCCATCTCATCCTTGTACTTGTCGAGCATCTCCATGGTCACATCCCGCAGCGATTCCACGCCCGGTTCGTGCTTCGCCACCACGGCTACACCCGCCTCGCACTGCGCACGGCGAACATTGTATTCGGATGACGCCAACGTATGCTTGACCTGGGTGTCGAACAGCACGACCTTACAACCGGCGGCTTCGGGATTGAACGGCTCGAGTTTGTATTCGAGCGAACGGCAGTCGAGCCGGACGATTTTACCCTTTTCACCGAAAAGCGAAGCGAACTGGTCCATAATCCCGCAACGCACACCGATGTAGTTGTGCTCGGTCATCTGACCGATTTTAGCCAGCTCTTCACGCGAAAAACCGAGGTTGAACGTATCATTCAGCGCAAAACCTACGGCGCTTTCCAGTGCGGCGGACGATGAAAGGCCCGCTCCCAGCGGCACATCCCCCCCGAACGTCATGTCGAAAGCAGGCACCTTCGCTCCGCGTTTTTCCATCTCTTTGACTACGCCGTACACATAGCTGGCCCACTGCTGGGCCGGTTTGTCACCGGTCATGTCCAACTCGACAGCTTCGTCGTAATCGATCGAATAGACATGGCTCACCTTGCCGCCATTAGGTTTAACCGCCACATAAATCGCCTTGTCGATGGCGCCCGGCATCACGAAGCCCATGTTGTAGTCGGTGTGTTCGCCGATCAGGTTGACACGACCCGGGGATGCGTAGCACACCGCGCCGTCGCCGTATAATGCTTTGAATTTCTCGAGGATTTTCGTTTTCATGATCTATTCCTGTTTAGGTAGGTAAATTTAATGCTGTTTCACATATACGTCATCCGGATAGTCCACCCGCGTAAGGAACAACCCCTGCGGCGGAGCGGAAGTTCCCGCCAGTGCCCGGTCGCGCCCGTCGATCACCGCACGGAATCCTTCGACCGACAGTTTGCCGCGTCCCACGTCCAGCAACGTACCGACAATCGCGCGCACCATATTGCGTAAAAAACGGTCGGCCGCCACGGTAAAAACGTAACATCCGTCCTGCTCCCGCCACTGTGCCCGAGTCACCCGGCAAATATTGGTTTTGTTGCCGGAATGTAGCTTGCTGAAGCTGGTGAAGTCCTGCCGCCCGAGCAGTGTCTCCGCCGCTTCGTTCATCCGGTCCAGATCAAGCGGCATAATCAACTGGTAGGCCACGTCACGCCGGAACGGGTCTTTACGGGGAGAAACATAATACTTATACTCCCGCTCAACGGCATCGAAACGGGCATGTGCATCGTCCCGCACGCGCCGCACGTCCTGAACGGCAATATCCCAGGGCAGGATCGCATTGAGGTGATAACAAAACCGCTGAGGCTCTTCCAACGGACATTCCGCGTCGAAATGAGCCACATAACGAGCCGCATGCACCCCCGTATCCGTCCGTCCCGCACCGACCACTCCCGTCGGAACCCGTAAAATCGTGGAGAGAGCCTCCTGCAACGTCTGTTGCACCGAAGGGGCATTATTCTGTATCTGCCACCCGTTGTATGCTTTGCCCGAATAGGAGAGTTCCAAAAAATAGCGCACGGAAACCAATTTTCATACAAAGATAAAATTTTGTCCTAAATTAACCGTAAACGTCGCGTCTGTTGGCTGCTATTTTTTTCGTATTTCAGGAAAATTAAGCTATTTTTGTGCAAATATATCATATCCTATGAAGATCGCTCTCGTGGGCTACGGCAAGATGGGCAAGGAGATCGAACAGATCCTTATCGCGCGCGGCCACACTATTTCCCTGATTATCGACGTTAACAATACGGCAGACCTCGACGCCGATCACCTCAGAGACATCGATGTCGCCATCGAATTCACCACTCCGCAGACCGCCTACGGCAACATCGTCAAATGCATCGAAGCGGGCGTGCCCGTCGTATGCGGCACGACGGCATGGCTCGACAAACTGCCCGAAGTCGAACAACTCTGCAAAACGAAACAGGGCGCTTTTTTCTATGCCTCGAACTACAGCATCGGCGTGAACATCTTTTTTGAGATCAACCGCTATCTCGCTGAACTGATGAACCGTTTCGGCGAATACGACGTGACGATCGAAGAGACGCACCACACCCAGAAAAAAGATGCGCCGAGCGGCACGGCCGTAACGCTGGCCGAAGGTATCCTCAGCAACCTCGGCCGCAAACGGAAATGGGTGTGCGGCACCACGACCGTCCCCGAAGAGCTGGAAATCGCAGCAATCCGCCGGAGCATCGTACCCGGTCACTTACGAATCCGATGTCGATTCAATCACGATGACGCACACGGCCAAAAGTCGCCGGGGATTCGCCCTGGGAGCCGTGCTCGCCGCAGAGTTCCTGCGGGGTAAAAAGGGCGTCTATTCGATGGAGGACCTGATGCGGGCCTAACGACGGACAGGAAACCCCGGAGCGCTGCGGCCAAATCACATTAAAACGACCAACGTGAACAAGATCAAACAAATCTGGAGCAACAAATGGGTGAAGTTCGGTACCGTATCGGTCATCTACCTGCTGGTTTTCGTCGTGTGGACGGGTAATCTGTGGCTGCTGATCGGCCTTCCGTTCATCTACGATTACTACATCTCCAAATACCTCGACCGCTGGGTTTGGAGCCGCAACCGGGCACTCAAACAACGTTCGAAAAGCTATAAAAAGACGATGGAGTGGGTCGAATCGATCCTCTTCGCGGTCATCGCCGTGACGATCATCCGCGTATTCCTGTTCGGCATGTATGTCATCCCGACTTCGTCGATGGAAAAAACGCTGCTCGTAGGGGATTACCTTTACGTAAGTAAAGTCGCTTACGGACCCGCGATGCCCAATACGCCGCTTTCGTTCCCGCTCGTACACCATACGATGCCTTTCTCGCAGACGAAAAAATCATTCGTCGAGTGGATCAGCTGGCCTTACCACCGGCTCAAGGGATTCGGCCACGTCCAGCGCAACGATGCCGTGGTATTCAACTTCCCGGAAGGGGATACGGTCGTACTCGACGATCCGACCGCAAACTACTACGATATCCTGCGCCAATACCAGCTCCGGTACGGACCCGACCGCGGACGCGAAGCACTGCTGCAACAGCATGAAATCATCACCAGGCCGGTGGACAAACGGGAGAACTACATCAAACGCGCAGTAGCGCTGCCCGGCGACACGCTTCAGGTGATCCATTCGGACGTATTCGTGAACGGCCAGCCACAAAGCCGCATCCCGAACAAACAGTATGTTTATTTCATCCGGACGGACGGTACGATGATCAACCCGCAAGCCCTCGAGGATATGGGTATTGCACAGGCCGACATCAACTACGATGCCGCCGAACGGACCTACATCATGCCGCTTACCGAGGACAACCTCGCCCGTATCAGCAAAATGCGCAACGTGACCGACGTGGTCAAATACGAGGCCGAAGGGGTCGATCCGAACGTTTTTCCGCAAAGTCCCGGTACTTATCCCTGGAATGCGGATAACTTCGGACCGCTGTGGATCCCCTCGAAAGGGGCTACTGTACAACTGACCGAAGAAAACCTGCCGCTTTATCGCCGCATCATCGAAATTTACGAAGGCAATAGCCTGGAGGTCAAAAATGGCGTGATCTACATCAACGGCAAACCGGCCAGTAAATATACGTTTGGTATGGATTACTATTTCATGATGGGGGACAACCGGCACAACTCGGCCGACTCGCGCTTCTGGGGTTTCGTTCCCGAAGACCACATCGTGGGCAAGGCATCGGTCGTGTTGTTTTCGACCGACAAGGAGAAAAAATTCCCGAAGAACATCCGGTGGGACCGCATGTTCACATGGATCAAATAACAGAAGATGGAGCAACCGACCTTCGACACCTTCTACACTCTGGGCGGCGAAGCCGAAGCTCTGTACAAGGACAAAGGGAGCAAATTCCTCGCTTACGGCTATCCGGTTACTTGCGAGGAAGAGATTAAAGGGCGGCTGGATGCGCTGCGCAAACGTTACTACGATGCAACGCATCATTGCTATGCATGGCGTCTCGGCCCGAAAGGAGAGAGCTTTCGGGCCAACGACGACGGGGAACCTTCGTCGACCGCCGGCCGGCCGATCCTCGGACAGATGCTCTCGCGGGAAGTGACCGACGCGCTGATCGTGGTAGTACGCTACTTCGGCGGAACGAAACTGGGCGTACCGGGACTGATCGAAGCCTACAAGAGATCGGCAGCGCTGGTGCTCGAGAATGCAGAAATCGAACAGCGCACGGTGGACGTACAGACAACGATCCGGTTCAGTTATCTGGCCATGAACGATGTGATGCGCATCGTCAAGGAATTGCAGCCGCAGATTATCGCACAACAATTCGACAACCTCTGCACGATGACCCTCGCGATCCGGCAGGGCTTTGCAGCACAGTTGCTCGACCGGCTCTCCAAGGTGGAGGGCCTCGAACTGGAAACAGACGATCAATAAAACAACATAAGGGTTATGGGAAAGAAAAACCTGGTATCGATCAACGACTTTTCACGCGACGAAATACTCAAGATCATGGAGCTTGCCGCGGGCTTCGAAGCCGATCCGCACCAACAGGTGCTTGCCGGCAAAGTTATCGCATCGCTCTTCTTTGAACCGTCCACCCGCACGCGGCTCAGTTTCGAAAGTGCGATCAACCACCTGGGCGGACGCGTCATCGGATTTTCGGACACGTCGAACACCAGTGTATCGAAAGGTGAAACGTTCCACGACACGATCACGGTCATTTCGAATTATTGCGACATGATCGTCATGCGCCACTATATCGAAGGAGCGGCCCGCTACGCAAGTGAAATTTCCAAAGTGCCGGTCGTCAATGCAGGCGACGGCGCGAACCAGCACCCGAGCCAGACGCTGCTCGACCTCTTCTCGATCAAAAAGACGCAGGGACGGCTCGACAATATCAACATCATGATGGTGGGCGACCTGAAGTACGGACGCACGGTGCATTCGCTGCTGCAGGCCCTCTCGCACTTCAACCCTACCTTTACATTCGTCGCCCCCGAAGAGCTGAGAATGCCCGACGAATACAAACTTTTCCTCAAAGAGAAAGGGATCGCCTACACCGAAACCGAGCGGATCGAAGAGGGTATTAAGGAGGCCGATATCGTGTACATGACGCGCGTGCAGCGCGAGCGCTTTTCCGACCCGATGGAGTACGAACGCGTCAAACACGTCTACATACTCAAAAACAGCATGCTCGAGGGAACCAAAGAGAATATGCGCATCCTGCATCCGCTGCCGCGGGTGGGCGAAATCGCCGAGGATGTGGACTCGAATCCGAAAGCATACTATTTCCAGCAGACCGAAAACGGCGTTTACACGCGCATGGCAATCATCAGCTACCTGTTGGGGGCAACCAAGTAAACCATTTCTGTTACGTATGACCATGGAAGGAACATTAGAAGTCCGGGCAATCGAAAACGGTACCGTGATCGACCACATTCCGGCCAACAGCCTGTTCAAAATCATCAAGATACTGGGTCTCGATACCGAGACGCACCGCATTACCTTCGGCATGAACCTCGAAAGCAAGCGGATGGGAACCAAAGCGATCATCAAGATCAACGAACGTTTCTGCCAGCAGGAGGAG
>ERZ791915.2496-NODE-2496-length-11416-cov-3.181234_pt1 | contig 11416 bp, 7 predicted proteins | sample MGYA00510139_ERZ791915 | MGnify/ENA primary metagenome ERZ791915 (study PRJEB30046, sample SAMN00792117) | human gut metagenome | study: EMG produced TPA metagenomics assembly of the A metagenome-wide association study of gut microbiota in type 2... | reverse complement strand
TGAACAGACGGGTCTCGCTCATGACCTGCATCTCTTCGCCACTGAAAGCACTGGGCAACAGTAGCTTTATATCTCCGCTCACCGATACCTGCTTTGCATTGAAAGTCCCTACAATACAGTCTTTCATATTCAGTTTGGCCGTAGCGAAAACACCGCCCAGCACAATACAGTCTTCCAGTATGACTTCATCCGCAAATATGCTTCCGGCAACAAAAGTATTGCACAGCTTGACTGTCTTTCCGTTAATGTCAGCCATGAACATCAGACGGCAATCACGGGCATACGACACCAACGAGTCCGAGGTAGCCACCGTCTTACGCAGGATAATATTCCCTTTCGCATTATTACTGATATGGAACTCCAGTTTGGTGAACACCGCACCGCGTATCTCCACATCTCCATTTTGTATTTCCAGCTTGCGGGCATATACAGCCCCTTCTACGATAGTATCATTTTGTATCAGCACATCCCTCTCCAACTCAGCGGATGTGCGGGGGAGAATAGAACCTTTTACCAGGTTTTCACTTAATATCACTCCATTCTCCAGACTTATCACTTTCAATTCTTTCATAACTTTACTTCTATTTTATAGAACACAAGTAACGGCATCTCACGATAAAAAATCTCCGGCAAGTTTCCTCATCATCCCGGCTACCCGCTTGTCGTGTTCCGAAGAACCTAATCTTTGAATCTCTCTCTCCAGATGTTTTCCGATGCGCTGCTTATCCTCTTGCGTCATGGCAGGCATGGATGCTTGCTGAACATTCTGACGTACTTTCCAGTCATTGACTCCCATACGTGCGGTTTGCTCATTCATCACGATCTCAGTTTCTTTTCCGCCACCGGCACCGGTCTTCTCAACAACAACAACCGGCAACATCCAACGGGCATTTCTGCATCCGCCAATCAGCACATGTTCTATATGACTGGCCAGTTGCTTTTGTCCGAGCAAGTATTGCTTGGCACTCTCTATCAATCCGGCAGCCCGCTGCTTCACTGTGATAGCCGAAATATGTGCCTGTACATCCAACTGCTCTTTATGTCCCACCAATGCCATTGCCGAAAGAGAAGAGTCCGTGTTGCGCAGCTGTTCCTTACTGCTGCTTTCTACAAAACGGAAGCAAGGTTCCATCAGCATGTGGATGCGTTGCAGCAATTCACGGTCCAGATTCTCAAAGACACCGGAATAGCGGGTGGTCAGGATGTCATAATCATCTTCCATCACCGATTTACGGTTGGTTAGCTCTTCGGACTGAGACTGCAACTCGCTATATACGGCTTCTACATTGGAACATTCCTCCATGTTCTGTATATCCAGGCTGGCGGTTATATATCCCAGAAAACCTTTGGATATACGTTTACCAATCTGCTGCGTGCTGGCTATCTTATGGGCAACCTCGGCCGCATTGCACGCCACAACAGAGTTGCGCAAACTCTCGATGTGCTTGCTGCAATCCTGTACGCTGCTATTATAAGGATGGTCGTCTATCTCCAGATAGATATCAATCGGTTCTTCCAGAACAACGGTCTTGGAAGCTGACTTATCGCCTACGGTAAGTGTCACAGTTTCACTTTTCCGTATCACGTCATGCAGGATATGTCTTCGTCCTCCCATAATCAGCCCTCCTTCGTGTTAAGCCAGGTTTCATTCCGGGCTATGAGTTTCTTCATGTTCTCTTTCACCCTTTCACTAAGGTCGGAAGTTGCAATCAGGCGCTCAAGCTTCCCGGTCACCATCCGCTGAGACTCCATCGAGATGTTTTCCCATCCGCTGCTTTCAATCTTACGCTCCATGCCTTCACGTATCTTCATGCAGGAGCGTTGACCGATAAGCTGCTCCAATCCCGAAGGTAGTTTAGTTTCCATAACTTCTCCCGCATCTCCCCGTTTCACCAACAAGATGGCTGGTAAATATCGAAGGACGGATTTGCCAACAAACGAATTCAACTTGATTTTTTGCATCTTGGCACTCTGCTGTTTGCAGGTGGTGAGGAAGTTGGTCATTTGTGCAATCAAAGCTTGCGCATTGCGCTTGACGTGTGCGGCGGCAATAGCCTGAGAAGTGGACAAAGATTCGGTTTGGTTGACCGGTACAGAAGCTATCTGATAGTAGACGCGGTTCAGGGTGTCCGTTATGTCCTGCTCACAAAAGCGAATGACGGGTTTATCCAGCTCATGAATACGATTGTGAAGAGCTGTGTCCAGTCCTCTGAACAGTTTGGAATAACGCCCTGTCAAAATCACAAAGTCATCATCCATTCTCTTTTTCAAATCAAGCAATGCGCCCCCCTGCTCCTCCAGTTCAGAGAAATACGCATTCACAGCGCTCAATGCCGTAGCATTTTTCTGTTCTATCTGCGAGGCGACCAGTGAGAAGAAGCCTTTATTCAGCCTTTTGCATAGTTTGTTCGTAGCATCCCTCTCAGCGGCTATGACTGCTGCCTCCATAGCAACAACTGCTGTAGTGACCCCGCTGACCTTATTAGATACGGTATCTATCTTATTGGCCATGTCGCGGGTATCGACTGTAACATCATATTTTGCCATAATCTTTAATTTTCAAATTTATGAATGCTATTTATCTTTTTCAAGATCACTTAAATCGTCCAAATCATCCAGATCGCTCAAGTCATCCAAGTCGTCCAGACCACTCAAATCATCCATTTCATCCGAAGCCTCAGGAGTTGCAGGAACCTCAGGGGTAACAGAGGGGGCGGGAGTAACAGGAGCTTCGGAAGCAGCAGGAACTTCGGAAACAACAGGAGTCTCAGATTCTTTCGGAACTTCCGCTCCCTCTGAAGTCTCTGACATTTCAGGCTTTGCCGCTTCTACATCAGGGCTCATTCTGATTGTTTTTTCAGCTTCTTCCATATGTTGGGGAGCATACACCGAATATTCCATCGCATCGCTATCATCCACCAGTTCAGCATGATAATCCAACGTTGCCTCCTGGCTGTTTTCTGCAATTTCCTGCAAGGAATCGGTAGCTACCCGCGCTATATCCAAAGACATATACTCTTCCACACATTCTTCAACGGCAGGAGCCGGCGGCATATTGGAAGCAAATGCATAGAATGGATTGATACTTGCCAAAGGACGGCGCCGGTCATCCAACAGGGCTACATTATCATTGGCGTCCACTATTTTCTTTGCCATTCCGTCACGAAGGCTGGCATCGAAATACTCAATATATCCATATTCTTTAGCCTTCTTATTAATATCACCCTGCAAAAACTTCATGTACTCTTTAAACTCTTCCTGAATTTGCTTGAAGTCATCGGACTGCTCGGCAAACCTTCGCGAGGTGTTTTCCAACTGATCTCCGGCATTTTCTTCCAACTCCTGGGCATCTCCATCCATCATCTGTTGCAGCATGCGGGATTTCATCCGGTCGAGGCGTTCAAAGGTGGATTGCGCAGCAAGAAGCTTGGTCAGATTACTACGCATGATGTTAATGAGGTCGTCACCCGAAGTCCGGTTACGTCCGTAGAAGTCCTGGGTTTCACGATGCCACTGGTTCAGATAATCACGCTTCTGATTATCAATGTCATTGTAGATATCCAAACGGTTCAGGCGCGTCTCTGCCAACAGGTTTTGCACGATAGGCGCCACAATTTCCTCTTGTATCTGACTGATGCCATAAGGCATTGTCGTGCGGCTGCCGTCTTCTGCAACCCATGAATGGTCTTTCATGTCATAACGCACACGCGAACTTTCTTTCAGTTGGAAAGGTGTATAGTTCTCAACCGTATCGCGGAAGTTAAAGTTTGTTTGGCGGATTTTCTCCAGTTCATCCTTTTCCAGCTTCGGCGAATAGTGATTATAAGAGGTTTTCAGAATGGTGAACAGCAATTGATTAGAACTTTCCACCAGCGAATTAGTAGATTTAACCTTCGCTGCCGCAATTGTCTGCACCGCATAGCCCACATTTGAAATCAAACGCCGTAATACATCTTCAAATTGCTCGCTTTGGTCAGACAGCGAATGACGCATGGCATTCAGCGAATTAAATTGCTCTATTTCCTTATCATACGCTGCCGTATCAAATACATTCAGCACAGGCGCTCCCGACGGGTTGGCCGTACCATATTCATTCAAATAAGAAATAACCGGCGAATCGGGAGGAATGACAGGCATGCCTACAGAAACAGTATGCAAGTCCGACAAGAAATAAGCACTGTCGCGCAGATTACGATCCATACGTCCAAAGTAGTCATAGAACTTCACTTTAGGTATAGATGTTGAATAATCTTCTGTGGAAACTTCTTCCACTCCCTTGCTTTCTTCTACCAAAGGAGCCGTAGTGGAGAGTTCATCCAGTTCTCTCAATTTCTCGGAAAGCGCTCCTTGGTTATTAACTAATTGCAGTTCAAAGTTCTGTACAGAACTATTTCCGGTATGATCTATCACAAAGCTCTTATTCTCGAAAGGAACCTGACTGGCAACAGGGACATAAACCACCCCCATCTTTTCAATCTTATAGTCTCTGAAAATCTGTTGATGCTTATTCTCCAGTTCTTTCAACTCCACTCCGACATCATCGATGGATTTACCGCTGGATTTAAACAGCTTATAGTTTTTCATCCCCCAATAAAGACCGGCTACTGCAATAGCAATACTTAGCCACCCAATTACCGCTATCAATGCAAGACCGACAACAAGAATTCCAAATCCTACGTACATCTGCGTTTGGGCTTTTTTCTTACCCGTAGCATTCATAGTCAACGAATTCTTTAATTCTCCCATCTCCTTTTCTAATTCTTCTTCTTGCGACACTATTTTTTCTGCCGCATCTTTATAAAAATCAAAAAGGATTTTCGCTTGATCCTGATACAAATCTTGCGAAGAAGAAAAAACCTTTCCTTTCATACCTGATATGTTTTTATAGTAAATAAATAAAATAAGATCTGCGTTTCTAATTGTATCCTAATTCCAGCAGTTTGCGTTCAGCCAGCGCAAAACCCTTCGCCTTGGATTTCCGATACCACATAACGGCCTCAAAGATGTCTATACCAACTCCTTTTCCTGTTTCATACATGAGGCCGAGGCAATACTGCGCTTCTGCATTTCCGGCATTGGCCAAAGATTTATAAATATCGAATGCTTTCTTGTAATCGCCATTCTGTGTAGCTTCCCGAGCTGCTTCCAAAGAGTTGGTCTGAGCTTTTTTCTCTGCTTTCTCAGGTTCTGCCTGTTGTTGAGGTTCATTCACGGGAGTCTTTGCCTCCGGCTGAGCTTTAGGTTGAGGTTGTTCTTCTGCTTTAGGTTGCTCTTCTACTTTAGGTTGCTTTTGCTGCTCTACAGCTTTAACCGGAGTTTCCTCAGGAGTAGCAACAGGCGCCACAGCCGTGGTATCCTGCACCACAGTAATAGTGTCAGCAACAACAACCGGAGGTACAACAACTGGCTTAGGTTTGGATGCAAACACAAAATACAAGCAGATCAAAACCAAGATCAGAAGCAAACAGCCACCTATTATATAAAGAGATTTTCCGGATTTCTTTTGAATAGCAGGGTCCTCTTCTTTTCTTTCCGACTCCGGCTGCTTCACTTCAGGTTCTGGCGATTTTACCTCCGGTTGAGTTGATTCAACAACAACGGGTTCACTTTGCTTTATTTCCGGTTCAGCCTGTACAACTTCCGGTTCAACCTGTTTTACGTCTGCTTCTGCAAGTTCTGGTTTATCCTCAGTAGGTTCTGATTTTGCTTCAGTAGGTTCCGGTTTTACTTCAGTAGGTTCGGAAACAACTTCAGCAGGTTCACTCTCTACCGATTCTATTTCCGGTTCTGCTTGTTCGATCTCCGGTTCCGTTTGTTCTATTGCCGGTTCAACCAATTCATCCGCAATCTCAGTATTTTTCTCTTCTATCTCTTCTTCCTGAATATCCACTGATTCCACAACCGGAACACTTTCTTCAAGCACTACCTCCTCTATCCCTTCAAGAGCTTCTTCCGGTTTTTCCTCAATAGCCTCCACTTCCTCTGCCTCTGGTTGACCTTCCTCAATCAATGATATTTCCGCTGGAATATCCAGTACAATAGGCTCTTGCCCTGACTTTCTATAAAATGCATCTAAGACACCCCGAATAATACTAAAGTAATAAACTTCCTCCTTAAACAGTGATGGAAAATTCAAATACAACTGTTCAGCCATCTTCCAATACAATTCTTTATCGGAAGTATCGTTACAAGCATCAAACAAACCATTCGCTTCTTTCAGTAAAGGCAAGAACCGTAAATTGATTCGAAGCACTTTCAATCTAAGTACATTCAGGAAATTCGCCTCACATAAGTCAGCATATTCATTCAGGTACTTCACCAATTTAGGAACCTTTTCTGCATAAGGTTTTATTTGAGTACGCAGCTTGTTAATGGCCTGTTGACACGCCTCACTATCTGCCTGAGGCTTCTTGAAGTTTTCAGCAAGTACAGCCAGTTCCGGAGCTATTTTCTTTAGAATAACATGTTCCGCATTCTTCTGAAGGGCAGACCGCAAAAGCTGAAAGCGTTCTGCATCTTTCAAGTTTAAAACAAACTTCTGAGGGAGCAGATCTTTCCTGATTGCCTCCAGCATAGCCACCAATGAAACATTATCCATTTCCAAAGCAGCAGCAATGCTTTCGCACTCTTTTAAAGTAAACTTTCCACTCTTTTCAATAATAACCCGACGGATTTTAGTTATCTCATCCAACAAATATGTTCTATCCATAATACCAAATTCATAAAAAGTCTCTAAAAATACATATTATTTTCACCAAAACAACTCTTTTCACGACTTTTTCACTCGTATATGCCTATTTATCACGGTTTTCCGTGACAAACTATATTTTACTTTGGAAAAATTAATAGAATCTGAGAGAACATTTACAAGATACTAAACGTTATATTAACAAAACCATAATTCAAGACAAATTATGAATACATTATTAACATCTTTAATGCTTATAATTATGACTCACGAAATGCCGAAACTTCCGTATGCAAATAATGCATTGGAACCTGTAATCAGTCAGCAAACCATAGATTTTCACTATGGTAAACACTTACAGACATACGTAAATAACCTCAATAACCTGGTACCGGGTACAGAGTATGAAAACAAAGATCTAGTGACTATAGTAGCCACTGCACCGGATGGAGCAATTTTCAATAATGCCGGACAAGTATTAAATCATACCCTCTACTTCCTGCAATTTTCCCCGAAACCCGCTCAAAGCGAACCTACTGGAAAATTAGCAGAAGCCATCAAACGCGACTTTGGAAGCTTTGATAACTTCAAGAAAGAATTCACAGCTGCAGCTGTAGGATTGTTCGGATCAGGTTGGGCTTGGTTATCAGTAGATAAAAATGGTAAATTACATATTACCAAAGAAGCCAATGGCAGTAACCCTGTACGTTCAGGATTTACCCCCTTGTTAGGCTTTGATGTTTGGGAACACTCCTACTATCTCGATTACCAAAATCGCCGTGCCGATCATGTAAATGCTCTTTGGGGTATCATTGATTGGAATGTAGTAGGCAGCCGGATGAAATAACAACAACATCATAAACTCTTTTTCAAAAAAATGCACCTGCGGGAATTATCAGTCCCCCAGGTGCGTTTTGCATATCCTATCTAACATATTTTAAAGAAAAACGTTGGCTACTGAAAGCTTTTATCATTAACTTTGCTAACATAAACGTTTATCAAAAGAAATGAAGCTCATTGTAGTCACAGCACCCACATTTTTTGTGGAAGAAGACAAGATTATCACGGCACTCTTTGAAGAGGGGTTGGATATTCTACATCTGCGAAAACCGGAAACACCTGCAATGTATTCCGAGCGACTTTTAACGTTGATACCAGAAAAATATCACAGGCGTATCGTCACTCATGAGCACTTTTATCTAAAAGAAGAATTCGACCTCATGGGCATTCACTTAAATACGCGCAATCCGCATGAACCGCATGACTATTCAGGGCATGTTAGTTATACCTGCCATTCTGTAGAAGAAGTAAAAAGTAAAAAGCATTTTTACGACTATATATTCATGAGTCCCGTTTATGACTGCATATCCAAGGAAGGAATTCTTTCCGGCTACACACCCGAAGAATTGCGTGCGGCAGGAAAAGAAAGAATCATCGATACTAAAGTCATGGCTTTAGGCGGAATTACTCCCGACAATATTCTGGAAATAAAAGATTTTGGATTCGGAGGTGCGGTAGTACTCGGTGATTTATGGAATAAATTTAATGTCTGTACAGACCGGGATTATCTGGGCGTTATCCGCCACTTTAAGAAACTAAAAGAAATGGCGGATTAAAAAGTTAAAAAGCATCCATATTAAAATTTCCCATATTCCTTATACTCTGCACTGGCAGGTAAAGTAAAGTAGAAAGTAGATCCTTCTCCTTTTTTCGACTCTACACCAATGCCACCACCATAGTGCTCTACAATGGATTTTGTGATGGAAAGACCTAAACCTGTACCACGAATATTATAGTTCATCTTCACAAAGCGCTCAAAAATAGCACGGCGGCTTTCTTCATCAATACCGCAACCTGTATCAGCTACGTAAAAGTAAAAACTATCATTACTCAGACGGCGGTATCCAATTCTGACACTACCTTGTTCTGTAAATTTCAATGCATTCTTTACCAGATTATTAATCACCTGCGCAAAACGTACCCGGTCAATCATTAAACGACATTGAGGCAGTTTCTCTACAAACTCGATCTGAATACCCGATGGTCGGGGATGTGCATTTTCCGCAGCACATATTTCCTGAATCAATGTATTCACATCCACATCTCCATCTTTATATTCCATTGTATTGGCCTCTATTTTCGAGAAGTCCAATAAATCATTGATCATCTGAACCAGGAAGTTTTTATTATCATTGATTTCTTTTAGAAAAATCATCCGTTCTTCCCTGCTTAAATTATCTGTTTCGGCAAGCACATTTGTAAACCCAACGATAGCATTGAGCGGCGTACGTATTTCATGCGTCATATTGGCAATAAAAGCATTCTTCAACTGATTGCTTTCCTCAGCCACTTCATTTAATTGCTGCAATGTTTTCAAACGCCTGGTTTTATTGATAGACACAACAATCATTATAACCAGAAGCAATAAAATAATAACTCCAAAACAAAGCAGCAGTATTTCATTCTTCTGAAAAAAATCAGTAGCCCAAAGAACATATAATGCAGAAAAATCCAGATTCATAAAGTTGGTGATTAAAATATTAGGTAATCAGACTGTTTTAAAGTGCCGACAAAGATAGCAAAGAAAAAACAAATATTTGATTATTAGATACATGTTTTTCCAAAAAAATAGGCTGTAAACCTATCCAAAAAAGGTTTACAGCCTATAATTATGAGATTTTAGAGTAATATTTTACTTCAAATCTTCAATCGCCGCCTGCGCCGCAGCCAACCGTGCTATGGGCACTCTGAACGGAGAACAGCTCACATAATTCAAACCAACTTTGTGACAGAACTTCACAGAAGAAGGCTCACCACCATGTTCACCACAGATACCGCACTTCAAATCCGGACGAATAGCACGACCTTTTTCAGTAGCCATACGTACCAGCTGTCCCACACCGTTCTGATCGAGAACCTGGAACGGGTCTACTTTCAAGATTTTCTTTTCCAGATAAACCGGGAGGAAGGAAGCGATATCATCACGTGAATAACCGAATGTCATCTGTGTCAAGTCATTCGTACCGAACGAGAAGAATTCAGCAGAAGAAGCAATACGGTCGGCAGTCAAGGCAGCACGAGGAATTTCAATCATTGTACCCACTTTAAAGTCAATACTGTCACCCACTTCAGCGAAAAGTGCAGCTGCTTCTTCACGAATCACCTTTTCCTGCTCTTTGAACTCATACAAGATACCAGTCAGCGGAACCATGATCTCCGGATGTGTTTCCACGCCTTCCTTCTTCAGTTCCAAAGCAGCACCAAGAATGGCACGCGTCTGCATCTGAGTAATCTCAGGATATGTATTACCCAAACGGCATCCACGGTGTCCCAACATCGGGTTATGTTCGCAAAGCGATTCTACACGTTGCTGGATATAATGCAGGCTAACCCCCATAGCATCCGCCATTTCCTGCTGACCTTTCAAATCGTGAGGCACGAACTCATGCAAAGGAGGATCAAGCAGACGAACAGTTACCGGACAACCTTCCATAGCCTGGAAGATGCCCTTAAAGTCAGCTTGCTGGTAGGGCAATATCTTAGCCAACGCTTTGCGACGTCCTTCTGCATCTTCCGCAAGAATCATCTCACGCATAGCCTTAATCTTTTCACCTTCAAAGAACATGTGTTCCGTACGGCAAAGACCGATACCAATAGCACCAAAGTTGCGAGCCACAGCAGCATCATGAGGAGTATCCGCATTGGTACGAACCTGGAGTTTCGTATACTTATCAGCTAGATCCATCAGTTCTGCGAAATCTCCTGAAAGTTCAGCCGCCTTCGTTTCTACCTGACCTTTATAAACCACACCTGTACTACCATTCAATGAAATATAATCGCCTTCTTTCAGCAGAACGCCATCTATTTCTACCGTACGAGCCTTATAATCAATATTCAAAGCACCGGCACCCGACACACAACACTTACCCATACCACGGGCCACTACTGCTGCATGAGACGTCATACCACCACGGGCAGTAAGAATACCTTCTGCAACTGCCATACCGGCCAAGTCTTCGGGAGAAGTTTCGATACGTACCATTATAATACGCTTACCGGCAGCATGCCATTCTGCAGCATCATCTGCAAAGAACACAATTTGTCCAGTAGCAGCACCCGGAGATGCAGGAAGACCGCGAGTCAGAACTTTAGCTTGTTTCAAAGCAGTCTTATCAAATACAGGATGAAGCAATTCATCCAATTTATTGGGTTCACAGCGCATCAAAGCTGTTTTTTCATCAATCATACCCTGATGCAGCAAATCCATTGCAATCTTCACCATAGCTGCACCGGTACGTTTACCGTTACGCGTCTGGAGGAACCAAAGCTTACCTTCCTGCACAGTAAACTCCATATCCTGCATGTCCTTATAGTGGTTTTCCAATTTAGTTTGCAGCATATCCAGCTCCTTGTAGATTTCCGGCATAGCCTCTTCCATGGACGGATATTTTGCTGCACGCTCTTCTTCGCTAACGCCTGCAAGTTCTGCCCAGCGTTGCGAACCGACCTTTGTAATCTGTTGCGGAGTACGGATACCTGCCACAACGTCTTCACCCTGTGCATTGATCAGGTATTCACCATTGAACAAGTCTTCACCCGTACCGGCATCGCGGCTGAAGCAAACACCTGTAGCTGAAGTTTCGCCCATATTACCGAATACCATTGCCTGTACGTTGACAGCTGTACCCCACTCATCGGGGATACTTTCCATCTTACGATACAGAATAG
>ERZ791915.2489-NODE-2489-length-11453-cov-2.977189_pt1 | contig 11453 bp, 11 predicted proteins | sample MGYA00510139_ERZ791915 | MGnify/ENA primary metagenome ERZ791915 (study PRJEB30046, sample SAMN00792117) | human gut metagenome | study: EMG produced TPA metagenomics assembly of the A metagenome-wide association study of gut microbiota in type 2... | reverse complement strand
GCAACATCCTGGTGCGTCAGCGCGGCACGCACATTCACCCCGGCAAGAACGTGGGCATCGGCACCGACGATACCCTCTTTGCCAAGGCTGACGGTGTTGTCCGTTTCGAGCGCCTGGGCAAGGACCGCAAGCAGGTCTCTGTCTACCCCGCCGAGTAATTGGATCATAAAAACTCCTCCGACTATTGCCGGAGGAGTTTTTTTCGAAAAAATACTCCGTAGGGGCCGATGCCTACATCCGCCCGCCCACTGTACTCCTTGCAGCGTATCCGTAGGGGGCGGCATCCTCGACACCCCACTCTGCTGTTTTACCTAAAACGGACAGAAAATTTTGCGCAGGCGAACAAAATCAGGAGAAATCCTCCGGCACATTTGCAAAGTTTAAACTCTTTTGCTGTCTTATATTATGAGAAGGAAAACAGATCTTCACCGCAGAAAGGAGGCTCCCGTGAAAACCTGCAAAAAGCTGCTTTCGAGTTTGCTGTCCCTCGGCCTGCTGCTGACCCTATTCGGGTGCAAACAGGAAGCTGACGGTATTTGGCCCTATGCTATCCGTGTGGATGGCCAGGTTTATTACTGCTACGAGGAAGAGGCGGACATAGAAAATGTGGAAGTCCTGGGCACCATCACCTCCAGTGTGAACATCAGCCAGGGACCCGAGATCGACGACCAGGCGAATCGGTCCGACTGGGTGGGCGCCTCCTACGGCACCGCTGACGGGCGAATGTATCTTTATTACGACAACCACTGGCTCAAGTGCTATCTGCCCGCAGAGATCGGCTAAAAAGGGAAGGGCCCTTCGGCATCCGCCGGAGGGCCTTTGAGACTGTCGAAAATTCCTTTGGAATTTTCCGACAAAAAGATTGCAGCCTGCTGCGCGCATAATTTGTGCGCCGGTGGCGCACAAATTCCACACTGGCAGCCTGAGAGGTATTTTTTCCCACGCACATGTCGCGGTGAAAAATGATTCCAAATTTTTGCCGCCTGCGGACGGCAAACTCTGCGAGGCTTTTTTGACACGCCGGAGGGCCTTTCTGCACCTATATAAACTTCAATTACTGCTCAGGCGTTCCCTTCGTCTCCTGGACAGGAGCGCTCTCCACTGGTTCTGCCTTGGCCGCCTGCTCCTCCTTCACTCCGAAGGCCTCCTTCAGGCTGCTCATATCCGGGTCAAAGATGTCAGTGCCCGGCGCACCCTCGTTCTGGTTGCGGAGCTTACTGTTGATGGAGATGATGTTCTTCACCGCCAGCACTGCCATCATCACCAGCTCATAGCTCAGGCGCACGGCGATGGGCCCCAGGATCATCAGCAGGATGCCCTTGCCGCCCATCCAGCCGCTCCAATCGGAGCAGAACAGCATGAAAAAGCCCACCAGGATCACCAGCGCCGTGAAGAAAATATACAGCGCCTGCAGGATCTTCTCCACGATCAGGAACTTAAAGTTGCATGCGTCGTGAAGGAATTTGCCAAATTTGCCCATTTTCTCCCGCCGTTTGGCCGGAACGATGAAAATGAAGGCCAGCACCGTGGCGATGATGGCCAGCAGAATGGCAATAATGCCCAGGGTGCCTAAGGTGCTGATGCGGGAGCTATACAATTCGTAATCGTACATGGAAGTTCTCCTTTCAGGTTTGCTTTGCGCCGCCCTGCCAGGCGGCGCCTGTCAAATTTTTACGTCATCATTTTACCGTATAATAAAATCACCGTCAAGATTTTTCCCATTCCCGGCACAAGGGGCTTGACAACGGCCCTTGATTTGTATAAGATAGTAGGCACAAATTGGATTTCCACGTTGAGGGAGTAATTCCATCCTGCCCTGCGGGATGAGGCAGACCCGTCAGTACGGCCCCTCTGGGCCCGGGCTGTCTTGAAAGAATGAGACTCATACATAGGCCGCGCGCCTGTGTAGGGTCTTTTTTGTTTTGCCTATAGGGCAGAAAAGGAGGATACTATGAAACCGGATTATTTGCAAACCACTGAAGAAGTGCTTTCCTCTCGGGGCAGCTCATCCCGGGGCCTTACCGGGGAGGAGGCGGCTGCCCGCCTGTCGAAGCACGGCCCCAACCGCCTGCAGGAGGCCAAGAAAATCACCAATTTCCAGCGCTTCGTGCAGCAGCTGAAGGACCCCATGCTGCTGATTCTGCTGGCCGCCGCCGCCGTGTCCGCCGTCACCAGCATTCTCTCCCACGAGAGCCTTACGGAGGTGTTCATCATCCTGGTGGTGGTGCTGCTCAACGCCGTATTGGGCGTGGTGCAGGAGAGCAAGGCTGAGGCCGCCATCGAGGCCCTCCAGACCATGACTGCCGCCACCAGCAAGGTGCTGCGGGACGGCAAGATTACCGTGCTCCACAGTGCCGACCTGGTGCCCGGGGATGTGGTGATCCTGGAGGCCGGAGACGCCGTGCCCGCCGATGGCCGATTGCTGGAGTCCGCATCCCTGAAGATCGAGGAGGCCGCCCTCACCGGCGAGAGCGTCCCGGTGAATAAGACCGCCGAGCCTATTGTGGCTGAGGGTGATGTGCCTTTGGGTGACCGGAAAAACATGTGCTACATGGGCTCCACTGTGGTCTATGGCCGCGGCAGCGCCGTCATTACCGCCACCGGCATGGACACCGAAATGGGTAAGATCGCCGGCGTACTGGCCCGGACGGAGCAGGAGGAGACCCCCCTCCAACGCAAGCTGACCCAGCTGGGCAAGACTCTGTCCTACCTGGTGCTGGCCATCTGCGTGTTCATCTTCGTTTTTGACCTGCTGGTGGAGGGCGATTACACCCTGGAGGCCATTCTGAAAACCTTTATGGTGGCCGTTTCCTTGGCCGTGGCCGCCATTCCCGAGGGCCTGGCCACGGTGGTGACGGTGGTGCTGTCTATCGGCGTTACCAACATGAGCAAGCGCGGCGCGGTGATCCGCCGCCTGACGGCGGTAGAGACCTTGGGCTGCACCCAGGTCATTTGCTCCGATAAGACCGGCACCCTTACCCAGAACAAGATGACCGTGGTGGACCACACGGGTCCCCAGCGGCTTTTGGCCACAGCCATGGCCCTTTGCAGCGATGCTGCCTGGGCAGAGGAGGGCGCTCAGGGCGAGCCTACGGAGGCGGCCCTGGTGAATTTCGCCGCCAAGGCGGGGCTGAAAAAGCCCCTGCTGGAGGAGCAGCAGCCCCGGGTGGCCGAGGCCCCCTTCGATTCCTCCCGAAAGATGATGTCCACCGTGCACCAAATCGACGGCGGCTTTATCCAGTATACCAAGGGTGCGCCGGACGAGGTGCTGCACCTCTGCACCAGCTATATAGACAGCGGCGAAAAGCATCCCATGACCGAGGAAAAGCGCCGGGCCATTCTGCTGGAGAATAAGGCCATGGCCGACCGGGCCCTGCGTGTTTTGGCCGCCGCCCAGCGCAGCTGGGGCGACACCTTGCCTGAAGACATCAGCCCCGAGACTCTGGAACAGGATCTGTGCTTCATCGGCCTTGCGGGTATGATCGACCCCGTGCGCCCGGAGGTGAAGGACGCCATCCACCAGTGCCGCAAGGCGGGCATCCGCCCGGTGATGATCACCGGTGACCATAAGGACACCGCCGTGGCAATCGCCAAGGAGCTGGATATTCTCGACAGCGCTGACCAAGCCATCACCGGCAGCGAGCTCAACGCCTTTACGGATGAGGAGCTGGCGGAGATCGTGCCCCGCTACAGCGTCTATGCCCGGGTTCAGCCGGAGCACAAGGTGCGCATCGTCACTGCCTGGAAAAAGCGCGGCGCCATCACTGCCATGACCGGCGACGGCGTCAACGATGCCCCCAGCATCAAGACCGCCGACATCGGCGTGGGCATGGGCATCACCGGCACCGACGTCACCAAGAACGTGGCGGATATGGTCCTCTCCGATGATAACTTCGCCACCATCGTGGGCGCCGTGGGTGAGGGCCGCCGCATCTATGATAATATCCGCAAGACCATCCAGTTCCTCCTGGCCTCCAATATGAGCGAGGTGCTGGGTGTGTTCACCGCCACCCTCCTGGGCTTCACCCTCTTGGGGCCGGTGCATCTGCTGTTCATCAACCTTATTACCGATTGCTTCCCGGCCCTGGCCCTGGGCCTGGAGAAGGCGGAGCCGGATGTTATGGACCGTCCGCCCCGGGATAGCCACGACGGCATCTTCTCCGGTGGCCTGGGCTTTGATGTGGTGTATCAGGGCGTGCTTATCACCGTCATCACTTTGGCCTCCTATATCATCGGCCACTGTGTGGAGGTGGGATACTTCGAGATGCCTTCCGGTGTTTCACCCCACGGCATGACCATGGCCTTTTTGACCATGAGCATGTGCGAGATTTTCCACAGCTTCAATATGCGCTTTCAGCGGCGCAGCATTTTCTCCAGCCGCAGCCATAACAAGGTCCTGTGGGTGGCTATGCTGGGCAGCCTCCTCATAACCACTTTGGTTTTGGAGGTAGGGCCCATTGCCGATGCCTTCGGCTTCACCCCCGTGGGTTGGGCCGAATACGGTATCGCCCTGGCCTTGGCCGTGCTGGTGATCCCTGTGGTGGAACTGGTGAAATTCTTCCAGCGCCGGGCCGCTAAGAGAAAGAAACGGTAAAGCTGTATTCCCGAAATAAAGAGCCCCCCCGGGCGCCCTCCGTAAGGAAGGGCCCGGGGTGGCTTCTTGCATCTTGGCTTAGTCGGCTCTCGAAAACGGTGCGGCCCTAATGGCTGCGCCGTTTCCTCGGTGCTGCTTGCGGGCGGCAAACGCTGCAAGCCTTTTTAACAAGCTGAAGCAAGGGCATCACAGCAAAGCCGCAATGCCCTTGTTTTCTGTATATTTTACAGGTAGCTGCGCATGCCCTCGGTGGCCATGGACTCGTCCAGGCTCAGGGTAACAGTGAACTTGACGCAATTCTCCTCGCTGAAGCGGTCCAGCCAGTGGAGGAATTTTTCCGCCTCCGTCAGATCGCTGCTGGCGGCAATTTTGGCCAGGTTGTCCACAAATACATGAGAAATATCATAATTGCCGGCGTAGAGACCGCTGATGAAGCCGCGCAGGCATTCAAATGAATTCAAGCTATACTCCTTGGCATTGACCAGGCGAACGCTGGATTTAATGTCAAAGGTCATGTCCGCACCGGGCTCGATGCAGACCACGCTGCCGTTCTCGGACTCCACGGCACTGTGGATCAGGTCGATGAGCTGCTTTGTCTTGCCGGCACCGTTTGCGCCCATAATCAGTCTAACCATAAGAAATCACTCCTTTGTCTTTTTGCGGTTAACTTGCATTTAATATACCATACTTCTTTTCAAATGGCAATGGAGAAAGCAAAATTCATCATTTCTTCACGATTGCTTTTCCAGCTTTTCCCGCAGGGCTGCGCCCAGGTCCTCATAGCCGGGTTTACCCAGGAGGGCGAACATGTTCTTCTTATACGCCTCCACGCCGGGCTGGTCAAAGGGGTTAACATCCAACAGATAGCCGGACAGGCCGCAGGCATAGCAGAAGAAATAGATCAGCTCGCCCAGGGTGAAGGCATTGCGCTCGCCGCAGCACACGCGGATATTGGGGACGCCCCCCTCCACATGGGCCAGGAGCGTGCCATCCATGGCCTGCTGCTTCAGGTCGCTCATGGCCTTGCCCGCCAGGAAGTTCAGCCCATCGCCGTTCTCTGCGTCATAGGGCACTGTCAGCTCGCCGGACCGGGGGGTAAAGCGTACCACGGTCTCAAACAGATTCCGGCGGCCCTCCTGGAGATACTGCCCCATGGAGTGCAGGTCCGCAGTATACTCTACGCTGGCCGGGAACAGGCCCTTGCCCTCCTTGCCCTCGGACTCGCCGTACAGCTGCTTCCACCACTCCGCCATAAAGCGGAAGAAGGGGTCAAAGCAGGCCAGGACCTCGATCTCCATGCCCCGGTGCTGCAGCTCATACCGGGCTGCGGCATACTGCCAGGCGGGATTTTGCTCCATGCCTGCCTGGGCGCAGACATCCATCATGGACGCCGCACCGGCCATGAGCTGCCCCACATCAATACCTGCCACGGCAATGGGCAGCAAACCCACCGCCGTGAGGACGCTGTAGCGTCCGCCGATGTCATCCGGAACCACAAAGCTCTCATAGCCCTCGGCCGCGGCAAGGGATTTCAGGGCGCCCTTTTGCCGGTCGGTGGTGGCATAGATGCGCTTGGCGGCGGCCTCGTGGCCGTACTTTTTCTCCAGAAGCTGGCGGAAAAAGCGGAAGGCCACCGCCGGCTCTGTGGTGGTGCCGGACTTGGAGATGACATTCACGGAGAAATCTACCCCCTCCAGCAGCTCCTCCACCTCTGCCAGCTGGTCGTTATCCAGGCCGTTGCCCACAAAGTAGATATTGGGTGTATTCTTCTTTTTCAGGTTATAATTGGGGGAGCACAGGCACTCAATAACACCCCGGGCCCCTAAGTAGGAGCCGCCGATGCCGATGACCACCAGAGCCTGAGAATCGGCCTGTATCCTCCGCGCTGCCGCCTGGATGCGTTCAAACTCCTCCCGGTCATACCCTTCGGGCAGGCGCACCCAGCCGGTGAACTCACCCCCGGCGCCGGTTCCGGCACGCAGGTGGTCATGGGCCAGGCGCAGACGGGGCGTCAGCGCCGCCTCATAGGGCAGGGGGATGAACTGCCGCATATTGTGAAGATCTACAGAGATCATAGAAAATGCCTCCTCTTTTGTTCTTTCCCCTATGTTACATCCAACCGGTGGAAAATACAAGAGAAAACCGCCTGATTTCTTATCCGAAAACCGCGGCGCGGAGCAGGCGGGTAAACAGGTCCCCCCAGGTCATGCGTTCCACGGCAGCTGCCGCCGTCAGAGGAAGCTCTGCCAGGGTGGTATCCCCATTCTGCACCGTGAGAATGCCTACGGCCTGCCCCTTTTCCACAGGAGCCGACAGATCCTCCTGCAGCTTCACCGTCCGGGTAAGGCCGCCCGCCTGGCCCTTACCTATCAGGAGCTTGCTCTGGGCGAGCGATGCCTCCACGGAGGGGGTGCGGCCCAGCCTTACGGGAGCCACCGGCGTTTCCTCCGGGGTGATATCCACCAGGATGTAGGTGGAGAAGCCGTAGTTCAGCATAGTTTTGGCGTCCTCAAAGCGCTGCTGGCTGGTCTCGCTCCCCAGCACCACGGCGATGAGCTCCATGCCCTCCCGCTCCGCCGTGGCGGAGATGCAGTAGCCCGCAGCATCGGTGGAGCCGGTCTTCAGCCCCGTGGCTCCGTCATAAAAGCGGATGAGCTTATTGGTATTGGAAAGGCCGAACTCGCCGCCCCGGATGGTATCCATCCAGATGGTGGTGAAGCGGCGGATGTCCGGGTGATGGAGGATCAGCTCGCGGCTCATGAGGGCAATGTCCCAGGCGCTGGTTACATGGCCCTCCGCCGGCAGGCCCGTGGGGTTTACAAAGTGGGAGTCCCCCATACCCAGCTCCATGGCACGGTTGTTCATCTGCTGGACAAACAGCTCTGTGACCCCGGCCACCTGCTCCGCCAGGGCCACGGCGGCGTCGTTGCCGCTGGAGACGCATACGGCCTTCAAAAGCTCCTCCACGCTGATTTGCTCTCCCTCGGACAGATACACCTGGCTGCCGCCCATAGAGGCGGCATTGGCGCTGACGGTGACCATATCCTCATAGTTCAGCTCCCCTCGGTCCATGGCCTCCATGACCAGCAGGAGCGTCATGATCTTGGTGACGCTGGCAGGCTCCAGCTTCTCATGCTCATTTTGGGCAAAAAGCACCTGGCCGGTCTCCTTTTCCATGAGCAGTGCGGCCTTGGCCTTCACGGGCAGCTCCACGGCATGGGCCGGCAGCGACAGGCACAGTAGCGCCGAAAGCACCATCAGCAGCGCAAAAAACCTCTTTTTCATGACTCGCCCTCCCCATAAATTGCTGGGCTATCCTATGCGCCCGAAAGAAAAATCATGCCGGACGGCAATTTTCGGTTGCATTGGACGAAATTCTCTGCTATAATAGCTATCGCGATGCAGGGTTAGTACATCGGTAGTACATCGGCTTCCCAAGCCGAGGAGGCGGGTTCGATTCCCGTACCCTGCTCCAAACAAAAAGACACCCCTAGGGGTGTCTTTCTTTTTGGAACAGCACTTTTGCTCCGCAAAAGTGGTCGCCTGCAGGCGGCAAGCTCTGATCATCTTTAAACAGGCGCCCTTTTGGGGCGCCTGTTTGACATCTGATTTTATTCTGCTCTATGGGCAAGATTACAGCGCGGCTATTTCCGCAGCGACGCTCTCCTCACAGGAGCGCATGGCCTCCAAGGTCTTTTCCATCAGCGCATCCAGCTCCCAGCCCAGGCGCTCGGCGCCGGTGATAATCACATCCCGGGAGCAGCCGGCAGCGAACTTCTTGTCCTTGAACTTTTTCTTAATGCTCTTGAGCTCCATGTCCTGCACACTCTTGCTGGGACGCATGAGGGCGGCTGCCCCGATGAGCCCCGTGAGCTCGTCGGCGGCAAAGAGCACCTTTTCCATTTCGTGGGTGGGCTCCACATCGCAGCAGATGCCGTAGCCATGGCTGCACACAGCGTGGATGAATTCCTCGCTGCAGCCGGCCTCCTTCAAAAGCTCCGGGGCCTTGACACAGTGCTGCTCCGGCCACTGCTCAAAGTCGATGTCATGGAGCAGACCCACGGTGGCCCAGAAGTCTGCATCCTCCCCGTAGCCCAGCTGGTTGGCATACCAGCGCATGACGCCCTCTACGGTCAGGCTGTGCTGGATGTGAAACGGCTCCTTGTTATATTTTTTCAGTGCGGCGAGAGCCGCATCCCTGCTGATACACTCTTTCATAAAGGGCGTCCTCCTTATATTGATTTTGCCCTATTGTAGCAGCAAATTGTGTGTATTGCAAGACCTATCTTTTAAATCGACATTTGTTTTTCCAAAAGTGTCAGGATCTGTCGGGCGTGGCGGTATTCATCCCGGGACAGCTCCTGAAAGATCTCCGTCAGGCACTCGTCGGTGGTCTCCTCCGAGGCCCGCCGGTAATTCAGGCCCCCGCAGCTCTCCTCGTGGTATCGCAGACGTAAAACTTCCCGCCAGGAGGAAACGCATCCCTCCCCCGGCTGCGGCACCGCCGGGCAATAGACCTGGCCGGTGATAAGATAGTATACGCCCAGGAGCCGCCGGGCATGGCCTCCCTCCTCCGCTGCCAGGCGGCGCATAAGCTGCCGGGCCATGGGGGACGGTGCCATGGCGGCGTAGGTCAGGTAGCCCCGCCGGTCCGACAGCTCCTCCTCGATAAAGCCCCGGATCACGTCCGCATCCTGCTGGGCGTTTACCCCCATACAGCACACATTCACCGCGTCCTGGGCCGCATCCGCCGGATACGGCTGCAGGGCAGGATTCACCCGCTGCCAGACAGCCCTCTTTTGCTCCATAGTCTGATGGTTTTCCATGCCAGCACCCCTTTCTCTGCCATCCATTGTATGCACCAGGGGACGGACGCTTTACTTTTTAGAAATAATCCGATACACTAAGGAAAAGGAGTGTGTTTTTTATGACCCTGCAGCAACTGAAATACGCCGTGACAGTGGCCGAGTGCGGCACCATCAGCGCCGCCGCCGAAAAGCTGTTTATCTCCCAACCCAGCCTTACCACTGCCATACGGGAGCTGGAATCGGAGATGGGTGTGACCATATTCTCCCGGACCAACCGGGGTGTTATCGTGTCACGGGAGGGGGAGGAATTCTTGGGCTACGCCCGGCAGATCCTCTCCCAGGCCCAGCTGCTGCAGGAGCGGTTCAGCGGTCGGGAGCAGGGGGAGAAGCGCTTTGCTGTGTCCAGCCAGCACTTTAACTTTACGGTGCTGGCCTTTTCCCGGTTGGTGCAGAATTTTCGGGGGCCCCGGTACAGCTTCCATTTTCGGGAGACCACTACCTATGAGGTGCTGGAGGATGTGAGCCAGCTGCGCAGCGAGGTGGGCATTCTGGCGCTGAACGAGGATAACGAGCGATTCCTGCGGCGGATGTTCGGCAAGCTGGGCTTGGAATTCACAGAGCTGAAGCGGGTACAGGCGGAGCTGTTCGTCTCTGCGGAGCACCCCCTGGCCGGCCGCAGGTTCGTGACGGTGGAGGACGTGAGTCCCTATCCCTGCATCACCTTTGAGCAGGGGGAGCACAACGGACAGTTCTTTTTTGAGGGCCTGTCCGCCGTGGCTGCGCAGTCCCACAAAACCATCTGTGTGCGGGAACGGGCCACGGAGTATCAGCTTCTGCGGGCCCTCAATGGCTTCAGCCCGGATGTGGGAGTATCCGCCATGTACCGGGAGGAGTTTGTGAGCCTGCCTTTGGAGCCGAAGCAGTTCCACACCATTGGATATATCCTGCGCCGGGATGTGACTCCCTCCCCCATGACCTTGGAGTACATACAGGCCCTGCGGGAGGCAGCGCTGATATAGGCTATAACTATACGCAGCTTAGTTTTTCTGTATTTTACAAATACCAGATCTATCCTTATACTGAATACAACAAAGCAAAACAGAATAAAATGCTGAAAGGAGATCTGAAAGTATGAAAAGCAAAGCTGCAGCTCGTGTGGTGGTCGCCGTGGCTCTCATGGCCGTGATTGTGCTGGCCCTGTTTTTTATCATGACCGGCAATTTTAACATCTTCACCCAGATTGCCTGTTTCCCCCTGGGCTTTCTGTTCTTCGTTGAACTGAGCCTCATCTGTTCCCTGGTCTGATCCGGTTTTTCCTTCTGCGCTTCCTCTCTCCATCCCGCCCGGTGAGCCTCTCAGCTCGCCGGGCCTTTTTGCGCCCATTTTCCCTTGCAGCCCTCTGCAGGAGACGGCGACTATGCCGGTCCATCCCACCGCGTGCCAAGGCGCCCTGCAGCCGGCACATGGGATATGCCCTGATGGAGGTGTATTCTGTGTAAAATTTTCCTGAGCAGGGAAAAATAAGGCGGGGCGGATTGCTTTTGCCCGGCGATTCTGCTACAATAAAAAACGTATGAGTCGAAATATGTCTTTTGGTGCAATTGCAACATTCCCAAGGGACAAGATTTGGTATAGTACGGATGAAAAGACCTCAGAAGGAGGAAGGATTCATGTTAGAGCTGAAAAACATCTGTTACCGCGTCTCCACCCCGGAGGGCCCGGTGGACATTCTCAACCACATCGACCTAACCATTCCCGACCATAAGCTGGTAGTTTTCACCGGCCCCAACGGCGGCGGCAAGACTACTCTGGCCAAGGTGATCATGGGCCTGGTACAGCCCACGGAGGGGCAGATCCTCTACAACGGCCAGGATGTGACGGGCCTTTCTATCACTGAACGTGCCCGCCTGGGCATTAGCTACGGCTTCCAGCAGCCCCCCCGCTTCAAGGGGATCACCGTCCATGACCTGCTGCTTCTGGCGGCGGGCAAGGAAAAGCTCACCAAGGACCAGTGCTGCCAGTACCTGACCCGTGTGGGCCTGTGCGCCAAC
>ERZ791915.2487-NODE-2487-length-11464-cov-3.451398_pt1 | contig 11464 bp, 6 predicted proteins | sample MGYA00510139_ERZ791915 | MGnify/ENA primary metagenome ERZ791915 (study PRJEB30046, sample SAMN00792117) | human gut metagenome | study: EMG produced TPA metagenomics assembly of the A metagenome-wide association study of gut microbiota in type 2... | reverse complement strand
AATGGCCGCAGGATTATAAGTTTTTTCCATTTCCATAATTTTATCAACAATTTGGTCAACTGTCTGTTTTTGAATTTCTTTTCCACACTTTGGACAATGTGGCACACCAATTCTAGCAAACAAAAGTCGCATATAGTCATAAATTTCAGTAACTGTACCTACTGTAGAACGAGGGTTGTTGTTTGTAGTTTTTTGGTCTATAGAAATAGCAGGAGAAAGACCCTCTATACTGTCTACATCAGGCTTTTCCATTTGACCTAAAAACATTCTAGCATAGGAAGAAAGACTTTCTACATATCTTCTCTGACCCTCTGCATAAATAGTGTCAAAAGCCAAAGATGACTTACCACTACCACTTACGCCTGTAAACACAACTAATTTATCTCTAGGTATAGTTAAATCCACATTTTTTAAATTATTTTCTCTTGCACCTTTTATAATAATTTCTTTATTTTCCATAAATTCACCTATTTTACATTAAAGACAGCTTTTTATACTCTATCATTTTATCCCTTAACTGTGCTGCTGTTTCAAAATCAAGATTATCTGCTGCTTTTCTCATTTTTCTTTCAATCTTTTGAATTTCCTGTAAAAGTTCATCTCTACTCATTGTCTCTGGTGCTCTTTCCAGTTTAGTTTTCTTATGAGCTACAGGCTCTGTAGCCTTTATTATTTCATGAACTTTCTTCGTAATAGTCTTAGGTGTTATTCCATGTTCAAGGTTATATTCTTCCTGTATAAATCGGCGTCTATTTGTTTCAGTAATAGCATTTCTCATAGAATCTGTAATAGTATCTGCGTACATTATTACTCTACCCTCAGAGTTTCTGGCTGCTCTACCTACAGTCTGTATAAGGGAAGTTTCACTTCTTAAAAATCCCTCTTTATCAGCATCTAAAATAGCAACAAGACTTACCTCTGGAATATCCAAACCCTCTCTAAGAAGATTTATACCTACAAGAACATCAAAAACATTAAGACGCAAATCTCTTATTATTTCCAATCTTTCAAGAGTATCAATATCAGAATGTAAATATCTTACTCTGATTCCTGCCTCTTGAAGATATTTAGTCAAATCCTCTGCCATTTTTTTAGTAAGAGTAGTAACAAGAACCTTTTGCTTTTTCCTTACTGTGGCATTTATTTCAGTTATAAGGTCATCAATCTGTCCTGTTATTGGTCTGACATCAATAGTAGGGTCGAGAAGTCCTGTTGGTCTTATAATCTGTTCTACAACAGCCTGACTATGTTCTGCCTCATACTTTCCTGGAGTAGCTGAAACAAAAAGCAACTGATTAATTTTGCCTTCAAATTCACTAAATTTCAAAGGTCTGTTATCAAGAGCAGAAGGAAGTCTAAAACCATAGTCCACAAGTGTAGTTTTTCTCGAACGGTCGCCATTATACATAGCACCTATCTGAGGAATTGTAACATGACTTTCATCTACTATAATGAGAAAATCTTTAGGAAAATAATCAATAAGTGTATTAGGCATACTGCCCTTTGGTCTGTTATCCAAATGTCTTGAATAATTTTCAATACCTGAACAGAAACCCATTTCCATCATCATTTCCATATCATAGTTTGTTCTTTTTGAAAGCCTTTGAGCCTCTAAAAGCTTGTCCTCACTATTTAATTCCTTTACCCTTTCATCAAGCTCTGCTGAAATATCCCTTAATGCTCGTCGCAAATTTTCAGAATTAGTAACATAATGAGATGCTGGGAATATTGAAATATGGTTTCTAGTACCCAATACCTCTCCCGTAAGTACATCTATTTCTGAAATTCGGTCTATTTCATCGCCAAAAAATTCTATTCTTATAGCTACATCTGTACTGCCAGCTGGATAAACCTCAACCACATCGCCATGAACTCTGAATGTACCTCTTGTAAAATTCATATCATTTCTATTGTACTGAATTTCTACAAGTCTTTTAAGAACCTCATCTCTATCTTTTATCATTCCCGGTCTTATAGAAAGAGTCATTTCCTTATAGTCAATAGGTGCACCTAAACCGTATATGCAACTAACACTAGCAACAATAATAACATCTTTTCGTTCAAAAAGAGCTGAAGTAGCCGAATGTCTAAGTTTATCTATTTCATCATTTACTGATGAATCTTTTTCAATATAGGTGTCGCTTTGAGGCACATAAGCCTCTGGCTGATAGTAATCGTAATATGACACAAAATATTCTACAGCATTGTTAGGAAAAAACTCCTTCAACTCGTTATAAAGCTGTGCTGCAAGAGTTTTGTTGTGAGCAATAACAAGAGTTGGCTTATTCAAATTCTGTATAACATTTGCCATAGTAAATGTCTTACCACTACCAGTAACACCAAGTAATGTTTGAAATTTTTCGCCACTTTGAAATCCATTTGTCAACTGCTCTATAGCCTGTGGCTGGTCGCCTGTAGGCTTAAATTTTGACACAATTTTAAAGTGATTTTCTTCTTGAGCCATACTCCATACCTCCTTGCAATTATATATCGAACATCTGTTCTGATTATACTATATAGCTATTTATAAGTCAAGTATCCACAAAATACTACATATTTATAATGCCCTTATTGACATAAAATAAAATATGTGATATATATTAGTTAGCATATGCTAACTATAAAGGAGTGTTTCTATGACCTTAAATGCTTTAATAGGTATTCTCATACCTTTTCTTGGTACTTCCCTAGGTTCAGCCTTTGTTTTATTTATGAAAAAGGAAATGAATTTAGGTATTCGCCGAGCTTTAACTGGATTTGCGTCAGGAATAATGGTGTCAGCTTCTGTTTGGAGTCTTATTATTCCGTCCATAGATTATTCATCAAATCTGGGAAAATTAAGTTTTTTACCAGCCTCAATAGGTTTTATGATTGGTATATTGTTTTTACTTATTTTGGATAATATTATACCTCATTTACATTTTAACAGCAGTTCAGCTGAGGGGCTAAAAAGCAAACTAAAGAAAACAACTATGCTTGTATTAGCTGTTACACTGCACAACATTCCTGAAGGAATGGCCGTTGGTATTGTATATGCCGGTATTTTATCAGGCAAAATGCAAATTACTTTAAGTGGTGCCTTAGCTCTTTCTATTGGTATAGCTATACAAAATATACCTGAAGGGGCAATCATATCTATGCCTTTAAAATCAGAGGGTATGGGCAAAGGAAAGTCTTTCTTATACGGTGTACTTTCCGGAATTGTTGAACCTATAGGTGCTATTATTACAATTTTGGCTATGGCTTTAATTGTACCTATTTTGCCATATCTTTTAAGTTTTGCTGCCGGAGCTATGATGTACGTTGTAGTTGAAGAACTTATTCCTGAAATGTCCGGAGAGCCTCATTCTGACATAGGTACAATAATGTTTGCCATAGGTTTTGTAGTTATGATGATTTTAGATGTTGCTTTGGGATAAGATAGACACCAAAAAGCCTCAAGGAAAATACTTGAGGCTTTTAATTCTCATATTAAATTAAGCATTGTAATTATCTGTCTTTGAAACAGTAATACCATTTATAATAGTACCACCATTATATCCTAAAATATTGTAGAACATTTCAGATTTTAAGAAGAAATCATCTCTATTTCCAGATAATATATTGGCACCTGATACATCAATATTGTACCAAGCATTTCCCATTTTAACAACATTCCATTCGTGAGCCATAGCCTTACTTACAACTACATCACAAGAAACATTTAACTTTGTTAAAATTTCCTTATACGCAAGAGCAAATGTCTTACAAGTTCCTGATTTCTTTGTATATAAATCATAAGTTGTCTGATTTGAAAGAGTATTGTCATATTTAAAATTATCTATTAAATAATCATACACGAACTTAGCCTTATCATAATCTGTTTTACAGCTCTTAGCAGATGAAACTATAGAATTAACAACGCTATCAATTTCTTTCTGCTTATTTGCAATTTCAGACTTATCATACTTGTAGTCTAATATTACCTTTACGACTTTATCTCCAGAAACTTCATACTTAGCAACATTCTGTAACATCCAAGCCTTGTCATCACTACAAACAAAATCTGTATATTCAGTATTTGCTTGATTTACTGTTAAACCACAAGATGAAACATCTACTCCTGTAGCTTTGTTGTTAACGCCATTTCTGAGGGCATCGCTTACTGGGCTAGCGTAAACGCCTGTTGCCATAGCCACTAAACCAACACCTGTAATAATAATAGCTGAAATAAAATTTTTCATCAAACCCACGTCCTTTTCTAATCCAAAACAATACAGCAACCCTATGTCATTAATCATTAGTGTTATTAATGTTTTGTTTCAGTTTTCGCAATTTCCAAAAAATTTTAAACGGCCAACAGAAATTGTATCTCCCCCGAGAAAACTAATTTATCAACATACTAAAATCTACACTTTCCCAAAATAAAATCTATAACATATTTTCGCTCCGCAACTTATACATCTAGTATACAAGTATTTCACATTAATTACAATATTCAAATTTTACAAAATATTTCCTAATAAATTGTTAATTTTTACAAATTTAATTAGTAATAATTATCTATTTCTATTACTAATTTGCAATTTATAGTAAATACTAGACAATAATTACACATATATTCCTGATTTTATACTTATATTTTTAGTTATTTTCACCACAATTGTTTACATAATCCTTTAAAGTTTCATTTTCTAGCCATTCATTGACGCTATACTTTTATTTTAATATTGTCATTTACTTCATCGTTATTTTATACTACAATACAAGTATACAAGCAAAAATATACATATTTTAACAAATATAACATTTAGCCTTAAAATATGTAAAAAGGGAGGTAATTTTTATGAACAAAAAAGCAAGTAAACCTGCAACTCTTATAATTATTGTTTTTGTCGTAATATTTTTAATATGTAGTCTGTCAGGCAGTATATCTGTAAGTTTAGCTGTGGCTTGTCTTTGTGCTTTTCCTGTTTCTCTTGCAATATTTATAATCAAAACATTAAAGAAACAAAAAAGTATGTCCTATCTATTTTCCAGCATAGGATTAGTAATGGCATTTATACTATTCTTAGCAATTGCACCTACTACTGACAATAATAAAGAATTGGAAACTACCACTACAGAGATTACTACTGAAACTACTACTGAGGAAACAACCACCACTACTGTAGCTACAACAACATCTACAACTACTACTGAAACCACTACAGTTGAAATTACTACAGAACCACCTACTTCAGCTCCTGTAGTTTCATCAAATAATTCTAGTTCTTCTAGCTATAGTGATGTTTCAAACGATGATACTGCTGATATAGTCTACATAGGTAAAACTGGAACTAAATATCATAAACAAAATTGTCGTACATTAAAAGGAAATGGCTCAGCAATTTCACTTAGCGATGCAAAATCTCAAGGAAGAACTGCTTGTAAAATATGTAAGCCTTAAATAAATATATAAACTAAAAAATCTCTCCACAAATAAAATATTTGTAGAGAGATTTTTATTATTTATTATTAACAACTAATTTTCTAATAAGGTCAACAGGTATCATTGTAAAGCCTAAAACAATTACCACTAGCCAACCAGTTATTCCAAAAGGAACACAACTAAACATTTCGCCAATCCATTTAAAAATATCAAGGTTTACTAAACCAGCATTTACTATACAGGCTTGTACAGCTATAATCAAAAAGAACACTTTTAAGAAACCAGTATTTTCATTTAAGCCACTAAATATAGCAAACTTTTCATCTCTAACATTGAAACCATTAAATAAAGCACTAAGTATAAATAACACAAAGTAAGCTGTTAATTTCTGTTCTTCTGTATCAAAAAATTGGTCAAAAAATGGAAGTTTAAGAAATACAAAACTAATAACTACAAGCCAAGTTCCCATTGTAAGTATTTGTGCCATCATCTTCTTACTTATGATACTTTCGTCACGCCTTCTAGGAGCTTCTTCCATATATTTTTCTTTAGCTGGTTCATTACCAAGCATTATTGCACCTAAACCGTCCATTACTAAGTTTACAAACAATAAATGTGTTACTTTAAGTGGCTCGTCAACACCAAAGAACGGTGCAATAGCACTTACTACAACTGCTGCCACATTAATAACCAACTGGAATTTACAGAATTTCAATATATTATGGTAAATTGTTCTACCATAAAGTATTGCATCTTTTATTGACCTAAAATTATCATCTAAAACAACAATTTTACCGGCCTCTTTTGCAGCCTCTGTTCCGCTACCCATAGCAAAACCAACATCTGCCCTTTTAAGTGCCGGAGAATCATTAACACCATCGCCTGTCATACCAACTACAAGATTCATTTCCTGACATATTCTTACCATTCTTGATTTATCAGTAGGCAGAGCTCTGGCAATAACTCTTATATCCTTAATCATAGACTTTATTTCGTCGTCTGAAAGTCTATTAAGCTCTATTGATGTAAGTGCTTTATCAGATTGATTTTGTATAAGTCCAGCATCTTCAGCTATGGAAACAGCTGTTTCTAACCTATCCCCTGTTATCATTACAACCTGAATACCTGCATCAATTACTTCCTTTATAGCCATTTTTGCCTCTGGTCTTACATCATCTCTAATAGCTACAAAACCTATTAAAACAACATCATCATTAATAGTATTTTCTGTCATTTGGCTATATGAATAACCAAAAGCAAGAACTCTCATTGCTTTCGATGCAAGGGCATTTATCTTTTCATTTATTTCATCAAAGTTAAGTTCAACTTCATTACCATCTTCGTCTAAAGCCCTTGTTGCAACAGAAAGAAATTTTTCTGGAGCACCTTTATAGAAAGTTTTCCACAATTCATTTATCTCAACTTGACTAAATTTATTTGAAGAATTAAATCCTTGTGAGTTATTAACACTATATTCACTTTCAGTTGTTAACACATTGTAAGTTTCCTCGCCTATGAATTTCATTAAGGCTTGGTCAGTTGCATTACCACCAATTACTCTATGATTAGCGTCAAACATAGATGCTGTATTTTTACCGATAGATATGTCTAATAAAGCCTTAATCTTGCTATGAAGACTTAATTCATTCATAGGTATTGTGTTACCATTAGGCATAAAAAATTCTACTACCTCTAGCATACCCTTAGTAATAGTACCTGTCTTATCACTAAATAAAATATTTAATGAACCAGCAGTTTCTATACCTTCGGCTTTTCTGACCAAGACATTATGGTCAAGCATTTTACTTGTATTCTGCATTAATACAAGAGAAATCATAAGAGGAAGTCCCTCTGGTACTGCACAGACAATAATAACAATAGCCAATGAAACAGCATCAATTACATTTTTTAAAATTTCTGTCCAGCCCATAGCTAGGTATTGTTCTATACCACCAGCACTAAGCACAAAGTAGACCATATAAAATATAGCTATTACAACTGCTCCTATATAGCCAAAAGTAGAAATCTGATGAGCAAGTTTACCTAATTTTACTTTTAAAGGAGAGTCAACCTCATCCTCTTGCATTTCTTCAGCCATTTTCCCCATCATTGTTTTTAAACCGACTTTTCTGACATCCAAAATGCCTGTCCCATCAAAAACAACAGCTCCTCTAAAAAGGGAATACTTATCTACAAATGTATCACCAGTAATATCATCTGCCATTTCAGTAGAAATATCCGTAGCAGTTTTTTTACACTCCTCTGCTTCTCCATTTAAAGCTGAATTGTCCACCCTTAAATCGCCTTCAACTAATATACCATCTGCTGGAATTTTATCCCCTGATTGAAGTAAAACCTTATCTCCTACAACTACATCATCCACTTCAATAACTGTAACCATAGAATTACGATATACTTTACAGACATCTTTTTTGGTACTGTTTTTTAATTCTCTATACTTTGTATCACTTGCAACACCTGTCTTAGCTGTAACAAATGCCACAATCAATACTGCAACTACTGTACCTATTGGTTCATAAATCTCTGCATATCCTAAAAAGAACATTATAACCATAAGCCCAGCAATAAATAAAAGTATCTTAATCATTGGGTCACTAAAAGTTTCTTTGAACTCTGCCCAAAATGTTGTAGGCTCAGAATCTGGAATTACATTATTGCCATACTTCTCTCGAGATTGCCTTACCTGTTGGTCATTTAAACCTTTTTTTAACATAACCTCACTCCTCTTGTTTTAGCATCTATAGATACAAAAAAGCCATTGAACCATTGTATGTATAACACACAAAGACACAATGACCCTCCAATATTTTTGTCATCTAAATTAAACTAAATTAATATATTTCTTATATTCTTTCAGTACATTATAACATATAAAATTCAATTATCAACATAATTTACAGAAATTTTATAAATTATATAAATAGTAGATTTAGTGGAATATGTGGTGAATTTTAGGGTTGTTTTTATTTAACTATAAGTTATAACAATCTTTTGTTTCATACAAACTTTTGTTTCTCTTCAACAATGGGTCTTTTTTCTTTTTCAGTTCAAGTCTTTCAATTTAAATACAACTTTTGTTTCTCTTCAACGGGTAAAGAAAGTATCAATTCGAACCGGAAAACCATTTAAATACAACTTTTGTTTCTCTTCAACTCTTACACTCTTAACGCAACTAGAATTTTAAAAAGATTTAAATACAACTTTTGTTTCTCTTCAACACGCAGAACTTGAATACAAGGGAAAATTATTCAAATTTAAATACAACTTTTGTTTCTCTTCAACAGAACAGCGAAACACTTGGGTGGCAAGTGGCAAGAGATTTAAATACAACTTTTGTTTCTCTTCAACCGCTAACACAGATAAATCCCTAGGTAACATAGCTAGATTTAAATACAACTTTTGTTTCTCTTCAACTTAAAGAGTATAAATTATACAAGACAGTTATTTCAGTATTTAAATACAACTTTTGTTTCTCTTCAACCAGTCATATCATCTTCCCATATCCAAGAAAGAACATTATTTAAATACAACTTTTGTTTCTCTTCAACCGCTAACACAGATAAATCCCTAGGTAACATAGCTAGATTTAAATACAACTTTTGTTTCTCTTCAACAAGTTAATAAAACAGATTATTCTTTCAACAATCGGATTTAAATACAACTTTTGTTTCTCTTCAACTCAATTAAAAAATTTGTCATAATTTATTGTGACATATTTAAATACAACTTTTGTTTCTCTTCAACTCAAAGTTTATTAAAAACTTTGTTTTCAATCTCTCTATTTAAATACAACTTTTGTTTCTCTTCAACATTAAGTAAAAAGTAAAAATACTGTTTACCAATAAAATTTAAATACAACTTTTGTTTCTCTTCAACATTTAACATATTCAATTTTCAGTTCCTCCTTTCTTATTTAAATACAACTTTTGTTTCTCTTCAACTTTTTGTAAAGGTTCAAAGTCCTTGTAACTGTGGAATTTAAATACAACTTTTGTTTCTCTTCAACGCTATTAGAAATTATTTAAGACTAAGTTGTTGTGAATTTAAATACAACTTTTGTTTCTCTTCAACAGGCTTCAGGGAAAAGTTAAAGCGACTTATATAGTATTTAAATACAACTTTTGTTTCTCTTCAACCGATGAAGTATATTTTACTACAGACCCACCTGTATTATTTAAATACAACTTTTGTTTCTCTTCAACTAAAAATTTATACAAAGTAGATAATTATGCTTTTTAATTTAAATACAACTTTTGTTTCTCTTCAACTAGGGAATTGGAGGTCAATGGAGAAATCACAAACATATTTAAATACAACTTTTGTTTCTCTTCAACGCTAGAAAGTTTGATGTTGTATCATCACTTGATACATATTTAAATACAACTTTTGTTTCTCTTCAACGCTTCGCTACACCAACTATTGTCAGATGTATGCCATTTAAATACAACTTTTGTTTCTCTTCAACAGATAGCATAGGTAAGAAATTCCAAGCTGTTGTTTTATTTAAATACAACTTTTGTTTCTCTTCAACCTAACCCACCTGCATTAGTATTTGGGTGGGTTGAATATTTAAATACAACTTTTGTTTCTCTTCAACATAATACACCTACCCCTCCGACACTAACTTTAATATTTAAATACAACTTTTGTTTCTCTTCAACAAAAAGTAGGTATTGGTTTTAGTTTTACACAAGTATTTAAATACAACTTTTGTTTCTCTTCAACTGCACCAGCGAAGTTGCTTGTCATAGTTGTTGCTAACATTTAAATACAACTTTTGTTTCTCTTCAACACTTTGCTGTTTGGCAATACTATCATTGTTAAGTATTTAAATACAACTTTTGTTTCTCTTCAACAAATACCCAGCGTTGCGTTGTAATTACGGCAATGCTATTTAAATACAACTTTTGTTTCTCTTCAACGTTGAACAGCTTAACAGTTTAAGTGAAGTTGTCGCATTTAAATACAACTTTTGTTTCTCTTCAACCTTTTGTTACACCATATACAGTATCTACATCAAATGATTTAAATACAACTTTTGTTTCTCTTCAACTTGTTTATAGCATCTACAGCCTTAATTTTTCCGTATTTAAATACAACTTTTGTTTCTCTTCAACATAATCATTTTTCTTAAACTGTCAGCTACATCACTATATTTAAATACAACTTTTGTTTCTCTTCAACGCTACAGAAGATGTTGCAAAAGCTAACAGTTTCTTATTTAAATACAACTTTTGTTTCTCTTCAACGTGTTAGGAGCAATGCTTTTTGACAAGGACGGACTATTTAAATACAACTTTTGTTTCTCTTCAACTAAGATACTGATTTATTGCACCAATTAAAAGCATCATTTAAATACAACTTTTGTTTCTCTTCAACAGGTAGCACCACACCCAATATAAGCCTCTTGCATTATTTAAATACAACTTTTGTTTCTCTTCAACTGATTTTGATTGCGTTTTATCCCATAGTTCTTTATATTTAAATACAACTTTTGTTTCTCTTCAACAGGGGGTTGTCGATAAATTTTTGCGTGTCAGCCCTATTTAAATACAACTTTTGTTTCTCTTCAACAATAATCGTACAATCAACAAAGGAGGTGTTGAAAAATTTAAATACAACTTTTGTTTCTCTTCAACGTATGGCGATTCTTTTACAAAGGGAATTAAAAGCAAATTTAAATACAACTTTTGTTTCTCTTCAACAATATTCTTTCGCCAACTTCATTACGCAAACACTTATTTAAATACAACTTTTGTTTCTCTTCAACTGCCAACCTTGTTGCAACTTTTTCAATTTCTCTTGCATTTAAATACAACTTTTGTTTCTCTTCAACCAACGCCCGCCGACAAGACGTGAGGCGAGAACACCATTTAAATACAACTTTTGTTTCTCTTCAACTCTTACTGCTCGCTTCGCAAAATGTTTATCAATGTAATTTAAATACAACTTTTGTTTCTCTTCAACAAAGGGAAACTGCTGTATATAGAACGATTTGAAAAATTTAAATACAACTTTTGTTTCTCTTCAACA
>ERZ791915.2486-NODE-2486-length-11470-cov-2.253000_pt1 | contig 11470 bp, 15 predicted proteins | sample MGYA00510139_ERZ791915 | MGnify/ENA primary metagenome ERZ791915 (study PRJEB30046, sample SAMN00792117) | human gut metagenome | study: EMG produced TPA metagenomics assembly of the A metagenome-wide association study of gut microbiota in type 2... | reverse complement strand
TATCCCAATCGTCTGCATTATAATCAAGCGCATCAAGCGCATCGAAATCATAAATACCCTCATTCGCCTGCATAACAACACCGGGACAAATATATTTTTCAAAATAAGAAATATTTTTTAAAATTTGCGATAAAAAAGACTCTTTACTGCCACCAGCAGAAAAAATAAAATTCGATACGCTAAAAGTCATATTTTTATCAAAAATTTTCAAACATTCCTCTTTAAATTCATCATATTTATATTTAACAAAACCTTGCGATAAGCCTTTTTGAACATTCTCATAGTTAATCTCATCCAAATCGAGTAAATCGCACATCATTTTAATGCCGTAATTCTTAGCCGAATCAAAAAACACTTCAGAAAGTATTTTATCAAAATATTCTTCCACAAGCGTCATTCCCGCATCAACAGCTTTAATCATGGCATAATTAAAGCCGTTTCTTCTTACGTTCAAATTAAGCGCAGACAAAAGCGACGAAAGCCTGTAAATGCGTGTATTGCTAACATTCATAAAGTTCGACCTCCAAATTGTCGAGAAGAATATAGCCGTCGCCGTCGCAAAGAATACAATCGCCCAAAACATTTGTTCCGCTTATTTCAACGCTTTGAACGCTGTCGATTTTCAGCGCCGCCTTTCTAATCTCGTCAAGTGAAATATTATAGTTTATTTTATTGCGTGTTAAAATTTCATAAATGTTATCATATATTTCTTGCTTTTGTGACGCCTCATCAGAAATACTGTCAACATTAGCCTTGACCTTTATCGATACATGCGTCTTTTTGGCATACTCAAAACGAATTTTAACGCCAAACAGTTCAATTTGCGGAAATGCTTTTTTGATGCCTTCCAATTCTTCACTCGTGAGTTCTCCGGGGCAAGAAACAATTACCCTTACGCTTCCGGGGGTGTCGCTTTGCTTTATTGAGCAATCTTTAATATTGCCAATGTTTTTAATTTCAAGTTCAATTGAGCTTTTATTAAAATAATTAAGCGGAATTTTAAATGTTGACATAATTCTTTTTCTAAACGAGCCGTCGCTTTCGTCATCGCTTCCGCCTGTTATCGGATACGCATTAAACGCATATTCAATCCCTGACGGAGGATTAACAAGAGTCAGTAAATTGTCGCCCTCTAAGTTGTATTTTTCTCCGTTTCCCAAAGCGGTACAGGAAACCGATATACTTGTATTGCCCGCTTTAAGAATAACCGTTTCATCTGTTGAATACTGAATAAGCGGATAATTCGGTTTTGAGCAAACAGTTCCCTTTTCAATAACTATATCGCTTGCAATTGCCTCATTAATGCCAAATGTAAGCGTACCCTTTGCTTTAGTACCGAGCTTTCTTTTGCAATCACGCAACGCACCGTGACGGTCAAGATATCCTCTCGTTGCAGTTTGAACAAACGCTTGCTTTAAAATAAAATCGCCGTAGCATGAAAAGCCGTAAAGTTCGCTTGCAATTGCTTCAAGCTTTTTTTCATCAATAGAATTTTCAGCAATTTCCCTGCCAAGTTCTTTATTGTAAGCAGCTTTCATATTCTGCAAAATTTCATTATATGTAGACTTCATATTACAACGTACACCTGCCTTTCCTCATTATTAATAAGAACATCAACTGTAATTAAATTATCGTTTTTGGTATATGTAACATTTTTAACATATACCCCGTCAAGCTTTGATAAAGCCATTCTGATAAACGACAGCATAAGCCTTTCGTTTTCTTTTGCCTCGTGTATTCTGCTGCCGAAATTTTTGTCGGGATAGAAACTTCCTTTTTCGCAATAAACAGCCGAGCGGCACAAGTTAATAATATCGGCAGTTTTTTCATTAATATCACTCAATAATTTTGCCCTCCTTTGATATAACCAATCCGTTTATCACTATGCTACCGTCATTTTTGAGGTGAATATATGCACCGGAAAGAGATGTGATTTTAATTTCTCCGTATTCAACATTTGAACTGTCGTTTTCAACTCCTATGCAAACCTGCTCTCCTCCGCCTTGAGTAAGCAAAAGCCTTTCACCCTTAGGTACACAAAAATTGTAGCCGTATGGAGAGTAAAAATTAACATTCCTTTCAACGCCTGTTGAAATTGCCTCAACAGCACCATTTGAGCTCATAGTAACCTTGCCGCATTCAACTGCTGGCACTTTTTGCTCTTTAATAATCTGCTTGCTAATCCACATAATTTACCTCCGAGATATCAATATTTTTTCTTAAAATAAGCTTTGTTTGCTCAGCGTTTTCATCAATGGAATAAACCTTCTCAAAAAGCAGATAATCATTAAAATCACCAAGTTTACCGCTGTAATCAAACCGCTGTAAAAGCTCGCTTTCAACATAACCTTTAAGCGTTATTTCAAGGCGCTTATAATCCTTGAACGAATCTTTGAGCATTTTAGAAATTTTATAATTTCTCTGCCAACTCGGAAGCGCCGCAAGATTTACATATCTTTGCCTTGAAAATCCTAATTTTTCAGCAAGCTGCGAATAGGTGTGGCAATCGTAAAGATACGAAAATTCCTTTTTATAATTAACTGCCGAAATCGGTTCGCTTCGATTTATTATGCTTTTGGCCGAAATCACTGAAAAATCATTAAGGCTTAATATATTTTCGCTCGGTTTCAACATAAAAATTTCGTTATCGGCATTAATCCTTATTGAATTGCCGGTAATTGTTGAAACAAGCAAATTGATGGCACCGTAAAGCGAGGAGCCGCTTGAAACTTCATATTTTTTAAACGTGCAAATATCGTCAAGCTTATAAGAAAAGCCGAACGGTTTTGCATAAGCGTCAAACAGACTTTGAGCACTCGGACGATTATATGTATAAGCGAAAGCATCGTTGTCAACCAAAAGGCAGGCGCTTGAACGAGCATAAATATATGTTTCAAATCCTCTTTCATCAGCAGTTGTCCTCTGGCAATCGCAATAGCCGTTAAATATCAGTTTGTTATTTTTATAAGCATATACTCTCTCAATTTCATCAAGCGATTTGCCGCCGATAATTTTAATGCTTAGACTGTCGCAAGCAACCTCTGCCGTCTGTGTTAAAACGGCTGAAACAATACCGCTTGGTATTATTTCCTTCCCCAACGTTGTCACTAAAACAATTTTCATCTCAGCTTCACCCGATCACCTTTCTTTATTGAAAACGGACTTTCTATATCATTTAATTGCATAATTTCGTCAACGCTCATATTTGCCCTTGCCGCAATATCAAAAGCATTATCCCCCTCGTATGCAACAATATAATCGAGAGGAGCAATTTCCTTTTTATCATCACACACCTGAGTAAACTCAAATTCATACTCGATTTTACCAAGCGTTGCACTTGAATCATACTTAAACTCGGTAAAAATTGCCTCAATAGGATAAAGCGACGGGCAATGAAGTTCGCCTGCGCCTCCCTGCCTTAAAAGATATGACAGGCGAGCGCATTTTTCGTCTGCATCGTCTGAGAAAAAAGTACCCTTTCCTTTAACGATAATCGGTTTTTGTGATATATCCTGAGTAATTCCTTTTCCGTCATAGACAGAAGTGTTTGAAACATCACGAGAGGTAATAACCTGAATATATGACGGATTTGTATCAAACACAAAATCCTTAAATCTCATTTTAAATTCTTTCATTATTCACCTGCGGATTTATCGTATCGATTTTTATCAAGACGGATAATTTCGCTTATATTTTCCGCCTGTTCATATTCCTCATTCACCGCTTTCACCTCCGAAATCAATATTTGTGCCGAATGAAAAATAGCCGTTAAGCCTATATCCCTTGGCTTGCTTTACATATTCAAGAGGCTGTGCTTTTATTGAAGTAATATTAAATTTTTGGCTTACCCTTCAAATATTTAAAAACACATCCTTTGCAAAAGCAGAATTATTTTTTTCGGTGAATATACCGACCTTAATTTTGACATTTGCATATTTTGTATCATCGCCAAGCTCTATCGGCGTAATTTCCATATCGTCAAGACCGACACAAACAAACGTATTTTTTATTTCACCGGCATAAGATACATTTTCAAAAGGCTTGATGATTTTAATATTTTTAAAAAAATAATCAGCTTTAAGAGCTTTTGCAAAGGTGATTATAAAATCATTAATATTCATCGTATACTGCCTCCTTAATTTCTCTTAAAATGCCTGTATAATAAATAACCTCGTCGTTTATTTTCACTGCATTTTTTCTCAAGAATTCATACTTGCCCGACGAAGTTTGCAAATATCCGTTATCGCTTATTTCCATAATATTGTGCGTTTTCGGACCAAGATACAAATGATATCTCGCTTCATTTATTCCAAGTTCCGTAACATCATCGTCAAATGCACTGCTCTTTTTTCGCCACAAGGGATTTACGGTGCATTTAAACGGCATTGAGTTCCATTCTCCGTCATAAAGCGTCGCCTCAATTCCGATTTTATCAAGATGATTTTTTATAATATATCCGCTTCTCATATTACACCGCCTCAAAAGCAAAATGATTGTTTTTAATCAGCGAGGCACACTGCTCAAGAGCAAAATTGTATATTGCCCTTGCATTTTCAAGCGCAGAAGACGTGTCAAGCGAATATGACACATCTCCTGCCTTAAACGAAGTGATACCGTCTGACTGATTAGTAAGCATATATCGATAATAAGCCTTTGCAGCGCAAAGAAATATTACGCAGGAATTATTTTCGTCATCGCTGCTTTTTAAAAGTGAATTTATATATTCACATTCCATTTCGATAAGCGATTGATATTTTCCCGCATCTTCCTCACTCAAAGACGAAAGAGTGATAAATTCCTCTTTAATTTTACTTAAATCAGTCATAATAAATCACCTTATTTTGCCTTAACAAGCATAGCAACGGCATCAGGGAAAATGTTTGAGAAACCAACAATTGTAGATACTGTTGCTCTTTCAATCTGACGGTCGATAAGCTTGTCAAAATCTGTTGTAATGTCTGACGCAATTACTCTTTCAAACGCATAGTTTTTATCAATTGCAATAAGGGTATCGGAATCCATTTCCTTTAAGCAATAAACCTCTGCACCGAAAGGAGTAACCATTCTGCCTGTGCCGTGAAAATCGAGACCTGCGTTTGCATCTCTCATTTCAGGTAATTTAAGAAGTCTTGCAAATGACTTAGGGTCAACAATTATTGTTGTAAGATTGTAAGGCTTCATCATTGTGTAAATATCAATAAGATTATCATAAGTAAATGTATCACCGGTATATGTAATCTTATTTACGGTTGTTTTGTCAATTGTTGCAAGTGCATCGTATGCCTCATAATAAACCATATTTTCACCGATTCTGCGAAGTGTGATTGAGAAAAGGTCAAGCTTTTGGAACTTGATTGCCTCATACGATGCGGAAATCATCTTGCCGTATTTTTTAAGTTTGGTAAGCTTGTCTTTAACAGTAATCTTTACATCTGAAAATGCACTGCCCTCGGCAACATTTATAAAGTCAACCAAATCAGTTGTATCTTCAAGCGAAATAGACCTGTAATCAAGCGAATCAATATAAGATGTGGTTGCAATGATTTTATCTACGGTGCACGCCTCTCTCATACCGAGCTTAATAGAACGGGATACAAATTCAGGAAAAAGAGCTGCTGAATCGGAAGTTTGGAAAAACTTTGAAACAGTATCGCAGTTTTCGCCCGAAACCTTAATGTCAAACCTTTTAAGCTGACGTTCGTATGCGTCAAGGCCTTCAAGAGATGTGCCCTTGTAGTTTTCTGACGGGTCAAGTGCCTCAAGTGCCTGAGTGAAAGACTTACCTGTGGTGTATAAACTTTTTTCAATTCTAATGTTATCGTATGACATAAATTAATTCCTCCGTTAATTATAATTTAAATTGATTTACTGTATTATTTGTTTTTGTGTCATTACTTTTAATTTGAAGATGAGCGGTGCTTTCACGGTTTTTCTTTGTGAAAGCTTCTTTAAAGGACAAAAGTTCCTTTGCTGTCATAACCTGTGCCACAGAGGAAAAAGCCTTAATATCCATCTCCGGCATAGCCTCTGCGCAAAGCTTTATAACCTCGTTTGCAAGGCTTTTCTTGTACTTTCTGCCAATCTCTGCCTCATCCTCAAGTGAGTCAACATAATTCAAAAGCGAATCAAGCTGAAATTTTGATACCGTAGTATCGTCGCTCATATTTTTGAGCGTCTTAATAATATCCTCCATATTATTCTCCTTTGTAAATTCAAATGCTTTTGTAACTCCTGCCTGTCTTTGCGCAGGAACGGCTACAAAGCTGAACTCATACGCATCGCTGATATCTGACAAAATTGTGCAGGCGGTTTTGCCCTTATATTCTTTGCCCGAAACGTGTTCGCATCTGCACTGCCTTTTATCCTTGCCGCAAATTGAACAGGTTGCTTTTTTTGATGAGCAGGAAACTGAAACTTCCTTTTTAATTCCTGCGTCAATTTCGTCAATAAATCCTTTGTTTTCCTCGTTTTTGAGCATATAAGCCTTTGCCTTTAGCATATAATACGGCTCACCGTCGGCTGTTGTTGTATTGCCTTTTTCAATCCATGTTTCAAAAACACGTGCCTTTTGGTCGCTCGATTTCATTGAATGGTCGCTGATACCCGTTTTGCCGACAAAAAGCGTTTTAAGTTCATTAAGCGCCGATAATGAAAATTTTTCAAAATCCCTGTCTATGGCGTTATCGCAAAGAATAACAGTAAAAACATAAAGACTGTCTGCGTCAAACTCACGCCTTGTATACTTATTGATTTTTTTCAAGTCCTCAGTGCTCGGACTAAAACCTTTTTCTACATAACCAAAGCTCAATTTTCAATCTCCCTTCTTATTTTTTCTGCCTGTTGCGTATAAAGCTGCGCCTTAGCCTCGTCACATTCATCCTGAAGTGTAATTTTCTTCCATTCGATATTTGCCTCATAAGGCAAGGCATTCATTGCAAGATACATATTGCCGATTTGCTTAATCACAGGTTCAAGAATACGTCTGTACGATTCAAGCTCGCTTGTCAATATATCTGCCTGCTGCATGCTCATTCTCTCTGTTGACGACCAACTAAGACCAAGCATAAACGGCGGAAGCCCTGTTTTTGCAACAATCTGTTCAAGAAGCTGTCTTACAGGAATTTCACTGTCAAGCACAGCATTGTCTGCACCGATTACCTTAACGCTCACATCTCCGACTGCCACAAAGTCCTTAACGATATTTGAATTCATAGCATCTTTCCACGCATTTGCAACGGTTTGCGCCGTTTCGTTTGCGTTTGAATAAGCGCTGTCCTTATCCGGCTTGCAAATAACAGAATATCGAAGATTTCCCGCATGCTTCCAATTTTCGCCGATTGTATTATAAATTTCGAGCAAAATATTGCTTACAAACGGCAAGCCGGAAAGCAAACTTGTGCCGCACAAATCGGAAGGCTTAGGATTTAAAACAGAATATAAAATCAAATTCGGCTGATTGATTTTGAAGCCGTTATTATAAAAATCGACATCAATTCCGTTTTTTGCCCTTTTAAGCTCAATTGACGAAAGCTCGCTGTTATAAAGCGCATATATCCCGTCTGAACACATAACTATTTCGCCTATTGCCGTGCCGAAGGTTAAAAGCTGATTAAGATAATTTGAAACGAAAGAGGTTATCCCCCTTTGGTTTCCGCCGACATTTATCGTCTCAAAATACGAGTTCATCATTTCGTTTATTTTTTCATTGCCTGTATCAAACCTAAAGCCCTCACAAAGTCGCACAATTTTATTAATTGCGGCGTCTAAAATAGGAACCGCATTTCTAAGCTCGGCATATACTCTCGATTCGCCGTTAATCGGCATATAACTTGTAAGATTATAATAAGGATGATTTGTAGCGATTGACGTTTGAACCGCACATGCAGCATTTGAATTTTGACTTTTCTTTTTTCTTAAATCTAAAATTTTCAAAGCTAATTCCTTTCTATTGCAAAAGACGCAAACGAATTTCCTTGTCCCTCTCTGCCCAAAACAGTAGCGACAAAATATCGTATATCATCCATTGCGTGGTCATTTTCTTTTTTAACCGCATCCTTTTTTATACTGTCATCCCAGCGATAGATTGAAAATTCTCTTATTGCATCAACACAGCAGGGATATATAAATATCTCCCCATCCTTGAGTGCCTGGCACACTCGGTTAATACCCGATAGAACATCATTATTCGCTTTGATAACACGAAATTTTTTGTGCCTTAAAACAGTTTGAATAAAAGATGCAGCTGACGGGTCAATAATCAAAGCTGTTATATCCTTGCCGTTCGCAAGTCTTTCAAGCTCACGGTAATATTCCTCATCTGTCAGCTGAATACCGTTGTCTCTGCCTGAATAATAATACTCATCAAGCCGATACCACTTGCCGTCGCACTCACCCCAAAGGCCTAAAGAAAAAGGATTTACCGTTCCGTAGTCGCACGAAAGATAATATCGTGAAAAACCGCCGTCGCACCTTTTTATGTGCCTTTCAGGTGAAAACATAGGATAAACAAGACCTTGAGCCGTGACCCATTTCCCCTCAATAAATCGCTCATAAAAAGCGCCCGAATAAAGACTTTTATATCTTTTTTTTACGCTTTCGGACAAAGAGGGATTGTCGTCCATAGTGAAATGGATATACAAAACATTTTTTTCTTCGGCTTTTTTTATCCATTCCATATAAAACCAATGATAAGGATGCTCCGGATTGCAGTTGAAAAAGTATTTTGAATTTTCAAGAGAGCATCTTGCAACCGCCTGTTCAACAAAACTTCTCGGCATAAGCGCAACCTCATCGAGCATGACGCCACCCAAAGTCATGCCCTGAATGAGTGATGCACTTGATTCATCTCTGCCGCCGAAAAGATAGTAACGGTTAGTCACATTGCCTCTTGAAATCGTAACCATATTCCTGCTAATCCTGTAATCAACGCTGAAACCAAGCTCTTTAAGCGTCGGCAAAAGCGGAGTAATAACATTTCTCCTAAGTGAAGAAATTGTTTTCCCGCAAATGGCAAACGAAGTATCGCAAAAAGCATAAAAGGACCAACAAATAAACGATATACCCATACAAAGCGTTTTGCCTGACCTTACGGCGCCGTCGCAGATTATTCCGTTTTTATTTTTAACGTCACTGCCATTGCACCACCAATTCAAAACGGCAAGTTGCTTTTTTGAAAACGGGATAAATCTATTCATCAAATTCCTCCGTATAATGCCTTTTAGTCGCCTGCGTACTTTTTTCCAATGCCTCATAAAATGAGGTCGGCGACTTGTCCGTTTGCTCATTCACCATTTCTCTGATTTTGTCAATAGCCTTAAGCCTGTCAAAAAATTTAATCTCCATTCCGCCTCCCTTTGGGCGCTTGATTTCGCTTACGTTAAACAAATCAAGCGTGTTAAGCTTTTGGAGTATTTTTTCCTCAGGCTCGAAAAGCAGGCTGACCGCATCCGTTATTTCGCCGAATGCAAGACGTCTTAAGCCGTCACATACCTCCTTTTCGCTTATCTTCTTTCTGCGTGACATTTCACACCTCCATATCATTTTTTTGCAGGGCAAAAGAAAAACTCCCTACACTAACAGCGTATAGGGAGTGAAATATAACGTTTAAAGGGTATATTTTGCCTAAAAAATATTCAAAAAATTTTATTTTAGCCGATTTATTCAATATATGCGTATATTTTAAATGCAATTATTGCGCAAAACTTTTAAAAAAACAAAAAAACAGCAGATATTCAAAAACTTTAAATATCTGCTGTAAATTCCTATTATATTGTGTATCAACCCTCGTCAATCGGATTTTTATTATTTTTCTTTGACTCCCTGCCGTATTTTTCCTCATAACCGGGGTTAATATAATCCTCAACCACCTTGCCGTCACGAATACGGATTACACGTTCTGCCTCTTCCGCAATTTCATTATCGTGGGTGATAACTATAACTGTTCTGCCCTCATCCTTAAGTTCGTGCAAAATTGCCATAACCTCTTTTGTTGATTTTGTATCAAGGTTACCTGTAGGCTCATCGGCTAAAATAACAGGAGGCTTTGCGGCAATAGCTCTTGCGACGGCAACACGTTGCTGCTGACCGCCGGACATTTCTGCGGGCAAATGATGAATACGGCTTCCAAGTCCTACTCTTTCAAGCGCCTGCTGCGAAATTTCACGCCTTTCCTGCTTTGGCATACCCCTATAAACCAAGGGAAGTTCAACATTTTCAAGCGCAGAAAGTGACGAAATAAGGTTGAAGCCTTGGAAAATAAAGCCGATTTCCTCATTTCTGATAACACTCATTTGGTCATCTGTTAAATCGTCAACAAGCTTGCCGTTGATATAATATTCGCCGTGAGTAGGAGTATCAAGCAAACCGAGCATATTCATAAGAGTTGATTTACCTGAGCCGGACTGACCGATAATGGCAACAAATTCACCCTCGTCAATAGTAATAGATACACCGTCAAGCGCATTAACCTGATTTTCGCCTGGATTATATATTTTGTATACGTCACGAACCTCAATAAGATGCATAAATATGCCTCCGTTTATAATTTACAAATAGTATATTATGATATTACAAGATATAATCAAAAAAGTCAAGTGAATAATTATTATAAGATTGTAAATATTAATAATATTAATAAAGAGGTGACAGATAATGAGCATCAGCAAGGACGATTACAGCAAAATGACTGACAAAGCAAGCCCGAATTCGCCAAAGGTGTTAAACTGCATTAAGGCATTTTTAATCGGGGGCACAATTTGTTTAATCGGTCAAATTTTGTTTATGATTTTTGAAAAGGCAGGATTAAGCGAAAAGGAGGTTTCAGCCGCAACGTCAAGCGTATTAATTATTATAACCGCTGTTTTAACCGGTATCGGCGTTTTTGATAAAACACACAGGTGCAGGAACAATTGTGCCGATTACAGGCTTTGCAAACAGCGTTGTATCCCCTGCACTTGAATGGAAGCATGAGGGCTTTGTGCTCGGTACCGCAGCGCAAATGTTTTCAATCGCAGGTCCTGTCATAGTTTACGGCACGGCGTCGGCATTTTTATACGGCTTGATAATATTTATATTTAAGCTATATTAATCCCACTATTTGTTTAAGCGTTGCGAGTATTTCGCAACGCTTTTGTTATATTGTATAGTTTTTTAAGTATTTTTTGCTTTACTTTTATTTATATTTGCTATATGATATATTTATAGGACTTTATACATTTTTGCTAAAACGGAGTTATTATGCTAAAGAAATCTTTAATCATTAAAACAGATGCAAAAGCAAATGAAAATCAAATAAAAGTAATTGACGACATCAGAATTACATATTTAACCTCTCGGCTGATAAGAGTTGAAGCAGGCACTTTTACCGATTTGGCAAGTTTTACCGTACTTAACAGGAATTTTCAAGTCGGCAAATTTAATGTCAAAAAAATCAAAAACAAAATATTTGTCGAAACAAGTGACGTTATTTTCA
>ERZ791915.2479-NODE-2479-length-11507-cov-3.809029_pt1 | contig 11507 bp, 16 predicted proteins | sample MGYA00510139_ERZ791915 | MGnify/ENA primary metagenome ERZ791915 (study PRJEB30046, sample SAMN00792117) | human gut metagenome | study: EMG produced TPA metagenomics assembly of the A metagenome-wide association study of gut microbiota in type 2... | reverse complement strand
AGTATGATTGTCCCTTTGTGGATAATGAAATGCCTTATGGCAGAGTCCCGCAGGGGCATCCGGTGATCGTAGATTATTTCTATCATGAGGAAATCCGTGGGACAGAGAATACCGGAAAAAGAAATCGCTAACTTCCAATTTAACGAACAGGAGATGTTGATCGCATGAAAATCCTATATGAACTATCTTGGTTATGGGAAATGTTGGGCATTGCACTTGTTGCTGCGGCTGTCTGCATGGCTTGCGCCGCGCTGATCTGCAAGGCAGTGAAGAAGAAACTCGGCAAAAAGGTGTTGGCGGTTATAGGGGCTGCGGCATTTGTGGGCGCAATTCTTGCGGTCATACTGATTGCCCGGACACCGATGCCGCTTTGATAAGGCAGGAGGCTTTTGCTATGGATAAGGGAAGATATTCGATTATATTCAGCAGCTTGACCGGCAACACGAAAAAACTCGCCGACACAATCCGCGCAGTGCTTCCGTCAGAAGACTGTGATTATTTCGGTGCGCCGGAAACGGCGGAATTGCACTCTGAAATGCTCTATGTCGGCTTTTGGACGGATAAGGGCAATGCGGACAGTGCTGTCTTGCAACTGCTGTCAAAGCTGAGAGGCAAAAAGATTTTTCTGTTCGGGACGGCGGGCTTCGGCGGCAGTGCGGCATATTTCCAGAAGATTCTTGATCACATCAAGCAGTCTGTTGACCCAAGCAATACTGTGGTCGGAGAATATATGTGTCAGGGGAAAATGCCGCAGTCTGTACGGAATCGCTATATGAAAATGAAGGCACAGCCGGAGTATCCGGCAAATATTGATGCGTTGATCGATAACTTTGACCGTGCGCTTTCCCATCCGGATGAGGACGATTTAGAAAGACTTAGAAAAATCATTTTGGGGTGACAGCTTTGACAGGAGAAATAGGAAAATGGTTGTACTTACCGAGCAGATAGAGATTCCGGCTTCCTATGAAAAATTAAAGGCATGGACTGCTAACTTTGAGGAAGAGTTTGTGAAATGGAGTCCCTACCACATCGAATGCAATCTCTATAACGGAAACTATAACGCAGGAAGCAAGATCCGCTTCCGCGAGATCGTCATGGGGCTGGACTACGATGTGACCGGCACAATTACGGAATGCGAACAGGATGAGAACCACTTCCGCATTGTATTCCGGAGCGACAAGAAGACGGCGTTCATCACCTTTGAAGGAAAAAGAACGGAAACCGGATGCCATTTCTCTCACACCGAGACTTTCGGCATGACCACGCCGGTAATTGGGGCGATCATGAACTTTCTGATCTTCAAGGTGTTTTTCAGGAAAAAGGCAAACTGGCGACTGATCCGGGACGATATGATTCTGGATAACAGGTATTTATACGACATTCTGACCGAAGGAAAATACCCGGAACGAATCCCGCTGGACACGCTGCTGACCGGCGCGAAGTAACCGAATGGGATGGCTTGATTATGCCGCTTCAAATTGTCAGAAATGACATCACAAAAATGAAGGTGGATGCTATCGTCAACGCTGCCAACGAGTCGCTGCTGGTTGGTGGCGGTGTGGACGGCTGCATTCATCGTGCCGCTGGATCGGAGCTGCTGGCAGAATATGAAACGCTCCATGGCTGCTGCTTTGCGGAACAGGAATTATCTTGTACTTGAGAGCGCTGTGTGGTACTATATGCTGGTATTGTTCACGATGGGAGAAATTATATGTTCTTTACGATGGATGAGGTAGCACTTATTGACGGCCTTATCGCCACCTACTTTGTTGCAGAGTCTGTATCTGAAAGTGTGCGGGTTCGATATTATGAAACGCATCAACACCTCCAAGACAACCGAACCGATTATGTGGATTTGAGGAACATAAAGGAGGCCCTTTTCTTTTTGGCTCCGTTATTTCATGGGAGTATCCAATTTGAAAAGGATATTTGGTCAGTCATTGCAAAGACGCAGAGATTATTAAAAGAGAGCAGCCCTGTTGCAGAGTAAACTGCAGCAGGGCTGTTTCTTTTTCTTCCTATCTTCCTGCATAGTCAATCGTTGGAAGTTTTTTATCCCGTTAGGGTGGTCAAAAGGCCCTCTTTTTCTACATTTATTCTGAAGAGCTCTTTAGTTTATGTAGAAGGAGGTCTATATGCTGAATTCGAAGTCTGGGAATATTCAGACACGGCATATGCAATGGAAAACGCACATAGAGTTAAGCATCAAACGCTCTGGAAAGGAGGGCAACAATGGAAGTATTTCTAATCTATCCCAAGTCAGAGCAAGCACAAAAGGAACTTGCCCATGAACTTGCAAAATTTCATGCAGAGCAGGCACTGAAGAACATCTTGAAGTTGCCCTGTTCCACGGAGCAAAAGTTAGAGCTGGTAGATGCAGTAGTGAAGCATTTGAAAGAACAAGCATAATAAATCCACAGGATTCTCATGAACGCTGACCTGATAGAAAACCGAGCAGACTGATTATCAAGACCAGTCTGCTCGGTTATTCTGTATACGACAATCACGCAGTACATTCTCATCGCAGTTAAGAGCATTTCCCCTCTATTTGAAGTACTTCTCCCAAGTGGATTTGAAAAGTTGTTTTCTGTTCTGCTCCCATTGTTTGAGGTTGCAAAGGCTGATGCCTAGCCTATCAGCATACTCTCTTTGCGTTAGGCCAAGCTTCATTCGAATTGCCTTGATCTGCTTACCCTGGCCGTTTCTCAGAAAGAGATTGTAGTCATCCAGAAGTCTTTCGACTGGAACCTCGAAAAGCTGCGCGATTTTCTCCATGTGCTTCGGAGAGTAAAAGTCCTTTCCATATTCTTCATAATGAATATAAGTACTTCGGTATATACCGGCGTAGTCAGCTACGTCTCTCTGCCGCAAGCCTTTCTGGTATCGAAGCCAGCGGAGCTTGTCCGCTGTTTCAGTGATTTCGGAGAAGTCCGAGAACTGCAGATTGAACTTTTCTGCATCCTGAAACTTGTGCGGCAGTATCACCGGAAATTGAAGAATTTGTAGCGGGGCTACTTTTACTGAACCTGATATATTGGAAATCAGAATGTAGCAGCGGACTTCCACTTGCGCCAGCAGGCGCCATTTTGCACCAAAAGGTGCCTGTTTTGCTACTTCATCCTCCGATAGTTCCGCTATGTTAGGATAGTATTTTCAATGCACCTGGACGCATAGGTTGCCAGGCGGATTTTTTTGTCCGGCTGGAAGGTGTTCACGGCCTTGATGAGGCCGATGGTGCCGATGGAGATCAGATCCTCCTGGTTGGCAGCCTGGGTGTAGTACTTCTTGATGATATGGGCCACCAGGCGGAGATTGTGCTCCACCAGGCGGTTGCGGGCAGACAGGTCTCCCCTGCCCCACTGCTCCAGGCACTCCCGCTCCTCCTGTCGGGACAGGGGGCGGGGAAACGACCCGGGATTTCCGGACAGGTGCAGCGTCAGAAACAAGCTGTTGGACAGCAGCAGCAAAGCCGCCGATAACATAAACCATCCCTCCTTCACGGCAATCCTATGCCCGGGAGGGATGGTCCTATGTACCCGCGGCATAGCGGTTCTCCGGCTCCCACCGGTATACGCAGCAGCTTACACGTCCTCGGGCTTAGAAATGGCCGCAGAGGGCGTTTTTTCATTTTGTTCATCAGAGGAAAGAATGCGCACCTCCAGACCGGTAATATAATTATCCGGGTGTCCCTCGCAGCACTGATCCACGATGTTGGGGGTGATAACACAGTCATCCACCGGCAGCTTCCGGCGGCGGGCTTCGTCAAACAGGCGGTCGATGGAGTCCTGAATGGTGAGATACGGCCCATAGTGATAGCCGCAGAGATAGTCCCCGGCGGGGATATAGGAAACGGGCTGGTCGGCCATCAGGTCCGGCAGGCGGCGGGCCTCGGCGGGAGTATCTTCATAGAGGTAGGCGCCGAACCATTTCCGCTGTCCCTGATAAAAGCCCACGGTGGGATAGAAGTAAAACAGCTCATGGGTAAAGAGGTTGATTTCCTCGCCGATGTGCAGAAAGGCCCGGCGCGGGAAGGAGCGGACATAGAATTTATCCCGTTGGCTGGCGGCCTGCTCCCGCTCGATAAACTCCACCTTCTGCTGGATGATTTGGATGGTGGCGTTCAGCTCATCACATTGACGACGCAGCTGCTGCGCCTGCCGAGAGAGCATTTGCAGGTTATCACGCAGGCCGTTGCTGTGGAGAAAGGCCTTGATCTGGGCAAGAGAGTAGTCCAGCCGCCGCAGATACCGGATCGTGGCCAGCGGATAGACCTGGTCGAAGTGGTAAAAGCGGCGGTTATTCTCGCTGTTGCGCACCTGCGGCACCAGCAGGCCCTTGGCGTCATAATGGCGCAGCAGCTGGACATCCATGTTGAAAATGTCGGCAAGCTCCCCGATGGTCAAAAATTCTTTCATAAAAAACCTCCCATTTTTCCGGGGTATAACAGCAGGATTTTGTGAGAACATCAGAAAATCCGGAAAAATCAAAATTGGGGCTTGAACCTATAACCGTTATAGGTTGTAGGGTGAGTATATCATTTATGAAACAGCTTGACAAGTATCTGGATGGAGGAATCTCATGCAAACCTATTTGAAGAATGGCTACATCGTCTCCATGGATCAGCAGGACACCGTTTTTGACGGCGGCGGCGTGCTGGTGGAGGATGACCGCATTACGGCGGTCGGTAAGGTTGACCCCAGGCTGGTGAAGCCCGACGCGGAGGTCATTGACCTGCAGGACAGGTATGTGCTGCCCGGGTTTGTGAATACCCATGTGCACACCTCCCAGCAGATTTCCCGGGGCGTAGGCGATGATGTGGATTTCATCTGCTGGCTCCACGACCGGATGTGGCCCTTTGAGAGCAGCATGACGGAGGAGGACTCCTATGTGTCCACGCTGATGACCAGCCTGGAGCTGATCCGCTCCGGCGTGACCTCCTTTGCTGAGCCCGGCGGACAGTTCGTCTCCGGCATGGCCCGGGGTACGGCGGAGTCCGGCCTGCGCGGCAAGCTGGCCAAATCCGTGATGGACTGCGGCGACGGCCTGCCGGAGATCTGGCAGCGCACCATGGAGCAGGAGCTGGAGCAGCAGGTGGCGGACCTGGAGAAATTCCACAACACCGCCGATGGAAGGGTGCAGGTATGGTTCGGCCTGCGCACCATTTTCAACAACACCGATGAGCTGTGCGTCCGCACCAAGGAGCTGGCGGACAAATACGGCGTCGGCATCCACATGCATGTGGCCGAGGCCAAGGAGGAAAAGGAATATACCTACGCCCGCTGGGGCGAGGGCACGGTGAAGCATCTGGAGCGGCTGGGCGTGCTGGATAAGAATTTGCTGGCCGTTCACACGGTATGGCTGACGGATGAGGAGCTGGAGCTGTTCAAGAAGCGGGAAGTGAAGATTTCCCACAACCCAGCTTCCGCCATGCGCGTGCTGGGCTTTGCACGGATCCCGAAGATGCTGGCGATGGGGCTGCGGCCCTCCATCGGTACGGACGGCGCGTCCTCCTCCAACCACATGGACATGGTGGACGAGATGTGGCTGACCAGCCTGATCCACAAGGGCTGGCGTCTGGACCCCACGGTGGTTCCCTCGCAGGATATTCTGCGGATGGCCACCAAGTGGGGCGCCCGCGCACTGCTGGACGAGGACCTGTACGGCAGTCTGGAATGCGGCAAGAAGGCGGATCTGATTGTCATTGACCCCCACGGTCCGTCGATGATGCCGGTGAACGACAAAATCGCCGCCCTGGTAACGGCCATGCATTCGGCCAACATCCAATCCACCATGTGCGACGGCAAGTGGCTTATGCGGGACCGGAAGATCCTGACCCTGGACGAGGAGGCCATCCTGAAGGAGGCCTGCGACCGGGCCAAGGCCATCTATAAGCGGGCGGGCATTGAGCTGCCGGACCGCTTCCCGGTGGTGAAGGTTTAAAGGGGTTTCAACGGTGCGGGGCACCAGAACATAGAAGCAGCAAGCGGAATTATGCGTTTAGTATGGAGGTACAGCATGAATCAGAAATTACTGTCCGTTGCGAAGGGTGAGACTCCGGCCGATCTGGTGATCCGGAACGGCAAGGTGGTCAATGTCTATTCCGGTGAGATCTATGACGGCGGCGTGGCCATCTGCGGCGACACCATCGCTGCCGTGGGCGATGTGGAATACTGCATCGGCGAGGGCACCCGGGTGGTGGACGCGGAGGGAAAGTATCTGACCCCCGGCTTCCTGGACGGACATATCCATCCGGAAAGCTCCTCGCTGGCCATCCGGCCCTTTGCCGAGGCGGTGCTGGCACACGGCACCACCGGCATTATGACGGACCTGCACGAAGTGGGCGTGGTGTCCGGGCTAGAGGGCATCGAGGCCATCCTGAAGGAGGCCGAGGCCACAGACCTGAAAATTTATTTCGTGGTGCCGTCCCACGTGCCGTTTTCCCCCAATCTGGAGACCAGCGGCGGGCGCTTTAATCCGGAGATTATCCGCAAGGCCCTGAAGCGTCCGGACGCGGTGGGCCTGTCCGAGTGTGTCGGCCCCTATATCACAGCCGGGTTCCCCGATCTGCTGGAGTCCTTTGACACCACGCTGTCTATGCCCGGCAAGACCCTGCAGGGCCATCTGCCGGATATGTACGGCCCGGCCATGAGCGCCTGCATCGCCGCCGGTGTGTCCACCGACCATGAGTCCTTCTGCGAAAAGGATGTGTTTGAGCGGCTGCGCAACGGCTGCCACCTGATGATGCGCGAGGGCAGCGCTGCGCGGAATATGCCGGTACTGCTGAAGACCGTGATGGAAAATCATCTGGACACCGCCATGGTCAGCATCGTCACCGACGACCTGCACACGGTGGACCTGCAGGAGCGGGGCCATCTGGACGACTCGCTGCGCACGGCCCTGGGCATGGGTCTGGACTTTGTCAAGGCCATTCAGATGGTCACCGTCAACTGCGCGCGGGCTTTCAATCTGGACCGGGAAATCGGCGGACTGGCACCCGGACGCCGGGCAGACGTCAACATCACCACCGGCCCGGAGGATTTCCGCGTGCTGACCACCTTCGCCGGCGGCCGCCAGATCACAGACAACGGCAAGCTGCTGGTGCACTATGAGACGGCAGAGCATGAGCCCTGTGTGCTGAACACCATGCACCTGAAAAACCCCATCACGGCGGACAGCTTCAAGATCCATGCCCCCGCAGGCGCCAAGAAGGTGAAGGCCCTGGTGATGGATACGCTGCCCTACATGCCCTTCACCAATCGCCGGGACGTGGAGCTGCCGGTTGTGGACGGCGTGGTGCAGTGCGATGTGGAGCAGGATGTGCTGTATATTGCCCAGGTAGAGCGCCACGGCAAGAACGGCAATGTGGGCAAGGCCTTTATGGGCGGCTTCCACATCCGGGGCGGCGCCATGGCTTCCTCCGTGGGCCACGACAATCACAACATCATTGTCATGGGCGACAGCTTCGAGGACATGGCGCTGGCGGTGAACCGCTGCGTGGAGCTGGGCGGCGGACAGGTAATCGTCCGCAGCGGCAAGGTGGCCGCCGAGGTGGCATATCCCATCTGCGGTCTGCTGAGCGACCTGCCTCTGGATGAGCTGGCAGAGAAGAAGAAGGAGCTGAATCGGGTGGCCCATGAAATGGGCACGGAAATTGCCATTCCCTTCATGTTCCTCAGCTTTATCTGTCTGGCGGCGATCCCCGCTTACGCCATCACCGACTGCGGATTCATTGATGTGGTGCAGCAGAAGGTCATCGACCCCATTCTGGAGGTCGTGGAATAAAACCGAATCCCCCAAAACCCAACTTGCAAAAGAGCACAGAGAGGAGCAACATGAAAAACGATTTTTTTAAGCTGAAGGATCACGGTACCACCGTCCGGCGGGAAGTGCTGGCGGGTATCACCACCTTTATGACCATGGCCTATGTGCTGGCAGTGCAGCCCTCCGCCATCTGCGGCTTCGGCCCCGATCCCTACATCACGGATATAAACGGCGTGGTGATCAGCAAGTCAGCGCTGCTGGTGATGTGCGCACTGGTCAGCGGCATCATCACCCTGTTTATGGGTCTGTATGCCAATCTGCCGCTGGCGCTGTCCACCGCCATGGGCAGCAACTTCATTCTCGGCGGGCTGGTCAACAGCGGCACGGTATCCTTCGGTTGGGCCATGGCGCTTCTGCTGTGCTCCGGCATTCTGTTTATCCTGGTAACGGTGCTGGGCGTGCGGAAAATGGTGGTGGACCTGCTGCCGAAGAACCTGAAGATCGCCATACCGACCGCTGTGGGCTTCTTCATTGCCTATCTGGGCTTTAAAAACACCGGCCTTGCCGCCTTCAGCGACAGCGGCCTGGCCTTGGGTGATTTTACCCAGCCCGCGGTGCTGCTGGCCCTGATCACCATGGCGGTGATGGGCGTGCTGACGGCCTATAAGGTGCGCGGCGCGATTCTGATCGGCATCATTGTCGGCACCGTCATCAGCATCCCCATGGGCGTGTCCACGCTGCCCACCACGCTGGTGTCCCTGCCGGATATGAGCGAAATCGGCAACCTGGTGCTGTGCTACGACTTCAAGTCCGTGCTGGCAGACATCCCCGGCGCGCTGGTGTGGATCTTCATCCTGTTCACCAGCGACTTCTTTGCCACCTTCGGTGCGCTGATCGCCGTGGGCGCCCAGACCAATATGCTGGACGAGGACGGCAACTTCCCCCAGATCGAAAAGCCCTTCCTGGTGGATGCCGTTGGCACGGTGGTGGGCTCCGGCACCGGATGCACCACTATCTCCACCTTCATTGAATCCACCATCGGCGTGGAAGCAGGCGGCCGCACGGGCCTGACGGCGATTGTCAGCGGCGGGCTGTTCCTGGTGTGCATCTTCCTGTCCCCGCTGTTTCTGATGATCCCCACTGCCGTGACCGGCGTGGCGCTGATCTTCGTGGGCTTCTCCATGCTGTCGGGCTTTACGAAGCTGGACTTCTCCGACTTCAAGAGCTGCTTCGGTCCCTTCGTGATGATCCTGTTCGGCACCTTCACCGGCGACATCGCTGCGGCAATCTGCCTGGGCGTGCTGACGGACGTGCTGATCAAGGTGCTGACTGGCGATGCAAAGAAGGTCCACCCGGTGCTGTATGTGCTGTGCATCCCGCTGGTGCTGTACTTCATCGTGTAAATAATCGGATAACAAGGCTCCCGGCGTACCGGGATGAATAGTCCGGATTGTGCAGAATGGCGCAGCTTACGCTGCGCCATTCTGATTTTTTGCCGCGCTTGAGTCGGCCGATCAAAGCGGTTCTTTTTCGTCCGGCTGCCGCCGGTACACGCAGCAGCCCTCCGCCATGCCGCAGAAGCGGAAGCCGGATTTCTCCGCGATATGCCGGGTCACCGTCTGCTCCGGGACGCACTCAATGACCACGCCCCGACCCTGACGCCGGGCGCGGTCTGTCAGCAGCCGGGTCAGCTCCCCGGCGTATCCCCGGCCCCAGCGGCTGCGGTCCAGGACCCAGCCCAGCTCCATGGACACATCGTCATAGGGGTGCCAGATCACATACCCCGCAAAGCCGCCGTCGTCGTCCACCGCCAGGATCAGCGGCTCCGGCGTCAGCCCCGCCCGGTCCAGAAAGGCCCGGGTCTGCTCCCGGGAAAAGGGCGGCTCCAGATACCGCATGACCTCCGGGTCCGACAGCAGCCGGTGCAGAGGCTCCAGGTCCGCCTCCGTCATTCGGCGGACCCGCAGTCCGGCTGATTTGCGCTCCATGCCTGCCTCCCTTACCGCAGCCAATCCGGCAGGGAGTGGCTCTGGACGCTGCTGACCATGCCCATGGCGGCAAACAAGGTCACAATGGACGAGCCGCCATAGCTGAAAAACGGCAGCGTCAGACCGATCACCGGCAGCACAAACAGGCACATACCCACGTTGCTGATGGTCTGGAAGAGCAGCACCGCTGCCACCCCCACGCAGACGTAGGACTCCGTGGTGTTCCGGGCCTTCCGCGCCACCATCAGGCACCGCACGATGGACACCGCCAGCAGCAGCAGCACCGCCAGGCACCCCAGCATCCCAAGTTCCTCGCCGATGGCGGAGAAGATGAAGTCCGTGTACCGGAACGGCAGACTGCCGGAGTATTCGCCCTGGGTCTGTATCCCATGGAACAGCCCCTGGCCGGTGAGCTTGCCGCCGCCCAGGGCCAGCAGGCTCCGGGTCTGCTGCCATCCGGCCCCCAGGGGGTCCAGATTGTGGTCAAACACCACCATGAACCGCTCCTTCATATAGTCCGGGATCTTGTCCAGCTCCCACAGCAGGTAAAACGCCGCGCCGCCGCCCAACAGGGCGATGATGACCCACCGGGCCGCCACTCCGGCCACAAAGGCCATGGCCGCGAAGATGAAGATATACACCAGGGCGCTGCCCATGTCCGAGGAGATGACGTAGTAAAGCCCCACCATCAGCAGCACATGCCCCGCCAGAAACACAATGGAACGCAGGGATTTCAGCCCCCAGTTCTCCTTGACCCACACCAGCTGCCGGCTGAGCACCAGGATGAACGTCAGCTTCACGATCTCCGCCGGCTGGATATTGGCCGGAAAGCCCTGGATCCCCAGCCAGGCCGGTTGCCGTTGTTCTCGATGCCCAGCGGCGTTTTCAGCAGCAGGAACATGACGATGCCGAAGCCCAGCAGCCATTTCCAGCGCTTGGCGGCCTCGGTCAGGTCGATCTGGGACATGAGAAAATAGATGCCCACTCCCAGCACAATGGCGCAGGCCTGGACGATGACCATCTTCCAGGAATTCAGAAAGTTCGTGGCGCTGGCGATCATCACCAGCCCGAACAGGGCCGCGCCGCAGCAAAGACACAGCAAAAGCCAGTCGGCCTGCCGCAAAATATCGAAAATGCTATCCTTGATTCGTTTCAGCATGAAAGGCTCCTCTTGTAAAACCGGTTGCATGGAACATGATATCAATTTAGTATAGCATACGAAACTTTTTCTGTAAACCGAATTTTCTCTTTTCAAGTGAGAATTCCTGTGATATAATCAGTTGATTTTACGGAGAGGAGGCCACCTATGGAGTATATCACCCACAGTCCCGCGGAAACGGAGGAGCTGGGCTGCCGTTTGGGACGGACCCTGGGCCCCGGTGCGGTGGTGGCCTACTTCGGCGGCCTGGGGATGGGGAAAACTGCCTTCACCCGGGGCCTGGCCCGGGGCTTGGGCTGCCGGGGCCGGGTCACCAGCCCCCCCTTCCCCATCGTCAACGAATACGACGGCCCCACGCCCCTGTTCCACTTCGACATGTACCGCCTGGCGGACGCTGACGCCCTGTTTGACATCGGCTGGGAGGACTATCTGGACCGGGGCGGCGTGTGCGCCGTGGAGTGGAGCGAAAACGTCCGGGAGGCCCTGCCGCCGGACGCCGTTACCGTCACCATCGCCCGCTGTCCGGAAAACGACAGCTGGCGCAGCATTACCATTGAGGGAGGGGAGCCGCTTTGAAAATACTTGCCATTGAGACCTCG
>ERZ791915.2478-NODE-2478-length-11510-cov-4.105805_pt1 | contig 11510 bp, 7 predicted proteins | sample MGYA00510139_ERZ791915 | MGnify/ENA primary metagenome ERZ791915 (study PRJEB30046, sample SAMN00792117) | human gut metagenome | study: EMG produced TPA metagenomics assembly of the A metagenome-wide association study of gut microbiota in type 2... | reverse complement strand
TATTAAGAAAATATATTTTACGGAATATCAGGCTGTGCATAAGGGAGACACATTGGCTTTGATAGAAGATGCCGAATTTCGTTTCAGACTGGTGCAGGCAGAAGCCGATTATCAGAATGCTTTATCCGGAAAGAGTGTAGTGACATCGTCTATCCATACCATCCAGAATAATATATCTGTGTCCGATGCCGGTATTCAAGAAGCTAAAGTACGCATGGATAATGCTGAACGCGAATATAAACGCTATCAGAATTTGCTGGAACGGGATGCTGTCACCCGCCAGCAATACGATGCGGTGAAAACAAATTATGATGCATCAAAAGCACGTTATGAATTGTTATTTCGCCAAAAGAAATCGACGGCCCTCGTCAAACAAGAACAAACTGAACGCTTGGAGCAGACCGAAGCCGGGATTAAACTGGCAGAAGCAGCTTTGGAGATAGCCCGGCTAAATCTTTCATATACGGTGATCATAGCTCCGTGCGACGGAACTACCGGGCGGAAAGAGATTCGGGAAGGTGTGTTAGTGCAACCCGGACAGACACTGGTCAACCTGGTGGACGACCATGATAAATGGGTGGTAGCCAATTACAAAGAGACGCAAACAGCCCATATTGGCGAAGGTTATCCGGTGGGTATAGAAGTAGATGCCATCCCGGGAATAATGTTTAAAGGAATAGTAAAATCGGTTTCTCAGGCAACAGGGGCAAGTTTTTCTCTTCTTCCACAGGATAATTCCGCAGGCAATTTTGTGAAGGTGGAACAGCGTATTCCTGTCCGGATAGAATTTACCGGCGAAAACAGGCCCGAAGATATGAAACGCCTGCGTGCCGGAATGAATGTGGAATGTGTAGTAAACTATTAATGTATGCATGAAATAACTCCTTTTGCCATTCCGGCGATGCGCGATTTTGTTCCTGAAAAGTGGAGGCCGTGGATTGTTATTGTCTTTCAATTTTCCGGAGGCGTTTATTTGGCTGCGGTTAGTGAAATGGTAGGTTCGACAGCTTTGATGCAGGAGGATATTATGATGGCAGGATACGCTTCTTTGGTAGGGATGTCGTTGACATTTGCCATTATGTTTCGGCTGAAGTTTCGTTTCCCTTCGAAAACAGCTTTCCTGACATGTAGCATTGCTATCATTTTGTGTAATCTGATATGCATGTATACTCGTAGTGTGCCGTTATTGGTGACAGCCTGTTTCTTTGGTGGGATATTCAGGATGTGGGCCACTTTTGAGTGTAATTCCACTATTCAACTCTGGCTTACGCCTCAGAGGGACCTTTCTGTCTTCTTTTGTTATATCTATCTTTTGGTACAAGGTTGTCTTCAATTATCCGGATTGATAACTGTTTATACTGCTTTTTGGATAAAATGGGAATATATGCATTGGCTGATTATTGCATTATTGTTGCTTGTGATGATAGCAACTATGATTTTGTTTCGTAATTATCGTTCGATGCCCAAGTTGCCTCTTTTCGGTATTGATTGGTTGGGAGCCTTGATGTGGGGGATAGTGATTTTGTGTATTATCTTTGTTTGTGTATATGGCGAACACTATGATTGGTATGAATCTGTTTATATCCGGATGGCTACCGTGGGCGGAGTAGTAGTCCTGTTATTGAATTTGTGGCGTGCTTCTTTTATTCGCCACCCGTTCATAGCATTGGTCACTTGGCGGTTTAAAGCCGTTTACCTTACCTTTTTGCTCTATATAGTTGTCGACATTTTATTGGCACCCTCGCACTTGCTCGAACATATTTATATGGAAGCCGTGCTTGGGTATGACTCTTTAAACGTGATTTCACTCAATTGGGTATTAGTACTGGGAACGATTGTGGGGAGTGTTTTCACATTCTATACATTTTCACGTCGTAAATGGTGTTACCGGACAATGACGGTTATTGCTTTTATTTCCATCACCGGTTATTTGATGATGTTCTATTTTACGATAGATTACAATTTATGTAAAGAGGCTTTGGCTTTTCCTCTCTTTTTACGTAGTTTCGGATATGTGATTATCGCTATATGTTTTATAACCGCACTTTCGCGCGTACCGTTTCAGAACTTTTTTGAAGCGGTTTCTGTTCAGGCATTTGTCAGTGCAAGCTTTGGAGGAGCACTCGGTTCGGCTGTTCTCGGACGAGTCTTGAACGTAGTGATGCAGAAAAATGTGATGTTACTTGGCAGTACATTGGATGCACTTCATCCACAGGCAAGTCATATCCCTTTGGGAGAATTATATGCTGCTTTACAGCAGCAGGCTCTGATGGTTTCTATGAAAGAACTTTATGGATGGCTTACATTAATAAGTCTGTTTTGTCTGATACTATTGGGTGTCGGTCATAACTCTGTCCGTCCGCTTTATGCTTTGCATCCCCGATACCGGGTGATACGCCGCTATATCAGGCATGAATTGAGGATGATCAAGCAATGACCGATTCATATATTTTTCTTTTATATTTAAAGTTGAGCCCCTGGCCGGTATATTCCGATCAGGGGCTCAATTGCTATTTATCTATTTAAAGAGAATTCTGTCAGGTTCAGATTTGTACATCTCTGAATATAAATCGTCTACATGGGACTATTACATATGGGGCGTATCCGATTTTATGGAAGTAGCCATACTCAAATGTTCATCCTATGATCCATTTGCTGCCCGGTATGAATGAAATGAGTTTTGAAGTTATGAAGCAACAGATAAATGTACTGACTGCAATGCATGGTATAGCGGCAACAGTAGGCAGTGCCAGGGTATACTTAAATACTGTTGCCCATAATCCTAGCCAGAAGATATGCATTAGATACATACCGTAGCTGAGCTTTGACATTTCTGTTATGATTCGTGGAGCTTTTGAGCTATTGATACACGTAAACATGAGGAATGTACCCGCTGTGAGCAGTACACAGTTGATTGTACAGAAGGCCCATCCTATTTCTATTACCGGAGTGGAAAGAGTCTCACCGGGTATAGCCTGGCTATAGAATGAATAGATGGTTAATACGGATCCGATAACCATTAAAATGGTTCCTATGATGAAGCGTTTTGAACGACTCCACGTAAGGTGAGTATGTATATAATGTGCCAGCACGAGGTAACCCAGATAGCCTGAGAAGTACCATAGCATGTGATATTCGTTCCAGAAACATTGTCCCCATACTTCACCACACCAACGGTTGAGATATGGGATGCATGTTGATAACAGAAACAACCCTATGAAGAAGCGTTCTTCTTTTGCCGAGGCTTTTCTCAGCCATGGAGATATTATAGGTATGAATAGATAAAGACTGATTAGAGGATACATAAACCACAGATGTCCTGCAAGTGTCGGGAAGTTCAAGAAAATTCGTGATAGATCCGTTAATGATGTCTCTCCGTTTATCTGTCCCCACAACATTGGTAAGGTGCTGTATAGTATCATGAATATGAAAAATGGTGGTATGATACGAAGGAATCGCTGGCGATAAAATTGCCATGTAGTTTGTTCTTCTTTCATCGGAGCAAGGAGAAAGGCGGAGACAATCATGAATAATGGTACTGCCATGCGTGAAAAGCCATCGTATACAGCTACCCATAAGCGGTCTGCCTCATTGGCTAAATAAGATTGCGGTCCGGCCATGTCCGTGGATCCGGCGGCACCGTAAAAGTTTTCACTGGAGTGTACAATCATAACGAGAAAGCACGCAAATACGCGTACATAATCTAAAAAAACAATGCGTTTCATTTTCTGTTTGAGTTTTTTATTAATAAGATGTTCTTTGTGTTGTCTTTTTTATGTGCAGCATTATTCATAATAGAAATATTTCATTGATTTTCAGGGCGCTGCTTTATTTGACGCAAAGATAGAAAAAAACTTGAGATACTGAGCAACAAACGGAAAGAATCCGTGCAACTGCATTGAATATTCAACATTTTTTTAATATCCGATATTCGGTGCTGTTTGATAAAACATAAATCCCGGTTAAATATCCTGTTTGGGGGAGCATCTACGTCTGCACCGTATGATAGTTCTTAAGTGCTCTAAAAGAAAAAAGCATCGATAATCTTACAATTATCAATGCTTTGTGGTTAGTCGGGGTGACTGGATTCGAACCAGCGACCACACGCCCCCCAGACGCGTACTCTAACCGGGCTGAGCTACACCCCGAATTGCGGATGCAAAAGTAGGATTTTATTTTGAATAAGCAAAATATTCGGATGGTTTATTTCTTTTAAATTGTTTTTTCTTGCTAAGGAAGCGCTCTGGGAAGTAGAAATCTAATTAACATTGTTAATTTGAAAGTTTTAGGTTGAACGTTTTTTTTGCAGATCACTTGTTCTTTATCAACAAAGAACAAGTGATCTGTTTCTAAAAGATTAGTTTTAATAGAGCGTTAAAACTAATCTTTTAGAAATAAATAATTAACAATATAATCTTTTGATAAATAAAGTGTTATGGAATTTTTCCTAATAAATCCCAGAACCGTTGTGGGAGGTGGATATTCTCTGTAGTTGTGGCTTTAGCAAATAGTGGAGCTATTTCTTGAGGAGTAAATCCGGCTATGCCACATCCTATTTCCGTAACCAGAAAAGTCATTTCCGGATGTTTATTTGCAAATTGAATAAATTCGTCTACATAAGGGCGGATTGTCTCTACTCCACCCTGCATGGTCGGTATTCCGTAAGTTTGTCCTTGCAAACCTACACCTTGTCCCCAGATGGCACCCCATTTGTTCATTGCCAAAAGGGCGGCACCACCGCCATGATGCCCGGACAGATTGCTGCCGAAAACGAATATTTCATTGGGTTGCAATCGTTCGATGTGATTGGAGGTAACTCTTTGTTTCATTTTTCTTATTTTCTACATTCCCATACATTCCCGATAGAAGTCGAACATTTCGAAAATGGTATCTTTATCTGCTGTCCGGTTGATACTGATATCGCCGATTTCCTTTAGGAGTGTGAAATTTATGACACCTGCACTGTTTTTCTTATCATGTTGCATGAATTCGTATAAACGGTCGTATTGCTTACAGTCGAAATGGAAAGCTCCATAATTATCTTTTATAAATTGGATGGTCTGACGCATTTTCTCCTTTGGGAAGCCGGCTTTGAGATGTGATAGATAGAGTTCACAAACAATGCCCCAAGCTACGGCATATCCGTGAAGAACCGGACGATTCTCAGCAAGCGCCAGACTTTCGAAAGCGTGTCCTACGGTATGTCCCAGGTTTAATGCTTTGCGGATGCCGTGTTCGAATGGATCTTGTTCCACTATATCTTCTTTCACTTGTACGGAGTGGCCTACCAATTTTTTCAGATATCCGTAATCCATCTTCTCCGTATCGAATGCAAGCAGTTCAGCCCAGTGAGAGGTGTTGCTGATCAGCCCGTGTTTTAGCATCTCGGCGTATCCCGAAAAGAAATTATGTGCATCGAGTGTACGGAGAAACTCTGTTTCGATTAATACACTGGCTGCCGGTGCAAAGGCACCTATCTCGTTTTTCAATCCGTTGAAATTAATGCCGGTTTTCCCGCCAACAGAAGCATCTACCATTGCCAGCAGGGTGGTGGGAATATTGATATAGGCAATGCCGCGTTTGAAGGTTGCGGCTGCAAATCCACCTAAATCAGTGACCATTCCGCCCCCGAGATTGATGAGGAGCGAGTGACGGGTAGCGCCTTTTTCACTTAATACCTGCCAGACAGAGGCCAGGGTTTCGAGTGTTTTATGTACGTCTTCGGCTCCGATGGTGATTTCGACAGCATCTTTCAGGATTGATAAGCCTGCCAGTTGAGAAAGGCAGAGACGGTGAGTATGATCGTCAGTGAGAATGAACAGGCGGTCGTGTGGGCAGTTGTCGATGGCACGTTTAAGACTACTTTCCAGATCTTCACAAAGGATGACTTCTTGTTTACTCATAATGGTTCTATGTTTTTTTATGTACTGCAAAGATAGGAGTTCGGAGATAAATAGTGAAACTTAGCACTTAAAAATGTAAAACATGGGGTTCTGTTTGTGAGAAAAAGCTATCTTTGTGACATTAAATTTAGATAAAATGAAAGCATTATTACCTGTATTCTGCCGTCCTTTAGGATATGTGATTCTTGTTATTTCTATGTTTATTCCATTCCTGTTATTGATGCAGGGAATGGTAACGGACAGTAACTTATTATTTTATAAAGAGTGTATTAAACTGCTGATGATATTGGGAGCAATGATGATTATTTTTGCTTTATCACGTAATGAAGGTCGTGAAACAGAGATTATACGGAACAAAGCTACTCGTAATGCTATTTTTCTGACTGTACTTTTTTTGTTTGGCGGGATGCTTTATCGGGTAGCAACAGGAGATATCATGACCGTAGATACCTCTTCTTTTCTTATTTTTCTTATTATCAATGTACTCTGCCTTGAATTTGGTATGCAAAAAGCGCGAATCGATAAAATCTTTAAAAGATAATTGTGTTTAAATTAAACCTTTTGCTTTGAAGGTTGTCAAACAAACGATTGTTATTATTCAACCTACAGGCAAATGAAGAAACTATTGATCTGGACGGTGTTGCTGCTGACAGCTACCCTATCCACTTATGCGCAAAACAAAATTGTAACCGTATCGGGCCGTGTAATAGAGGCCGGTACGAAGGAACCGGTCGAACTCGCTGCTGTGCAGTTATTATCTCTCCCTGACAGTGCTCAGGTAGCGGGTATGACCACTTCGACACAAGGCTACTTTTCTTTATCCAAGCAGAAACCGGGAAAATATCTGCTTAAAGTATCTTTCATCGGGTATGTCACCAAAATTATTCCTGTGCAGCTAACAGCTAATGTTCCTGCAAAAAAAATGGGGAATATTGAACTGGCAACTGATGCTGTCATGCTGCAAGAAGCGGTTGTGGTAGCAGAAGCTCCGCAAGTGACGGTTGTAGAAGATACGTTAATGTACAATTCCAGTGCTTACCGTACACCTGAGGGGGCTATGCTGGAAGAATTGGTCAAGAAACTTCCGGGCGCTGAAATTGATGATGACGGTAATGTGAAAATCAATGGTAAGGATCTGAAGAAAATTATGGTTGATGGTAAGGAGTTTTTCGGTGGAGACGTGAAAACCGGTTTGAAGAATCTTCCGGTAGACATGGTCGATAAACTGAAAACTTATGATAAAAAGTCGGATCTGGCACGTGTGACGGGGATTGATGACGGTGAAGAAGAAACGGTACTCGACTTGACAGTAAAAAAAGGGATGAATCAGGGATGGTTTGGTAATGCAGATTTGGGAGCCGGTACTAAAGATCGCTATACCGGACGAATGATGCTGAACCGCTTTGTCGATAAAACCCAGTTCTCTATTATAGGCTCGGCGAATAATGTAAATGATCAGGGATTCTCCGGAGGGGGGGGCGGTCCGCGCTGGCGTAGTAACAATGGCTTGAATGCTACTAAAATGTTGGGTGCCAACTTTGCGACCCAGACCAACAAGCTAGAACTGGGAGGTAGTGTACGATATAACTTCCAGGATGCTGATATCTCAAGTATCAATTCTTCCGAACGTTTCCTTCAGAATGGCAATTCATATTCTAATTCGAATAATAAGAACCGGAATAAAGGAACAAACCTGAATGCTGACTTCCGCATGGAATGGAAACCGGATACTTTGACAAATATTATCTTTCGCCCTAATTTCTCCTATGGGAGGACAAATAATGCTTCTCGCTCTGAATCGGGCACTTTCAATGAAGATCCTTTCAATCTGATCGTAAATCCAAATGATTATCTGAATTTTGATAATTTGTCTGACGATCCGTTGAAAGACATTCGTGTGAATGCCACCAATAGTGCTTCGTTGTCTAAAGGCAAAAGTCTTTCGGGAAACGCCACTTTACAGGTTAACCGAAAATTGAATAATAGAGGACGTAACCTGACTTTCCGTGGAGTCTTTGGATATGGTGATAATGATAACGATCAGTATACACAGTCTGAAACACGTTATTACCAATTGCTGAATCATTTGGGAGGTGACTCTATCCTATATCGTAATCAATATATTACAACTCCTACACGCAACTATAACTATACGGCCCAAGTGACTTATAGCGAACCCATTGCCAAGGCCACTTTCTTGCAGTTCAGTTATCAGTTTCAGTATAAATATAGCAAGAGTGACAAGACCACGTTCGATTTGCTCGATTATCCGGACTGGGCTATCGGCGGAGCTCTCCCTTCCGGGTATGAGTCTCATGCAGTGGACAGCTTGAGCAAGAATGCTGAATATCGTTATTATAACCATGACGCTTCAGTGGGGTTGCGTTTCATTCGTCCGAAGTATCAGTTGAATGTGGGTATGTCTTTCCAACCACAGAATTCTACCTTGTCTTATAAAAAAGGAGACTATATGATTGATACAACACGTACTGTATTCAACTTCGCACCGAATATGGACTTGCGTTTCCGTTTCTCAAAAGTTAGTCAGTTGCGTTTCACCTATCGGGGACGTAGCAATCAGCCTACTATGGAGAACTTATTGCCTATAACCGATAACTCCAATCCGTTGAATATACGTATGGGTAATCCCGGATTGAAGCCTTCTTTTGCACATACGATGCGTTTGTTCTATAATACATATAATGCAGAGAAACAGCGTGGAATCATGACTCACTTTAGCTTTACAGCTACACAGAACAGCATCAGTAACAGTACTCGCTATAATGAAGAAACCGGTGGATTGATTACACGACCGGAGAATATCAATGGTAATTGGAATGCGTTTGGTATGTTCGGTTTCAATACAGCTTTAAAGAATAAGAAGTATACGATTAATACTTTCACTAATGTGAACTACCAGAATAATGTGGCGTTCCTTTATAATCAGGATACGAAAAACAATGATAGAAATACAAGTACAGGCCTGACATTAGGTGAGAGAGTAACAGGTTCCTATCGCAATGATTGGTTTGAATTTTCTTTGAACGGTTCGATCAATTACACAGCCGAACGCAATAAACTTCGTCCGGAGAACAATCAGGAACCTTATACATATTCTTATGGAGCAAGTACCAATATTACGATGCCTTGGAAAATGACTTTGGCTACAAACATCGCCAATCAAAGTCGTCGCGGCTATCGTGACTCAAGTATGAACCGTGACGAACTTATCTGGAATGCACAACTTGCCCAGTCATTGCTGAAAGGTGCTGCTACTGTTAGTTTTGAGGTTTATGATATTTTGAGACAACAGAGTAACATCAGCCGTTCATTGTCAGCCGATATGCGTTCGGTATCCGAATATAACGGTATTAATAGTTACTGTATGGTACACTTTATCTACCGTCTGAATATCTTCGGCAGTAAAGCTGCTCGAGAAAAGATGATGAATAGTGGTAGAAGAGGTTTTGGTGGACCCGGTAGAGGTCCCGGCGGTGGCTTTGGTGGCGGACATCCCCGCTTTTAATAAGATATCTTGTTAACACAGGCAACTTCCCTCCGGACAGATGCAAAATCTCTTTAATTTTGTATCGGTCCGGAGGGATTATCGTTTTGAATCGGGACAGTTGTTGTTCGTATCCGATATTTTCCATACATTTGTTCTTTGTATAATCCGCGGAGGGCGAATATGATAGATTGGAACTACATAGCAAGTGTAATAGCTACCGTTGCCTTTGATATTATTTATTTCGGGGCTATTATCGGTACGATTGTCATCGTGATTCTCGACAATCGTAATCCGGTGAAGACAATGGCATGGATTCTGATCCTGATGTTTCTTCCGGTTGTAGGGTTGGTTTTCTATTTCTTTTTTGGGCGTAGCCAAAGGCGTGAGAAGATTATCGGTAAGAAAAGTTATGACCGTTTGCTCAAAAAACCGATGGCAGAGTATTTGGCGCAGAACTGCTGTGAAACGCCGAAGGAATATGCACGGCTGATACAGCTGTTCCAGAATACGAACCAGGCTTTTCCGTTTGAGGGAAATCGGGTCGATATTTACACTGGCGGATATTCTAAACTACAAGCTCTGTTGAGAGAGCTGCAAAAGGCGAGGCTTCATATTCATATGGAATATTACATCTTTGAGGATGATCCTGTGGGACGATTGGTACGTGATGTACTGATCGAGAAAGCGCGGGAGGGAGTCGAGGTGCGTGTGATCTATGACGATGTAGGATGTTGGCATGTTCCTCATCGCTTTTTCGAAGAGATGAGAGATGCAGGAATTGAGGTACGCAGTTTTTTGAAGGTCCGTTTTCCCTTGTTCACGAGTAAAGTGAATTATCGCAATCACCGGAAGATTGTGGTGATTGACGGACGTATTGGATTTATCGGTGGAATGAATCTTGCCGAACGTTATATGCGTGGCTTTTCGTGGGGAATCTGGAGAGATACGCATATATTGCTTGAAGGAAAAGCGGTACATGGTCTTCAGACTGCTTTTTTGCTCGATTGGTATTTCGTGGATCGCACTCTGATCACTGCTTCGCGCTACTTTCCTAAGATAGAAGCTTATGGCAATTCTTTGGTACAGATTGTGACAAGTGAACCGATCGGTCCCTGGAAAGAGATTATGCAAGGGTTGACAGTAGCCATATCCGGTGCTAAGAAATATTTCTATATGCAGACGCCTTACTTCTTACCTACCGAACAAATTTTGGGTGCAATGCAGACTGCTGCATTGGCGGGAGTAGATATCCGGTTAATGTTGCCTGAGCATGCGGATAATCGTGTTACACATTTGGGCTCCTGTTCTTATTTGGCAGATGTATTGCGTGCAGGAGTCAAGGTCTATTTTTATAAAAAGGGTTTCCTGCATTCTAAATTAATGGTTTCGGATGATATGCTTTCGACAGTGGGGTCTACCAATCTCGATTTCCGTAGTTTTGAACATAATTTTGAAGTAAATGCCTTTATGTACGATATGGAGACAGCATTGCAGATGCGGGAGATTTTCTTGCAGGATCAGCGGGAAAGTACTCAGATTTTCCTGAAGAGCTGGGAAAAACGTTCTTCGCGTCAGAAGGCAATGGAGTCTGTAGTTCGATTATTGGCTCCGTTGCTATAAGGAAAACCTTCTTCAATCTATCTGAAGAAGGAAAAATTGACACTTCCGTATACCCTTCTTTCTATAAAGTGGGGATGATCTTCAAAGTTATTCTTTTTGCCATGTTCCAGAACGAACAGGCCATCCTCTTTCAGCAGGTTGTTCTTGAAAATTAAATCCGGAATTGTTTCCAACTCTTTTAGTTCATAGGGAGGATCGGCAAAAATGAAATCAAACCGTTCATGACTGCCATTTATGAATTTAAATACATCTCCACGGATAGGCAGGCATTTGTCTGTTTGCACCTCTTTCATGATTTTGCTGATGAAAGCATGATGGGCTCCATCTTTCTCCACACTGATGACGCGGTCACACCCACGTGAAACCAGCTCTATACTGATACTGCCTGTACCGGCAAACAGATCGAGAGCAACAATGCCTTCTTCAAAATCCATGTAATTGGATAATACATTAAACAGATTCTCTTTGGCAAAATCTGT